>Ga0335070_10001757_pt1 | contig 25205 bp, 21 predicted proteins | sample Lox_Sample_13_FD_206722 | JGI IMG/M metagenome (GOLD analysis project Ga0335070, IMG submission 206722) | Soil microbial communities from Loxahatchee National Wildlife Refuge, Florida, United States - Lox_Sample_1.3 | ecosystem: Environmental > Terrestrial > Soil > Wetlands | place: USA...
GATAGCCGAGGAAGCGGACGCGCTTCTTGAGCGCCGGATCGCGCTCGACCTCGGCGATCGCCGCGTCGATCGACGAGGCGTGGTCGCTCGCCAGGCGCTCGCCGACGATCCACAGCTCGGCGTCGATGTCCTTCATGGCACGGAGCAACTCGAGATAGCCCTTCTCCGCCACCAGGCGCCCGATCGTGACGATGACGACGCGGTCGTCCGGCGTGCCGAGTTCGGCGCGCAAGCGCCCGCGCGTTTCCGCGTCGGCCGGGCCGAAGCGGCGCGCATCGACGCCGTTGCCGATCGCCTGGATCACCGCGCCGCGGATCAGCTCGACGCGCCGCGCGGTCGTGGCGTCCTCTTCGGCCTGGGTGAACAGCACATCGGTGACGCGCCCGGCCAGCCATTCGAGCGCCATGAAGACGAAGCGCTTCGGCCACGGCATGCGCTCGTGGAAATAGAAGCCGTGCGCCGTGTAGACGATGCGCGGCACGCCACAGCGCCACGCGGCGAGCCGGCCGATCAGCGAGGCGACCGGCGTATGGACGTGCACCAGATCGAATCTCTCGCGGCGGAACAGCGCGACGAGCGCCCGGTAGGCGCGCAGATGCGCCGCAAGGTTGAACGAGCGCGCGATGGGCGCGGTCTCGACCCTTATCCCCGCCTTGCGCACCTCGGCGATCAGCGGGCCGTCGGCCGCGACGCCGACCACCTCATGGCCGGCGGCGGCCATCGCCTGCATCAGCGGCAAGAGGAAATGATAGAGCGTGAAATCGACGGCGCAGAGCTGGCAGATCTTCATGCGTCAGGCGGCCTGGCGCTCCTGCCAGGCCTGGAAGGCGACGAGGGTCCAGAGCTGCCAGGAGGTGTCGCGCCGGCGCGCCTGCAGCTCCTCGTGCCAGCGTCGCGGCAGCTCGGGCTTGAACAGGCCCTGGGCCTCGAGGCGCGCCGGGTCGATGGCGTGACGCAGCCGGTCGGCGAGCGGGCCGAGCAGCCAGTCCGCGATCGGGATCTCGAAGCCGCGCTTCGGCCGCTGGAACACCTCGGCCGGCAGGCGGTCGGCGAAGGCCTCGCGCAGGACCAGCTTGCCGGCGCCGCGCGCGACCTTGCGGCGGCCGGGCATGGCGGCGGCCCATTCGACGACGCGATGATCGAGAAAAGGGCAGCGCAGCTCGAGCGCGTGCGCCATGGCCATGCGGTCGGCTTTGACCAGCATGTCGCCCGGCAGCACGAGCGCGATGTCGGCCGCGAGCATCGCGTTGATCGGGTCGCCGTCGTCGGCGGTGGCGCGCGCCTCGGCGACCAGCGCTTCGACGGTCGGCGCCGGGGCCTTCGCGACCAGCAGTCCGTCGAGCTCGGCTTCGGTGAGCGACTGCGCCCAGCCGGCCTGGCGTCCGGCGGCGTCGCGCCCGGCATGGGCGGCGAAGCGCCGCGCGCGCCGCGCCGCCTCGAGCACCGTGCTGCCCTTGCCCTCGGGCAGGCCGGCCATGGCCCGCTCGAACACGCCGCGCAGCGGCGCCGGCAACGACCGGTAGCGTTCGGCGAGCAGTTCGCCCTGATATTTGCGGTACCCGCCGAACACCTCGTCGGCGCCGTCGCCGGACAGCGCCACGGTCACATGCTTGCGCGTCTCGCGCGCGACCAGCCAGGTCGGCACGGCCGAGCTGTCGGCGAAGGGCTCGTCGAGGCCGTCGAACACGCGGTCGAGCACGCGCCCGGTCTCTTCGGCCGAGACCTCGATCTCGGTGTGCTGGGTGCCGAGATGACGCGCCACGGCCTGCGCGGCCGGCCGCTCCTCGTAATAGGACGCGGCGCCGGCGAAGCCGACGGTGAAGGTGCGGACCGAGGGCGCGGCACGCACCATGCTGGCCGCGACGAGGGACGAATCGATGCCGCCCGACAGGAACGCCCCGACCGGCACGTCGGCGACCAGGCGCTCGCGCACGGCGGCGTCGAAGCGCGCGCGCAGCTCGGCTTGAGCGGCCGTGGGGTCGGTGAGCCTGGGCGGGCGCGCGGCGGCCAAGTCATACCAGCGCTCGACTACGACGCCGTCGGCCGTGAAGCGGGCCAGATGGCTGGGCGGCAGCTTCTTGACGCCCTCGAGAATCGACCACGGCTCGGGCAGATAACGCAGCGCGCAATAGAGGCGCAGCGCCGCCGAATCGACCGACGCTCTATCGGTCAGGCATTGCAGGGCATGAAGCTGGGAGGCGAACGCGACGCGTCGGCCGTCCTGGCCATAGAGCAGCGGCTTCTTGCCGAACCGGTCGCGTGCCAGCACGAGCTCGCCGTGCGCCGGATCCCAGAGCGCGAAGGCGAACATGCCGTCGAGCCGCGGCAGCAGCGCCGGCCCCCACGCCGCCCAGCCGGCCAGCAGGACTTCGGTGTCGGTGTCCGATGCGAAGACATGACCGGCCGCGCGCAGCTCGTCGCGCAGCGCCCGGAAATTGTAGATCATGCCGTTGAAAGTGACGACGCGGCCGTCGCGCGCCATCGGCTGGGCGCCCGCCGCGCTCAGATCGACGATGGCGAGCCGCCGGTGGCCAAGCGCCGCGCGCGCGTCGAACCAGCGCCCCTCGCCGTCCGGCCCGCGCGGCGCCAGGCGCGCCAGCGCGCGGTCGAGCCGCGGCGCTATCGCGTCGCGCGCGATGCCGGCGAAATCGACGAGGCCCGCGATGCCGCACATTCAGGTCGGCGCCGACGGCAGGCTACGCAGCCAGATCTCGAGATTGACCAGCCGCATCACGCCGGGCACCAAATCCGGGCGCCCGCCGCCGCGGAACAGATCGACAAAGCTACGGAGACGTCGGCCGTCGGTGAAACTTGCCAATCGCGCGTTCGGCTCGGTCAGGGCATCGAGATAGCGACCGACGCCCTGCGTGTCGCTGAGCCATTCGGCTACGGGCAGATGGAGACCGATCTTGCGGCGGTACAGCAGATTGTGCGGGAGGTAGGACTCGGCGATCTTCTTGAGCAGCGGCTTGGTGACGCCGCCCGGCGCCCGGATCTTGCTGGGCAGGCGGTTGAGTACACGGGCTAGCGGCAGATGCACGAACGGGGTGCGCGCCTCGACCGATGCCGCCATAGCGACCTTGTCCTGCCGCATCAACAGCGATTCGAGATAGGCGGTCTGATCGACCGCAAAGAGGCGCTCGGGAAACCGGCGGAAGCGGCGGCTGGCAACGTCGCGTGCGCCACTTGCCGACGCGAGAGCGGGGAACAGGTTCTGGACCGGCCGGGGGTCCGCATAGACCCCGGCAAACACCGCGGCATCGCCGCCGGCGAGGCGCCGGATGCCGAGAAACGGCCAGGTCTCGGGCAGCGCGGCGCGCGGCAACAGGCGGCCGAGCCGCTCCTGCCAATCGAGCTTCTGCCAATGGGCGTAGCGCAGATAACCGGCGAACATCTCGTCGCCGCCCTCGCCGGTCAGCACCACTTTGGAGACCGTCCGGATGCGGTCGCACAGCAGCATCAGCAGCACGCAGCCAAGATGCGGGCTCGGGCCTTCGAGGTGATACGCGGCGCGCGGCAGCGCGTCGGCAAAGTCGCGGCCGGTCAGCAGGACTTCGTGGTGATCGGTTCGATAGCGCTCGATCACCTGGCGCCGATAGGCGCTTTCGTCGTCGACGAAATTGCCGAGGTTGATGCCGAAGGTGGCGACGCGACCGGTGGTCTCGGTGCAGGTGATCGCCGTGATCAGGCTCGAATCGACGCCGCCTGAAAGCTGGATCGTGTAGCCGACATCGCTCGCCAAGTGGGCGCGCACCGAGTCGCACACGGCCTCGGCGGCCTGGTGTTCCGCCTCTTCGGCCGAAATCGAATCGTCCGGCGCCAGCGTGTCGAGCGGATCGCAGAAGCGGCGCTCGGCCACCCTGCCGTCGGCGAGATCGACGGTGATCGCGGTGCCGCCGGGCACACGCTCGATGGCCTTGAGATTGCTCAGCCGGCCGGCGGCCCAGCCAAAGGTGAGGAGCTCCGCCAGCGCCGCCGGATCGGGCTCGGCCGGCACCAATCGCAGCAGGGGCCGCATCTCGCTGGCGAAGCCGACGAGGCCGCCGCGGCGCAGAACGTAGAGCGGCTTGATGCCAAACGGGTCGCGCGCCGCGAACAGCCGGCGACGGACACGGTCGAGAATGACGAAGGCGTACATGCCCTCGAGACGGTCGAGCACGCCTTCGCCCCACCGGATATAGCCCTGGAGCAGCACTTCGGTGTCGCCCGTGGTGCGCAGCGTCACGCCCTCGGCCGCCAGCGCCTCGCGCAGCGCGCGGTAATTGTAGATCTCGCCATTGAAGACGAGGGTGTAGCGGCCGCTCGGATCGGTCATCGGCTGATCCGACGCCGCGGTCGGATCCAGGATGGCAAGCCGCCGGAACACCAGCGCGACGCCCAGCTCGACCAGCTCGCCCCGCGAGTCCGGGCCGCGATGCTGGATGTCCTCGCTCATCGCGGCGAGCAGCGCCGCATCGAAGCGGCGGCCAGGCTCAGCCAGCGCGACTAGGCCGCACATCGTTGGGCAATTGCGCGCGCCGACACGGGATCGAGCACGGCCTCGAAGGCCTGCACGGCCTCGGCGAGACGGAAGGGTAATGGCAGGAGGCTCGGGCGCGGTACAGGCGGCGGATCGACGGCGACGGCGCCCATCGCCGCGACGAAGGGCGCGCCTGCCTCGCTGACGGTCACGGCCCCGGGGGCCGCGAGCGCCCCAACCTCGCCAATACCGCCCGCCTCGGGCGTCGCCACCACCTTCGTGCCGCAGGCCAGGGCCTCGAGCGCGGCGTTGGGCATGCCCTCCCAGCGCGACGGCAGCACGAAGGCATCGGCGCCAGCATAGCGTGCCCAGGGCGCGGGGTCGAAGCCGACGAAGCCGACGCGCCCGCTGAGGCCGAGCGCGGCGGCCCGCGCCTCGAGCGCCGCGCGGTCCGGTCCCTCGCCCAGGATCGTCAGCCGCGCGTCGCCCGGCAGCGGCGCCATCATGTCCAGCAGCCGATCGAATCCCTTCTGAGCGGCCAGGCGGCCGGCGGCGACGAAGCGCAGGCCTGGGCCCGGCTCGCGCGCCGGAGTCGCCGCCGCCGCACGCACGCTCATCTCGTCGACCGGATTGTAGAGGACGCTGAGCCGGCCTTGCGGCACACCGAAGTCGCGCGCGAGGCTGTCGGCGACGGTCTGCGCGCCGCAAATGACCGCGTCGGCGCGCGGATAGAGCAGCCGATAGCCGGCGCGCATCAGCCGCGCCTGAGGCACGGTCGAGAGGCTATGCACCGGCAAATTCGCCTCGCGCACGATCAGCCGCGCGCGACGCGGCAGGAACGGCCGGGCGGCAAGGAGCGCCAGATTGACATAGCCGAGCGTCGAAACGATGACGGCCGGGTCGAGCTGGCGCAGCAGCCGCACCAGTCCGAACACCGCGTGACGCAGGCGCGGCTGGGCGAGGTCATAAACCGCGACGTCCGGCGGCACCAGCGCGGCGAGCGGTCCGGCAGCATCGAAGACGAGCAAGGCCGGCGCGAACCGATCGCGATCGAGGCTGCGCAAGAAGGTCAGCATGACGCGCTCGGCGCCGCCGCCGGCGAAGGAGGGCAGGACGAAGGCGACGCGGATCATCGGCCGACGGCCTCGGCCCACACCGTGAGGAGCTCACCCGCCCGCGCCGGCCCATTGCATAAGGTGGCGACACGGTCGCGGCCGGCCCGGCCCAGGCGCCGGCACAGGGCACGATCGTCGGCGAGCCGCACGATCTCGCGTGCAAGGGGCGGCGCATCAAAGGTGGGCTTGAGCACGCCGGTGACACCGTCCTCGACGAAGCGGTTGTATCGGCCGAGTGTTATCACCGGCTTGCCTGCGGCCAGCGCCTCTATGATATCCCGGCCCCATGGATCGGCATTGCGGGTAGGCTTGAAAAGCGCGTCGCACCCGGCGAGGGTCGCCTCCGGATTGGAGACGTGGCCGAGAAAGACAAACATGTCCGAGACGCCCCGCGCCTTGGCGTAGTCGGGGAGCGAGCCGCCCGCGCGCGCGACCCTTCCTATTTCGCCGGAAAGGCCGCCTGGCAATTTCATGCTGCCCGCGACGACGAACAAGATGTCGCGGCGGCCGGCTCGCGCCAGCGCCTCGGCCACGTCGATGAGCCGGTCGGTGCCCCGGACCCAAGCGAAGTTGGACAGGCTCGCGACGCGGAAGCGGCCGTCGGTCGGCACCCGACTGTCCGGTGCGACCGGCGCGTCGGGCGGCTCGGCGATGTTGTAGACGATCCTGCCGGACACAGTGCGACCGGCGTGTCGCTCGAACGACGCGCGCTCATTCTCGGTGATGAACAGGAGGCGCGTCGCAACATTTGCAAGAGTGCGGCATTGCCAGCGCGCGAATGCGCTGTCGGCCAGGATCGTCCGGACGTGTGCGGTCACTGGAATATGCGTCCGCCACTTCAACCAGCGCCCGAGGATGAACAGCGCCTCGTGGTTCAGATGGACGAGATCGAAGCGTCGGCATTCGGCAAGCAACTCTCGGCGAAACGCCCGCGCCGCTAACCAGTCGCGCGCGAACTGGGCGAAAATCACGAGGTTTCTAGACAGCCGCGGGAGCGCGCTCACCTTGGGCATCGCGGGCGTCACGCGGCAGGGCACGCCGAGGGCGCGATAGCGCTCCTGGATCGGGCCCGCGCGCTTGCACCAGACCTCGACCGCCACACCCGCCGGGTCGAGATTGCGAATCGACTCGAACAGGCTGCGCGACGATCCGCCATATCCGCCCTCGATGTCGAGACAGAGAACTCGGAGGCGGTCGACGGTCACACCACGGGGCAGTCGGCGGTGACAAGCGCGGCGGTTTCCGCCCAGCCGAGCCTGAAGGCGGCGTCGATGACCGAGAGGCCCGGGACGAAGACCGCAGTGCCCTGGTCGTAGCGCGGATGCGCGAAGTCGACATAGCGCAGGCCGAGCCCGGCACGCTCGAACTTCTCGGAATCCTGATATCCGGCGCCGCCCTTGCCCGATAGGTAGCACGCGCCAGGCGCGACGCTCGCCACCAGCTCGACGAGTCCGTCGTCGCCCCCAGCCCGATCGGGCGCAATCTTGGACGCGCGCAGGAAGCGGCACGACAAACCCAGATGTTGAACGAGGGCGAGGACTAGATACTGATTGATGGTGGCGACGTCGGCGTCTGGTATGCCCGCGAACATCTCCTTTACCGTCGGCCAAACGGCGCGAAAGGCCGGCGCTGCGTGGTACCGCGTACGAAGCGTGTCGAGGTGGGCGCCAGGCCAATCCTTGCGCGCCGGCCTGACGCGGTTGATCGGATCGCCAAGATGCGCGCCCACGGGCACGGTCAGCCAACGAGGCGCGCCATCAGCGAGAATTTGGACGCGGTTGGTATAGCTGTTCTTGCTGTATTGCACGTCGTCGAGAAAAACGAAGATGTCGGCCAGCGCGATTTTACGGAAATAGCCCAGCCACGGCAGATAGTTCGGCTGCTGTATGGCGACCACGACCATGGCGGCCTCACTGCTCCTCCGGACTACCCAGCCGTTTCTCCAAGACCAGAAACGAACCGTCGCTGCGCGCGACGTCGTAGCCGCGGCGTTGATAGAGCCGCTGCGCGCCCAGGTTTCGCTCGCTCACCTTGAGAGTGAGGCGCCCGTATCCGGACGCGCGCACGCGACGCTCCATCTCGCCAATCATCAATGTACCGAGCCCCAGGCGGCGATGGGCGCGCCTGACCATGAAATGGTGCAGGTGCGCACTTGCGGCATCGCGGGCCGACAGGATCGCGTAGCCCAGGAGGGCATCGCCGCTCCAAGCCGCGAATGACAGCGACCACTTACCCGGCAAATCGCGAAGAAAATGCTCTCTCATCCAATATTCGCCATCGACGTCGCTGCCGATCGCCAAGAGGGCCGCGAGGTTGGCGATGACCTGCTCGCGCGACAGATCACGAATCTCGACATCGGGCCACGCCGGGTGCGGCGCCCCACTCATGCGCCCGTCGGCGCGGACTTGCTGATCAGGTGATGGCCGAGCGCCAGGTGGTCGAGCCCCGAGTTCAGAAGGACGCGAATGGCATCCGCCGGGGCATAGACGATCGGCTCACCGTGCAGGTTGAACGACGTGTTGAGGATCGCGCCGCGGCCGGTGCGCTCCTCGAAATGGCCGAGCACGGCGTGATAGGCGGGATTGGCCGTGCGCGTTACCACCTGCGGCCTGATTGTGCGGTCGCGCGGATGCGATCCGGCGGCGAGGTCGGCATAGCCCTCCGGTCGCGCCTCGAACGCCATGGTCATGAACCAGGGCTTCAGGTTCTTGGGATCGTCGAAATAACGCGCCGCCGACTCGGCGCGGATCGACGGCGCGAAGGGCATCCAGAAATCGCGCATCTTGATCATGCGGTTGATCCGGTCGATGCGGCGCGTGTCCTCGGCGCTGGCCAGGATGCTGCGATTGCCGAGCGCACGGGCGCCCCACTCCATGCGGCCGCGGCACACCGCGACGATCTCGCCGTCGGCCAGGAGATTGGCGATGGCGCGGTTCATGTCGTTTGGCTGGACCACCCGCGCGCCGCTGCCGCCGATCGCGCCCGCGATGGCCGCCGCCTCGTTGGCCGCGTCGAACTCGCCGCCGAGATAGAGGTCGGTCAACACGCTCTCGCCGTGATCGACGATGCCGGTCGTCTGGTAGTAGCGGTGCAGCGCCGCGCCGATTGACAGCGATTCGTCCGAGGCGCTCGGCATCACGTAGAACGAGTCGACCTCGGGCAGGGCCGCGATGAGCATATTGGCCTTGACATTCATGAACACGCCGCCGCCGGCCACGAGGTCGCGGACGCCAGTGCGGGCAATGCACGCGCGCACCCACTCCACCAGCATCTCCTCGGTGAAGAGCTGGGTCGCGGCCGCGACGACGTCGAAGCGCACCCGCTCGAAGCTGTCGCGCAGATATTCGTAGCAATAATTGGTCGACAGCTCGCCGACCTGCTCGAATGTCAGACCGTCGGCCGAGAGACGGATCAGGCCGCGGAGCGCCTCGGCCGCGCGGCCGGCACGTTTCGGGTCGGCATAGGGCGCCAAGCCCATGATCTTATATTCGTGCTCCCACGGCGTCATGCCCATCAGCATGGTGACGCGCGAATAGATCTTGCCGAGCGAGGCATGGCGGTCGATCGCGGCCAGACGCTTGATGTCGTTGCCGCGGCAGATCGAGACCGTGCCGCAGATGCCGTCGCCGGCGCCGTCATTGGTCAGGCCGAGGATCGCCTTGCCAGGAGCGGCGTTGGGCGCGGTGTAATAGGCGGCGGCGAGATGCGCCAAGTGATGCTCGACGAAGAACACGCGGTCAGCCGACACGCCGAGATGCGCCGACGCGGTCTCGAACCGCTCTCGCTTGCGCGTCTCGAACACGACCTTCTGGTAGTCCTTGGGCGCTGCCTCCGCGGCCCGCTGCTCGGCCAGGCCGACGCAGTACCACTTTTCGAGCTCGGTCAGATAGGCCGGCGCATGCATGAACAGCGAGGCGAAGACGATCTCCGACAGGTCGGCCGCCGCGATGCCGCCGATGCGCAGCGCCTCGTCGATCGAGCGCCGCGGATAGCCGACCTCGTTCTTGCGCCGCGTCAGGCGCTCCTCGCAGATCGACGCGACGACCTTGCCGTCGCGGGTCAGCGTCGCGCCGCAATTGTGGCCGTCGTGGATGCCGAGGATGTAGAGCGGATCGGTCACGCGCCGCCCCCGGACTTCCTGGCGATGAAAGAGAACGAGGCCGGCACCGGGTCGATCAGCTCCGAGACGCGGATGCGCTGTCGCGGCTCGAGCACTCTCCAGTACGGCCTCCAATCCGCCGGCAGCAGCGACGGATCGTCGCGGCCGAGCGTGAACATGTGCTCGAGCGTCAGGCCGGCGCCCTCGATCATTCCGGACAGCTCTGGCCATTCGAAGGCTCGGTCGATCGGGCTGGCGAAGCTGTCGAGGAAAAACACCATGTTGCGGGTCGGATCTGGGTTGTAGCCACTGTCGCCAGCGCGCCCGAGCAGGCCGTGGCGCCAGCGCGAGACCGTGGCACGCATGCGCCTTAACGATTGCCGCGGCGTCCTGTCGAGCCAAGACTCGTACCGGCGCCGGTAGGAATCGTAGAGACGCCGCTTGAGCTCGGCGTCGTGGCCGCCGAGCAGCTCCAGCATCTCCTTGATCTCGTAGCGGCGGCGGTGGCCGCGGGCGCCGTAGACCATGGCTGCGACGAGGCCGCCCGGCTTGACCGCTGCCGCAATGTTGCCCAGCGACGCTGCCGGATCGGGCGTATGATGAATCGTGCCGACGGCAAGGGCGAGATCGAACGCCCCCGGCAACGCCAGCGATGAGGCGTAGTTTGCCTTACGGAGCTCGATCCGCCCGGTCAGGCCCTTGGCTGCCATCAAAGCCCGTGCCTCGTTGAGGATCGGTTCGCTGATATCGACGCCGACGCCGGTCGCGTTGAGATAGCGCAACAGCAGGCCCGCGCTGTGCCGACCGCTACCGCAGCCGGCGTCGAGGAAGCGAAATTCTCCGGCCGGCAGGTATGGCTTCAGCCGGTCGGCCCAAACGAAGGTGATGAGTGCATCGGGCCCAGGATATTTGAGTCGCGCATAGAAATCGCCGACGTCGCCGAGCGTGGCTGCCGTCTTCGCCGCGTCCGGCCGCGCGGGCGCCGCTTCGATCACCGGCCTTCCCGCCAGTCGCGCTCGAGATCGTTGCGCACGTAGATGTGGTCGCCGGTGTAGTGGGCGTATCCCGGATAGTGCTCCCACGCGGCCACTTCCGTATAGCCGGACTTCATCATCAGGGCGCCGATCTCTTCGAGATTGTCGCGCCCGTTAATTTCGATGGCCCAGGACCGCACATGGCCGCTTTCGAGCAGTCGCGTCGCGCCCCGCATGGCGCGGTCCTCAAAGCCGTCGATATCGATCTTGACGTGGGTCGGCAACGGCAGGCCCAGATCCCAGTGCAGGCTGTCCAGCGAGATCGAGGGCACCCATTGGCTGGCAATGACCGGGACGTCGCGGCGCCCGCCCCGCCCGTAGTCCGCTGGGTCGGCGAACGAGTTGTGTGTGGCCCCGGGAACGGGCATCTCGTGCATGTAGAGGCGGTGGTGACCCGGCTGGCTGTCACACCCGGCCTGCACCACCTCGAAACCGTTCGGTCCTTCGCTGCGCTGCAGTCGCGCAATCGTCTTCAAAATCGTCTCGATACTCGGCGTGAATGGCTCGACGAAGACAATGCGGCTGCGATGAAGGTGGTGAACGAAAAATCCCTCGAGCCCGTTGGCCGAGCCGATATCGTAGAGCAATTCGCAGTCGCGGATGCGCTGCATCCAGTCAAACACCACGTCGCCCGCCTTCGCCCCAAACTGATGAAAGCGCCGGAGCTCTTTATAGGAGCGCACGACCACCTCCATCCGACGCTGGCCCAGCGGCCGGCTCGCAATCCATGCGCCGAGCTCGCGGTCATAGACGATACGCCCGCTCTGCTCGACCACGAATGTGGCAAGATCGCGGGCGCGATGCCAATAGGGCTGGAGGCGCTTTGCCAGCGGCGACGGCAGATAGCGCGAGACCCTGTGGGCGAGCGTGGCCATCGGGCGAGATCAGCGGTGGCTGGAGCGGCCGATCGCCGCTTTGACCTGCTGTTTGAAATGTTGCCAGAGATAGGCGTTGTCGATGAGACGACGGGCTACGGGAAATGCCCATGACTTGCGAAAACGCGTCAACATGTATTCCGCCGGCTGAACCATAGAGGCGGCACCGACCCCGAGAACACGCATCTGCTTAGCGCTGAGCCCGCCTAGATCGCTGGTCCAAACCGGAAACGGCGAAACCTGGGCATAGCCGAAGGTGGCGACCCGGAAATAGTCGACCAGGATGACCGTGCGCTGGACGCGCGACGGATGATCCGGCCCATGAAATCCGCGGTCGTCGAATAGCACGAAATCACCGGCAAGGCCGTCGATGCGCACCTTCTTGGCGCGAATGGCGCGCTGCTCTTCGGCGGGATAGGCCGAAAGCGCCTGCCCTCTAGGCGCCCTCAGCCGATGAGTCCCTTCGCAATAGCAGAAGGCGCCTTCCGTCGTGTCGTGCAGATAGATCGCGCCGCCGATACCGATCGGCAGCTCTAGCGCCTCCGCGCTGAGCCGGAAATCGGACGCGCGGTTCTTGCTCCACCCGGCGCTAAAGTCGGCGTGAAGCGGAAAGTAGGTGTAGTTGACGCCTTCGTCGATCTTGACGTTGGATTCTGCGAGAATGCACGGCGAGTCCATGACGGCTTCGACAATGTCGATGACCCGCTCGTCGAGGACAATGCCGACTAGCGGCCCGCCGACGACAAATGGACTGAACATGCGCTTCGGATAGTCGACCTTTGCATAGCCGATCGTGCCGGCGATCGCCGGGCTGGCGGCGACCCTGCTGATGCCCCGATTGGCCGCTGCGATGGTCTCCGGCGCGAAGAGATTCCTTAGCACCGCGAAGCCACGGTCCTCGAGCGCCTCGCGCACCGACGCGGGGTTGTAGTTCGACCGCGTCACGTCGAACACGTAGTCTGGATCAATCGTCACGAGCTTGGCCTCTTGTAATCGCCGTTCGGAGCGAGCGGCGGCCGGCTTGGGTCGTAGGCGTCGCAGTTGCGACCCAGCTCGGCGCGCAGCAACTGATAGCGGCCGTGGGCAAAGCGGTCCAGCCTTTCCTGGACCGTGCCGCCGGCGCCGGTCAGCCACCAGATCGGATGGGTCAGCAGCTGGAGCGCGCGGCCCGCAGCCACCGCCGGATGATCGAGCGGATGGCCGTGATGCCACGCGCCGCGCGAATCCGAGCAATAGCCCATCTCGGCGAAGAACCGCGGTTCGTAGGCGTGGCGGCGGCCGGCGAGGCCGCCGGGGCGCCCCCGGAGGCGCGGTGCCGGACGATGGAAACTGATCGTGGCGACGGGGCGCCCGACGATCCGCTCCAGCATAGCGCATTCGGCCGCCGCAGCCGCCTCGAGCGCGGCGTCTTCATCGGCATAGAGCGAGGCATCGAGATGCAGGCCGATGGCATGGCCGTGCCGCGCGATCGTCGACAGCGCGCGCGCCGAAGCGGCGGACTGCGCGTTGTACATTTCCGTGCGCAGCAGCACGAAATAGGTCGCCTTGACTCCGGCCTCGGCCTCGAGCGCCGCGATTGGCAGCGCGGCGTCGATCGACATGTCGAGATCATGGCGCAGAAGGAGATGGCGGCGCGTCGGATCGGCGTCGCCGTAGCCGCGCACCTCATAGCCGCGCGCGCGGAAGGCCGCGAGCAGCGCAGCGTAGCCGGCCGCGGTGAAGTCAGCCGTCAACCGTGACCCCGCAATAGCTGTGCTGCTCGAACCAGCTCGCCATGGTCAGCAGCTGGAGCAGTAGCTTCACGTGATTGGCCGCGCAGTCGAGATGCTGGCGCACCACGGCGGCCAGGCCGTCGCGCTCGAACATGCCACTGTCGAGCAGCGCCGCATCGCTGCTGAGTCCACCGAGCCGCGCGACGAAGCGCGGATCGCGGCGTAGCAGCTCGGCGAAATTGGCCCACGAGCCGTGGGTCATGGTCGGATCGGACACCGAGGGCGCGCGCGCCAGGCCGAGACGCCGCGCCACGGCCCGCGCGAAGACCATCGCGATCTGCACAGGGAACGGCCGGCTGGCGCGGATGCCGGTGTTGGCGTCGGGCAGGCGCATCAAATCGGGGCCGAGCCGGACCATCGCGCCCTGCATCATGCGTCCCGAGGCGCGCCATTCGGGCGGCATCGCCAGGTACAGGTCGAACACCTCGGTGTCGAAGGTGAGCGCGCGATGGCGAATGACCGACTCCATCGCGACGAAATCCGAATAGGCGTAGTGCCGACCGAGGCAGCTCAGGATATAGGCGTCCCAAGCGTTGTAGGGATTGTCGATCTCGGCATCGGCTATGGCCGCGCGCATGGCCGCGACTTTGCGGGCCTCGAGCTCGCGCCGCACCGAGGGCCGCAGGATCGCCTCGACCGCCGCCGCCTTGATGCCGACGCGCAGGTTGCGCACCATCGTCTCGGGTGTGCCGTCCGGAATGGGGCGCAGGCTCGGCAGGCGCGTCGTCGACCCCGCGACATGCGCCATGCGGCACGGCAGATAATAGCCGCGGAACGTGTAATCGAGACCGTGGCCCGACAGCACGACGTCGCGGTCGCGCGCGATGCCGGGCAGCAGGCCATAGAGATTGACCGGCGCCGTGAAGAGGCCGTCACTGACGCGCGTCGCGCCGTCGAAGGCGTCGAGCAGGCGCGACGGCGGGTTCTCGAGAAACCGGAACGGCGCACCGGCCGCGCGCGCGGCCGCCTCGGCCAAACCGACCTCGGCATTGCGAAACGAACCCGCGGTCAGGCAGGGCGGCGTCCGGCCGGCCTTGCGCGCGGCCGCGAGGACCAGCCGGGCATCGAGCCCGCCGGACAGCAGGATGCCGTGGCGCACCGGGTCGGCGGTGCGCCGCGCGGCGGCACGGGTCAGCGCCTCGGCGAGGCGGGCGCTGCCCTCGCGCTCGGTGAAGTCCGGACGCGTCCAGGCCAGGCGCCGCGTCTGCCGGCGCGTCAGGGTGCCGGCCCGGTAGGTCCAGAGCTGCGCCGCGGTCATGGCGTGGATGTCGGCATAGTGCGTGTGATCGGCGGCGGTGCGCTGCAGCGCCACAAGCTCGACCAGTCCCTGGGTGCTGAGGCGCCGCGACACCCGCTCGTCAGCGAGCAGCGCGCTGAGGCGGCTCGCCACCGAGAGGGTGCGGCCGTCATGCCAGACGAACAGCGTGCGGCTGCCGAGCCGGTCGGTGGCCAGCACGATCTCGCGCCGCCCGCTGTCGACGATGATCGCCGCAAAGGAGCCGTTGAGCCACGCGATGCGGTCGCCCTGGCCGGCGACATAGAGGTCGGCCACGACCTCGGCGGGCCGCTCGAGCGGACCATGCTCGTCGAAAATGTCGCCGTCGACCAGGACGGTGATGCCGTCCTGCGTCGCGATCGGCTCGACATCGGACGGCAGGACGCCATGGCTGACCCGACCCACAACGATGTTGTCGGCAGGCCTCGCCGAATCTTGCTGGCGGCCGGACCGGCCGAGCGCCTTGATGACGCTGTCAGCCGCGCGGCCGGCGGTGCCGGCGCCCTGCACGACGAAGATCCCTGTCATTGTCGCGTCTTCGGCATCGCGCTAGGCGACCAGGAGCTGGCGCATGTCGGACGGATCGCCACCCATCGCGGCACCGCACACCGCCTCCGCCAGCGCTTCCTCGTCAATCTCCGGGAGATTGCGGCCGTTCCAGGCCGGCGTCAGCACCTGGCAGCGTCGCTCGATCACCTCGCGCACCGTCGCGTTGAAACGGCTGATGCCGAGATCGATGAGCACGACCCTTCGGTCGGAACACGTCGCTTCCCAGAAGGTCGTGGACTGCGGATAGTCGAAGACGAACACGTCGGTGTCGCGCAGGACCTCGACGAACGGACGCAGGTCGAAGGCGCAGCGGCCCTCGACCGGGTGCGCGCCGGACCGCAGGTTTATCTCGGGATGGGGCCGAAAGCGCAGATCGATCGGCAGTCGCGACAGGCTGTCGACGACGCGCAGGTGGAGGTCGACATAGATCGGATCGGGCAGTAGCGGCGGATAGTGTTGCCGCGTTCCCTGGTAGATAGTCGTGACATAAGTGACCGCGGGGCGCCGGACGGTCGGCCGCCCCACCATCTGCGCCGCGCGCGTGAAGGTCGGATCAGCCGCCCGCGCCGTAAACTCGGGCGTCTGCTCCGGCCGCAGCAGCAACCTGGGCACGCGCCCGCGCATCAAGGCGGCCGTGCGCCGGCTGGGCATGACGCAGACGTCCTGGGCGATCATCTCGGTGAACTCCAGCGAGCGATCTTCATCGATCATCGAGATCGAGCCGCCGTGATCGAACCAGGTGACGTGACCGCCTCGCCGGCACACCTCCGTCACGATCGCGCGAGCCGCGTAGTTCCCGAAGCTGCCGGTCCAGACCGTCGTCGGCAGCGCGCGCGAGCGGGCCAAAGCCGCAAGGTCTGCCGCGACATTTCGCAGCAGCCGGGACGCAAACGACTCGACCAGCCGCGCCATGCGGCCCCACATGGCGTGGTCGGTCTGATAGTAAGCCAGAAACGCTTCGCTGGCCATCCGCGCGAGCGCGTCGACGTCGCCGTCCGGCGCGTGCCGCAGCTCGGCCTGGGCACGGCTCAGGATATCCTCGGCATAGCTGAAGCCGATTGGCGCGCCGGAGTCCGCCACCGCCGCGCGCATCAGCGCGTTGTGACTGATCGCCGTCGCCGACGGGGAGACCAGAGCGCCAAGCGCGCGCCATGGCGAGCGGGACCACAGAACGCTCCTTGCCGCCTGCTTAGCCTTGGCGTGGGCCACCCTTGACAGCGTGGTCGCCGACTGCGCCTCGGCCAGCCGCTCCGCCGCGGCGGCGTCGGGATTCTGGATCGCATCGAGAAATACGCAGCTCGCGCCGAGCTCGAGGCCGGCAGCCGCGGCGGCGTCGACGTGCAGGCCGAGCCATCCGAGCCTCCGCATGAAATTGTCCAGGCGCGGCGCCGCGACCGCGGCGACGCGGCGCAAAGCCGGATCGTCGATTGTTTCGACCAGGGACAGAGTGCGCTCGAACAGTCCTTCCTGGATTTGGCGAATGGCCCTATAGCTGCACGGCCAGGCGAGTTGGTCCCGCCAGCCGTCCCGCGCGCGCAGGGCGACCAGATCCACCGGCAGGGACCAGCGATCGGCGAGCGGCGGTTCGTCGCGCACCGGATTTTCGCTCACGGCCGCGACCCCACGGGTTTGCGAAACAGCCACCAGTTGACGTTGTCGAGGCCGGTGGTGCGCTTCCAAAAGAACCCGTCCGCGACCAGCTCGAGCTCGGGGTGCGCGTCCCAGATCATGCCGCCGTAGTCGCGCTTCCAAAGCAGGTCGTCATGGCCGCGATAGCGGACCTCGGTCGCGACCGGCGCGAAATACTCGAGGCACAGCACGTAGCGCCGCGTCACGCGGCACAGCTCGCCGATCGCCTTGGCGATGGCGTCTTCGGGCACGTGGATCAGGACCGTGGCGGTAAAGGCCAGATCGAAAGCGCCGTCGGCGAACGGCAGCGCGTCGGCGGTGGCATCGGCCAGCCGCTCGCGCGCCACGACGCCGTCGGCCAACAGGGTTTCGCGCGCGCGCCCGTTCGGCTCGACGGCCCATAGCTCGGCCTCGGTCAGGTTGCGCAGCGCCCGCAGGTTCAATCCGATATTGGCGCCGATCTCGAGCACGCTGCCGAGCCGCTCGCCGCGCAAATAGCGCAGGATCGCGCCAAAGCACAGGTTGCGCTGTATGATCCGCTCCGGCGTCACGGCATTGCGCTCGATATAGGCGTCGCCGAACTGGCCGCGCCAAAACTGCAGCTGCTTGCCGTCGGTTCGGGAATTTTCGCTGTCGCTCATACTGTTCTTAGACTCGGACGGCGGGGATGCTCAGGCATGCGCCGGGGCGCCCGGATAGGCGGCCTGGCGGATATGGCTGTTGGGCCGAAATATCTCCGGCTCGGTCGCGGCCAGCCGGCGCAGCTCGGCGAAGCCGAAATGCGGCGCGGAGGGATGGAGCCGCTCGTAGATGGTCCGGGCGACGGCATAGTCTTCGGCGGTGTCGACGACAAGGCGCCAGTGCCGGCAGTCCGGCACGTGGTCCAGATAGACTGCCGAGAAGCGCTCAGGGCGACGCCAGATGAACGGTGTCACGTGCTCACGCTCATAGGGATCCGTCGCTTCGCGATCGGCGGCCAACAGATGCTCGGCCGCGACCACCTCGGTGTCAAAGCCGTGCGGGAAGCCGTGATGGATCGCCGTGCGCGCATAGGCCGCGCCCGATTGGCGGTACGCGGCGAGGACCGCGCCGCTCACGCCCGGGTCGATCATCGGGCAGTCCGAAGTGATGCGCACGACCGTCGCCGCACCGGCATCGCGCACCGCCTGAGCCGACCGCCGCAGCACGTCGTCCTCCGGCCCGCGCGTCACAATCACGTTCGGAAAACGTCCCGCGACATCGACGATCGGGTCCTGCGCCGGGCCCTCCGGCACGGCGAGCGCGATGCCGTCCACGCCGTCGATCCGGGACGCGCGCTCGAGGACCCGCGCCAGGAGCGGCACGCCGCGCAGCGGCAGCAGCACCTTGCCGGGGAGACGCGTCGAGCCGATGCGCGCCTGGATCAGCGCGACGGTTCTTCCACCCACCATCAGCCGGCCCCGGGCGCCAGATCGCGCCGCAGCGCGCGCAGGAAGGCGGCGAAGATCCGGGCATTGGCCCGCCAGGCGCCGCCGAAGCGCGGCCGGCCCGCGCGCGGCTTGACGGCGAGCGGCACCAGTGCGAAGCGCGTGCCGGCGCGCAAGGCCGCCAGCGCAAGGCCGGTATTGATGCTGGCGCCGGCCGAAGCCGCCTTGTGCCGCTCATAGACGTCGGCCGCGACCGCCTTGACGCCGCACAGAATGTCCGGCACGCCGAAGCGCCAGCGCGTATAGAGGCCGAACAGCCATTCCGACCAGCGCGCCATCGACGGCCGCACCCCAAGGACGAGCCGCGCCTCTCCGCGCGCGATCGGCTCGAGCACCCGGCGCAAGTCGGCCGGGTCGAACTGGGCGTCGGCATCGAAGCTGACCAGCACGTCGTGACCGCGCGCGGCGGCCTCGGCGAAGCCGGCCCGGAGCGCACCGTCGTAGCCCGTGGGCGCGGCGTGCGAGACAACCACGGCACCGGCGCCCGCGGCGAGCGTCCCGGTCGCGTCGGTCGAGCCGTCGTCGACCACGACGACCTGGCCGTAGGGCGCCACGCCGCGCACCACCGACGCAATGGTCGCGGCCTCGTTGAGAGCGGGAATGACGATGGCGGGCCTCACGCCGGTCTATTCGACATCGGCTCGGCGGATGTGGTCGCCCGCGGCGATGTCGCGCTTGGCGCGCACGCCCACGGCGCGGTCGAGCTCGTAGGGCACGAGCGCGTCGGCTGGACAGGGGCGGAGCACGGTCAGGCTCGCGCGGTCGATGACCTGGCCCTTGGCGATGTTGCGCACCGCGCGCACGGCGCGCCGCTGCAAGACGTAGGTTTCCCGCTCGTTGTCCATGACGCGCTTCTGCTCGCCGCCGAGGGCGGCTTCGAGCTCGCGGGTCCGGTCCACCATGTCGCGCCAGCTCGCCGGGTCCATGGAGAATCTGTGGTCGGGCCCTTCCTGGTTCGTGTCGTCGGTGAAGTGCTTCTCGATCGCACGCGCGCCGAGCGCGACGGCGCCGAGCACGGTCGCATGACCGGGCGTGTGGTCCGAAAGGCCGAGCACGCTGCCGGGAAATTCACGCGCATATGCCTTGAGAACGTTGAGCGCGATGTGGCGGAAATTCTCGACCGATGCGGTGTAGTTGGTGTTGCACTGCATGAGCACGATCTTGTCGCTGTGCCGCGAGGCGACCGCCATGGCGCCGCGCACGTCGTCCATGGTCGAGGCGCCGGTCGCGATGAACAGCGGCTTGCGGTCGCGCGCCAGCAGCTCGATCTCCTGGTGCCAGGTGATATCGCCCGAACCGAGCTTCCAGGCGCAGACATATTTCGAAAGCTGCGGGATCAGCTCCGGATCGTAGGGCGAGGTGAAATAATCGATGCCGGCCTGGTCGCAGGTCGCGCGCAGCGTCTCGGTCCATTCCATGGGCAGCGAGGCGTCGCGATAGACGTCGACCACGCTCTTGCGCCAGGACGCCTGGTGCGATTTCTGCGAGCCGAGCGCGCGGAAGCCGTAATCGGAGACGATGGTCTCGGCGCGGAAATTCTGGAACTTCGCCGCGTTGGCGCCGGCCTCGGCGCAGAGATAGATCAGCTCCTTGGCCTTGCCGAGGTCGCCGTTGTGGTTGGCCGCGATGTCGGCGATGAAATAGGCCGGGTTGGACCCGCCGACCTTGAAGCGGCCGGTGTCGATCTCGATCGTCATGGCACGCCTTTCACAACTTGCGAATCTCCTGAAGGAGCGTCGGCATCGATGACCCGAGCGCCCGTTCCAGGCGACGCACGCTCATACGCAGATCGGCGGTACGCTGAGCCCGGGCGCCGAGCGAGCGCGATACGGTCGGGACGCCCGACGTCGTCGGGAGCCCGAGATGGCGACCGAGCGCCAGCGCGAAGTCCATCTTGCTCATGCCGCGCCGGCTGCCCGCGTTGAAGACGCCGAAGATATTCCGTTCGAGGCATCGCATCGCCGTTTCGGCCAAAGTCTCCATATGGAGCGGTGAGAAGATCGAGTCGGAGAAAAGCTTGACGCTGGCGCCCGACCTGAAGCCAGCGATGAAGAAATCGCTCAGGCTTGCGCGCCCGGGGCTGCGCGACGGCCCGAATAAATTTGTGCGCAGCACCAAAGTCGCGTTGTGCGCGACCGCGCAAAATTCCCCGCCCAGCTTGCTGCGGCCATAGGTGTTGACCGGCCCGGTCTTGTCCTCGGGATGCGGCCCGCGCGTGTCGGGATAGATCTGATCGGTCGAGATGTAGACGAGGCGGCATGAACTCGGCAGGGCGCTCGCGACATAGGCCGTGGCGTCGCGGTTGGCCGCGAAGGCCGCGTCGGGATCGGCCTCGCAGGCATCGACATTGGTCATCGCCGCGCAGTGAACCACGATCGAGGGCCGCAGCCGCTCGATCAATGCTTCCACGGCCCCGCGGTCCGTCAGGTCGCAGCGCTCGTCTCCTGAGCTCCGCGCCGTCATGACCACCGGGCCGAGCGCGCGCGCCGCCTCGGCGATGTAGGGTGCCAGCAGCCCGGAGGCGCCGGTGACGAGGATCGGACGCCGGCGCGCGGTCATGGAGCCGGAGCGCCCCCACGGTCACGCGCCGGCGCCGGGCGCCGGGTCGCCCTTGGCACGGCGCTCGTCGGCCATACAGCGCTCGAAGCCGACCTCGTCCAGCCAGCGGTCGTTGGTGTTGCTGGCGTAGCAGAACTCTTCCCCGACCGGGCGCGCGCCCCACTTCTCGTAGTGCTCGCGCGACCAGAAGGCGAAGGCCGGCTCGATAATGTAGCGGTCGGGCAATTCGATTGTGGTGCGGGCGTCGTCGGTGGTGATCAGCACCTCGTGCAGCTTCTCGCCCGGGCGGATGCCAATACTGTGCGTCGGCAGGCCGGGCGCCATGAAGCGCGCCAGATCGACGACCTTGAGGCTCGGGATCTTGGGGACGAAGATCTCGCCGCCGTGCATCATGGCGAGCGACGACAGCACGAAATCGACGCCCTGATTGAGCGTGATCCAGAATCGCGTCATGCGCGGATCGGTGATCGGCAAGCTCGCCGCCTTCTCACGGATCAGCCGCTCGAACAGCGGCACGACGCTGCCGCGCGAGCCGAGCACATTCCCGTAGCGGACCACCGAGAAGCGCGTCTCGCCGCGGCCGCTCAGGTTGTTGGCGGCGACGAAGATCTTGTCGGCGGCAAGCTTGCTGGCGCCATAGAGATTGATCGGATTCGCCGCCTTGTCGGTCGAGAGCGCGATGACACGCTTGACGCCGTTGCGCAGGGCCGCCCGCACGACGTTCTCGGCGCCGTTCACGTTGGTCTTGATGCACTCGAAGGGATTGTATTCGGCCGCCGGCACGTGCTTGAGGGCCGCCGCGTGGACGACGTAGTCGACGCCGCGCATCGCCATTTCCAGCCGGTCGGCGTCGCGCACGTCGCCGATGAAGAAGCGAAGCGATCGGCCTTGCTCGTGATCGAGCCGCTGCGCCATCTCGTACTGCTTCTGCTCGTCGCGCGAGAACACGACAAGCCGTCGCGGGCGATAGTGGCGCAACACGGTCTCGACGAAGCGGCTGCCGAAGGAGCCGGTTCCGCCGGTAATCAGGATGCTCGCCTGTCCGAGCGGCGGCATGAGCATAGTGTTGGCGCGCATCGCCGCCGGGTCTGATTGTTGATTCATTGGGCAGCCCTCTGCGATACCACCGGAGCCTTGGGTTCGCCGCCGATCGCCTGCGTACGGAGCGCGTCGGCGTACCAGCCGTCCTGACGCACCAGCTCGGCATGGCTACCCACGGCCGAAACCGTGCCGTCGCGCATGACCACGATCCGGTCGGCATCGATGATGGTCGACAGCCGATGCGCGACGACGATGATCGTGACGGGCGTCTCACGACGGATACTCAGAAGCGATTGCCGGAAGGCGGCCTCGGTCTCCGCGTCAAGGTTGCTGGTAGGCTCGTCGAGCACGAGGATCGGTGCGTTGCGCAGGAGCGCCCGAGCCAGATCGAGGCGCTGGCGCTGGCCGCCCGACAGGCGATAGCCCTCCTCGCCGATCGGCGCGTCGTAGCGCTCGGGAAGCGCCTGGATGAACTCGTCGGCGCCGGCGAGTCGGGCGGCCGCCTGGATCTCGTCCAGGCTTGCGCCGGGCCGGCCATAGGCGATGTGCTCGGCGACGGTGCCGTTGAAGATCTGCGGCCGCTGGGGCACATAGCCGATGCCGCGGCGCAGGCTCTCGGTCGAGAAACGGGTGAGCGGCGTATCGTCGAAATAGATCTGGCCCGCCGTCGGCTGGCGGAGCCGCGGCAGCATGTCGACGAAAGTCGACTTGCCCGCGCCCGAGGGGCCGACGAGAGCGGTGAGCTTGCCGGCCGGTATCTTCAGGTTCAAGCCCTTCAGCACCGGCGCCTGCCCGCCCGGATATTCGTACCACAGGTTCTCGATGCGGATGCCGTCGCCCAGGCGCGAGAAGGCCGCGCTGCCGCCCGCGCTCTCGCACGCCTCGGTCATTTCCGAAATCCGGCCGATCACCTTCTCGATGCTGCCGCGCAGGCCAAGATAGCTCTGCCGCTCCGACATGATCGCCTTGACCACCGGCATCAGGCGCAGCGCGATAACCAGGTAGAGACCAACTTCCTCGATGGTCATGTCGATGTCGGTGACGGCGAAATAGAGGAAGAGGCAGCTGAGCCCGACCACGATCGGCTCGATCACTGTCTGGGTCACGGACTTCAACGTCGAAACGCGGAATGCCGCGGCGCGCTGGCGCTCGGTCTGGCGCTCCATCTCGCGCCGCTCGGCGGCCTCGGTGCCGGACAGGCGCACCAGTCGCGGCGAGCGCAGACGCTCAATCAGGAATGTCGTCATCTGGGTGTTGGCCGCTACGACCTCGCGGCCGGTGTCCGCGCTGTGCCGCATCAGCCCGCGCAGCAGCCAGGCCGACAGCGCGATGATGACCAGCGCGACGCCGGTCATCACCGGCGATATGCCCACCAGCACGACGAGATAGCAGAGCGTCAACAGGGCGTAGCCGGCAACGGACAGTGGCAGCGTCAGCCCGATCACCGCCTGGCGCGCCTCGGTCGTCAGCATGTTAGCGAGGTCGCCAAGCGGCATGCGGTCCTGATATCCGGTAGAGGCGCTCAGATAGTGCGCGAAGGCGCTGCGCCGCACGTCCCGGATCGCGCGCTCGAGAACCGCCGAGGTGTAGACGAGACGGGCGAACGTAAAAGCCTGGCTGACTAGGAAGCAGGCGAAGGCCGTGGCCAGCAGGACGGGCAGCGTGACCGGGAGGCCGGCGAAGGAATAGAACCCGAGGACGTGCCGCCAGAGCCCCGATGTCGTCGCCAAGGCCTGGACGTCGCCGCCCTTCTGGATGAATTGAAAGACCGGCAGGAAGATGGTGATGCCGACCGTCTCGAACACGACGCCCGCCAGGTTGAGCGCGAGCTGGGCCAGCATGGTGCCGGGGCCGAGGCCGAACTTCCGGGAAACCTCGAAGTAGCGCAGCATCTAGCGCAGATGGCGATGGTGACGATCGGCGGCGGCCAGATCGTCGGGCCGGCCGACGTCGATCCAATATTCGTGGATCGGGAACAGGCCGATCTTGAGGCCGGCGGAGCGGCCGAGATTGAGCAGATCGGGCATGTCGATGCGCGTCGCTTCGGGCACCAGCCGGCAGAACTCCGGCGACAGCAGGTAGACGCCGGCAGCGACGAAATAAGTATAGGTCGGCTTCTCGTCGATGCCGTCGAAGCTGCCGTCGAGGTTCTGGCGCACGACACCGTAGGGCACCGGCACGCGATGCGGCGAAACGGCCACTGTCCCGTCGAAGCCGTGAGCGTGGTGGAACGCATCCAGCGCGTCGAGATCGAGCTGGGTCAGCACGTCGCCGTTGACCACGAGGATCGGCCCGCCGATCGGCGCGGGCAGCAGGGTCAGCGCGCCGGCCGTGCCGAGCGACGACTCCTCGTAAATGACGTTGGGCCGCGCCACGCCGTTGCGCGCGTCGAGGAACTCGCGAATCCGCTCCGCCAGATAGTGCGTCGACACGAAGATGTCCTGGATGCCGCTCTGCTCGAGGCGCGCCAGGATATGCTCGAGGATGGGCTTGTCGCCGACCGGCAGAAGGGGCTTCGGCGCCGTCTTGGTTTTCCTCCCGAGCCGCTTGCCGAAGCCGCCGGCCATGACCAGCGCCGCGCCGATGCGGGTCGCGGTCGGGCTGGCGCGCCAGATCTCGACAAGCGCACCGCCGGCATCGACCATCGGCACGAACGGCACCTGCTCAAGCAGCGCGCGCGCTTCCGTGGCGTTGTCGACCGAGCCTACGACAGGGTGGCCGTTCATGACCTTGGCGATGGGCGCGTCCAGTCCGGCGCCGGCCAGGATTGCGCGCCGGATGTCGCCGTCGGTCACCGTGCCGACCGGCCGCCGCGTCGCGTCGACGACGATGACGAAGGGATGCGGCAGCTCGTTGAAGCGACGCATGATGTCGCCGAGCTTGGTTTCGGGCGCCGAGAGCTGGGGCGTGAAGGATTTCAACCGCTGCATCGTCAGTGGATGTTCGTCGTCATGTTCGCGACCGCGCCGCTGGCACGCGCCACGTCCTCGAACCACACCGCGGGGCAACCGGCCAATGCCGGCGCCAGCGTCGCCCAGGCCCGATCGTCGCGATCGAGAAAATCGACGAGATGCCCGACCGCGCGACGTGCCTCCCGGACATCGACCCTCCCGGAAAGCCGATCATAATGGCCGAGCGCCATGATCGCCCGCTGGCGCAGCATCGCCGCCGTCGCCGAGGGCATGGCGCCCAACGTGCTGTTGGCATGGCAACGATAGAGCGCGACCGGAGCCTCCGCACGGCGCGCTTTGAGCCCGTTGGCCAAGAGCGCGCTGAACACCCACCAATCGGCCGGCATCGCGTCGTCAGGCACGACCAGCCGGGCCCGGGC
>Ga0335070_10001758_pt1 | contig 25204 bp, 24 predicted proteins | sample Lox_Sample_13_FD_206722 | JGI IMG/M metagenome (GOLD analysis project Ga0335070, IMG submission 206722) | Soil microbial communities from Loxahatchee National Wildlife Refuge, Florida, United States - Lox_Sample_1.3 | ecosystem: Environmental > Terrestrial > Soil > Wetlands | place: USA...
TACGAATCCCGTCCTTCTTAGACAGAGAACACGCAAAAAGGATAGCCGGGTTGGGTCCCCTCCAAGACCCCGCGTCTCGCATTCGCGAAGCGGAAAAGAAGGAATTGGGCTTGACATCATGATGTCATAGCTTATAGCATCATGATGTGCGAACCACCCTTTCCCTCGATGACGACGTGGCCCGGCTCCTGGACAAGGAAAGCCGGCGCCGCGGGGCGTCGTTCAAGCAGACCGTCAACCACTTCCTTCGTCTCGGCCTGATGGCGGAGAAGCGGCCGCCACGCAAGCCGTTTCAGGTCACTCCGCGAAGACTCGGGCTGCCCTCCGGTCTTTCGTACGAGAATGTCGAGCAACTGCTGGAGCGCCTCGAGGGTCCGGCGCACCGGTGATCGTCCTCGACGCCAATCTTCTCCTCTACGCCTATGACAGTCTGTCGTCGCAGCATGCCCGGGCGCGCGCCTGGGTCGAGCAGGTGTTCTCGGGATCCGAGCCCGTGGGCCTGCCGTGGCCGACGGTGGCTGCGTTCTTGCGGATCATGACTCATCCCCGGCTGCCGGGCGAGCGGTTAACGCTGAACGAAGCGGTCGCGGTGGTGGACCGTTGGCTGGAGCAGCCCAATGTCCGGTTGCTGGCCCCGGGCGAGGATCATTGGCGGCTCTTTAGGCAGATGATCGTAGAGGGGCAGGCTCCCGGGGCGCTGGTCAGCGATGCCCACCTGGCTGCGTTGACCATCGAATACGGCGGGGTGCTGAACACCACCGACCGCGACTTTGCTCGCTTTCCGGGGTTGCGCTGGAAAAATCCCCTGGCCTGAACGGCGCGTTCTCTACTGGTATGGCACTCAGTTGCGATCTGTGCCCATGCGCCGGGTCCACCATTGCAGCAGAAGGTGGGTGGGAAAGTAGACGGCCAGAGGGACGACGATCAGGTATCCCACGAGGTAGAGCGGGCCGGGCATGGCGTGCTGCTCGCGGAAGAAGGGGCCCCGGGCCCAGTTGACGTCGAATTGCGGGCGCCAGTAATAGTTGATGGGAACCACGATCCAGGCGGTCAGGGTCTGGTAGAGCCATCCGCGCTTGTCGTAGCCCAGGCGCCAGATGGCCCACAGCAGCAAGGGCGGCGTCGCCACGTGAAACAGGCCGAGCAGGCGAATAAATAAAGACAGGTTGGGGTCGAACATGTATTCGGTGCCGCCGATGAGATGGACACCGGTGAGGAGGGCGCCGGCCAGGTCAATGGTGAACAAGCTCTGGAAGAGCAGCAGTCCGGTGGCTTGCCAGGAGAAGAGCAGGCGGCTCTCCAGCCACAGCCCGAGCATGATGAAGACGTTTCCCAGATCGCAGAAGAACAGGAAATTTTGCAGGCCGTATTGTTTCCAGTAGAACGGCGCCCAGACGATGACCCAGACGGTCCAGCCGAGCTTGAGCCAGAGGGGCAGGCGCATGGGCGTCTATTGTAGCGGGCTTTTACGGCTCGGGATGACGCTGCAGTTGGGGGAAATGGGGCTGGATTCGGCCCTGAGAAGGGGGCCGTTCTTGCTTACCAGCGTAACTTGCGCCCCTGTGATTTTGGCCCATAGCATCGATCATGCCCACACGCGCCCTTCTGCTGTGCGGCGACGAGAAGGCGCTCGCCGCGGTCACGCAAATTCTCAGCGAACTGGGAGTCGCTTTCGAGCAGGTCCCTGATCCGGCGTCGGCGGGGAAGAGGCTGGCCAGCCAGCGCTTTGATGTGATCCTGATTGACTGCGACGATATGGCGAACGCCACGCTGGCGTTCGACAGCGTGCGGCAATCGAGCCTCAACCAGAATTCCCTTACGCTCGCGATTGTGGACGGCAAGGCCGGGGTGCCGAATGCCTTCCGGCTCGGGGCCAGGCTGGTCTTGACCAAGCCGGTGTCTCTGGAACAGGCCCGGGGCACGCTGCGCAACGCTCTCGCGATTCATCGGAAGGAAGGGCCGAGCAGCAAGACAGCGGGAGCAGCGGCAACGGCCACCGAAGCCAAAACGCAGCACCCCGCCACGGCAAAGCCTGCAGATGTTGTTCCCGCTCCTGGGACACCGATCTTCTCTACGCCGCGGCCCGGACAGACTCCGCCGGCTGACTGGCAACGGCCGCAGCCAGACGCCGTAGCTTCGCCCCTGGCCCGGGCTGCAGCCGCCGGTGTGGGCGCGCCGAGCCAGGCGCCCACCGAGATGGCCTCGTCAGCCGCCGCTGCGCCGGCTCCGGCAGACATCTTCAAGTTCAGGAAGCAAACTGCCAGCATCGCAGCCAGCACGCCGAGCACAACGAAGGTCCGTCCGCCGGAGGACGATGACCTTCTCATGTGCGAACTGGAAGGCGATCTGGAGACCAAACGGAAGCCCACGCGCTTATCCAGGGCGCGGGGAAGGGTAGGCAGCAGGAAAACAAGCCGGTCGTTGCTGGCACTGCTGGCGGTGCTCTTGATCGGGGCGGGGTTTTATGCGGCATGGACGATGGAACCCGGGTTCCGGGCGGCGGTGCTGGCGCAGTACGGAAGGCTACGGCATCTGATTACGGGAACCGCGACCAGCCCCCAAGCGCCGGCAGCCAAGCCGGCGGCTAAACAAGCACCGCTGCAGGCGCCCACAAAGGCTGTGAATCCGAGCCCGAAGGCCAATCAGGAGGCGACTGCGCCTGCCAGCAATGCGGTGGCGGAAGGATTCCTGTCAAAGGACAAGTCTGCGAAGGCTGGGGATGGAAGCGATACGGCGGGCGACTCTGCCAAGTCTCCTGCGCTGCCGGCATCTGCGAGCGGCAGCGATGCCGAAAGCGATCGTGGACCCCTCATGGTTCCGGCGGAAGTTGCGGATAAACATGTAAGCCACCGAGTGGCGCCTGTGTATCCGGATTGGGCGCGCCACAAGCACTTGGAGGGAGAAGTGCTGCTGCGGGCTTCAGTCAACGACGATGGCAGCGTGGACTCGGTGCAAGTGCTGGACGGCCACCCGCGCCTCGCGCCCGCAGCAGTGGAAGCGGTCCGGCAGTGGCGCTACCAAATCTATTACCACAACGGTCAACCCTCCGCTTTCCAGACCGAAGTCACGGTACGGTTTGAACTGCCCAGGAAGAAACCTGCCAACTAGATCACTCACGAAGTTCTGCAATCCTCTTGCGCAGATGCGTCGCAGTTCAGAATGCAAAGCTATCTTCTTCGACAATTACCTACGTAACTTGCTGGGCCTGACGGGTGTACCTACGATGCGATTATGAGTTACCAAGCTCTGCTGTTCTGCCCGGAGGAGAAGACCGCTCGCGTGGTCACGCAAGTTCTGACCGAGCTGGACTTCACGGTTGAGTCCTGCAACGAGCCTTTTGCAGCCGTCAAGAAGTTGATGGGGCAGCACTTTGACGCCGTCGTGGTGGACTGCGAAAACGAGCAGAATGCGACCTTGCTGTTCAAAAGCGCGCGCAATTCAGGATCGAACCAGAGTTCGCTGGCAGTTGCGGTGGTGGAGGGGCAGGCGGGTGTCGCCAAGGCGTTTCGCATCGGGGCGAACCTGGTTCTAACCAAGCCCATCAACGTGGAGCAGTCCAAGGGGACGCTGCGCGTGGCGCGCGGTCTGCTGCGCAAGGCGGAAGCGGGAAAGCCCGCGGGCGCCGCGAGCATGCCTGCAGAACTTCCGGCGCACTCCACGCCCGCCAGTTTGGAGCCGATGCGTCCGGCCACTGCTGCGAAGCCGGCCGAAAGATCGCCGTTCGCGCCATTCCCGCAGAAAGCGCAACCCACAGCCCCGGTGGCAAGTACCTCCGACTTCGAACTGGAAAAGGAACCCGAGCCTCAACCGGAGCCGGCGGACGAAGCTTTGCTGGAATCGATGCAGGATCCGGCGCCCGCCGCTCACAAGCCGGCAGAGGACGAGGCCACGCCTGCCAGCAGGCGGAAGGAATATCCGTGGCAGCCCGCGTCCAAGCATTCGGAGCCAATGGCATCCGCGCTGCGGCGCGCTGCCGAGGCGGCCAAGCCGAAACAACTCGATTCTCCGGCGGCGAGCAACCTGAGCAGTGGACAGGGCGCGGCGAGCGCCCCCGCCCCAGCCCGGGAGATGTTGCCACCGGGCGTGAACCCGTGGGAGCCTACGCCAGCGGCGCCCGGCAAAGACGAAGGCAGGCCGCAACTGGCAATCAAGAAGGCTTCGGTAGTGGATGAGTCGGCAGTAGAGCCCCCGGCTTTCTCGGCGCTGCGACTCCAGGACGGCGAATCCTCTGAAGGGCGGGGAAGCAAGAAAAAGCTCTTGATCGCCGCGGCGGTGATCGTGGCGGCAGCAATTGGTTATTTCAGCTGGAGCAAGATGCATTCGAACTCCTCGCAGCCCGCGGAGCAGGCTCCGCCTCCAGCGGCGCAGACGACCGCTCCCGCGACAGAACCGCAAGCTGTCGTCGCGGAGCCCGAGGCCATTCCGGCCGCCAAGCCGTCGGCAGAAGTGAAAGCGCCAACGCCTCTGGCAAGGCAGGAGGCCGCGACTGCGCCGAGCGCGAAGGCTCCTTCCGCAACCAAGACCACGGTCGCAGTGGCGCCTGCGGACGACACCAGCCAAGACGTGACGATTACCAAGATCCAGGAGCCGATCGTAGTAAAGAACGACGCTCCGAAGCCGGCGGCACAGCCTGCTGCCCCTGCAGCCGCGGAACCCCCGGTTCCCGAGGTGATTGGAGTGGCTGCGAATACGGACGGGAAGGCACTCTCGGGAATCGTCAGCGCACCGGTGAATGTGCCGGCACAACCGCCACAAACGATCCGCATTTCCCAGGGGGTTTCGCAGGGTCTGCTGCTGAAACGGGTCCAGCCGGTGTATCCGCAGCAAGCCCTCGAGATGCGTTTGCAAGGCGCGGTGGAGCTGGAGGCCAACATCAGTAAAGACGGAAGCATTACCAAGATCAAGGTGCTCAGTGGGTCGGCAGTGCTGGCGCAGGCGGCGGTGGATGCGGTTCGGCGGTGGAAATATCAGCCCTACTTTCTAAACGGAGAGCCGGTGGACATCCAGACCCAGATCACAGTGAACTTCAAGCTTCCATAAACAACTCAGTAAGCAGGTCACGCGGCGCGGAGAGACAATCTCCGCGCTCCTTTTTGCGCCCGCGCGCGGACTCAGCGGCGGTCTTGCTGGCGGTATAATCGAAAGATCCTTTCTCGTTGAAATTCGCTTCTGTGAAGGGCCAGCTGTCCGTGGATTTCAAGCTCGTCAGTGATTACAAGCCGCGCGGCGATCAGGCTAAAGCGATCGAGTCGTTGGTTCGGGGTGTGCTTGACCGGGAGCAGCACCAGGTCCTGCTAGGCGTGACCGGGTCGGGCAAGACCTACACCATGGCCAAGGTGATCGAGCAGGCAAACCGCCCAACCATCGTGATGGCGCACAACAAGACCCTGGCGGCACAGCTCTATCACGAGTTCAAGAGCTTTTTCCCGCACAACGCAGTGGAATACTTTGTCTCTTACTACGACTATTACCAGCCCGAAGCCTATGTTCCGGCGGCCGACCTGTACATCGAGAAGGAAGCCACCATCAATGACGAGCTGGACAAACTGCGCCTGTCGGCGACACGGTCGCTGTTCGAGCGGCGGGACTGCCTGATTGTGGCCTCGGTGAGCTGCATCTACGGCCTGGGTTCGCCGGAAGCCTACTACGGCATGCTGCTGTTTCTGGAGAAGGGCCAGAAGGTCAAGCGCGAGGACATCACCCGCAAGCTGGTGGAGATTCTGTACGAGCGGTCCGATGGTGAATTGCGACGCGGCGTGTTTCGGGTGCGCGGCGATGTGATTGAGATTTTCCCCACCTATGACGATATGGCGTACCGCATCGAGCTGTGGGGCGACGAGGTGGAGTCGCTCTCGCAAATTGATCCCCTGTTCGGAACGGTAAAGCAGAAGTACGTGCGTCTGCCGATTTATCCCAAGACCCATTACGTGATGAAGCCCGAGACCCGGGAAAAGGCGGTGCAGTCGATCAAAGAAGAGCTTGCGTGGTGGGAAGCGGAACTGGAGAAGCAGGGGCGGCTGGTAGAAGCGCAACGCGTGCATCAGAGGACGATGTACGACCTGGAGATGATCAAATCCGTCGGATATTGCCACGGGATTGAGAACTACTCGCGGCACTTCACCGGACGGCTGCCGGGAGAGCCGCCGCCGACGTTGCTGGACTATTTTCCGCGCGACTTTCTAATGTTCATTGACGAGTCGCACCAGACTGTCCCGCAGTTGCACGGCATGTATCACGGCGATCGCTCGCGGAAGGAAACGCTGGTGGAGTATGGCTTTCGCATGCCCTCGGCGCTCGATAACCGGCCGCTGACGTTTGAGGAATTTGAGCATCGCATGAACCAGATGATCTACGTCTCGGCCACTCCGGGCCCGTACGAGTTGACCAAGTCGGCGGGCGTGGTGGTGGAGCAGATCATCCGGCCGACCGGGCTGGTGGATCCTCCCGTAGAAGTGCGCCCGGTGAAGGGCCAGATTGACGATCTGCTGCACGAGATTCGTGAGCGCGTGGCACGCGGCGAACGGGTGCTGGTGACCACGCTCACCAAGCGGATGGCCGAGGACCTGGCCGAGTATTACAGCGAAGTTGGCGTCAAGTGCCGCTACATGCACTCGGAGATAGAGACGCTGGAGCGGGTGAAGATTCTGCGCGACCTGCGCAAGGGCGAATTTGATGTGCTGATCGGCATCAACCTGCTGCGCGAGGGGCTCGATCTGCCCGAAGTCTCACTGGTCGCGATTCTGGACGCCGACAAGGAAGGATTCCTGCGCTCCAGCGGATCGCTGATCCAGACGGTAGGCCGCTGCGCGCGCAACCTGAACGGCCGGGCGATCCTGTATGCGGATGTGATGACGGATTCTATGAAAAGGGCCATCGGCGAGACCGACCGGCGCCGCGCCATCCAGGTGGCCTACAACGAAGCCAACGGGATCACGCCGGAGTCCATCGTGCGGCCGCTGGAGATGTCGCTGGCCAGCATCGTCGAGGCGGACTACACCGATCTGGCGGGAGCGGAAGCGGAAGGCATGCCAGAGTTCAAATCGCAGGAAGAGCTGGACGCCTACATCGCGAAACTGGAAAACGAGATGCGGGAGGCGGCCAAGCGTTTTGAGTTCGAGCAGGCGGCGAAGTTGAGGGACACGATCAGGGAGTTGAGAACGAAAGAATTTCTGTTTGCGTAACCTGGGAAGACGAGATTCCTTCCCGTTGCGTTAGAATCACCGAGGACTTCTTCCCTGCGAGGAATCTCAATGCGCGCTTTCCTGTTCAGCATCGCTCTGCTCCTCTCCTGCTCCACGCTCACTGCGGCCCAACTTGACCAGGCCCTCAAGAAAGCAGAAGAAACCCTTGCGCAGCGCGATACCTCCGGCCTGAGCGACGATAAAATCATCGCCGGGCTGAAACAGGCGCTTGAGGTCAGCACTGGCAAGGCTGTGGCTCTCACGGGCAAGCCCGACGGCTTCCTAAAGAACGCGGCCATCAAGATCCTGCTGCCGCCCAAGCTCAAGACCGTCGGCCAGGGCCTGCGCATGCTGGGCATGGGCGCGAAGGTGGATGAGCTCGAAGTCGGCATGAACCGCGCCGCCGAGCAGGCAGCGCCCAAGGCCAAGGCAATCTTTCTCGCGGCCCTGAAGAAGATGACCTTCGACGACGCCCGCCAGATCCTCACCGGCGGTGACACGGCTGCCACCGAGTACTTCAAGCGAACCGCTTCCGCCGATCTGACGGCCGCCTTCTCGCCAATCGTCCATCAGTCCATGGAACGCGTCGGAGTCGTCCAGCAGTACAACCAGGTGATTAACAGCGCCCCCGGAGGCAGCGTCCTCGCCGGTCAGTTCGATCTCGACAAATACGTGGTCGGCAAAACCCTGGACGGCCTCTTTTACATGCTCGGGCAGGAGGAGAAGCGAATTCGCAAGAACCCCGCCGCTCAGACCACGGCGTTGTTGAGAGAAGTCTTCGGTGGGAAATGACGAGGGTCTCTCTGTGACACAGCCGAGGAAGCGCAGGCGGGTTGAATTTAACAGCTGGGATGAAGAGGCTGGTCTCAGACTCGCCCCATCATTGCAATAGCGCGCGTGTCTGCAGAAGTGTGTTGTTCAAGTCTTGTTTTTGTTCCAGAACCCGTTTTGCGTTCGGGATCACGTTTGCAAGTTCCTGTGGGGCACCTTGAACCGCTTGATCTAGCGCAGGCAGTTTGGACTCATCGTTGAGAGCAGCAACATATGACGAAATAATCCGTGTTAAAGCTGCGGACGTTTGCGAATTTCCTGCGTAATCTCCGCGGAGGGCTTCAAGATCGCGCTTTGCTGCCATAGGCCAGTCAAGTCCTTCCCCTACTCGCGCAACGGCCGTTTGCAGTTGTGATCGCTGGCCGGCGGATAGCTGTTCTAAGCGCAGCGCGCCGGCGACGGCCCTAAGGTGACCCGTCAGAAGGTCTTTTGCAATTAGTGTGGCAAAAAGTGATCCGCCGTTTCCAACATCATGCGAAAACCGCAGGCCAGCCGCCAGAGCGCGAACCGCCCCATCTTTATTACCCGTCTTAAGCAGGTGAAAGGCATAAAGAACGTTCAGCCGCCCAAGGACCAATGCCTTTTTGGCATAGTCCACCGGGATGTCGTGCCCGAGCCCGTAATCCAATCCCCAGTCACAGTTCGGAAGCGAAGTCGCGCGGGCCATGATTTCAAGGGCCAATGTGTTTTTCTCAAGCAGATCCTTGTATTTCGAATCGTCGTACGGCGCTGTACCGTCGACAATCGCATTGAGTTCTTTTGCTTGCTGGTCCGTGATACCGGAATCCTGGACCTCGGAGAATGCCGACCAGTAGCGCAAAGCTGCATTCTCCGTGAAGGACGTATTCCGCTGAGCCAATGCCGAACCGGCTGATAACAGCGCAATCAGAATCATCGAAGGAATCGTGTTGAAGATTTTCATAACCTGATTTTCTCCTTGCTTAGCACCGCGACCGCGCTCTGTTTGCCTTGCGGAAGTGGGCTGGTTTGGGAACGAAACGCTAGGTCGTCAACGGCTGCCTTAAACGATGGCGCCGTCGCGAGCCAAGCATTTGCGCTTCGCATGGTTAGTGGCTCCGACGGTGCATGCCGCTCGGCAACTGCAGCATGGCTAGCCGTATTCGAAACGACCATTCGACTACTGCGAACATGCAAAATGATCGCCCCTATAACAAGGATGGCTGCGACTGCCGCCAGCCAAATCCCCAGTGGGTGCGAACGCCGAGATGAATGGCCGACGCTGAGTGTTGGAACAGGCTCAGGGGCGATTGGATGGAATCGCTTCAAGTAGGCTTCGAATTGTTCATCATCGGGAGTCTGCACAAGAGTTCTCCTTGGCTAACATTGAGCCGCGCAGCTTGGCTAGGGCATACCGGTACCGCGATGCCGCTGTGTTCGAGCTGACACCCAGCAAATCAGCGATCTCCGAGAAAGTGAGTTCGCCCCACAGATGCAGAACTATGACTTCTCGCTGATCATCCGGAAGTTCGCCTAGCGCACGTCTAAGATTCTGCTCTCCGGCATAGTCCCGGTCAGGAGGACTAAACCATTTAGAGTCGACATCGAGAGGAATATGTCGATCTTGAACCTTGGCGTCGTTAAGAACGGCGTTGCGCACACACGCAAAGAGATAGGCTTTCTTGTTTATGGCTTGGCTTACGCTTCCGTCCTCGATCGCCTTCAAAAACACTTGGTGAACCGCATCTTGACCGCAACCCCGGTCACCCGAAATCGCCGACGCGAACAACAGCAGTGCCGCCCCATGTTGCCGATACAGGGCCTCGATCTCGGCGGTATTTCGTTCCGTCCTGCCCACTTTGCGGTCTCAATGTTAAGACAATCGGTGCGGATGGATTTGTCTATGTCCGCCGAACTTCTTTGTTGGGCTGCGTTGAATCCAGGCAAGTCCAATGGGATGTGCAAGTTGGATCGCGCGCCGGGAATGCCTCGCACCAACTGCTAATCGGAAAACATCACAACGGTATCCCTCCGGGTCCATCTTGCCTTCGTTTTGCGGAAAAGCATGCAAACGGGCAAGGAACCCGTCAAGGTTGCCCTCCGGCTCGCTTCGCTCGACCTTGACTGAACCCTCGCCCTTTGCTGACAACCTCTCCGCTAGAAAACGAAGGCACACAATCGAAGCCCAAAACAAAAAACTTCGGTTGACATCACAGCGCCTTCTCATGGAAGCCAAAAAACACGAACGGGAAGATGCGGATGGAAAACGTGTACGGGGTTGAAATTCGTTTCATGACACCATCAGACTGAATTTTCATCGCCCCTGCCCGGCTGCCGCCGCCATCGGCTTCTGAAACAGCAGGTACTCGCCGTTCTTCTGCCAGTTGAAGGTCACGCCCACGGCCGGAAGCTTTTCCCCGTGTCCCAGGAATAGATATCCACCGGGCTGCAGATAGCAGTGCAGCCGTTGCACCAGCGCGACCCGCTGGGCCATGGAGAAGTGGGGCAAGACGTCCATACAGAAGATGGCATCGAAGCGCCCGAGGTAAACCGGCCGGGCCAGGTTCATGGGGGCAAAGCGGACCAGGTTGCGCAGCCGCGGCTTCACCATGAAATGTTGCCCTACCTTCACGAAGTAATTCTGAACCAGTGGCTGCGGGATATGGGCGAGTCCGCTTTCCTCATAGAGGCCTCGTTCGGCGTGTTCCAGAGCTCGGCGGCGAAGGTCGCTGCCCACGATGTGAACATTCCATCCGCCGTGGTTGCAATTCACGGTTTCACAGACCGAAATGGCCATGGAATAGGGCTCTTCGCCGGTGGAGCAACCGGCACTCCAGAGGCGGAGGCTGCGCGGGCTCCCGGACGATTTGCGGGCCAGGAGTTCCGGCAGCGCCACCCTGGCCAGCGATTCGAAAGCGGTGGGATGGCGAAAGAAGCGGGTCTCGCCATCGAACAGAGACTCAACCAGGCCTTCGCAGGCTGACTCCGAGGAACGCAGCTGGTCAAGCAAGTCACTCGCAGTGGCGAGGTGCTGGGCTTCCAGATACCGCGTGGCGGCCTCGGCCAGGCTTTCATCGGTAGCATCGAGCAGCACACCGGTTTGGCGCTCCACGATCAGGCGGAGCTCGGAGAGTTCGTGCTCCAGCATGGCCGCGCTTGTGGAGAGCCGATGCATACGCCTGACCTCTGGCGCCTTGGCACGCGGGGCCAGAGGCCCTTGAGACAGGCGGTGGGGGGCGCCGGCGCTGCGCTTCCAAGGCGCGTTCGGGGGAGGCTAAATTGCGTGCCGCCGCTACAAGGTGGCGGCCTGAGACTTTATCCGGTCTTCGTTCCGGGCCTGTTTCTCGACCGCGGTGAGTTCCTTTTCGAGCGACGAAAAACGCTGCAGGATCTCGTGCACACGCACCGCCATATTGCGAATGGTGTCGATCTGGGAGCGTGCCGCGGCCGACAGGGAGCCGGGCTCCAACAACAACAGCTCTGAGTTGCCCAGGATCGAAGTCAGGGCATTGTTCACGGAGTGGCGCATGTCCAGCATGTAGCGGCCGAGCACGGCCTGCCCCTGCAATACGGCATTATCTTGCTCCAGCCGCCGAGCACGAGCGGTCGCCTCGCCCCGCCGCAAGACTTCCGACGCAAGCAAGACCAGGGCATCGAGCCAGCCTTCGTGCTGGCGCAAAACCATGACCCGGGGCTGGGTTTCGCGCACTTCCTGCGCGGACTGGCTGTCCTTGCACAGCAGCAGGATGGGTTTCTTTGACGGCTCCAGCATTGCCAGGACTGCGGGAAGAATTCCCGGGCGGAGCGCGCCGACGATGGCAGCGTCGAAGGTGTCCGGGTCTGTTCCCAGACAGACATCGCCACCCATCAGCGTGAACGTGGGAACGCAGCGCTCGGCCTGCCAGCGGGCGGTCACCCCGCGGGTGAAGTCGGCATCATCGGAAATGATCAATACAGTCGGCTGCTCCACCTGGTCTGACTCCGATGGCTCACGCGTTGCTGTCGCCGGGATCGGGCTTGTGGCCGGAAGAGCTGTCCGGGCCCCAGTCCGGCGATGCGCTGGAGACTTCAAATTCGACAATTTCCGGGCCCTGCGCGGCGGCTTTGGCGGCAGCGGCTTTGGCACGAGGAGCCGGAGCCGGCTTGCCGGCGCTTCCCTTGGCGGTACGCGCCAGGGCTGAATCGACTACGCTGCGCATGTCCACCAGCATGCGCAGGGGCTGGCCGGAGGAGTATTCGGCGTGGAACATCACCTTCCAGGACTGGCAAATCATGCGCAGCCGGGAAGTGGGTTCGTCGGCGGAAAACTGCGCCCGGCGGCAGTCGAGGCTGTGAACGCCGCGCTGTTCCAGTTGGCGCAGGCCGTCCACGATGGCATTCAGGTCCTGGTGCAGCAGGCGGAAGAAGACGCGGCGCATCAGGAAGCTGAAGCGGGTAAAGGCCACCATGGCCGCGGGCTGAAAGAAGTTTTCGCCGCAGCCTACCTTGAGCTTGCGTCCTTTTTCCAGTATTCCGCTGGTGAGCAGGTCACTCAGCTTGGTGCAAGCGTTCGCAGCTTGCAGGATTTGTTCCAGCGGCGTGAGCCAGTCCGGGACGGAAAGATCGACGCTGCCCAACACCGGCTCCAGCACCTGGGCCACATAGTCCAGGTCAACGTCAGAGTCCTCCAGGCGGGAGGGGGCGCAATGGGAAAAGAACTGCACCAGCAGAAAATCCACCTTGTCGCGGTCGGAGTCGGAGGGTTGCGGCTTGCCCAGGTGATGGGCCAGCAAGGTGCGCAGGCCTTCGTCGCTGGTCAGGCTGGTCGTCTGCAGGAACTGCCGCAGCTGATGGACCTGAATGCGCTCGTCCATATCCAAAAGCCACTGACGGGCCAGTTCGACGGACTCCTGCGGGGGAGCGTCAATGCCGGCTTCCAGATCGCCACATGGTGGGAGTTCAATCACGAACTCCCGGGCCAGAGCGGCATAGAGGGGATAGAGCAGGCGCGCCTTGCGCCATTGTTCGGCCAGTTCACTGAGTTGTGGTGTGGCATTCATGGTTTCACGATCCAGTTGGCAACTTGTTGGGTGAAGCGGGCGGCCACCGCGGTTCGCCCCCCGTTATAATGCAAGGCCACCACGCATGCTTCCGTGTCGAGGGTGCCATCGGAGTTGCGCACGCGCAGCCGGTCGGCGAATTCCAGCGGCAGGGCGGAAGCAAACAGCACCTCGCGCGGCGTACCGAATTCAATCAGGGTGCTTTCCGAGGACTCGCCTTCCCCTGAGAGCCGGGTGAGCTGGACCGGAATGCGCACCGGGGTCGCTTCGGGGAAAAACTGCGCCAGCTTGGCGGTGGAACTCTCACGCGACCGGGCGCTGGCTGTGGCCTCTCTGGGCACCGTCTACCTCGCCTGCCAAGGGTTTCCGATGCGGTCTGGGGTCCCAGGTCTGCCGGTTAGCAGGGCTTGGGGCATGACCCAGACCGCATCCACAAAGAAGGATGCACGAGCGCGGCCAAACTTGACGGTGGAGATGTGTGTCTAAGCAGTTGATTATAAAAGGCGATAACTTAGCTTCTCGGGGCTCGATGCTGCCCACCCCGGGCGGGGTGTCTCAGAATGAAACAGGTGTCTCAGGAGGATTCGCCGACCTCTCGCTCACAACCTGCATCCGGGCGCTGGAGTTGGTTGACGGGACCGACCTCCCCGGTATATCTGTTGGGGGCAGGTATATGTTTCGACGTCCTCTGCAGCTCCTCTGTGTAATCACCTGCCTTGCCGTGGTCGCGCGCGCTAAGACGGAGAGTTGGCTGGAAGTACGCACTCCGCATTTTACGGTCGTTAGTAACGCCAACGAAAAAGAGTCGCGCCATGTAGCCGATCAGTTCGAGCGGATGCAGGCAGTTTTTCAGAGAGCATTTCCCAGCGTCGAGGTCGATCCCGGTTCCCCCATCATCGTGATTGCGGTCAAGGACAAGAAAGATTTCCAGGCATTGGAACCGGAAGCCTACCTGGCCAAGGGCCAGTTGAACCTCTCGGGGCTCTTCTTGCGGGCAGCAGACAAGAACTACGTTCTTCTGCGGCTGGATGCCGAGGGTGAGCATCCTTATGCCACGGTGTATCACGAATACACGCACCTCGTTGCGAGCCGCGCTGAAGAATGGCTGCCACTATGGCTCGACGAAGGTTTGGCGGAGTTCTACCAGAACACCGAGATCAGGGAGAAAGAAGTGTTGACGGGTGAGCCGAGCGCGGAGAACCTCCAGCTTCTGCGCCAGAACCGCTTGCTGCCGCTGACGACGCTGCTGGCGGTTGACCGCAACTCGCCCTACTACCATGAGGACAACAAGGGTTCGATCTTCTACGCCGAGTCATGGGCACTTACTCACTATCTGCAAATCAAGGACTGGCAGGAAAAGACGGACAACCTGAAGAACTACTTGCTGCTGGTCAGCAACAAAGTGGATGCAGTTACGGCCGCGACCCGCACTTTCGGGGACTTGAAGGTGCTGCAAAAGAATCTGGAACGATATGTGTCGCAGGCTGGTTTCTTTCACGTCCGGATGCCGGGCAACACCGAAGTGGATACGACAGGTTTCAAAGTACAGGGGCTGACTCTTGTCCAGGCCGATGCCATCCGCGCCGATTTCCTGGCGTACAACCAGCGGTTTAGCGACTCGCGCGTGCTGCTGGACCGGGTGCTGAACGAGGACCCAAACAATGTTGGGGCGCACGAGACCATGGGCTTCCTGGCCTTCCGCGAGGGCAAACTGGACGAGGCCGAGAAGTGGTACGAACAGGCGGTGAAGCTCGATTCACAGAGCTTTCTGGCCCACTACTATTACGCGTCCATTGCCATGCGTGAGGGATTGAACGCGGATCGCGCGGCGCAGATCGAGGCCAGTTTGCGCACGGCAACCAAACTCAACCCGGCGTTTGCTCCGGCCTTCGATCAGTTGGCGGTATTCTATGGAATGCAGCGCAAGAATCTCGACGAAGCCCACATCCTCAGCGTCCGGGCCGTCGAGCTGGATCCCGGCAATGTGGGTTTTCGGCTCAATGCGGCCAACGTGCTGATGCAGATGGACCGGACCCAAGACGCCATCACGGTGCTGCAGAATGCTATGAAGTTGGCAACCAACCCCGAACAGCTTGCGGCGATTCAGCGCCAGGTGGAATCCATTCAGCAATACCAGGCGCAACGTGAGCGAGCGGAGCGGGAATATCGCGAGGCTGGCCAGCAGCGTCTCTCCGGGGACCAATCATCCGTAGAGGACGAGGAAGGCCGGCCAGCGCTCGTTCGCCGGGACGAGGAGCAGCACGGGCCGCGGCGGACGGTGAAAGGAATCCTTCGCGAGGTGAAGTGCTCCGCACCCGCCACCATGACGTTGAAGGTTGAGGCCGGGACGAAGGCGTTGCAGTTGCATACCCGGAATTACTATAAGGTCCAGTACTCGGCCTTGAACTTCACCCCGTCCGCCGACCTGAATCCCTGCAAGGACCTGGAAGGGATGAAGGCGAAGGTGGAGTACTTCGAAGGGCTGAACGATCCGGCGAGTGGGCAGATGGTTTCGGTTGAACTGACGAAATAGGGTCGGATTTGAGGGCGTGGGGGAAAACCCCAGGTCTCGAAAAGCACGAGACCTGGGGCTTTTGCCGTCCGTGCGCATTGCGGCCGCGGGTGACCACTTTCACCTTCAGCACCTCCCACCCATTGACCCGCACCGGACGACGCTCGCCAAACTTCTACGGGCGCGGTTTTCTACTGCAGCGCCTGGCTTCCGGTGGAGGGTCCCAGCTGCGGGCGGGTGCCGATGTTGTAGCGCTTGAGCTTGCGGTAGAGCGTGGCACGGCTGATGCCGAGCATTTTGCCGGCGAGGGCCTTATCTCCCTTCACCTGCTCAAACACGCGCTGAATAGTGGCACGCTCGATGTCCTCAAGATCGGTGGTGGTGAGGCCGGCGCTTTGCGACTCCGTGGGCTCCTCCAGCTTGGAGGAGGCCGAGCCGATAGCCGGCGGCAGATCGTTCAGGTCAATGAGGCGGCGGTCGCCCAACGCGACGGCGCGCTCTATGCAGTTCTCCAGTTCGCGCACGTTGCCGGGCCATTCGTACTGCAGCAGGCACTTCATGGCGGCGTTGGTGACCTGGATGGAGTCTCCGGGGGCATAGCGGTCGAGGAACCAGTGCACGAGCATCGGGATGTCGGAGCGGCGCTCGCGCAGCGAAGGCAGATGCACGGTGACTACATTCAGGCGGAAGTAAAGGTCCTTGCGGAAGGTGCCTTTGCGGTATTCGGCGTCGAGATCGCGGTTGGTGGCGGCAATGACGCGCACGTCCACCTTGATGCGCTGGTTGCTCCCCACGGGGCGGACCTCTTTTTCCTGCAAAACGCGCAGCAGCTTGGCCTGCATTTCGGGAGGGAGCTCGCCGATCTCGTCGAGAAAGATGGTGCCACCGTTGGCGGACTGGAACAGTCCGGTCTTGGCCTTCAAGGCGCCGGTGAACGCGCCTTTTTCATATCCGAACAATTCGCTCTCGATGAGGGTGGGGACGAGCGAGCCGCAGTCCACGGCGACAAACGGCCGATTGGCGAACGAACCGCGGAAGTGGATGGCGCGTGCCACCAGCTCCTTGCCGGTGCCGCTCTCCCCGGTAATCAGCACCGGAGTGCGGGTGTCTTTGAGGCGCGAGATCAGGCGCAGCACATCCTGGATTTTGGCGGAGGCGCCGACGATGCCGTGGAGCTCGGTCTCGGTGTCCATGCGCTGTCGCAGGAACTGGTTTTCTTCGACCAGGCGGATTTTCTCCGCCATGCGGCGCAGGAACATGCGCAGCTCTTCCAGCGGTTGAAAGGGCTTGGCGATGTAGTCGTAGGCGCCGAGCTTCATGGCTTGGACGGCGGTCTCTACCGAACCGTGCCCGGTCATCACCGCCACCTCGGTGCGCGGCAGCAGCTTCTTGACCCGTTCCAGAAACTCGAGGCCGGACATGTTGGGCATGACCATGTCGGTGAGGATCATGTGGGCGGGATGTTCCTCGAGCAAGGCGAGAGCGGATTCGCCGCTGTCGGCCTCGGAACAGGAGAAGCCCAGGGCCTCGCCCACGGTCATGCAGAGTTTGCGGATGCTCTGTTCGTCATCCACGATGAGCAGACGGATGCGCAGGTCTTCGGTCACAATGCCTTCCCGATGGTTTTCTCTACCACTTCAATAAATTGCTGCACGCGAAACGGCTTCTCCACGCAGGGAGCGCCGGTCTGGCGCAGGGTTTCGACGGTTTCTTCGTTGGCGATATCGCCGGTGATGAACACAATGCGTGAAGCCAGCTGCGGGCGGTGCTGTGCAATCCAGGCATGGACGCCGGCGCCGTTGACGCCGCCCGGGGTCACCATGTCGGAAACGACGCCGAGAAATTCTCCCGTTTCCAGAAGGTGCACGCCTTCCGCACCCGATCTGGCGCAGACCACGGTGTAGCCGTTGCGCTCCAGCGTGGCGCGAACGTAAGCCATCACGCCGGCTTCGTCCTCAATGAGCAGGACGGGCAAAAGACCGGGTTTGGCGGCAGGGCGTGTCATCGCTGTGTAACTCCGGCGGCCGCTCCCAGGGAAGCCGTTTCTGGCTGGGCGGGAAGACGGACGATGAACGTGGCGCCGTCCGCATTCGGGTTGTTGTGGCAGAGAATCTCGCCCCCGTGCTCGTGCACGATGCCGTAGCAGATGCTGAGTCCGAGCCCGGTCCCTTTGCCCACCTCCTTGGTGGTGAAGAACGGGTCAAAAATGCGGTCGGGATGAGAGATGCCGTGTCCGTTATCGCGGAAGGAGACTTCCACGAAGTTACCCGAACGGGCGGTCATGATCTCGATGCGAGCGGGGCGGCCGGTTTCCCGCACGGCGTCGTAAGCGTTGTTGAGGATGTTGAGGAACACCTGCTGCAACTGGTGGGAGTCGCCGATGACCGGAGGCAGGTCCTGGTCCAGTTGTTCGGTGACCTCGATGCCGTGGCTGTGGAAGTCATAGGCGCGCAGCTGCAGGGTGCGGCGCAAGATGGAGTTGAGCTGCACCGGCTTACGCTGGGGCGGCATCTGACGGGCGAAACTGAGCAGGTTCTGCACGATCTGCTTGGTGCGCTGGGCCTCCTGCAGGATGACGCGCAGGTCCTTGCGCGCGGTTTCGGGGAGATCGTCGTTCTCCATCAGCAGGTCGGCAAAGCCGAGGATGGCAGTAAGCGGATTATTGACTTCGTGCGCGACCCCGGAGACGAGCTGGCCGAGGGACGCCAGTTTCTCGGCATAGACCAGCTTGGCCTGCAGCAAGGCAGTGTCGGTCACATCGCTCATGACCACGACGATGCTGGCGACGTTGCCCTGCTCGTCGCGCATGGGGCTGAGATTGGCGGAGAACTGGCCCACCCGGCCGTCGCCGTGGAGAACCTGGAGATCAAGATTGTCCACCTGACGGCCGGCGAGGGTGGCTGCGAAAGCGTCGCTGAGGACCTGGCGTCGGGGCGCTGCGACCAGATCTTCCAGGGGCCGCCCCACAATCTGCCTCTGTTCGTAGCCCATCTCGAACCAGCGGCGGTTGGCATAGCTGATTAGGCCCGCGGTGTCGGCCACCAGGATCAGGCTCTGGGTGTTGTTGAGAATCTTGCCGGAAAAGTCCCGCTCCCGCTGCAGTTCCGCCTGGAAGGTCTTCAGGCCACTGATATCGAGCATGAGGCCGCGATACTGCAGGACCCGGCCCTGAGCGTCGCGCACGGCAAAGGCATTAATCAGGACGTGAATGAGAGAGCCGTCTTTGCGGCGCAAGGTTTCCTCGTAGTTGCGCATGGCACCGCGCTGTTCGATCGTCTGAGCGGTGCGCAGGCGCTGTTCCGGGGAAAAGTAAAGCTGGGTTGGGATATCTACCTGCAGCAGTTCTTCGCGGCTCTGGTACCCCAGCATGCGCACCATGGCGTCGTTGACCTCGATGAAGCGGCCGTCCGGGGTGGAGAAGAAGAGTCCCTCCTGGATGTTGTCAAACAGTTCGCGGTAGCGGCGCTCGGCCTCGCGGCGGTCGGTGGTGTCCTTGAGCACGTGAATGGTCTGCAGCCCCTCGTTGTTGGCCCCGTGAACCCGCGAGGTGGAGACCAGGTAGGTACGATCCAGCACCGGATGAACGTACTCGCTGGCCGCCTCGCCGCCGGCGCCGCAAAACGGGCAGGCCTGCAGCGGGGCGTGCTCGCCCATGGCCAGCAAGGCGCCCATGTTGACCCCGATCAGTTCCCTGGCGGGCACGCCAATAAAATCCGCCAGCGAGCGATTGACCCGCAATACGTTGCCGGGCTCGTCATGCACCACGATGAAGTCCGTGATGGCGTCGAAGATTTCCATCCAGTGCCGGTTGGCCTGGTCCATGCGGGTGAAGAGCCGGGCATTGTCCAGCGCAATGGAGGCGTGATTGGCGATGGCCTGCAGCAGTTGCTGGTCATCGCGGGCGAGAGGCTGAACCCGATCGGCAAGACACAGCACCCCCACCAACTCTCCGGACGCGCCCAGCAAGCGCACGAGGGTGCAGTCGTTCCAGCCCAGATCCGCGGCCAAGGCAGAACCGAAAAGCTCCTCTGCCGAGGCGGAAGTGATGGTTTCCGAGTGTTCAGATAAGGCTTCCTTCAAGGCGTGTTCGAAGCGCCGTAACAATGTGCGTTCCTGACCCGCGTCCACGCCGGGAAACTGCATGGCCAGGACCTCCAGGGTCGAGTCCTGCTTGACCGCCAGTGCCCCGGTGCGAGCCTCCGTCATGGTGGCCGCGCGGTTGACGAACCTCCGGGCGAACTCGGGGAGTTGGAGCAGGGAATTCAGTTCCAGGGCCAGACCCATCAAGGACTCAGCGCGATGGCGGTGCTGCTCGGAGAGATGGAGATTGCGAGCGACTTCGAGAGCGACGGCGACTTGCCCGGCGAGAGCTTTCGCCCGGCGGACATCTTCGGGAGAAATTCCCGCCCGGTCCAGGCGGTCGAGCACGCCAAACATCCCCAGCACGCCGCCGTCGCTGCCCAGCAAGGGTACGAGCAAGAGTTGACGAACCCGGAATCGCGCAACCAGCTCAAGGTTGGCGCCGGGGACCTTGGAGGGATCGTCGGCCCAGAACACTTCCTTGTTGAGCAGGGCCTGACTGGCAACTCCGTGGGGGAAGAGCAAATCAACCGGCACGGTTTTGCCATTCTCCGCTCCCCAGCGCACGTGAAACGTGCCGTCGTCTTCCAGAAGTCCGATAAAGCCCCGGCCGAAACCCAGGAAATCGGCCGCGTGGAGGGAGAAACGCTGCAGGAACTGATCCAGGTTGCCGATGCAGCCGAGCTCGGAAGAAATTTCGAGCAACTGGTGGAGTTCGTGGGCCTGGGCCCGGGCAGTGTCATACAACTCGGCGTTGGCAATGGCGACGGCGCCAAAGCCGGTCACCGAAGAAACGAGGGACTTCTCGTCCGCGTTGAACGCGCCTTCCTGGCGTGGGTAGACAAGGACGGCGCCCTGGGTGCGGGAAGTGCGCAGCGGGGCGGCTATCAGAGTCCCTGCCGGGATCAGGTCTCCGAGCGCATGGGTCGCAGGATCAATGGCGACGGTGATGGGTTCGCCGGCAGCCACGGCGCGGCCGGCCAAGTCGGCGGCGAATTGAAGACCCTTGCGGTCGTGGCGGCCGCGGACGGAAGTTGCGAGTTGAGGCGACTCCGCCGCCACCGCGGTCAGGGCGAAGCTGGCCCCTTCGCGCAGCAGAATGCAGACCAGGCGCGTGCGCAGCAGGATACGCAGGCGATCGGCCAGGGCCTCCACCACCGAACAGGCGTCCGGCACCGAATGCAATGCCTGGGCGACCTCGGCCAGGATTTCGGCCCGGCGATGCTCTTCGCGCGAGATCTGGTGCAGGCGGCTGGCCTCCAGCAGGCTGCCCAACTGCCCGGCCAGGATGGTGGCCTTGGCACAGAGGTCATCATTGAAGAACGCGGGCTCGGAGATGTGCAGGAAGACGGCGGCGCCAATGACTTCGCCGGCAACCACCAGCGGCGCCGCCATCAGTGACTGGGCGTGGTACTCGGCGGCCATGGGATAACGAGCTGGGTCCACGTGGTTGACAAAAACCGTGCGGCGACTGCGGATGGCCTCGACGGCTACGGCACTTTGGCTGGGCTTCAGGCGGGTGCCACGAAAACGGTCTGCCATGAAGCCGTCGGCCTCGGTGCCAACCAGTTCCGCGGGGGAAGCGAGCCGCCAGAAGTAGGCGCCGTCGGCTTGAAAGAACTCGCGGGTAGCGCGGCAGAACAGATGAATCAGCTCTGGGGTTGGGGTGCCGCGTGCGGCGGCGGCGGAAAACTGCAGCAGGAGTTTTTGGAAAGCCTCATCGGAGCGGGAACCGGAACCCTCCAACACGGTCGTATTTCCAGCTTGCATAGTCAGAAAGGCACCGCCTGCCGGCTCCGCAAGAACCACAAGTAATTGAATATAGAGGAAAAGTAGCCCCTCATCTCAATTTGAGTCAAGGGAATAAGGAGTGGGGTGTCGAATTGTGAACGAGATTATTCACTTGACACAAATAGGATTCTGTGCCAGAATTGCCTTGAGGTTAAGGCAATGGACATCCGAGAGGTCTCAGAGAAGTTCGCAACTGACGCGCAGTGCTTGGCTTACATCGAGCAGATGCGCTGGCCGGACGGTGTGGTCCGCTGCCCGCAGTGCGGAACCAAAGCCCCGAAGCGGGTGGAGCGCAGCACGAAGAAAAAAGGCAGGAACAAGCGCGACTGGTTCTACCTGTGCTCGGAAAAGACCTGCCGCAACCAATTCTCTCCTACCTCGGGCACGCTGTTCCATGACACCCATCTGCCGCTGATAGTTTGGTTCCATGCCGTTGCGCTCATGCTGAACGCCAAGAAGGGGCTGTCGGCGGCGCAGCTACGGCGGGATCTCAAGATCGGTGGATACAAGACCGCATGGTACTTGAACCACCGCATCCGCGAAGCAATGCGCGAAGGCTCACTGCCTCAGATGGGCGGCATTGTGGAGATTGACGAAACCTACCTGGGTGGACGGCAGCGCGGCCACGAAGGGAAGTTGAAGAACAAAGACCTAGTGATGGGCTTGCGCCAACGCAAGGGTCCGGTGCGATTCATCAAGGTCGATGATCGGAGCGCAGAAACCTGGCGAAAAATCATCGCGCAGAATCTCAAGGCGACAGAAGTCGAGTACGTCATGACTGACGAATCCAGTTCGGCCCAGGCGGTACTCAAGCGCACTGGTAAACACAAAATGGTGCGCCACAGCATAGGCGAGTACGTTCGGGGAATAGTTCACACGAATAGCGTGGAGTCCGCATTTTCCCTGCTGAAACGCGGAATCATAGGCAGCTTCCACCAAATCTCAATAAAGCACCTGCAAAAGTATCTGAACGAGTTTTCCTACAGGTTCAATCGGCGCAACGATCCGCAGGCGTTCATAGAGACGGTGCGGCGCTTGGCTGGATTCCCACCTCTGACGTTCGATGCGCTCACTTCGGAGAAGGCTTAGGCTTCGCGGCTTGGACCTTTTTGTGCTGGTGTATATCAGCGGTTTTTTGCGGAGGCTTTTGGAGCATCCGGCGGAGAACTTCGTCGAACTGGGCCTTATTTGTTCTCATATCACGGAAGCCAAAAGGGGCTCCCTTCGCAGAGAACCCCTTTCCTCATTTCATCGGCAAGGAGCCATTAGACTCCTGCAACGCACTGTCACTACCAAAATTAGACTTCAATTTTGGGACGCGTTGCAAGGTTTATCGTGCTTGTCCGTTCACGATAGTCTCTTGGCATAACAGAGCCGATTACTTTAGTGGCTGGGAAGGTCGGATTCGAACCGACATCCCACGCAGTGACAGTGCGTTGCTCTACCATTAAGCTACTTCCCAGTTCTGATAATGATATGGTTACCACTTTGGTATGTCAATGGCCAGCTTCTATGGGCGTATTCCCCTTGGCGTCATTGGCCTGTGCGACTTGACAATTGGCCTACGCCAATTTAACTTAACAGAGAGAGGAGGATGACAATGCCGGAAGAATTAACCCAGTCTCCATATGCGGGAGTCATCCAGGATCTCAAGGGAAGGCGGGAACGTCTTGCGGCCGAGATGGAGAAACTCGACAGGGCGCTTATGGCATTGGAAGAACTCAGCGGCGGTGATTACGCGCTGACTGGGGAGATCACGGCAACGGTTGCCGGCGACCCCATGATTAAGGTCGGGGAGTTTCATGGTCTCGGTATTCCCAATGCAGCCCGCATGATCTTGGAAAAGACGAATAAACATCCGCTCACGACTAACGACATCTTGCGACTGCTAGAGAAAAGCGGTCGCAAAATCGAAGCCAAGTACCCAATCGGGAATATCTATTCATCGCTGAAGCGAAACCCGGATTTCACGTTGGTTGCTCCAAATACATGGGGACTTACAGAGTGGTATCCGGGAGCCAAGAAGAAAGTGGCGAAGCAATCTGTGGCCGCCAAGGTTGAGGAGATTATGCGACGCGGGACGATCTCTATTGCAGAGGCGACCAAGCAGGCAGAGCGGGAACTTGGAGGGGAAGTAGACGCCGAAGACTTTGTTCCGATGGAGAAAGCATGACGAGAAAAGCACTAGCCTGATTCCATCCCAGGTTCACCGTGGAATCGGGCCATAACACGAAGGCCCTAAGCCAGATGATTCCTTCGCGGGGAAGCTGGCTTAGAGCCGTGGTGAGCTTTCGCTTTTGTTCGCGGCGGGTAACTGGCAGGTGCCAGAACCGAGATTTATACCTCGGGATCGTCTCACGGGCGATGGGGTTCAAGTCCCCTGCCCGCCGTTATCTTATGATAGTACAGGGCTTAGACGACTGTCAATGGTACATGTACCGTAGACTCAGAGTCGGAACTTGACATAATATCAAGTGAGAGCATACACTACGATGGTTCAAGAACAAGGCACAATACCTCCCTCGCTGACCGTGGCAGGGCTGCGAAAGCTTGTCCTGGAGGCGATAGATGAAGGTGCGGATACCACTAATCCTGAGACGTTTCATGCCCTTTTCGGCCACACAGAACGTGGCCTCCAAACAAACGACGTTATCCATGGCTTGGAGCGAGCGTGGACTTTCGAGCGGCCGCCAGTTTTTAATAAACAATTCTGGCAGTGGAAATACTTCATCGACACTGAAAGTGTCGGCGGGGACCCCATTACGATCATCATAGCAGTGGACACTCTTCGGCGAGAGTTCGAGGTCATCACTAGATGGAGACAATAACGGTGCACGAATGCAGTCGAGAAACACGCCAGGAGTTTAGAGCCACGATGGATGAACCCTACCATTTTGTCGATTCAGGACTGCCCAACGTCTATTTGGTAGGCATCAGGTATTTTCGCTGCGAATGCAGTCAACAATTAGCGGACATTCCCGCAATAAAGCAGTTGTTGAATCTCATTGCCCGTGATCTAGTCGAGGAGCCTTCCCCTTTGACCGGCGCTGAAATTCGTTTCCTGCGGAAACGTCTGGGTAAAAAGGCTGCCGACTTCGCCAAGCAGATTGGCCTAGAACCGGAAACGCTTTCAAGGATAGAGAACCAGCATCTCCCAGCATCGGAACGAACGGACAAACTCATCCGTCTCTACTATGCCCTAGCTTCCAAAGATCCGATCTTGCTGGGACAAATGCAGGATGGTGTTGATCAAATGTTGACCACATGGCAACGAATCGACCCATTACCTCAAAAGAAGATCGTCGCCAGTGTTAAAGATAACGAATGGTCTCCCGTCGCAGCCTAGCCCTGTAGTGAACGACGTAACCGTTGCTAGTAGCAACAATTACGACACAGCCCAAATTTGCTCGTATACGGACAAAATTGTGGTATAACGTCCGCCTTCCCCGATTCCAATAGCTACCCAGGAGCGTCCACAATGGCAGTGACAGTTACAACCATGGCCCAGGCTGTCGAGATTACAAAATCGGCAGTCGAACACTCGACAGGCTTTGTGGTCACAAGTGAAACGCATCGAAAGGCGGTACTAGCCTTCTTGGACGAGCTTGTCCACAAACTGACCGAACTCGATCAGCTTCAAATCTGAACCTTGACCGTCTGTGAAAACGCTGAAACCCACTCCTTCGCGAAGGCGCTCCTATACACCTCAATGAGCGCCTTCACCGTTTCCACGACTCTGAGATCGTACAATTTCTCTTCCCTGTCACGGCTTATCGAATCTAGCATTGTCCTCTCCTTTTGTGTCAAGTGAA
>Ga0335070_10001759_pt1 | contig 25199 bp, 23 predicted proteins | sample Lox_Sample_13_FD_206722 | JGI IMG/M metagenome (GOLD analysis project Ga0335070, IMG submission 206722) | Soil microbial communities from Loxahatchee National Wildlife Refuge, Florida, United States - Lox_Sample_1.3 | ecosystem: Environmental > Terrestrial > Soil > Wetlands | place: USA...
CGCGCTCGGCATCGGCCGGCGCACGCTCTACTCGAAGCTCGAGAAGCTCGGCCTCGACCGCTCGACCGGCCCCTGATCCGCGCTCAGCGCAGCGGGCCGACCGCCGCGACCTCGTACTTCTGCACCTTCATGCCCTTGACGCCGAGGCCGGCGACCTTGCCCTGGAAGGCCGCCATGTGCGGCGCCGCGAAGTGCAGGTCGAGCGCGGCCTGCGACTGCCACTCCTCGAAGATGCGGAAGCGCCCCGGGTGGGCGAGGTCGGCCGAGAACGCGTAGCTGATGCAGCCCGGCTCGCGGCGCGTGGCCTCCATCATCTCGAGCGCGGCCGCGACGGCCTTCTCGCGGTTGGCGGGGTCGATCTCGATCTCTCCGGCGACGACCAGCATGCGGATCCTCCTGCGGCGGTTGGCGCGCAGGGTGCCACGGAGCGCCGGCGCCGGCCGCTGCGTCTGGGATCGCCGACCGCTCTAGCGGCGGCGCCGCGTCCGGCTCGGTCTCAGCAGGCGGAAGCGTGCCGATGGCGAGGGCCAGGGTACGCGTGAAGGGACGAGGCGGCTCCGCACTCGGCGAACCCTCCTCACGGTGACCAATGGGCTGCGGCTCAGAGCAGCGACTTGCGCGCGCCTACGTCGACGGCGGCCTCGTAGGCGTAGTCGACGAACAGGTTCTGGCCCGAGACGAAGCGCATCGCGTCCGAGTTCAGCAGCACCAGCGGCTCCGCCATCTCCTCGGGCGTCGCGTTTCGGCCGACCGGCGCCAGGAAGTGCTGCTCGAGGAAATCGCGGCTCACCTGGGCGTGGAACGCCGACAACATCGGCGTGTCGGTCGGCGAGGGCGACAGGCAGTTCATCCGGATCTGGCGCGGCAGCAGCTCCACCGCCCGCGTCTTCGTGTACCAGATGATGCACTGCTTCGAGAACAGGTAGCCGTTCGCGACGTCGGGATGCGCCTCGCACCAGGCGCGCGCCTCGGCGTAGCCGGGGGTGGCGAGGATCGCGCGCAGGTGCTCCTGGTTCTTGCGCCAGCCCATGCCCGCCACCGAGGTGATGCTCGCGACGGCGCCGCCGCTCGGGATGCGCGGGATCACGCCCTCGGTCAGGTGCCGCAGGCCCACGAAATTCACCAGCATGGTGTCGAGGTTCGAGAACGGCGGGCCCGGCAGGCCCGCGCAGTTGAAGAGCGCGTCGACGCGGGCGGGCAGGCGCCGGAGGGCGGTGTCGATCGAGGCGGGGTCGCGCAGGTCGGCCTCGAGCGACTGCTTCACCGGCGCGCCGATCGGCTTGACGTCGAGTGCGTGCACCTCGGCGCCGAGGTCGACGAGGACGCGGGCCGTGGCCTCCCCCATGCCCGACGCCGCTCCGCTCACCACCACCTGCTTGCCCGCATAGCCGAGCAGATCCCTCACGAGCCGGTCTCCTTGTGCGCCGATTGCGTCTGCTCCATGTGGTAGAAGGCGGGGCTGGGTCCGACGAGCGCGGGCTGCGCCGCGCTGCCCAGGCGCTCGATCTCGCGCAGCGCCGTCTCGAGGTGCCGGCCGAGCGCCTCCATGTACTCCCAGAGCGCCTTGTGGACGATCGCGAACGAGACGGCGTCCTTGAACGCCGACGGTCGACGCAGCAGGGTAGCGCCGAGCAGGCGCAGCGTGAAGAACGCACGGCGCGGTCCGGCGCGGAACACCGTGTCCCCGAGGATGCGCCAGAGCAGCTTCAGGTCGCCGGCGCGCACGTTCAGGCCGCGCGTGATCTGCGCGCCGCGGTGGGTCAGGAATTCGAGCGTGCGCTTGTGGAAGTTCCGGAAGTCGTAGAGCTCGGCGATCAGGCGCCGGTAGCCCTCGTAGAGCTCGAGGCGCGTCATGCTCTTCGGCAGGATGTTCGAGAACACGAACTGGTCGCCGGTCGAATCCGCGAGCAGGCGCCCTTCGCGTTCGACGCGCTCGTGCAGCGGCGTCTTGGGCATCGCCTGGAGCATGCCCGTCATCGAGACGGGGATGCGCGCGTCCTGGATGAAGCGCAGCTGCTCCGCGAAGATCGTGGCGTCGTCGGCGTCGAAGCCGACGATCATGCCGGCCTGTACCTGGATGCCGTAGGACTGGATCCGCCGCACGCTCTCGACCAGGTCGCCGCGCGTGTTCTGGGTCTTGCGCGTCTCCTTCAGCGAGTCGATCCGCGGGCTCTCGATGCCGATGAAGACGGTCGTGAAGTTCGCGTCGCGCAGGAGCGCGAGCAGCTCCTCGTCCTGCGCCGCGTTGAGCGAGACCTCGGTGTTGAAGTCCAGCGGGTAGCCGCGCTCGCGCCCCCAGCGCGCGATCTCGCGCAGCAGGTCCTTGGCGAGCTTCTTGTTGCCGATGAAGTTGTCGTCGACGACGAAGATCTGCTTGGCGCCGAGCCGATGGCACTCCGCGATCTCCGCGAGCACCTGCTCGACGCGCTTGGCGCGCGGGCGGCGGCCGTAGACGACGATGATGTCGCAGAACTCGCACTGGAACGGGCAGCCGCGCGCGAACTGGATCGTCATGGCGTGGTAGCGGTCGACGTGCAGCAGGTCGAAGCGCGGCACCGGAGAGATCGACAGGTCGGGCTTCTCGGCGGGTCGGTACTCCGTCTTCCAGCGGCCCTGCTCGAAGTCGCGCAGGAACTCGGGCCAGGTCTCCTCGGCCTCGTCGACGAACAGCACGTCGCAGCGCCCGCGCAGCGCCTCGGGACACAACGACGCGTAGGGCCCACCGACCACGACGAAGCGCCCGCGCCGCCGGAACTCGTCGACGATCTCGAGCATGCGGTCCTTGTGGATGATGTAGCCGGTCACGCCGACCAGGTCGGCCTCGACGTCGAAGTCGATCTCCTCGACGTTCTCGTCGCAGAGCACCACCTCGTGCTCGCGCGAGGTGAGGCCGGCGACGGTCGGCATCGAGAGGTTCGGAAAGACGCAGCGCTTGCCGAGCGTGGGAAGGATGCGGTCGTAGGTCCAGAAGCTCGGCGGATTCTTCGGCGTGATCAGGTAGATCTTCACGGGACCTCCTCGCCGGTGGCATTCCCCTCCGGAGAGCCTGCCGGACGCCGGGCCTCCCGATTGTCAAACTTCGGTGAAGGCTAGAATGCGCGGGTGCCGGGCGCATCGGCGTGAGGAGGAAAGGCACCATGATCGACCTGCACGAGCTCGAGGCCATCAAGCGGCTCAAGTACAGGTACCTGCGCTGCCTCGACCAGAAGCGCTGGGAGGAGCTGGCCGAGTGCTTCACCCCGGACGCGCGCTCGGCCTACAGCGGCGGGCGCTACGCGTTCCAGGGTCGCGACGCGATCATGGACTTCCTGCGCAAGGCGATGGGCGCCCCGAGCTTCCTCTCGAGCCACCGCGTCCACCACCCCGAGATCGAGTTCACGAGCCCGACCACGGCCACCGGCGTCTGGGCGCTCGAAGACACCGTGATCGAGACCGCCGCGCAGATCACGATCCGCGGGGCCGCCTTCTATACCGACGAGTACGTGAAGGTCGGCCCGGACTGGAAGATCCGGGCGACCGGCTACCGGCGGACCTACGAAGAGGTCGAGTCGCGCAAGGACCGGCCGGGCCTGCGCCTGACCGCCAACTGCTGGGAGAGCGGCGCGGGGGAGACGGCGTGACCGACAAGCCCGCCGCGAGGCCGAGCATTCTGCCGCACTGGGACGCCACGAAGATCTCCGGCCAGGGCGCCTGGCAGCAGAAGCGCCGGCTGGCGCAGGCGATGCGGCTGGTGATGGAGCGCCTGGTGCCGAGCAACGCGCCCGAGGCAGAGCTGCGCCTCGCCGCCGACGGACTCGAGCGCTACGCGGAGGCGCTGAAGGCGCATCCGCGCCTCAAGCACTTCCACGGCTACGCGGAGTCCGCGAACGCGGGCGACGTGGGCGCCTTCTTCGACCAGAGCCCGATGATCGGGCTGGCCAATCCGCTGGCACCGCCGATCACGATCGGGCGCGCCGGGGAGCGCAGCGCGATCGCCTCGGTCACCTTCGGCTCGGCCTACGAGGGGCCGCCTGGCTGCGTCCACGGCGGCTTCGTCGCCGCCGCGTTCGACGAGGTGCTCGGCTTCGTCCAGTCGCTCGGCGGGAACCCGGGCATGACTGCGCGCCTCACCGTGCACTACCGCCGCCCGACCCCACTGCACACCGAGCTGCTCTTCGAGGGCGAGCTGGTGCGCATCGACGGCCGCAAGATCTACACCGAGGCGCGGGTTCGGGCCCACGGTGAGGTGACCGCCGAGGCCGAGGGGCTGTTCGTGTCGGTCGAACGGGGACGCTTCCTGGCGCTGCTCGCCGAGCGCGAGCGGATGGAGGCGAACCGCGGAGTTGCCGACGAGTGATGGGTCCGAGACGCTCCCCAGGGGACTCCGCAGAGGGGTCTAGCCAATGGGTGCGCCGGGATGGTAGGCTCTTTTGGGTTTCCCAAACGCGGAGCGGTCCAAAACCATGTTGCTGAAGCTGTCGGCCCTCGCCCAGAGGGCACTCGTTGCCACGCTGATCCTGTGGACCTCGTTCGGAGCGACCGTTGCGAGCGCCGGGCGCGAGCGCGTCACCACGAACGGAATCACCGACCCGACCAACGGGCTCATCGACGCCGCGACGCCGGAGCCGGCCGCGGCCCTCGTGTTCGCCGTCGGTCTCGGCGTGATCGCCTGGTCGGTGCGCAGCCGCCGGCGCGACTGAGCAAGCCCTCCCGATGCGGTCCCGGGTGACAACGCTGGTGCGGGCGGCGCTGCCTGCCGCGCTCGTGCTCTGGAGCGCGTTCGGCGCGAGTCCCGCACACGCGATCGTGTCGATCGACCGGATCGATCCGGCGATTCCCGAGCCTGGGGCCGCGCTCGCGTTCGCCGTGGGTCTCGGCGTCGTCGCCTGGTCGGCGCGCGCCCGCCGTCGCTGAAGCGCGATCGGGCTCCCGCCTACGGGCGAGATCTGCGGCGGCTCGCGAGCGCGCCGAGGGCGGCGCTCGCGCCGAGCGCGAGCGCATCGGGCGCGGGCTCCGGCACCGCCGAGGGAACGAAGCGCCAGGTGCCGATCTGGTGGGCGCCGAGCGACACCTGCAGGCGCCCTCCGGCGGAGAGCGGCACCGGCTCCCGGTCCGTCTCGATCAGGGTCGTCGACCAGGCTTCGGTCGGCTGGAAGCCGGAGGCGTCGATCGAGAGGGAGGTCGGCGTCCCGTCGAGCTCCCAGGCGCGCACCACCAGCCCGCGCTCCGCCTCCTCGGCCGGCTTGAACGCGGTCACCAGCACGTTCGGCGCGCTCACCGCGAGCAGGCTGGCGCTCGGCCGATCGAGCGGACCCTGCTGGCCGCGCCCCAGGCGCACGGCGTCGAGCGGGTTCTGGTGCGCCATGCTGGTGCGCATCGCCTCCGAGCCCGAGAGCGTTCCGGCGACCCCGCGCAGCGCGAAGCGGTTGCGGAACTCGCTGTCGCCGCCCTGGTCCAGGATGCTGGCGCCGTCCGGATGGTCGGTCACGAGCACGAACACCTGCGAGCCCGAGAGGTCGAAGCTCGAGTCCGTGCTGTGGCCGAACTGCATCGCATAGGCATCCCAGTTCGACAGCAGCAACGTGTAGTCGGACCCGGCGAAGGCGAGGAAGTGGTTGAGCGTCAGACGGCTCGCGCGCGTGCCGGGCAGGTAGTCGCCGCCCTGCGCGACCAGCCCGGGACGGGCGATCGCGCCCACCTCCTCGAAGGAGAGCTGGGGGCTCGCGAGGTTGGCGTCGAAACCGTAGGCATCGAAGCGATTGTCCGCTGACACGTTCTCGCGTACCTCGTCGTCGATCTCGACGCGGTCGACGCCGGCCAGCAGCGTGACGCGCACCGTGCGCTGCGGGCTGGTGGTGTCGACCCGCAGCGTCGCCGACACGGGGCCGACGTTCTCGAACATCGCCTGATCGAACGCGCCCGCGCCCCAGTCGTTCAAGGCGCCCGCGCCGGCAAGCTCGCGCTCGGGCTGCTGCGCCTTGTCGATCAGGCTGGTGATCTGGCCGCGCGCGCCGAGCGCGACGCGGTAGCGCGCGCTCTCGATCGTGCGCGTCCCGGGCGTCACCACGGCGGCGTCGTCCGCCGGGGGCGGCGTGCCGTGCGCGTAGCGGTACACGCGGTACCCGAGCGAGGGCACGTTCGCGGCGAGCCAGCGCAGCTGCGGGTTGCCGCCCACCACGACGACCTGGCTCGGCACGTCGTCGCCGCTCGCCACGTCCGTCACGACCCACGGACCGATATCCGCGACGGCCAGGTCGACGACGTCGCTGCGCGCGAAGCCGAGCGGGTTGAAGACCGCGACGCGGTCCTCGTTCGCGGGCGTGGCGAGCAGCGCCGCGAAGCCCGCCTCGCCCGCGGTGACGGTGGCCGTCACCGCGCCCTCGGTGTCCTCGACCCAGCCCTCCTTCTCCGCGGCGAGCTCCGCGGTCGTCGGGCCGCCGCAGCAGGTGCTCCAGCTGTGCTCGAAGAACTTCCAGGTCGAGGTGAGCCCGAGCTCGAGCGCGTGCTGGAGCGGAGTCCAGGAGGCGGGGTCCGCCGCCGCGCCGATCGCCGCGAGCGCCTCGCCGAGGCGCAATCGTTCGAGCGCGCGCCGCTGGCGCGCCGTGCGCTCGGCGAGCGAGATCGGCCACATGTCCCAGTCGTCCCCAAAGCCGCCGCGCAGCACGGGCAGCGCCGCGGCCGCGCCGCTCTGCTCGAGCGCCTGGAAGAAGTCGACCTCGTTCGACACCACGGCGTGATCGCCGGAGCCTCCTGCGGCCGCGTTGAACTCATGGACCGCTTGGACCGCGTCCGTGCTCTGATAGCTGACGCTGTCCCAGCCCGCGCCGAACAGCCCGGTGAGGCCGATGCCGGGCTGCGTGGCTTCCGTGGTCGCGATCTCGCCCGCTAGGGCGGTCGCCGGGACGTTGTTGAAGCGGCTGATCGAGCTGTTTGCCTCGGCATAGCCGCCGCGGTTTCGATTCTCGGGTCCGTTCTGGTCGATCGAGATCCGGTACCACTTCATCAGGACGCGACCGCCGTCGCTGCCCTCCCAGTGGAATAGCTCGGCGGGAACGTTGGCCTGCGGCGCGCCCAGCGCGCACGCGCAGAGCCCCTTCCACGCGTAGCGCACCCCGCTGCCCGCGAAGATGCTCGCGAGCCCCCAGGGCGCGGTCGCGTTCTCCATCGAGGCGTAGCCGAGCGGGAACTCGACCCCGTAGGCGCGCGCGATGCGGCCCGGGTAGTAGCCGGCGCGGATCGCCATCTCGGTCGACATCGCGCCGTAGAGCGTCACGAACGGGTTCAGCGGCACCGTGATGTGTCCCGACTTCATCTTGGCGATCAGGTCCGCGAACTGGGTCGGGGTGCGGTTGTGCTCGTAGAGCCACAGCCACCACCAGCCGTCCGCCGTGTAGCGGCTCTGCTCGGGGGCGGGCGAGCCGGCCGTGTCGGCCACCAGGCCGAGGAAGTAGTCGAGGTCGGAGAGCATGGCGGCGTCGTAGGTGGCCGGCGTGCCGTTCCAGGTGTAGTCGGTGTGGTTGTCGGCGGCGACGTAGATGGTGTGCGCCGCCGCGCCGAGCGGGGTGAGCGCGCCCAGCGAGCAGACGGCGGCCAGCAGGAAGGATCGGCGCATCTCCCGTACTCTAGGGCGCAGGACGGGGAGGAGGCCAGGAACGTGAGCCGGCGCGAGGTCCCCACCTTCTGTCGGGTCTGCGAGCCCGCCTGCGGCCTGCTCGCCGGGGTCGAGGACGGACGTCTGGTCGACCTGGCGCCCGACCGCGACCATCCGGTGACGCGCGGCTTCGCCTGTCACAAGGGCATGTTGGGCGCCCAGCTGCACGGCGATCCGGACCGCCTCGATCATCCGCTGCGCCGCAGCGCCGACGGGGGCTTCGAGCGCATCGGCTGGGACGCCGCGAGCGCCGAGATCGCGGCGCGCGTGCGCGCGCTCGTCGAGCGCCACGGCCCGGACGCGATCGCGTGGTACATGGGCAACCCGACCGCCTTCAACGCGCTCGCGGGCCCGGCTGCGGGCGCCTTCTTCGCGCAGCTCGGCGTGCGCCGCGCGTTCTCGTCGGGCACCCAGGACTGCGCCAACAAGTTCGCGGGCAGCGAGGCGGTGTTCGGCTCGAGCACGATCCACCCGATCCCGGACCTCGCGCACACCGAGATGCTGCTCGTGCTGGGCGCGAACCCGCGCGTCTCGCACGGCTCGTTCCTCTCGATCGCGGACCCGATGCGCGTGCTGCGCGACGCGCGCGCGCGGGGCGCCAAGATCTACTTCGTGAACCCGCGCCGCATCGAGTCGGTGGCGCCGAGCACGGGCGAGTGGATCGCGATCCGGCCCGACACCGACCTGTACCTGCTCGCCGCGCTGCTGTGCGAGATCGACCGGCTCGGAGGCTTCGACGAGCGCGTGCTGCGCGAGCACGGCCGCCACGTCGACGGGCTGCGCGACTTCGTGCAGCGCTATCCGCCCGAACGCGCCGCGCGCGTCACGGGCGTGGACGCCGGGACGCTGCGCCGCCTCGCGCGCGAGTGGGTCGCGGCGCGCGGCGCCTCGGTGCACATGTCGACGGGCGTGAACATGGGCCGCCAGGGGACGCTCGCCTACTGGCTCGTGCAGATGCTCTCGTTCGCGAGCGGCAATCTCGACCGGCGCGGGGGCAACGTCCTCTCGGTCGGCTTCTACAAGAGCGCGAAGGCGGGGCGCCGCGCCTTCGGCGAGGGCTTCGTCGACACCGAATTCGGTCGCCTGCGCAGGGGCTCGCTGCCCGGCAACCTGCTCGCCCACTTCATTCAGGACGCCGCCCAGCCGGTGCGCGCGCTGTTCGTGGTGGCCGGGAACCCGCTGCTCTCGATCGGCGGCGAGGCCCGCCTGCGCGAGGCGTTCGCCGGGCTCGAGCTGCTGGTCTGCGTCGACCTCTACCGCAACGCGACCGGCGAATACGCCCACTACCTGCTCCCTGCGACCGACATGTTCGAGCGCGAGGACGTGAACATCACGGGCCTCGGCCTGCAGCACGAGCCGTGGATCCAGTGGACGCCGCGCGTGGTCGCGGCGCGGGGCGAGCGCCGCGAGGAGTGGTGGATCTTCGCCCGGCTGGCGCAGGAGCTCGGGCTGCGCTCGCCGCTCGACGCCGGCGCGTCGCCGGATCTCTGGGGCCGCATCGATCACATGCTGCGCACGCGCGGCCTCTCGCTCGACGCGGTGCGAGCCGCGCCGCACGGCGTGCGGCTCGACGACGGCCTCGCGAGCGGCGCCTTCTACGCCGAGCACCTGCAGACGCCGGATCGCAAGGTCGACTGCTGCCCGGTCGCGTTCGCGGAGGCGCTCGCGCGCGCCGAGACCCTGTTCGCCGAGCTCGAGGCGGAGGGGCCCGCCCGGCTCAAGCTCGTCACGCGCCGCGACGCGTGGATGCACAACAGCTGGTACGCCAACCTGGCGTCGCTGAAGCGCGGCCCGCGCGCGCGCAACTACCTGTACCTGCACCCCGACGACCTGCGCGAGCGGGGGCTCGCGGACGGCGCCAAGGCGCGCGTCTGGAACGAGTACGGCGCGATCGAGATCGAGGTGCGCGCCGACGCCGGCCTGCTGCGCGGCGTCGCGGCCGCGACGCACGGCTGGGGAAACCGCCGGACGCGGGGCATGCGCGTCGCGCAGGCCACCCCGGGCGTGAACGCCAACGCGCTGCTGCCGATCGGCGCCGAGAGCTTCGAGCGGCTCTCGAGCCAGGCCTTCATGACCGGCGTGCCGATCGAGGTCGCTCCGCTCTAGAGCGCGGGGCGCTACTCGAGGTGGCTCCGCAGCATCCAGGCGTTCTTGTCCGCGACCTGGATGCGCCGGGTCGCGAGATCCGCGCTCGCCTGGTCGCCGGCCTCGTCGGCGGCGTCGAACAGCTCCTGTGCGGTCGCGGCCACGGTCGCCGAGTCGGCGACGAGCTCGCGGATCATGTCCTTGGCGGGCACCACGCCCTGGGCTTCCTTGACCTTCGAGAGCCGCGCGAACTCCGTGTAGGAGCCGGGCGCGGCGTGGCCCAGCGCGCGGATCCGCTCCGCGATCTCGTCGACGGCGAGCGCGAGCTCCACGTACTGCGTCATGAACAGCGTGTGCAGCGTCGTGAACATCGGCCCGGTGACGTTCCAGTGGAAGTTGTGCGTCTTCAGGTACAGCGTGTAGCTGTCGGCGAGCAGCCTGGCGGCGGCGTCGACCACCGGATCGGCCGCGCTCCTCGGCTTCTTCGGCATGGCTCATCCTCCTTGGGGATTCGCACGCGAGCATAGCGCCGGCGCTCGATCGGTCGAATCAAGCGGCCGTCAGGCGAGCTGGTCGCGCCGGCTCCCGGCGAGCGCGCGCGCCACGCCGAGCAGGCCGAGACACGCGACTGCGTATACGGCGAGGCCCATCAGCACGTGCACCGGGTCGCCGGTCACGACGCGCACGCCCCAGAGGCGCGCGCCGAGCACGGTGCCGACGACGCGCAGCAGGTTGGCCGCCATCGCGATCGGCACGGTGAGCGCGACCAGCGCGATCTTGCGGCCCAGCGAGAGGGGCGAGAGGTAGGCGACCAGCGCTGCGATCGGCGCGAGCGTGACGATCGAGGTGAGCCCGCTGCACGCCTCGGCCACGAACAGCGACTCGCCGCCCGGCAGTGCGATCACGTTGCCCTGGCGCGCCACCGCGACGCCGAACGCCTGGAGCAGCGCCACCGACCCCGACGAGACGAAGAGCAACAGCCGCACGATGATCGGCGACAGCCAGTCGGGCGGCATCGGCACCGCGAACAGCAGGAAGCCGATCGGGAACGCGAGCGCCCGCAGCCGGCGCTCGCCGCCCAGGAACCAGACCGATCCCGCCACGGCCGCCACGAGCGCCAGGCCCTGGCCGCTCGCCGAGCCGGTCAGCAGGCCCGCCGCGTAGAGGCCGAGCGCGGCGGCTACCAGCAGCGCGCCGCGCCGGTCGCGCTCGCGGGGAAGCGCCGCGCGCGCCGCGCGCGTCGCCCACGCGATCCAGGCTGCCACGAGCGGGACCAGGAAGCCGTGGGAGAGGTAGTCGGCGCTCGACCACGCGCGCGCGAGCGCGAGCAGACCCGGCGCGAAGGCGATCGCGAGGGCGATCACGACCGCGAGCTCGCTCCAACGCATGGCGATCTCCCGTGCGGCGCCGCGCAGTATGCAACGCCTTGCGCACCCCGACAGGGCAGCCGCCCGCCGCCGCCGTTCGTGACCGAAGTCACATCGGCCGAGCCCGGAGGGTCCGATAGGTCCCCAGCGCCGGAGGTGTGCCCCGGTCTTCGGGCCGCGGGCAGGAGGAGGCGGAGCCCGCAGGGGCTCGGCGCCGGCCGGCGAACCGGAGGCTCCCGCCATGCGTCGACCGCGATGGACGCACGCCTGCGCCGTGATGGTGTTCGCGCTCCTGCCGCTCTCCGGCTGCGAGACCAGCTCGGTGACGATCCAGCTCTCGGGCTTCGGCCAGGGCAGCGTCGACGGCATCTGGTTCTGGAAGCTCTCCACCCAGACCGGCCAGTACGAGCGCTCCTGTCGGCTCGCGATCTCGAACGCGCACGCCGGGCCCCAGGGCGAGACGGTCAGCTACATGCAGGATTGCGTGAGCGGTGAGCCGGGCGTGCGGATGCAGGCCTCCCTGGTGCGATCCCCGACCGATCCGGACACGGTGACGCTGCAGCTCTGGTATTTCCGCTTCCAAGACGAGACCGGCACCTACAAGGCGAGCGCCTACAACACGGCCGGCGAGTCGGCGCTGTCGCCGACGACGATCACGCTCTGATCGCACGCCCCGGCTCTCCAGCCCCAGCCGCCCCTCGGGGCCGTCCCGTCCGCTCATGGGCTAGACTCGGCTCTCATCGAATCTGCCGGAGATGCCGAGCAGCTAGCCCATGTACGAGTCCTTCTTCGGCTTCCGCGAGCTGCCATTCTCGCTGACCCCGGACCCGCGCTTCCTGTGGCTCTCGGAGACCCACGAGGAGGGTCTGGCGTCGCTCTACTACGGCATCACGCGGCGCAAGGGCTTCGTGCTGCTGACGGGGGAGGTGGGAGCCGGCAAGACCACGCTGCTGCGCGCGGTGCTCGAGCGGATCCCCCCCGACACCGAGACCGCGCTGATCCTGAACACGGCGGACCTCTCCCCGATGGATCTGCTGAAGCTGATCGCGACCGAGCTCGGCCTCGCCGTCGAGGCAACCTCGAAAGCCGACTACCTGATCGCGCTGAACCGCTTCCTGCTGGCGCGCCTCGAGCGCGGCTTCAACACCGTGGTGGTGATCGACGAGGCCCAGAACCTCGGGCACGCGGCGCTCGAGGAGGTTCGGCTGCTCTCGAACCTCGAGACCGACACCCAGAAGCTGCTGCAGATCGTGCTGACCGGGCAGCCCGAGCTGCTCCAGAAGCTCTCCGAGCCGTCGCTCCGCCAGCTCCGGCAGCGCATCGCGATCGAGCACCACGTCGAGTTCCTGCATCCCGACGAGATCGCGCTCTACCTGCGCCACCGCGTCGAGGTGGCGGGTGGGAAGTACGAAGACGTGTTCGAGCCCGGCATGGAGCCGCTCTTCTACGCGGCGTCGCTCGGCTGCCCGCGGCTGATCAGCTTGCTTGCCGACCGCTCGCTGCTCGCCGCCTACTCGCGGCAGTGGCACCCTGTGCCGCGCGACCTGGTGGAGCGCAAGGCGCAGCAGATCATCAACACGCGCTCGGGGCGCCCGACGGCGGGGGGGTAGATGGGCGAGATCTCCGAAGCGCTGCGGCGCGCGCGGCTGGGGGGTGCCCCCGCGGAGCCCGACGGCACGGCGAAGGCCTCCGAGAGCGCGCCGCGCCGCCGCGAGCCGGAGTTCCCGGTACCGCCCCCGGTCGAGAGCGAGCCCGGTCGACCTGCCATCCTGTCGTCCGACAAGCACGGCCTGTGGGCGACCCGCGTGGTGGTCGTCGACGCCCGCGGCGCAGCCGCCGAATCGTGTCGCCACATGGCGCTGCGACTGCGGCGCGAGCTCGACGCGCGCAACGCGCGGAGCTGCGCCGTGGTCAGCGCGCTGCGCCAGGACGGCAAGACGACCGTCGTGTGCAACCTCGCCCTCGCGCTCGCCTCGCTCGGCAAGGGCCGCAGCGTTGCGCTCGTCGACCTCGACCTGCGCAAGCCGACGGTCGGGAAGTGCCTCGAGCTGCCGCGCGAAGTCGGCATCGAGGACGCGCTGCGCGGCGAGCGCACGCTGCGCGAGGTGTGCGTCTCGATCGAGCGCCCCGCGCTCGACGTGTACCCGGTGCGGGTGGCGCAGGCGGAGGCGCTCGAGCTGCTCGCGGCGCCGCGGCTCGAGGCCCTCGTGCGCGAGCTCGAGCGGCGCTATCAGACCGTGCTGTTCGACACGGCGCCGGTGCTGCTGGTGCCCGACGCGGCGGTGATCCTCCGCCACGTCGAGACCGCGGTCGCCGTGGCGCGCGCCGGCCGGACGCTGCGGCGCGCCTTCGAGCACATGCGCGAGCTGCTGCCCGAGGGCCGCCTGATCGGGAGCATCCTGAACGAAGGCCAGCTGCCCACCCCCGAGCGGAACTACGGGTACTACGGCGAGGACGCCGAGACGGGTCGCGCCGAGCGCTCGGGGCCCAAGCCCCGGGTGGGGTGACGAAGGCGGGTGTGGAGCTCCGCGTGCCCGGGAGACGGCGCAACGGCCTTCGCGACTTGGTCTTGTGGGCGGCGCTGCTCGCGGCGCTCTCGCCTTCGCTCGCAGACCTGGCGCAGCACTGGGTCGTCGAGCCGTGGGCGCGGGCCTCGGCGCTGTTCGTGCCGCTCTGGCTGCTGTGCGCCTGGCGGGACCGGGCGCCGCGCCGGCCGCACGCCGACGGATACCTGCTGCTGGCGCTCGGCCTCGCGGTCTCGCTCGCGGCCGTGGGCGGCGGCATGGCGCGCCTGGGCCGGCCCGGCATCCCGCTCGCGGTGGTCGGCCTCGCGCGCGCGCTCGGGCGCCCGAGTCCGCCGTGCGCGCTCGTCGCGCTGTGGCTGATCCCGGTGCCCGACGCGCTCGTCGAGAGACTCTCGCCCGGCCTCGAGGCCGCCGTCCCGGCGCTCGCCGCCGCGGTCGCCCGCGCGTTCGGCGCCCAGGCCGAGTGGATCGGCGGTCGGCTCGTCGCGCCCGCGGGAGCGCTCGCGTTCGACGCGGCCGACGGTGGGCTCCCGCTCGTCTGGGTGCTCGCGGGCCTCGGCTGGTACGGCGCCGCCGCGCGCCGCGGCCCGCTTCGCGACGCCGGGCTGGCAGCCCTGCGCGCCGCACCGTGGGCGCTCGCCGCCCAGCTGCTGGGGCTGCTCGCGGCGTCGGGACTCGTCGTCGCGGGCCGCCCGGCGGCCGCTGCCGTCCTGTTGCGCGACGGCGTGTGGAGCGCGGCAGCCGCGTTCGGGCTCTGGCGCGCGCAGCGCGGCACCGCGCGCGCGCGCGACCGCTCCCTCGAGCCCGCCGCGCTCCCCCGCGCCGGGCGCACGCGAGGGGCGTCGTGAAGCCGCACGCCTCGCATGCGCGCGAGACCCTCGGCACCGCTGCGCTCGTGCTGCTGCTCCTCGCGGTCGGCGCGGCAGCCTGGTCCTTCGTGCTGCGTCCGCCGCTGCGCGTCGACTCCACGAAGCTCGCGGAGCTGCCGCACCAGCTCGGCGAATGGACTTCGGTCGACGTGCCGCTCGAGCAGTCGGTCGAATCGATGCTGCGCGCCGACTTCAACCTGCAGCGCGCCTACACACATCCGCTCGGCGACCGCGTCTGGCTGTACCTCGGGTACTACGGCACCGAGCGCGGCGGGCAGCCGGAGCACACGCCGGCCGACTGCTACCGCGCGCACGGCTGGGAGATCCGCGAGCGCCGCACCCTCGCCGTCGATCCGGCGCTGCGCGTGAACGAGTACCTGGTCGAGCAGGGCCGCGAGCGCCATCTCGTCCACTTCTGGTTCCGCTCCTACCGCAGCACCGGCCTGCTAGGCGGCTTCGACCAGACGCTCGACCGGCTGGCGGGCCGGCTCTTCGCCGGCCGCGCCGACGGATCCCTGGTGCGCCTCAGCACGCCGGTGGCCGACGGCGACCTGATCCCCTCGCGCAGCCGGCTGCTGCACTTCGCCGCGGAGCTCGACCAGCAGCTCGCGGCGCACTGGCCCGTCGAGTCGCCCGACGGCGCCGCGCGATCGAGCGCTCAGGGGCCCGGCGGCGCGATGCTGGCGGCCGGGCAGGGGGGCGTGCCCGCGCAGGCCAGACCCGACGGACCCGGCGGGCGGCCGAGGCTCGACACCGCCGAGTAGAGATCGCGGTAGTCGATCCGGCCGTTGCCGTCGGCGTCGGCGTCCGGATCGAATCGCGGGTCGCTGCTGTTCTTGGCGAGCTGGAACCAGACGTGGTTGACGTCGATGGAGCTGACCAGGCCGTCTTCGTCGTAGTCGGCGTCGCACATGTTCCCGTAGCCATCGGCGTCGCTGTCGATCTGCAGCTCGTCGGGCACGTCGACGCACGCGTCGCAGACGTCGCCGATGCCGTCGCCGTCCGAGTCCGAAGTGGAGCGCGGGCAGAGCCCCGGCCGACAGCCGCTCGCACCGGCGCAGCCGAGCCCCGAGGGCCCGGGCGGTCGGTTCTGGTGGGTGAAGTAGAAGTCGAAGTCCGCGCTGGTGATCACGCCGTCGTCGTTGGCGTCTGCGGCGCGATCGAAGCCCGGGCTGCCCGCGACCTGGCCGAGCTGCGAGACGAGGTGCGTGTAGTCCGTCGCGTCGACCCAGCCATTTTCGTCGAAGTCCGGGTCGCAGGCGTTGCCGATGCCGTCGCCGTCGCTGTCGGTCTGGCTGGGATTCGCGACGTCGATGCAGTTGTCGCAGGCGTCCCCGACGCCGTCGCCGTCGCGGTCTTCCTGCGCGAGCGAGCAGCTGCCGGCGCTGCCGCAGTCGGCGTCGATATGGCATACGCGTCCGATGCGGCGCACGTCGCCGCCGACGCAGCTGCCGGCGCTCGGTCCATTCGGATTGAGCGGGCAGTTGTCGTCGCAGCCCCTCGTGACTCCGTCGGCGCAGCGGTGATCGCCGACGCGACCGGAGCCATCCCCGTCGTCGGGGACACCGTCGTCCGGGCCGCGCACGCCGTCGGCGACGAGCAGCAGCTCGTTCGAGTACGCGCTCTCGCGGCCCTGCGCGTCGTACGCGGTCAGCACCACGTACGCTCGCATCGGGTCGGGGATCTGCGGCAGCACGATCGCGGCGACCTGCCGGGGGGCGACCGGGTGCGGCCCGAGGTCGATCATGAAGGGGTAGCTGCCGGACGCGAGACCGAAGTGCAGGCGGTACCCGGCGACCAGGGACGGGCTCTCCTGCGTGAACAGGATCGTCTCGACGCGGGCCTGGGGGCTGGTCCCCACGAGCATGAGCAGAACGAACGCAAGGACGGGCGCAACTCGGCTGCCGGCCGGCCAAATGGGCACCTCTCCCCCTCCGGGCGCGGAGGGTAGAAGGCCCCGCCGTCGATCTACAAGCCCCGAAGATTACTAGTGTGTCACCGGCTGACTCGGGAGTGTGCAACACGGGTACGGAACCGCGCAGGGCGTGGGTCTCCCGCCTCACCCCTGGTCGCGCCCTCCCGCTGGCCGGATTCCCTTGTCGAAAGAGGCTCTATCGCGAGATTTGCGGACACAGAACGCAGTTTGTTTGCTGTAAAATGCAAAAGGCCTGAAACCTGCAGTCGGGAATCAGGCACCAACACGGGGAGAGAGGAGGGGCAGGGGTCGGGCTTCCCGGCCCGCGGGGTGGTGCTGCGCCTGCGGAGTTTGGAGAGATGCTGCGTTCCAACGCTGAGCGGTTTCATTCGCTGATCCTGGTGGCCGACGTCGCCCTGAGTGCGGCGACATTCGTCGGTGTCCTGATGATCCCCGGGATGCTCGAGCCCGGGGGAAGCCTGGATTCTGCGCTTCGGCTGCTGATCGTCGCGCTCGTGGCGTCGCTCGGCCTGCCCGGCGTATTCCAGTCGCTCGGGCTGTACGTGTCGCAGCGCCGCACGGCGCTGTCGAGGATCGTGGCGCGCTTGTTCGCGGCCTCGGCCCTCTCGACCGCCCTGGTCGCGTTCACGGCGCTAATCGTGCGTGCGCCCGTCGACCCGACCTTCGTGGTCGCGTGCGGCGCCGCGCAGCTCGTCGTCTTCGGCGCCTACCGGGTGGCGCTCTTCTCGGCGCTGCGCCTGGTGCGCCGGACCGGGCGCAACTACCGCAGCGTGCTCGTCGTGGGTACCGGTCCGCGCGCCCGCCAGGCGCGGCGCGTGATCGAGACGCACCCGGAGTGGGGGCTGCGCCTGCTCGGCTTCGTCGACGACTGCGACTCGCCCGTCGACGGTGGGCTCGCCGACCAGCCCGTCTACAAGTTCAGCGACGTCCCGGAGCTGTTCCGGCGCGAGGTGATCGACGAGGTCGTAGTCGCGTGCCCGCGCTCGCTGCTGCACCAGATCGGGCCGGTGATCGGAATGTGCGCGGCGGTGGGCGTCCCGGTCACGATCTTCTCGGACCTGTTCGGCGACTACCTGCCGCTGCCGCGCGCGACCCAGTTCGGCACGATGCCGGCGCTCTCGTTCGCGGTGGTCCACCACAGCCAGGTGAAGCTCTGGGTGAAGCGCGGGCTCGATCTGGTCGCGGCGTCGGCGCTGCTGGCCCTCACCGCTCCGATCCTCGGCCTGGCCGCTGCGCTGATCAAGCTGACGTCGTCGGGTCCGGTGTTCTTCCGCCAGATGCGCTGCGGCCTGAACGGCCGCCGCTTCGCGATGCTGAAGCTCCGCACCATGTACGCGGACGCAGAGCACCGCCGGCGCGAGGTCGAGCATCTGAACGAGCTCTCCGGACCGGTCTTCAAGATCCGCAACGACCCGAGGATCACGCCGGTCGGACGCGTGCTGCGGCGCTGGAGCCTCGACGAGCTGCCGCAGCTCTGGAACGTGGTGCGCGGAGACATGAGCCTGGTCGGACCGCGGCCGCCGATCCCGGGCGAAGTCGATCAGTATCTGAGCTTCCAGCGCCGGCGCCTCTCGATGCGCCCGGGGCTCACCTGCCTGTGGCAGGTGTGCGGTCGCAACGAGATCGGTTTCGAGGAGTGGGTCCGACTCGATCTCGAGTACATCGACAGCTGGTCGCTCGGCCAGGACCTCAAGATCCTGGCCCGCACCCTCCCCGCGGTGCTGCGCGGAACCGGCGCGAGCTAGCCGTTCTACGCGCCCGCTAGCTGCGCCGACCCCGCTGCGGTATAGGGATGCGGGGGTTTCGTGTCTTCGGGGGGAGGGGTGACCATGGAACGAGCTTCGTTGGGGGCCGCGGGCGCGGCGCTCGCGTTGGCGGTTGCGTTCGGGTGTGCGCCGACGCCCGCTGCGCATCCGATTTCCGGACCGCTGCCGGTGGCCGCGCCGCCGGACGTGGCCAGCACCTATCGCGTCGGACCGGCCGACACACTGGTGATTCGCGTGCTGCCCGAGCCCGCGATCGAGCGCACCGTCAAGGTGGGCCCGGACGGGCGCTTCTCGTTCGATCTGATCGGGGACGTCGACGCCGCGGGCCGCAGCATGGACGACATCGGCAAGGACGTCACGAGCCGCATGGCCACCTACCGGCAGAGCCCGAGCGTGACGGTGTCGCTGCTGCTGCCGTCGAGCACGAGCGTGAGCGTGCTCGGAGAGGTCAAGACGCCGCAGGACATCGTGATCGACCGGCCGATCCGCGTCTCCGAAGCGCTCGCGCGCGCCGGGGGCGCCACCGAGCTCGCGGCCACCTCGCGCGTGCGGGTGGTCCGCCGGCAGGGCGAAGGATCGGTGCTCTCGCTCTCGGACATCGACGCGATTCAAGCGGGGCACACGGAGACCGATGTATTCCTGCAGCGGGGTGATCTCGTCTACGTGCCGGCCGCCATCCCCGTCGTGGTGGGCTACAACATCCGCCGGGCGATCTATCCGCTCGAGGTGCTGATGCGCACGATCGCCGGTCCGCTGCTCGGCTTGCTGGCCGGCGGCGGCGGCATATGAGCGCCGGCGGACGCCGGGGGGCCTCGCGGTGGAAGACTACGAAGGCGACGACGCCAGCCAGCAAGGCGTAGCCGACGCGCTGCGCGATCCGCGCGGCGTCTTGCGGCGGCGCTGGCGGGCGATGGCCGCGGTCTTCGCGGCCGGCCTCGCGGCCAGCCTGGCGTTCGTGATGACCCAGGCGCCCACCTACAAGGCTCGAGCCACGGTCCTGGTCGAGAGCCAGAAGGTCTCGGAGGAGTTCGTCCGGCCCTCGACCCAGGAGGATGCGCTCGAGCGCATCAACGCGCTCACCGGCGAAGTGCTGGCGCGGCCGAAGCTCGAGGAGATCATCGAGCAGCGCCACCTCTACCCCGGGCTGCGCAATGAGAAGGGGAGCACGATCGAGGCGATCGTGAGGCTCCGCAAGAACCTGGTGATCGAGCTCGACAAGGGGATCGCCGGCGGCTCCGGCCGCGCGGAGCGCGCGCGCGTCCTCTCGATCGAGTTCACCGCCGACGATCCGCAGTCCGCCGCCGACGTCGCGAACGACGTGGCGCACGCCTTCAACGCGGCGGGCATGCGGCTCGGCAGCCAGCAGGCTCATCTCACCACGGAGTTCATGCGCCGCGAGGTGGAGAGCAACGAGGCCGCGCTGCGCGAGCAGTCGCGCAAGGTCAGCGAGTACCAGCAGGGGCACCGCGGCGCGCTGCCCTCCGAGATGGAGTCGAACCTGCGCCGTCTGGAGCGGCTCCAGCAGCAGCGCAACTCGCTCGCGATGCAGATCGCCGAGGCCGAGACGCGCGCCGCGTCGATCGCCGCCCAGGTGGCTCCGGGAGACTCGCCGTCCGCACGCCTCCAGGACCTGCGCGCGGCCCTGGCGCGCGAGCTCGCGGTCGACACCGAGACGCACCCGAACGTGATCTCGCTGCGCAAGCAGATCGCGCTGCTCGAGCAGGAGCTCGCCAAGCATCCCGAGCGGGCCGCGCCGAGCGGGGGCGGCCGGGTCGCGCAGGCCGCGCAGGGCGAGGTGGCGCAGCTTCGCCAGCAGCTCGCGCAGGCCGATCGCGACATCGAGGACCTCGACCACGTGGTGGCGCAGGCGCCGGCGCTCGCCGAGCAGCTGGCCGCGCTCCAGGAGCGCGAGACGGTGCTGCGGGAGACCTATCAGGAATCGCTGCGGAAGCTCAAGGAGGCCGAGCTCGCCGAGAACCTCGCCCTCGCCCAGCAGGGCGATCGGGTGTCGGTGCTCGACCAGGCCTTCCCGCCCAGCAAGCCGGAGCAGACGCGCTGGAAGACGCTGGTGCTCGGCTTCGTCGGCTCCGGCGCGCTCGCCCTCTTCGCCGCGCTGTTCCTCGAGTGGCAGAACCCGGTCCTGTTGACCCGGGACAGCCTCGAGGCGGCGGGCGACGTGCCCGTCCTCGGCTGCGTACCTCGAATCCTCTGACGCGCCGGTGACGGCAGCCTCCCGGACCGCGAGCTGGCCCGTCTGGGCGATCCTCGGCCTCCAGCTGCTCGTGACCGTCCCGCTGGCGTGGGTGCTCAACCTCTGGGTCGACGAGGTGTACTCGCTCCACACCACGGCGCAGGCTCCGATGGCTGCGCTGTCGGGGGGCATCCACTTCGAGCGCCAGGCGCCGCTCTACTTCGGCATCCTCTCGCTCTGGCGCGAGCTCGACGCGTCCGTGTTCTTCGCGCGCGTCCTCTCGATCCTCTGCGTCGGCGCGTCCGGCCTGGTCCTCGCGAGGATCGCGCGCCGGCTCTTCCCCGATCTCCACCCGGCCTGGTTCGTCGCGGCCTTTGCGCTCAGTCCGGCGGCGATCTGGGCCGCGGTCGAGATCCGCGTCTACGCCCTGTCGATCCTGCTCGGGGCCCTGCTGCTGTGGGCCGGCCTCGCCGCCTTCTTCGCGGCCGAACGCCGGCGCGGCGCGTGGGTCGCGTTCGTCGCCGTGGCCGTCGCGAGCCTCTACACCTACTACTACCTGGGCTTCCTGCTGGTCGGGCTCGGCGCCGCGCTGCTGGCGACCGGCCGCGCTCGCGAGCTCGGCCGCTACGCGCTCGCGATGGCGTGCGTCGCCGCGCTGTGCGCTCCGATCGCGCTGTGGCTGCCGGGGCAGGCCGGAGGCGGAGGGGAGCCGGAGCGGCTCGGCCTGATGGCGGCGCTGCGCTTCGGGGGCAGCATCCTGGCCGATGCGCTGCTGCCCGGGAACCGGCTCGCCGCGGTGATCGGCTCGCGTGCCGGACGCTGGCTCGCGCGCGGCGTCGCGCTCACCCTCGCCGCCTTGCTGCTGACGCGGCCGGGCGTGCTCGCGCGACTCGCGCGGGAGCGCGACGCGCTCGCGATCTGGGTGGTCGCGCTGGCGGTGCCGCTGCAGTTCGCCGCGGTCGCATGGCTCGTCGGCTACTTCCTCGTCGAGGACGCGAGGTACTGGACCTACCTGAGCCTGCCCGCGACGATCGCCGTCGTGTCGGTCGCCGCGGCGACCCGCCGCGTGGGATGGCTCGCGGCCGTGGTGGCGCTCCTGGTGGGCGCCAACGCCGCGGAGCTCGTCCACACCTACCGCCCGCTCGCGAAACCGACGGACGCAGCGCGGGTCGCGGCCTTCCTGATGCAGCAGGAGCGCGCGGACGAGCCCATCCTCGTGTTCCCGAACGAGTGGGTCCTGACGCTCCGGCACTACTACCGCGGCGCCAATCCGATCGTGGCGATTCCGCACGAGCCTTCGCTCGAGACCTACGATCCGCGCGATCTCGCGGTCCAGTCGGAGCAGCAGCTCGACGCGCTGCTGCAGCGGCTGCCCCCCGATCGCGGGACGCTGTGGCTGGTGAAGGACGACGAGATCTATCGAGGGCGCGACCGCCTCGAGCGCTTCGTCGACCAGCACTTCCGCGTCGAGCAGAGCTGGACCTTCTACCGCAAGCTCCGGGTGCAGCGCCTGCAGCGGCGCGAGACGCCGCCCTCGGGCTCCTAGCTGATGGACTTCGCTCGCCTGCGGCTCGCTGCGCGGAGGCCGCCTCTCGAGGCGGCCTCCTAGCGCATCCGGTAGTAGCGCCACGACGTCGTCGAGGCGCCTCCCGCGAGGCCGTCGTGCCGGCCCACCGCGTCGTAGCGCCCGCTCGCGAGCAGCCTGCGCACCAGCTCCCACGCCGCGTTCAGCCGGCCCGCCGGCTGGCTCTCGATCGCGCCGATCACCTCGTCGTCGACGACGAGCAGACCCGGCGGCGCGGATTCGTACTCGGCCACGATCTCCGCCGTGGGCTTCGGCGTGACCAGCGACGGCGGGCCGAACAGGTAGTTGTCCCAGAAGTATTGATTCGCGCTGGGCCGCCGCGAGGCGAAGGAGAGCGGAGCCGCGTCGCGCCCGACGACGAAGAGCGTGGCCCGCGCGTCGGCCAGCCCGTCGAGCTCGCGGGCCACGACTTCGTAGTCGGGCATGGTGGGGCGCAGCACGCACTTGGCCGCCGTCCACGCGGCGTTTCCGGCCAGGAAGAACACCAGCGCCGCGGTCGCGGTCCAGGCCGCCTGCGGCGGCTGGCCGCGGAGCGCCAGGAAGACGAGCGCGCTCGCGACCGGGAGCAGCTGGGCCCAGTAGTAGTAGTGGTCGCGCATCGGCGAGACGATCGAGGCGACGGCCACGGCCGCCAGCGCGGCACCGAAGGCGAAGCTGCGCCGTTCGCGCAGCAGCGCCGCGAGCGACGCCACGACGACCAGCACCAGGGCGTCGTTGCGAATGAAGCCGAGCAGCTCGACCAGCTCGGTCGGATTGCCCGCGTATCTCCGCGGCGCGACGAAGACCGTGTAGAAGTACCCCGGGAGGTCCCCGACCGCGGCCATCAGCGCCAGCACCGAGGCCGCCCCGGCGAGGCCCCCCGCGGCGAGCGCCAGGGCGGAGCGCACGCCGCGCTGGCGCCCGCCCGGCGAAAGAAGAGCCGCGAGCAGCGGGAAGGCTCCGAACAGCACACAGTTCTGCCGGGCGTGGAAGGCCAGCGCGGTCGCCACGCCGGCCGCGAAGCAGTCGAGGCTCGCGCGCGTCGGGCGCAGCAGGACGCGCAGCGAAGCGAAGAGCACGACGCTCACGAACAGGTTCGCGGCGTCCTGCGACGAGGCCCAGGCGTACTCGAAGCGCGAGAGCGGACCCAGCGCGACGAGGCTGGCGGCGGCGATGCGCGCCGGCGCCGACGCCCCGCGCGTGTAGTACAGCGCGATGCCCGCCTGGAGCAACGAGCACGCGCCCGCGAAGACCTGCACCGCCGCGTACGATCCCGACGCGAGCAGCTCGGGGATCGCGTAGTAGAGCAGGGTGAGCGGCGCCTTGTTGTCCCAGGTTCCCCCGTACAGGCGCTTGCCGTGCACGACCTCGCGCGCCACCTTGGCCATCACGAACGGATCGGGGTTCAGGACCGAGAGCGCGGTCAGCGCGTAGAGCGCGAGGCAAGCGGCGGCCGCGAGGCCGACGCCGATCGCGACGAGGATGCGCGGGTCGCGGCCGCTCCCGATCGGGCTCATCCGGGTCGCACGTGACGCTCCCGGAAGGCCTGGAAGCGGTTGGCGGAGAAGTTGACGATTCCACCCAGCGCGATCCCCACGAGCGCCGCTCCCTGGACGGGCAGCCGCGGCGCGACGCGCAGCGTCGCGAGCGAGACGGCGAAGTTGACGAGCGCGCCGAGCCCGGAGGAGCGGCCGAACTCGAAGAGCCGGCGCGCCAGCGGGCCTTCGGCCGGGCCGTAGGAGCTGAGGCGCCCGGTGAGCGCGAGGTTGCCGAGCATCGAGATCGCGATGCCCCCGGCCAGCGCGAGCGGCGCTCCGAGCCCCAGGCGGAGCAATCCGGTCAGCACCGCGAGGTTGACCGCGGTGCCGACGGCGCCGACGGCGAGGAAGCGGGCCAGGGGCGGCCATGCGCCGAAGCGGTGGACGCCGAGCCGGCGCAGGTGCTGCAGGTAGCGGAGCTGCTCGCGGAAGGTGAGCTTGCTCTCGCCGTAGCGGCGGTTCTCGAAGTGGATCGGAACCTCGCCGACGCGCTGGCAGCGGCACTTGACGATCAACTCGAGCGCGATCTTGTAGCCCACCGGGTCGAGCGCCTCGGCGCGCTCGAAGGTCGAACGGTGCATCGCGAAGAAGCCGCTCATCGGATCCTGGATCGACGTGAAGGGGCGCGCCAGCGCCGTCGCGATGCGGCTGTTCAGCCAGCGCAGGAAGCCCCAGTCGTCGGCCGTCGTGCCGCCTTCCACGTAGCGCGAGCCCACCGCGAAGTCGAAGCCGCCGCGCAGCGCCTCGATCATCGCCGGCACGCGCTCGGGCGGGTGGCTCAGGTCGGCGTCCATCACGACCAGGAACTCCTTCGCCGCGCGGCGCAGGCCGTCGATCACGGCGGGGCTGAGCCCGCGCTTCCCGCTGCGCACGACGAGCTGCACCCACGGCTCCGCGCGAGTCTCCATCAGCTCGACGGTGCCGTCCCGGCTGTCGTCGTCCATGACCAGCAACTCGACGTCGAGCCCCGACTCGGCGCGCAGCCGCGCCACGCGCTCGATCAGGTGCGGGAGGCTCTCGGCCTCGCGGTAGGTCGGCACCACGATCGACACGCCGGTCATGGACGGGCCGGTCAGCGGCTCGCGCGCACGCTCTGGCGACGTCGCCGCCAGCGGCGGGCCGCCTCGATGGCGGGAAGCAGCAGCGCGACCTCCATGCCGAGGCCGCAGGCGGAAGCGCTCTCGTTGGCCCACGCATGCCCGTTGCACTGCGGATCGGGCTGACCGAGCGGCACGCCGTGGTTCGCCACGGCGCCGCCGTCGAAGTCGATCTTCCCATCGCCGTCGTTGTCGATGCCGTCGTTGCAAGGAGGCGCCTCGACATGCGAGCCGTTCGCGCAGCCCGGGTCCGCCGCATCGATCAGTCCGTCGCCGTCGTTGTCGATCCCGTCGGTGCACTCGTTGTTGATCACGAGCCAAGAGAAGCTGGCGGAGGCGACCGCGGGACCGTCCGAGACGCCGACCGTCACCTTGTGGCCCCCCGCCGTGCCGGGGCGCGCGGCGCCGGTGATCAGGCCGGTGTCGGGATCCATGCTGAGGCCGTCCGGAAGTCCCGACGCCTCGTAGTGCAGCGAGTTCCCGTCCGGATCCGACGCGGTCACGGCGATCGACGTGGATTGACCGGTGTCGCTGTTGACGCCCATCGGGACCGACAGCGTCGGCGGACTGTTGACGATCGGGGTCGGGACGGTCAGGAAGAGCCGATTCGCCGGGATGACCTGCTTGGCGA
>Ga0335070_10001762_pt1 | contig 25191 bp, 21 predicted proteins | sample Lox_Sample_13_FD_206722 | JGI IMG/M metagenome (GOLD analysis project Ga0335070, IMG submission 206722) | Soil microbial communities from Loxahatchee National Wildlife Refuge, Florida, United States - Lox_Sample_1.3 | ecosystem: Environmental > Terrestrial > Soil > Wetlands | place: USA...
CGAGGATGAGATCGGCCGCACGGCCGAGGCGCGTGAAGCTCTCCAGCACGCGCGGCAGGAGCGTGGCCTTGAGCGCATGATAGTCGCGTGCCTGCGCCGTGCCCGCGACGCGGCCCTGGACGATCAGCTGCGCGCCGATCTCCGACTGCGGCTTGAGCAGGACCGGGTTCATGTCGGTATGCGCGGCGGCGCCGCAGGCACGCGCCTGCAGCGCCTGGGCGCGGCCGATCTCGCCGCCGTCCGCGCTGACGGCGGCGTTGTTCGACATGTTCTGCGGCTTGAACGGCCGCACCGCCAGGCCCTGGCGGCTGAACGCACGGCACAAGCCGGCCACGAGCAGGGATTTGCCGACGTCCGAGCCGGTCCCCTGGAACATGATGGCGGGCGTGCGGCGCATTCGAGAGCCTCAGAACTCCACGCCGGGCTGTGCCTTGATGCCGGCGCGGAATGGGTGCTTCACCAGATTCATCTCGGTCACGAGGTCGGCGGCTTCGATGAGCGCCTCGGGCGCATGGCGGCCGGTGAGCACAACGTGCTGCAGCTTCGGCCGCGCGGCGAGGGCGGCCAGCACCGGCTCGAGCTTCAGGTAGTCGTAGCGCAGCGCGACATTGATCTCGTCGAGCACGATCATGCCGAAAGAGGGATCGGCCAGCATCTCGGCCGCGACCGTCCAGGCGCGCTCTGCTGCGGCGATGTCGCGCGCCTTGTCCTGGGTTTCCCAGGTGAAGCCTTCGCCCATGGTGCGGATGGTCACGAGCTCCGGGAAGCCGGCCAGGAACTTGGCCTCGCCGGTGGTCCACGCCCCCTTGATGAACTGGACGATGCCGACCGGGATCGCGTGGCCGAGGCAGCGCATCACCATGCCAAAGGCGGAGGATGATTTTCCCTTGCCTTTGCCGGTGTGGACGATGACGAGGCCGTGGCCGGTCGTCTTCGTGGCCATCATCCGGTCGCGCGCCGTCTTGATGCGCGCCATCTTGGCGGCATGATCGCTGTCGTCGCTCATGTCGGGGCTCCGCTGCGGGCGAGTTCGTCGAGAATGCCGTGGGCGCTGTTGAGCCGCGGGCGCCACAGCGCGCGGTCCTGCGCTTCGAGCAGTCGCGCACAGATGTCGCGCAGGGCGTCCGGGTTCGCCGTGGCCAGGAAATCGCGCACCGCCGTGTCGCCGATGTAGGCGTCGAACACGGCGTCGAACTGGTCGTGGCGTACGGCGCGCGTGGTGGCGGCGAACGCGAAGAGATAGTCGACCGTCGCCGCCATCTCGAATGCTCCCTTGTAGCCGTGGCGCATGACTCCGGCGATCCACTTCGGATTCGTCACCCGGCCGCGGACGATGCGGGCGATCTCGTCCTCGAGCGGACGGATGCGCGGCGTCTCGGGACGCGAATGATCGCCGTGATATGTCGCCGGCTCGGCACCGGAGAGCTGTGCCACCGCCGCCGTGAGCCCGCCTTCGAACTGGTAATAGTCGTCGCTGTCGAGCAGATCGTGCTCGCGGTTGTCCTGGTTGTGGAGGACGGCCTGCACCGATTTGAGCCGTGTCTCGAACAGGTCGTGCGCGGCGGTGCCTTCCGCCGCCGTGCCGTAGGCGTAGCCGCCCCAGGCGACGTAGGCGCGGGCCAAGTCGCCGCGGTCGCGCCAGCCGCGCTCGTCGATCAACGCCTGCAGGCCGGCGCCGTAAGCGCCCGGCTTTGAGCCGAACACGCGCGAACCGGCCTTGTGCCGGGCGGCATCGGCGGTCATGCCCGCGGCGCGGAGTTGTTCCGTCTCGTCGCTGACTCGGGCAGCCAGAGGATTCTGCTCGGGCGGTTCGTCGAGGGCGGCCACGGCGCGGGCGGCACTGTCGAACAGCTCGATCAGGCCGGGGAAGGCGTCACGGAAAAATCCCGAGATCCGCAACGTGACGTCGACGCGTGGGCGATCGAGCACCGACAGCGGCAGGATCTCGAACCCGGTCACGCGCCGCGAACCCTGGTCCCAGGTCGGCCGCGCGCCGATCAGGGCCAGCGCCTGCGCGATGTCGTCGCCGCCGGTGCGCATGGCGCTGGTGCCCCAGGCGGAGAGAGCGATGGTCTTCGGGTAGTCGCCGTGATCCTGCGCGTAGCGCTCGATCAACAGGCCGGCCGATTTCCAGCCGAGGTGCCACGCCGCCGGGGTCGGTACCGCGCGCGTGTCGACGGAATAGAAGTTGCGTCCGGTCGGCAGAACATCGGGCCGGCCGCGGCTCGGTGCGCCGGACGGGCCGGGTTCCACGCGACGGCCATCGAGTGCGGCAAGGAGGCCGGCGATCTCGCCATGGCCGCATGCCTCGACGGACGGACGCAAGCTGGTGCCGATCCAATCGAGCACGGCGCGCGTACGCGTCCAGGCCGGTTCCGCATCGACGCGCCCGGCGATCAGCGCCGCCGCGACCTCCTCGAGACGCTCCACCGTATCGCCGGTGCTGCGCCAGCCCTCCGACGGGCCGAGCGCGGCCGGCCGCGGACCAGTCCACGGCGACGCTGCATCGTGGTCGAGCGGATCCAGCCCGAGCTGCAGGTCGGTGGCCAAGGCGCGCGTCAACGAGGCGTTGAGGCCCTGGCCGTCGCCGCGCGGGCTGCGCGCGATCGCCGCCAGCAGCTCGACACCCAGCGCCGCCGGCGGCACGCGGCCGAAGACGTGGAGTCCGTCCCGGATCTGCAGGTCTTTCAGCTCACACAGCCAGGCGTCGAGCTTCTTCAGCGCACTCTCCGGCGAATCGGTGTCGGTGACGCCGCAATCGCGGGCAAGCCCCGTCGTCACGGCGAGCTCGCGGATTTGCATGGTCAACACTGCAAGACGCCGCGGATCGATGGCGGCCGCTTCGTAGTACTCGTCGATCAGGCGCTCCAGCGCCGCGGCCGGCCCGTAGCTGCCGGCGCGGGTCAACGGCGGTGTCAGATGATCGACGATGATAGCCGCGGCGCGGCGTTTCGCCTGTGTCCCCTCGCCGGGGTCGTTGACGATGAACGGATAGATATGCGGCAGCGGGCCGAGGGCGGCTTCCGGAAAGCACTCCGCCGACAGCGCCAGGCCCTTGCCGGGCAGCCATTCGAGGTTGCCATGCTTGCCGAAGTGGATGACGGCATGGGTCCGGAATGAGTCCCGCAGCCACGCATAGAATGCGAAATAGAAGTGCGGCGGCGGCAGATCCGGGTCGTGGTAGCTCGCCGTCGGATCGACGTTGTAGCCGCGCGCCGGCTGCACGCCGATCGCGACGTTGCCGCAGCGCATCACGGGAATGCGGAACGTGCCGCAATCGAGCTCGCCGGGGCGATAGAAAGGATCACGTTCGGGCGGCCCCCAGCGCTCGCTGACCCGCTTGCGCAGCGCCTCGGGCAGGCTGCCGAAAAAGGCCGTGTAGTCGACCAGCGACAGCCGCTCCTCCGATAATCGCGCATCGAGCGCGCGGAAGTCGTTGGTCGGACCCGCGGTGAGGCGCCGGATCAGCGCGGCGCCATCGGCGGGCGGATCGACCACGCGATAGCCGGCGTCGCGCAATGCGCCGAGCGCCACCACGACCGATGCGGGCGTGTCGAGGCCAACGCCGTTGCCGATGCGGCTGTCGCGGTTCGGATAGTTGGCGAGAACGATTGCCACCCGCCGCTCCTCACGCGGCTTCCCGCGCAGCCGCGCCCATGCTGCTGCCAGATCGGCGACAAAGCCGACGCGATCGGCAACCGGTACCATGCCGACGATATCGGTCTCGCAGGCGTCGTCGCGGCCGACGCTGCCTTTGAACGCGATCGCGCGGCCGAGCACCCGGCCGTCAATCTCCGGAAGCGCCACCGACATGGCGATGTCGCGCGGCGCGAGGCCACGCGTGCCGCTGCGCCACATCTCGGCGGTGCCGCTCGCCAATACGGCCTGCAGTACGGGGCAATCGGCACTGGACAGCGGATCTGTCGCCGGTGCCAGCGCGAAGCCGGTGAGGTTGACGACCACGGCCGGAGACGCCTCCTGCAGCAGCGGCGCGATGATCGCCGTGGCCAGCCCATCCTTGAGGCTGGTCACATAGAGCGGCAGGGGGTTCAGCCCGCGGGCGGCGAGGGCCCCGCTCAACGCTTCGACGACCGCGGTGTCGCCGGCCTGGACCAGTGCGCGATAGAAGACAATGGCCGCGACCGGCGCGCCTGGTGTCCAGCGGCGCCGCCAATCCTCGACCGTGGCATGGGCCCGTCCCGGGAGAAAGACGCCCGCCTGCAGGATTGGCGCCGGCTCGGGTGCGATCGCTTCATGGCCGAGCAGTGCTGCGGCTTTGGCGAGGAAGCCTTTCGCATTCGTCGCACCGCCTTGCACCAGATACTGCCAGAGCGTGCGCGCGTCGTTGGCCGCGACCGTGGATGCGGAGATGAGGTCCGGATCGGGGCGATCGTCGCCGGGCAGGAACGCGACCGGAATCTTCAGACGGCGGCCCGTCTCGGCGATCTGCTCGATGCCGTATGGCCAGTAGCTGCGGCCGCCGAGGACGCGCACGATGACGAGCTTCGCGCGGCTGACGACGCGCTCGATATACAGATCCACCGAGAGGTGGTGTGAGAGCCGCAGCAGGTTGGCGAGCCGCAACGTCGGAAACCCGGCGTCCGCTTTCGCCAGCATTGCGCGCGCGCGCGCCAGCACGGCGATGTCGCTGTCCGCCGCCGTGAGCACGACAATGTCGCCGGCCGTCTGGCCGAGATCGACGGCCGCGCTATCGGCGGGGATCGTCCCCGGTTGCGTGACCAGAAGATGCATCAGGCTCCGATCGCAGCGGCGATCGCCTGCCGGTCAAGGCCTTTGCGGCCGATGATGACGAGCGCGCTGCGCCGGGGCTCATCGGGCCGCCACGGGCGGTCGAAATAGCGGTCGAGGCGCGGTCCGACCCCCTGCAGCGCCAGGCGCATCGGCTTGCCGGGAACGTCGAGGAAGCCTTTGACGCGCAGGATGTCATGCGCCGCGACCGCGGCGCTGATGCGCCGGGCCAGCGCGTCGGCGTCGGCGACCGTGCCGAGATTCAAGGAAAAGCTCTCGAAATCGTCGTGGTCGTGCTCGCCTTGGAGATCGGCATGCGACGGCCGGCTGGCGAGATCGTCTTCCGCCGCGGCCGCGAGTCCGAGCAGGATCTTGGTGTCGACGGCGCCGTGACGGGTCGTGAGCAGCTTGGCGCCGGGCCTGAGCTTGGCCGAGACGTCGTTGCGCACGCGGTCGAGCTCGCCGTCCGCGACCAGGTCGGTCTTGTTCAGCACGACCAGGTCCGCGCATTGCAGCTGATCGGTGAACACCTCGTCCAGCGGGTTGTCGTGGTCGAGGTTCGGATCGGCTGCGCGTTGGGCGGCGAGTGCCGCGGGATCGTCGGCGAAGCGGCCGTCGGCGACGGCGGCCGCGTCGATGACCGCAATGACGCCGTCGACGGTCACGCGCGAGCGCACCTCGGGCCACGCGAACGCTTTCACCAGCGGTTTCGGCAGGGCTAGGCCGGAGGTTTCGATCACGATGTGGTCCGGCGGCTGCGGCCGGGCAAGCAGCGTTTCGATGGTCGGCAGGAAGTCGTCGGCGACGGTGCAACAGATGCAGCCGTTGGCGAGCTCGATCACGTCCTCGTCGCGGCAGCCTTCGACCGCGCAGCCGAGCAGAATCTCACGGTCGACGCCCATCTCGCCGAATTCGTTGATGACCAGGGCGATGCGCGTGCCGTTCGCGCGCGTCACGAGGTGGCGCAGCAGGCTGGTTTTCCCTGCGCCGAGGAAACCGGTGATGACCGTGGCCGGGATGCGCTTCATCGCGTGACGTCCTTGAGCACGAGCGGCAGGCCCGCCGCCACGAACACGACTCGATCGGCGATCGCGGCGATCTCCTGGTTGAGCCGTCCGGCGTGATCGCCGAATGTGCGCGCCAGCTCATTGTCGGGGACGATGCCGAGTCCCACCTCGTTGGCGACGAGGATCGCCGGTCCGGCCGCGTCCCTCAAAGCCGCCAGCAGGCCAGCGCAATCCGCGGCGACGTCGCGCCCGGCCAGCAGCACATTGGAGAGCCACAAAGTGAGGCAGTCGACCAGAATCGGCGCGTCCGGCGACGCCTCGCGCAGCACCGCCGCGATGTCGAGCGGCGTCTCGCGGGTCTGCCAGTTCTCCCCCCGCCGCGACCGGTGCAGGCGGACGCGGTCCGCCATCTCGGCGTCGCGGACCTCCGCGGTGGCGACGTAAATCGCCGGCCGCCGCTCGATCAGCGCTTCAGCGTAACGGCTCTTGCCGGACCGGGCGCCCCCCAGGACGAGCGTAAGGCGGGGAAGCGGAGCGGCAACGGGTGTGTCGGCGCTCCCCCGGGGGCGAATGGAATGCAGCATGTTCATGCGACGTGCCTCCCTCCGAGGACGTGAGTGACGACGGCGCCGCACGGGCGGCGCGCTTCCAGGAGGTCTCCTGGCTCGGGGTCGGGGACCGCGACCGCCTTCCCGACGCGTCAGGCGCGTCAGTGGCGATTGGCCGCGGTCTCGCCGCTTACAGTTGCGGGGGCAGCGCCGGATTCATCACCGGCTTCCCTGTCCGGAAGCGGGGGCAACTTAGCATGCGAGCCGGAGCCCGCCTAGCGCGCGGGGGTCACCGCAGGAGGGCCGCAGCGATCATCACGAGAAGCGGGATCACGCCCAGGGGCCAGGCGGCGCGGTAGGTCGGCCGCTCAAGCTCCGGCCGGCCGAGGAAGGCGCAGCCCATGGCGACGCGGATTGGCGAGAGCATGGTCAGGGCGCTCGCCGTGGTGTTCTGGATCGCGGCCAGCCAGCCGAAATCGGCGAGCCCGGCCGCCGCGGCCAGGCCGACCTGCGAAGGCATGAACAGGCCGTTCGAGCCGGTGGTGCTGCCGGTCAGCAGGCCGCCGATGGCGGCGAAGAGCGGCGACAGGGCGATCGCTGCGGTCGGGCCGAGAGCGGTCAGGATCGCGCTTGCGAGGCCGCGCGCGATGCCGGAGCCGGCGAGCAGCTGCGCCATGACCAGGAACAAGACGGTGGCTGCGATCGCCTTTCGGCCGCGCCGCCACGTCTCGATCAACGAGGTTGGCAGAGCTTGCGCGCGGCCGGTGAGGAGCGCCGTGGCCAAGGGCACGATCATGAGCCACAGGAACGGGTGGAGCAGTACGGCCCAGGGTGCTGCGTCCGCAAGCGGCGGCTCAAGCACGAGATTGTGCCCAAGCAGCCGGCGCAGCGGCGGCACGGCGCGCGACAGAATCAATATCGCCGACAGAGCGGCGTAGGGAGCCGCGGCGTGAAACGCACGGCGCCAGCTTTGCGCATCGGGCCGCGCGTCGCGCCAGAACCGCAGGGCGATGAGCGGTCCGAGCGCGGCCACAGCGGCCACTTCCGGATCGATGAGGCGGTTGGAGATCAGCAAAGCGGCTCCGATCAGGGCGGTCCAGCCGAGATCGTCGGCAGCGCGCCCGACAGTGACTGCGATCCCCGCCCTTGTCGCGATGCGCCAGAACAGCAGCAGCCAGGTGCCCAGCAGAGGCAAAGTAAGGATGGCGCTACGCCATCCGAGATCCTGCGGCGGCAGATCGGCGAGATGCGCGCCGACGATCGTCCCGACCGCCAACGCACCCCACGGCACCAGGGTCTGGCTGAACAGGCCGAACAGCAGAAGCGGGATCGGCCCGAGGCTCTGCTGGCGCGCGATAAGCGCCAGCGCGATCACATAACCGACGCCGAAGCCGGTGGCCGATTCGGCAAACGGGCCGATGAGGAAGCAGGCGGCGAACAGCTGGCGATAGCGTTCGTCCTTGGCGGCCGGATCCGGTTCGGCAATCTCCTCGTGCCGGAGGTGATGGAGGACTTGCTGGAAAAACAGACCGCCGAAGATCACCGACGTGGCGATCCACGACAACCACAGCCCTTTCGCGATCGCGATGAGCGTTTGACCGATATTTAACGTTTGCGGCGCGACCGTCAGCGCGACCGCCACCGCCAAGCCGGCTCCGACCGCGGCGGCGCTCGGCGTATCGACCCGGCCCCAGGCGAGGAGCAGGATCACGGCGAGCAGCGGGCTCCCCCACAAAATCGTGGCCATCACCGGGCGAGGGTCAGACCGGTGGGTGGTTGACGACCTCGACCCGCCAGCTATGACCGGCCGCCGGACCGACGATGTGGTCGAGACGGGTCAGCGAGAGCGGCTCGACGGAGAACGCCAATGCCGCCTCCGGCGCAAGGCCGAGCGCATACGCGAGCGCCGCGCGAATGGAACCGCCGTGTGCGACGACAACGATGTCGCGCCCGGCGTGCTGGCGAGTGAGGCGGTCCACCGCCGACGAAACGCGCTCGATGACCTGCACGAAGCTTTCGCCGCCGGGCGGCACGGCGTGCGCCGGCGCCAGCCAGAACCGGTGGCTCTCGGCGCCTTTCAGGCCGAAGGCGCCGATCTCCGCATAGGTCCGGCCCTGCCACTCGCCGAAATGCTGCTCCATCAGGTCGCGCTCGAGGGCGACGTCCGGTTTCGTCGCGGCTTCGCGCGCCGCGTGGATCGCGGCGGCCGTAAGCTGCGTCCGCTGCAACGTCGTGGCGAACCACACGGCATCGGCCGGCAGACGGCGGGCGAGCGCCCGGAAGGCCGCCACATTCGAGGTGTCGCAGTGCATGTCCTTCTGCCCGTAGCAGCGCTGCTCCGGGTTGGGTACGGGTGCGTGGCGGATCCACCACCAGCGCGTCACGGTCGTATCGGGGTCCTGCGAGGTCACGGTTGGGTCGCTACGGCTGCGAGCAAGATGGCGGTCTCCGCGGCTTGTTGAATGGCGCCGAGTACGTCGCCAGTTTGCCCGCCGATGCGCCGCAACGCCAGCCGTCCGATCATGAGCGCGACAAAGGCTGCGACGCTGATGCCGAGCAAGCCGCCGAATGGCCCGAGGCCGATCAGCACCAGCGCACCGCCGATCGCGACGGCATCGATGGTCAGACGTTTGGCCGGCCGGCCGGCCGCATGGCCGAGTCCGTCGGTGCGCGCCGGCGGCATGAAGAACAGCACGGCGGGAAGGATGGCGCGCGAGCCGGCGGCCGCGGCGATCAATGTCAGGACCACGGTAAACGTCCCGTGCAGCTCGGCGACGCACAGCACGCGTAAGCCGACGACGATGACCAGCGCCAGGACGCCGTAGCTGCCGATGCGGCTATCGCGCATGATGGCCAAGGTGGCGTCGCGGTCGCGGCCGGCGCCGAAGCCGTCGGCGGTGTCGGCAAGCCCATCCTCGTGCAGCCCGCCGGTGATCAGGACCAGCGCGCCGACGGCGAGAAAGGCCGCGACGGCCGCCGGCAGTCCGAATTCAGCCGCGACGCCATACGCGGCGGCAGCGGCTGCACCGACCACGATCCCGACCAGCGGAAAGCCGCGCGGCGCTTCCGCGAGCGGCAGCGGCAATTCGGCATCGCGGACCGGAATCCGGGTCAGGAATGCAGCCGCAGTCTTGGTCTCGCGCCAAAGCTCACGCGCGAGGCTGGAGCCGCCCGCGGATGGGGAGGGGTCGGTGTGCAACTCGGCCATCGTAATTTCGCTGGCGATTCAGTTTTGGTTATAGGACAGTCCGCGCCGCCCGCCAATCACGCCGGCAGATTTCATGTCCAACCCCGCCTCACCCGTCGCCAATCTCGCCGAAATCCGGGCGCTTCTGCCGGAACTGCCGGGCCCGGCCCTCGAAGCGGCGACCGCGGCCGCCGAGCGCGAGGTCCAGTTGACGAAGCCGACCGGCGCGCTCGGCCGCCTCGAAGAGCTGGTGTCCTGGCTGGCGACGTGGCAAGGCCGCCATCCGCCGCGGATCGATCGGCCGCGGACCTGTGTCTTCGCCGGCAATCACGGCGTCGCCGCGCGCGGCGTGTCGGCGTACCCGGCCGCCGTGACGGCGCAGATGGTGCAGAACTTCATCTCCGGCGGCGCCGCCGTCAATCAGCTGTGCAAGACGGTGGATGCGGATTTGCGCGTCTACGAGATGGCGCTCGAACAGCCGACCCAGGACTTCACGCAAGCGCCGGCGATGACGGAAGAGGAATGCGCGCGCGCCATGGCCTACGGCATGATGGCGGTCGAGCCCGGCGTGGATCTGCTGTGCCTCGGCGAAATGGGTATCGCCAACACGACTTCAGCGGCGGCCTTGTGCCTGGCGCTTTTCGGCGGCGAGGCGGCGGAGTGGACGGGGCCGGGAACCGGCGTGGCGGGCCCGGCGCTCGCCAACAAGAGGAAGGTCGTCGCCGAGGGTGTCGCCAAGCACAAGGCGCCGTCGTCGGATGCGCTCGACGTGCTGCGCCGGCTCGGCGGTCACGAGCTCGCGGCGATCAGCGGCGCGGTGTTGGCGGCGCGGCTGGCGCGCATCCCGGTCGTGCTCGACGGTTTCGCCTGCACGGCGGCCGCCGCCGTGCTGTGGGCGCTCGACCGCAAGACGCTCGACCATTGTCTGGTCGCGCACGTATCCGCAGAACCAGGACACCGCCGTCTGCTGGCGAAGCTCGACAAGACGGCGCTGTTCGATTTCGGCATGCGGCTCGGCGAAGCCTCGGGTGCGACCCTCGCCGTCGGCGTCCTGAAAGCGGCGATCGCCTGCCATACCGGCATGGCCACGTTCGCGGAGGCGGGCGTCAGCGGCAAACAGGGCTGAGGCCCTGAATGTCGGACAGCCGCAGGTGGCGACCATGTTGACCTACACCGCCGAGATCCGCTGGTTCTTCGAAGGTGCGCTTTCGGGCGGAGTCGAAGATTGGTTCTGTCATGGCTTGTGCAGCGAGGCCGAGACGCGGACGGATAGTTACGTCCGGCTGCCGGGCTGCGAGACCGTCGGCATCAAGCTGCGCGAGAAGAACTTCGAGGTGAAGGCGCTGACGCACGCGGGACGGCACGCGGCGATCGATGCGAGTGCGGGGTTGCGCGAAGGGTGGGTCAAATGGTCGTTCAGCGATCCCGCCGTCACGCCGTTTGCAGACGCGATGCGCGACGGCGTGCCGTTGTTGGCGGTGGACAAGAAGCGGCGGCTGCGGAAATACGCGTGCGATAGCGGCACGCCGCAGCCGATCGCCCCGGCCGCACAACCGGCCGAGGGCTGCAATGCCGAGCTCACGAGTCTCATGCTCGAGGGCCGCCCGTGGTGGACGATCGGATTCGAAGCCTTTGGATCCTCCGGCACGATCGAGCACTCGCTGCTGGCAACGTTGCGACGATTCCTCGGCGACGGAACCGGCCCGCTTCGCTTCGAGACGGCGAATTCCTACTCCTATCCGGCGTGGCTGGCGCGGTTCGGCGGCGGCTAGGCGCGCGCGAACCGGTCACTCGCCCGTCTGCAGCAGCTGACCGCGCCCGCGCGCCTTGTGGAAGGCGAGCAGGAACGCACCCAGGCCGAGCGCGATGTAGACGAGGTTGAGCAGCACTGCCGAGACCAGGAGATCGGCGCGGAACTTCTGATCGAACACCACCGAGCGCATGCCCTCGAACACGTATGTCGGCGGCAGACACCACGAGACCGCCTGCAGCCATGCCGGCAGCGTCGCGACCGGGTAATAGACGCCGCAGATCGGTGCCAGCAAAAAGATGGATGCCCAGGCGAAGGTTTCGGCCGCGAGACCGAAGCGGATGAGCATGGCGCACATCAACAGGCCGACCGCCCATCCCATCATGGCGAGCACGGCGTAGAACGCGACCAGCGGCAGGCCGAGCTCGAAGATCGAATAGTGGAACAGCGGGATCGCCAGCAAGGTCGACGGCACGACCCCGATCAACGAGCGGATCACCGACAGGCCCATCAGCGCCATGCCGTATTCGACAGGGCGCAGCGGCGCCACGAACAGGTTGGCGAAGTTGCGCGACCACATCTCCTCGAGCAGCGATATGGTCATGCCGAACTGGCCGCGCACCATGATGTCCCACAGCAGGACGGCGCCGATGAACAAGCCGCCGGCGCGCAACACCCACGACGACTGGCCGGCAAGGAACGTATTGATGAAGCCCCAGATCACCATCTGCAGCATCGGCCAGTACATCAAGTCGAGGACACGGATCCACGAACTGCGCATCAGGTAGATGTTGCGCAGCAGCATCGCCCAGATGCGGCGCAGCCGGTCGCTCAGCGCGAAGCCGGGTGGTGCGATGCTGGCCGCGCCGCTCACTGCGCCGCGTCGGCCGGCTGGCGGCGGTCCCGGGCAATGTCGAGGAACACGTCCTCGAGGTTCTGTCGGCCATAGCGCCCGATCAGATCCTGTGGGGCACCGCGGTCGACGATCCGGCCGGCTTTCATCATCAGCACGTCCGAGCACAGGCGCTCGACTTCCGCCATGTTGTGCGACGCGAGAAGGACCGACGCGCCCGTGTCGCGCGCGTAGCGCTCGAGATAGCCGCGTACCCAGTCGGCCGTGTCGGGGTCGAGGCTCGCCGTGGGCTCGTCGAGCAGCAGCAGCTCCGGCCGGTTGAGCATCGCTTTGGCGAGCGCGATCCGCGTCTTCTGGCCCGAGGACAGGTTGCCGGCCTTGCGGTCAAGCAGCTCAGTGAACTCGAGATCGGCGGCGAGTTCGTGGATGCGCTCGCGCGGCCGCGCCAGACTGTACAACGTGGCGAACACCATCAGGTTCTCGCGCACGGTGAGCCGGTGCGGCAGGTCGACATATGGCGACGAGAAGTTGAGGCGCGGCAGCACGCGGTAGCGGTGATGCAGCATGTCTTCGTCGAAGACGCGGATCGAGCCCGCCGTCGGAATCAGCAGGCCGAGCAGCATCGAGATCGTCGTCGTTTTGCCGGCGCCGTTGCCGCCGAGCAGGGCGGTGATCTGCCCGCGGCGCATCGAAAAGCTCACGTCGTCGACCGCCAGGACGCTGTCGAACCGCTTCGTCAAACCTTGCACGTCGATCACGCTGTCGGGCGCACCGGTCGGTCGCGAGGCCGTCATCGCCGGCCGCCCTCAATACGCGTTGCGATTGATGGCGGCGAACGGCGTCAGCGCCAGGATCTTCAGGTCGAACCAGAACGACCAGTTGTCGATGTAGAACAGGTCGTGCTGGACGCGCAGGCGCATCTTCTCGGGCGTATCCGTCTCGCCGCGCAGCCCGTTCACTTGCGCCCAGCCGGTGATCCCGGGCTTGACCCGATGGCGACTCAAATAGTCGTCGATGACTTTGGCGTACTGCTCATTGTGGGCGACGGCATGCGGCCGCGGTCCGACCAGCGACATCTCGCCACCCAGCACGTTGAACACCTGCGGCAGCTCGTCGAGGCTGGTGCGGCGGAGGAAACGCCCGACGCGGGTCACGCGCGGATCGTTGCGCGTCGCCTGCGGCACCACGGTCTCGTCCTCGGGCTTGTGATGCATGGTGCGGAATTTCCACACCACGATGGCATTGTTGTTGAAGCCGTAACGCCGCTGGTGGAAGAACACCGGCCCCGGACTGTCGAGCTTGATCGCCAGCGCGATGAGTCCCAGCAGCGGCAAGAGCGCGATCACTAGCAGCGTGCCGAGGATGCGGTCTTCGAGGTTCTTGAGCACGAGGCTCCAGCCCGACAGCGGGCGCTCGAGCACCGACAGCATCGGGATGCCCGCCACCGGCAGCACGCCGCGCACGGGCAAGGTCGAGCCGACATATTCGGGACAGAGCTTCACGTCGTTGGGCAGGACTTTGAGCTTCTTGATGAGGTCCATCAGGTAGCTGGTGGACTTCCACGGCACCGCGACCAGGACCTCGTCGACGGGATAGTTGCGGACCATGCGGACGAGATCGTCGACCGACCCGAGGACCTTGTAGCCAACGACGCTGTCGGGCAGCCGTTCCCACTCGTCATCGAACACGCCGACGATGTGATATTGCTGGCGCGCCTGGGTCTCGATCTGGCGGATCAGGTGCTGTCCGGCGTCGCCGGCGCCGACGATCGCCACGGTGCGCGCCAGCCGCCCGGCCTTGCGCCAGCCGTCGATCTGCACCAGCACCAGCAGCCGCACGAGGATGAACCCGGCGAGGCTGAGGGTAAACCAGCCGATCGCGAAAGCGCGGCTGAACGCGACCGACGTCTGCGTGAAATAGGCGAGGGCGATCAGCGACAGCATCACCGCGGTCCACGCCATCGCCAACCGCCCGATCTGGACCGCGAGCCGCGGCAGCTCGTCGAATACGTAGAGCCGTGCGATCTGCAGGTAGATCACCGACAGCAACACCGCGCCGACGATGGCGATCACGTAAAGGTCGGGGATGATGAGGCTGTCGTGCCGCAGGAAATAGGAAAGTACCGCGCCGACGACGATGGTGACGATGTCGGCGGCCCGCAGCGCGCCGAGCAGCAATGTCTGGATATCGGCGGCCGCAACGCGGCGGCGAAGAGCCTTGACGGGTTCGTTGGTCAATTTCGTTCTCAGCCGAAAAGTCTCGGCCTGTCGCGCACTTACGTCACAATAGGGCAAAGCCCCCGGCGAGGGAAAGTGCGGCGAGGCCGCGTACCGCCGAGCGCCCCGCCGGAACGGCGGAAATCACCCTCGTATCGCCAGGAACGCCGGCCGTGAGTGGCTCCCCAGCCACAGGCGCAGCGCCCCCGGAATGCCGAACATGTCGGTCAGCCGGAACCCGGCCGCCTCGATCATCCGCCGGACCGTCTCCGGCAGGAACGTATGGGGATGCGCCTCCACGAGGATGGTGCCCTTATGGAGGCGGCGGGTCAGCATCTCGAAGCGCCAACGCCCGACCACGGACAGACAGTCGACGCCGACCAGCAGTCGCCCGCCCGGCCGGAGCGCCCGGGCCGCCTTACGCAGGATGGTCATGGGCTCGCGGACATGGTCGAGCACGTTATAGGTGACGACGGTGTCGAAGCAGGAGTCGAAGCCGAGGTCTTCGCCCGGCGTCTGGACGTACTCGCCTTCGCCTGCGAGGGTCTCGACCCAGTCGAGGAACGGCGCCGCCCAGGCGTCATCGACCAGGCGGGTCTCGCGCAGCGGCAGCCGCGGCAGCGGTTCGGCTTTGACCAGCCGGCGGACGGTCGCCTTGTGGCGGCTGAACGACACCAGGCTCAAGGCCAGAGGGCCGCAGCCGATCTCCAGCACGTCCTTGCCGGCGAAGAGGTCGCGCTGGACCGTGTCGTCGAGGAGCGACAGGAACTCCGGTTTTTCCGCGCAGATGCGCAGGATCTCGCGCAGGTCGAGGCTCTGCCAATAGCTGAGCTCGGCGGCTTGTGCGGCGGTCCAGCGGTCGCGGGTCACGCCCGAGGTCACGAGGTCGGCTTCCCTATCCGGATGTTCCGCCCGAGGCATACAGCGATCCCGCGCCGGATGGCGAGCAGGAAGTGCGGACACCGGCGGCGCTTCCTTTGAACGTCGCGGCTGTCACGGTTATTTCACGCGTTGTTCTTGTCGCTGTCACCGCGAAAGAAAAAAACAATCATCATCTAGTGGCATATGAGGAGTCATCAACTAAGTATGGGGAAATCTTGAACTCCTCCCGGATTATCGGTCACCCCCACCCCCGCCGCTATCGCACCATCTGGATTTCCGACGTCCATCTCGGGACGCGCGCCTGCCAAGCCGACCTGCTGCTCGATTTTCTCCGCCATCACGATGCCGAGTCGATCTACCTGGTCGGCGACATCGTCGACGGCCAGGAACTGATGAAGTCCTGGTACTGGCCGCAAAGCCACAACGACGTCGTTCAGAAGATCTTGCGCAAGGTCCGCAAAGGCACGACCGTGACCTACGTCCCCGGCAATCACGATGACGGCGTGCGCGCCTTCATCGATCTGCAGTTCGGCGGCGTGCTCGTCCAGGACGAGGCGCTCCATCGCACCGCCGACGGCCAGACCCTGTGGGTCGTCCACGGCGACGCCTTCGACAGCAACGTGAAGTTCTCCCAGGTGCTCGCCACGCTCGGCAGCTGGGCCTATGACGCCGCGATTGCCATGGACGTGGCCATGAACCGGGTCCGCCGGCAAGTGGGCGCGCTTCCGTGGTCGCTCGCCGCGGAAATCAAGCGCCGGTCCAGTCACGTCACGGCGTATATCGAGGCCTACGAACAGGCGGTCATCGCCGAAACGCGTCGCCGCGGTCACGACGGCGTGGTTTGCGGGCATATCCATACGACAGCGCTCAAGTCGGTCGACGGCGTTCTGTACGCCAACGACGGCGACTGGGTCGAAAACTGCTCGGCGCTGGTCGAGCATGCCGACGGCCGTCTCGAATCCGTCCATTGGGGACCGGTGCGGCAGACGGTGGCCGCTGTCCCGGCCCTCAGGCCGGTGGCCCCCGTCACCGCGCGCGGAGCCCTCCCGACAGGAGCCGTGCCCACAGGAGCCCTCCCATGAGCAACCGGCTGATTTCCCGTGCCGTACTCGGTGACCAGAAGATTGGGGGCGAGCGAAAGGCCAAAGGGGACCGCAAGATCGGAACCCGCGGGCTTCTCGACCGCATGTTCGCCGCCTGGTTCCAGAACTTCGTCTACAACCAGATCTGGGAAGACCCGGAGGTCGACCTCGCCGCGCTCCGGCTGGGTCCGGACAGCCGCGTCGTCACCATCGCGTCGGGCGGCTGCAACGTCCTCAACTATCTGATCGCGAAGCCGGCGGCGATTGTCGCCGTCGACCTCAATCCGGCGCACATCGCGCTGACGCGGCTGAAGCTGGCCGGCGTCCAGCACTTCCCCGATCACGAGACGTTCTTCCGCTTTTTCGGCCAGGCCGACAGCCGCGCCAATCTGCAGGCCTATGCCCGTTATCTCCGTCCGCATCTCGATACGGAGACGGCGGCGTTCTGGAGCGGACGGGCGCCGTTGATCGGCCGCCGCATCAACTATTTCGCCAAGGGCCTGTATCGCCGCGCCTTGCTTGGCCGCTTCATCGGCTTCGCCCACCGTTCGGCGCGGCTGTGCGGCGCCGATCCCCGTCAGATGCTGACCGCCACAAGCCTCGAGGAGCAGCGGCGGATATTCGACGAGGCGATCGCACCGGCCTTCGACCGCAAGATGGTCCGAGCCCTGTGCCGGCTGCCGGTTTCCTTCTACAGCCTCGGTATCCCGCCGGCGCAGTTCGAGGCGCTGCGCCGCGATGCGGGCGGCGACATTGTCGAGCTGTTCCGCGACCGCGTGCGCAAACTCGCCTGCGATTTCCCGATCGCGGACAACTACTTCGCCTGGCAGGCGTTCGGTCGCGGCTACGATCGCGAGCACCGACAGGCCGTGCCGCCGTATCTGCGGCCGGAAAATCTCGCGAGCTTGCGCGACTGCGCGGATCGCGTCGACACGCGCCTCTTGTCGATGACGGAGTTCCTTGGCGGCGAACCGGCTTCGAGCTTCGACGCCTATGTTCTGCTCGACGCGCAGGACTGGATGAGCCCGGCGCAGCTGAACGCGCTGTGGAACCAGATCGGCCGTACCGGCGTGCCCGGCGCGCGCGTGATATTCCGCACCGCTGGCCGCGAGTCGCCGCTTCCCGCCGCTGTCGATCCTGCGCTGCTCGCGGCGTGGGACTACGACGCCGAGCGCAGCCGCGCGTTGTTTGCCCGTGACCGGTCCGCCATCTACGGCGGTTTCCATCTGTATCGCAAAAGGAGGTGACTGCGATTTCCGATACGTTGGTGCGCATGGACCGGATGTACCGGTACCAGCGCTACATCTATGACGTCACGCGCAAGTTCTATCTGCTCGGCCGCGACCGCCTCTTAGATGAACTCGTCCTTTCGCCCGGCGACCACGTGCTGGAGATCGGCTGCGGCACGGGGCGGAATCTCCGGGCTCTCGCGCGCCGTCATCCGGGAGTTCAGTTCTACGGCATCGACGCGTCGGCGCCGATGTTGGCGACGGCCGCGCGCAGCATCGGACAGGCCGGCCTCGCCGGCCGCATTCGCCTCGCTCACGGGCTCGCCGAGCGGCTCGACCCGGCGTCGATGTTCGGTCTTCGCCGGCCGCTCGACGCGATCGTGATCTCCTACGCGCTGACGATGATCCCGAGTTGGGCGGCGGTCGTCGAGACGGCAGTCCATCACTTGCGCCCCGGCGGACGGCTCGCCGTGGTCGATTTTTCAGACCAGAGCGGCTTGCCGGCCTGGTTCCGGCGGCTGCTCGTTGCGTGGCTCGCAGCGTTCGATGTCCGCTTGCGCGCCGGGCTGCCGGATTTCTTCCGCAACCTCGTGCGGACGCACGGGGGCACGCTGCGCATCGAGCAGATGTACGGCGGATACGCCTTTCGTCTCGTGTACACGGCACCCGCGCATTGACGGAGGCCGAAGGTTCCCCTGGCATTCGGTGCCGCGCGGACCTATCTAGATTCCATGTTCCGCAACCCGTTCGCCAAGCGCTCGGCGAATCAGCCGGCCCCTGCGGTGCCGCCTGGCACGGTCGTGTACGCGATCGGCGACATCCACGGCCGCGCCGACCTTCTTGAGATCATCCATCGGCGGATCACGGACGATCCGGAGCGCGGCGACGCAACCCGCCGCGTGATCGTCTATGTCGGCGACTACGTGGACCGCGGCATTTCTTCGGCGGACGTGATCGACCTCGTCCTCGCAGATCAGCCGGCCGGCTTTGAAAAGATCGCACTCCTCGGCAATCATGAACGCCTGATGCTCGATTTTCTCGAGGATATCGGCCGCGGGCCGGTGTGGCTGCGCAACGGCGGCGATGCGACGCTGCGGAGCTACCGGGTCGATCCCGGACCCGGACCGCATCTCGATCCGGCGCGGCTGACCGAGATGCAGACCGCGTTGCAGAAGCGTCTGCCCGAGCGGCATCTCGAGTTTCTGAACAGGCTCCGGCTGATGCACGAGGAAGGCGACTATCTGTTCGCGCATGCCGGAATCCGGCCCGGCGTGCCGCTCGACGCCCAGACGGAAGAGGATGTGATCTGGATTCGCGACCTCTTTCTCCGCTCGGCCGCCGACCATGGCCGGGTGGTCGTCCATGGCCACACCATTGCGCCGGAGCCCGAATTCCACCCGAACCGCATCGGCATCGATACCGGGGCCTATTATACAGGCCACTTGACCTGCCTCGCGCTTGAGGGCACGAAACGACGGATCATCTTGACCGAGCCCTGAACCGCCGTTCCTTCTCCCTCATAAGCGAGACTCCCGACATGGGTCCACGTAAGCGCATCCTGGTCACCGGCGGCGCCGGCTTCCTCGGCTCGCATCTGTGCGAGCGGCTGCTGGCGCTGGGGCACGAGGTGCTGTGCGTCGACAACTATTTCACCGGCACGAAGGCGAACATCGCCCATCTGCTCGACAACCCGTTTTTCGAGCTGATGCGTCATGACGTGACGTTTCCGCTCTACATCGAGGTCGACGAGATCTACAACCTGGCCTGCCCCGCCTCCCCGATCCACTACCAGTTCGATCCCGTGCAAACGACCAAGACGTCGGTGCACGGCGCGATCAACATGCTCGGCCTGGCCAAACGTGTCCGCGCCAAGATCTTCCAGGCCTCGACCTCGGAGGTCTACGGCGATCCCGACGTGCATCCGCAGCCCGAATCCTATCGCGGCAACGTCAATCCGATCGGGCCGCGCGCCTGCTACGACGAGGGCAAGCGCTGCGCCGAGACGTTGTTCTTCGATTACCATCGCCAGCACAAGCTGCGGATCAAGGTCGCCCGCATCTTCAACACCTACGGGCCGCGCATGCATCCGAACGACGGCCGGGTGGTGTCGAACTTCATCGTCCAGGCGCTCAAAGGCGAACCGATCACGATCTACGGCAAGGGCACGCAGACCCGCTCGTTCTGCTACTGCGACGATCTGATCGAAGGTTTCATCCGTTTGATGAAGACGCCGGATTCGTTCACCGGACCGCTCAATCTCGGCAATCCCGGCGAGTTCACGATCCGCGAGCTTGCCGAGAAGGTGATCGACCTGACCGGCTCCAAATCGAAGCTGATCTTCAAGCCGCTGCCGGTGGACGACCCTCTGCAGCGCCAGCCCGACATCCGGCTGGCGAAAAAAGTCTTGAAATGGGAGCCGAAGGTGCCGCTCAAGGCCGGCCTCGAGCGGACGATCGTCTATTTCGACAAGCTGCTGTCGGTCAACAAGGCGTCGAAGACCGAGGCGAGGCGCATCCGGTAGGCCGTCCAGGTGAAGTCTTCGGCGCGCGACCGGGCGCTCGCGGCCATCGCCGCGCGCCTTTCCGGGTCGCGATAGAGCAGCTCGATTTTCTCCATCAAGGCGTCGACGTCGCGCGGCGGCACGAGGAAGCCGTCGATGCCGTCGCGCACGACCGAGCCGGTGTTCGGGGTCGCGATCACCGGCAGGCCGCTCGCCAGCGCTTCGTAGGTTGCGAACGCCGACCCCTCGTGCAGCGAGGGGTAGACGAACACGTCCGCATCGGCAAAGAGGCGGTGGACCTCGTGGTAAGGCACGTGCGGCACGTGGCGGAACAGGTCGGCGTAGGGCGCCAGCGCCGAGCCATTGCCGACAATGCGCCCGACGAGGACGAGCTCGCTACGGGGCAGCTTGAGGCGCCGTAGCGCGTCGAGCAGATATTTGATCCCTTTGCGCTGGCTGATATTGCCGACGAACAGCATGCGGAAGACGTCGCGGTACGGGCGCGGTTGCGGACGGAATCGCTCGACGTCGACGCCGTAGGGCAAAAGCGCGATTCGGTCCGGCGCCGTGCCGCGCTCGACCAGAGTCGCGCGCACGTATTCGGAGGGGACCAGAACGCGATCCGCCTCGAGCGCTTCGCGCCGGCAGCGCTCGATGATCCAGTCGGGCGGCACTGTCAGGGATTCCGCGAACTCGGGTGCGTGTTCGCGCTCCGCGCGGAAAATTTCGAGACCCGCCTCGATGTGTCCGGTGACCTGATTGAGTACGGACACGGCGCCCACGTCGCGCGCCGCGCGGAAACTCAGCAGGGAGGAGGAGTCGTGACCGACCACGATACCCGGCCGGTCGCGCCGGACATGGCCGGCAACCCACCGATCGAAAATCTCGTCCCGGCAACCGATGACCCGGGAGAGAGGGACGGGCGGCAAGCCGAGTCGGTTGGCCGCCACATAAGCCGCCTCGGGCCAGGCGAGGAAGCGCAGCCGCTTCGGATCGACGCCGGCGTGCGAGCGGCGCTTCAGTTCGCGCTCGACCTTGCTGCGCCAACGCTCGGGCAACCGGCGCGCGAGACGCGCGGCCGCACCGTCGGCGGTGTAGAAAAAACCGGTATCGAAGTCGCAGGCGAATCCCGCGGCCTGCAGGCCGGCGACGAGCTCGTAGGCCAAATGATTCGAGCCCGGATGGTGAACGAGCACGCGCGTACGAGCCCGGCTGGCGGCACTGTCGCTCATCGCCGCAACATGCCGACGAGGTCACCCGCCAGCCGCCAGTCGTCCGGGGTCGGCTTCAACAGCATCGACAGCTTCATGTCGAGATGACGGCGCAGCGACGCCGCCATTGCCACCGCCGCGACGACGTTCGCGATAACCAGGCTGCAGGCCGCCCCGGCGATGCCGAACGTCGGCAGCAGTATCAGCAGCGAGACGGCCGCCGCGACCAGGCCGATCGATTCGGCGTGGCCGATGACCAGCGAACGGTCCCACGACTTGAGCGCCTGGATGAACAACAGCTTCGCCGCCGCCGCCGGCAGGCCGATCAGCATGATGTTGGCGATCAAGGCCGCCGGTGCGAAGGCCCTGCCGAACAGCAGCGGCACCAGCCAGGGATTGAGCACCAGGAGGACCACCGTGGTGGCGACCGTGACCGCCAGGGTGAAGCGGAAATAACGGCCGAAGACGACGATCTTGCCGCTGACTTCGGTCTGTTGGCTGATTTTCGGGAAGGCCAGATTGGCCAAGGTCTGCGCCAAGATCAGCGGGCCGTTGGCGACCGTGAGCGCCACCACATAGAGACCGAGGTCGGCATGCGGCAGCCACAGGGCGACGAGGGCCTGGTCGATCTTCTGGCGCGCCGAGTTCAACATCTCGCCGACATGCACCTTGGCGCCGTAGATCAGAAGACCCCACACCGTTGCGCGGCGCGCGCGCAGGCCCACCCAGCCGCGGCGCGCCAGCAGGGCGAGCCCGAGGAGGAGAGCGGCAGCGGTCCCGAGGATGTAGGCGGTCGCAAAGCCTTCGACGGTCGTCTGACCCAGCGCGGCAGCGACGCCGATGAACACGAGATAGCCGGCGGCGACGACACCGCGCAGCAGGTTCCAGGTCATCACGTCGAGGTAGCCCTGGAACACGGACGCTACGAACAAGGCGCCGAGATTGGTCGGCACGTAAGCGACCAGGAAGATCAAAGCGAGGCGGAGCAGGTACGGATCTTTGCCCGCGAAAATATACGGCTCGATGACGAAGCCGGCGGCGACCAGCAGCAGCGAGAAGACCACCGTCAGCCACGTCATCGCGGCGAACAGCTCGCGTGGGCTCACTTGCCCGGTTGCCGCGCGATAGAGCAGAGCGTCCGACAGTCCGACGATGCCGAATTCGACGATCAGGCCCGCCCACAACATGATTTCGGCCAGCTCGCCGCGGCCTTCCGGCAGCAACAGCCGTGCCGCGAGCAGCCCGGTCGCGATATTGACGACCTGGATGAGGCCGGTGGCGACGAAGGAGACCGAGACGTCTTTCATGCCGCCGCCTTCCAGGCCGGGCAAATCGAGGACAGTGCATGGCGAAGGCCGGCGATGTCCTCGGCGAAGCTCCAGCGCTCGATGATCTCGAGACTGCGTCGGCCCATGGCGGCAAGGCGCTGCGGATCTGCCAATGTCGTCCGTAGCACGCGCGCGAGATCTTCGACGTCATCGGTGCGGAAAATCGCGCCGTTCTCGCCCGGCCATACGAGGTCCGGCGCCGCACCCACACGGTCGCTGGCGACGACCGCGCGGCCGGCACACATCACCTCGTTCACGACCAGGCCCCACGCCTCCTGAACAGAGGGAAGCACGAATGCGTCGCAGAGGTCGTAGCAGCGCGGCAGATCGCTTTGCTTTTGGAAACCGAGGAAGTGCACCGCGCCGGGCGCAACGGAACGCGCCTGCGCTTCCAAGGCCGGGCGCAGCGGTCCGTCGCCGGCGAAGAGCAGGTACGGCCGCCGCGAGGCGGGGTCGTTGCAGATGCGCCCGAACGCCGCGAGCAGAAGCGCCGGGCGCTTACGCTCGATGAGCTTGGCGGCGAACAACAGGACGGGCCGGCCGGGCTCGAGCCCGAGTTCGCGGCGATAGACGTCGCGTGTCGCCGCGGCGCGCGCGGCACCGTCGCGAAAATGCGCGTTGTCGACCGCATAGGGCATGTCGAACAGCCGTGACGGCGCGACGCCGTTCTCGGCATAGTAACGCCGGTTGAGGGTGCCGATGGCGAGGAACGCGTCAACCATTCGGTTGAGGCCGCCGAAGAACAGACGCTTTGCGGCTCGTTTCGCGGGACTCCGGCTGGCCGAGATCGAGGTCGCTTCGTCGCGCAGCATCACCTTGATGCCGCGGCGCTTGGCGACAGCCATAGCCCACCAGTGCAGCCAGTGCGCGTAGCCGTGGATCCACAAGGCATCGAACTTTCCGGCGGCGAGGCGATGGGCCAGACCGTGGTTCAATGGCCGCCAGAAGTCCAAGGGCGGCTGCTGGCCGGGCGGCGGGGCCATGAACTGCGGCAACACGTTGTAGCGATAGCCTTCGAGAAGCGGCGTATCCCACGCGATCTCGCGGCCGAACTCGCCGGCGGTGAACGCCCGCGCCGAGAAGTCGCTGCCGAAGAAGGCGGTGAACTCGAGATCCGGCTGCGCCGCGACCAGGCGCAGCAGCGGCGCCTGGTACTGGATCGGATGGGTGACGAGATAGGCGAGCCGGAGCTTGGCCATGGCTGTTCTCAGGCCGCTTTCGCCTGCTCGGCATAGACCAGGCGCGCCCAGCCGCGAAAGCCGCGTGCCGCCGCCGCTGGATCGTTGGCCGTCTCGCCTTGCACCCATTCGCGCACCGGCACGACGAAACCGGTCTTGGCGCGGTTGCGCACCTCTGGCGGCAGCGGTGTGCGGCAGGAATCGGCCATGTCGCCCTTGGATGGCGGCGTGTCGCTGGCGAGCAGCGGCGCCAGGCGCATCAGCAGCACGCTGTCGACGAGTGGGGTCCGGATCTCGAGCGAATGCGCCATGCCGGCCCAGTCGGAATCGCGCAGCAGTTGATGGCGCATGTACCAGGCGATCTCCATCGCCATCACCTTGAGCCGCGGGCTTCCGAGATACTCGATGCCGTCGGCGAGCCGGCGCAAGCTCTTGAGCTCCGCAAGCCCGTCCACGGCCATCTGGCGCGGCAGCACGTCCGGCAACTCCCACGGCATGAACAGGCAGCGCCGCAGCATGTAGGCGCCGGCGAAGCTGGTGCCGTATTCGAGCAGTCCTGCGTACTTCGGCGATGTGCGGTCCTTGACCCAAGGGGCGGCGAGGGAGCGCGCGGCGCGCCCGAGGCGCGAAAGCCCCGCGAACGGCCCGAGCCAGCGTACCAGCTGCGGGATCTGGCGAAAGCTCGGATAGCCGGCGAACAACTCGTCGCCGCCGAGGCCGGAGAGGGCCACTTTGAGACCGGCTTCGTGGGCAGCCTTGGCGACGAAATAGGTGTTGGTGCCGTCGATCGACGGCTGGTCCATCGCCGTGATCAGCGCGGCGCGGTCGCTCGCGAACTCGCGGCCGGGAACCCATCGTGTCGTGTGGTCGGTGTGGCGCTGCTTGGCGACGAGCTCCGCGAGGCGTGTCTCGTCGTTATCTCCACCTTCGAATTCCTTGAAGCCGAGGGTGAGCGTGATCAGGTTGCTGGCGCCATCTTCGGTCGCCAGTGCGGCCAAGGTGGTAGAATCGAGCCCGGCCGACAGGAAAACGCCGACCGGCACATCGGCGATGAAGTGATGGCGCAGAGTGTCGAGCAGGGCTTCGCGCAGCACGTCGCGGCGTGCGGTCGCATCCGACGGCGGCATCGGCGCCGCCGCCAACGTCTCCATGAGGTTCCAATACGGCTGCGGCGCGCGCGCACCATGCGCGCCGATCCATTGCGTGGTACCGGCCGGCAGGGCGCGGATGCCACGATAGAGCGTGTACGGATCCGGGATGTTGCCCCACAGGAAGAAGCCACAGTGACCGGCGGGATCCGGCCGCGTGTCGATGTTTCCGCCGGCGAGCAACGCCTTGACCTGGGAGGCGACGCGCAGCGTCTTGCCGTCGTCGGCGACGTAGAGAGGCTTGATGCCCAGCGGGTCGCGCGCCAGGAGCAGGCCGCCGCGAGCCTGGTCCCAGAGGGCGAAGGCAAACATGCCGCGCAGGC
>Ga0335070_10001763_pt1 | contig 25190 bp, 24 predicted proteins | sample Lox_Sample_13_FD_206722 | JGI IMG/M metagenome (GOLD analysis project Ga0335070, IMG submission 206722) | Soil microbial communities from Loxahatchee National Wildlife Refuge, Florida, United States - Lox_Sample_1.3 | ecosystem: Environmental > Terrestrial > Soil > Wetlands | place: USA...
GAGGGCGTTGGCGCCGGCGGAGCGATCGACGGCGATCATCCCGGCCTTGCGGATGAACCAGCCGAAGAGCGGGATCTGCAGCAGCTCCCGCTTCAGGATGAAGGCCGGGAAATTGAGATAGCGGGAGAGGAACAGCGTCTCCCAGGCCGACTGGTGCTTCGCCGCGAAGATCGCCGGCCGGTCGGGGAGGTTCTCCGCGCCGACGATGCGGTGGTCGAGCCCGACCACGTTCTTGAGCAGCCAGAGCGTGACATCGATCCAGAGCGTCGCCGCCGCATGGGTCCAGCGTGCCGGCCCCAGCAGCAGCGGCAGGCAGACGATATGCATCGCCCCGGTCCAGAGACCGTAGGCGAGATTGAAGAACAGGGACCGCAAGACCATTCCGGGGCCGGTCACCCCTTGCTTGCGGGCCACCAAGACGACCATCGTTGCAGTTCCCCCGGCAGCGCCCGCCCGAGCGCGAAGAGATACTTGTGATACTCGTTGACGATCAGTAGCACGGTGTGCGGCTTCAGGAACCAATAGGGATCCCGGACCTCGGTCGGGAAGACCGGATTCGGAACCACCGCGATTCCCGGCAGGGTGCGGCGGAACTCCAGCAGGCTCCGCAGCATGTGGTAATTGGCGGTCACCAGCCGCACCGAGGTGGCGCCGTTGGTCCGCAGCCACTGCGCGCTCTCCGTGGCATTGCCGGCCGTGCTCTCCGCCGCATAGCCGAGGGTGACGCAGCAGGCGAGCTCGGCGGCGCTCGGCACAACGCTCCTCTGGTCGCCGAGCCGGTCGATCAGCTGCTCCAGGGTGACGCCCGGCGCCACGCCGGAGATCAGGAGGCGCTTCGCCATGCCCTGGTCCAGCAGGCGGAAACCCTCGGCCAGGCGATCGCCGCCGCCGGTCAGCACAATGATGACGTCGGTCCGTGTCGTCGTATCGACCTTGGGTGAGGGCACCGGGATCGCCGTCATGAAGGCGAGCAAGCCGATCAGCCAGAGCGCGAGCAGGCCCAGCAGCAGGTTCGCAAACCGCGCGCCCCAGCCGCGCCGCCGCTGCGCGGGTTCGCGAAAGTTGATCCGGGTTCCGTTCCTGCTGATGGCCATGGCGGCTACGGCATCCGCGCCAGCGAGCGCAGCACGGTCATGCGCGCGGTCAGCATCGCGATCAGCGCGACGACCAGCGGCAGAACCACCAGCACGCCCCATTGCCAGGGCAGCAGGCGGAAGTCGACCACAAGGCCGGGACTGCCGCCGCCGACCGCAAGATCGATCAGGCGATCGATGCCGATGACGGTTGCTGCGCCGAGGCCGAGGCCGACCCCGCCGCCGAGGATCCCGAGCTTCAGCGCCTGGGCCTGGAACTGGCGGGCAATGTAGCGATCGGGTGCGCCGATCAAATGCACCACCTCGATGACGCCGCGATGGGTCGCAAGCCCGGTGCGGGTCACGAAGATCACCGTGAGTGCGGCTGCGCCCAAAGCCAGCGCGCTCAATGCCGCCGCCAGCGCCTGCAGCGAGCGCAGGAAGCCGAGCGCGTCGGAGACCCAGTCGCCATGATCATCGACCCGGGCGTCGGGCAGGATCTGCTGCAGCTTCGCCCGGAGCGCGGCAAGATCGACGGTAGCGTCGGTGCGTCGCGTGACCGCGATCATGGTGGGGAGCGGCACGTCGAGCTGGGTCGCGTCCGGGCCGAGCCAGGGGCTGAGCAGCGCCGCGATCTGGCTGTCGTCCAGCACGGTCGCGCCGGTGATGCCTGGTGTCGCCGTGATGAGGTCGATCGCGTGGTCGAGCTGTTCCGCGCGCTTCGCGGTCTCGATCTCCGCGGGGAAGGGCAGCTCCACGGTGAGATTGCCTGCGAGACCCTGGCGCCAGCGCTCGGCCACCCGGTCCACGGTGAGGGCGGCCGCCACGGCGATCACGCAGAGATAGACCATGAAGCCGATGATCCACGGCAGGAAGCGTGCGGCGGCGTCACGGTCGAGCGGCAGGTCGCTCCGCATCCCCAGCATCATGCAACTCCGGGACGGCGAAGCTGCGCCGATTGCTGGGCGGCGAAGGCCGCTGCCGCGTTTGCTGCCGGCTGCGGTATCGGATAGTTGGTCATCGGCCGCGGGTCGAAGACGCGGATTGAGCCGCTCTCGATCCGGAGCTGGCGATGGCTGAAGCGGCTGACCAGCGTGTCGTTGTGGGTCGCGATCACCACCGTCGTCCCGAGGCGATTCAATTCCTCGAAGAGATACATGAGTCGGAGGCCGATCACGTCGTCCACATTGCCGGTCGGCTCGTCGGCCAGCAGCAGGCTCGGCCGCGCGATCACCGCGCGGGCGATCGCCACCCGCTGCTGCTGCCCGCCGGAGAGGGTCGCCGGCAGCGCGTGGAGATGGTCGGCAAGGCCTACCCAGGCGAGGAGCTCGCTCACATGCTTGCGGACCTCGGTCTCGCGCACGCCGGCGACCCGGAGCGGCAGCGCCACGTTGTCCAGGGTCGAGAGATGGTCGATCAGGCGGAAGTCCTGGAACACCACACCGATGCGGCGCCGGAGCGCCGGCATCTCGGCGCGCGCCAGGGTCGCGACGTCGCGGCCGAACAGGCTGACCGTGCCGATCGCCGGCCGGAGGCCGAGATACATCACCTTCAGCATCGACGACTTGCCGGCGCCGCTGCGGCCCACCAGGAAATGGAAGGAGCCGGGCGCCAGGGTGAAGGTCACGTCGTGCAAAATCTGCGGTCCGGCGCCGTACTGCACCGCGACCCCGTCGAACAGAATCACGGTTGTCCGTTCCGTGTCGGCCTGTGGAAAACTGCCGGACCAAAATGACATAGCCGCTTTCGGGTCGTCCAGCCGCATCGTCGTGAAGTGCGTCGCAAAGGCCTGATCGCGCGGGAAACTGCGGTGTTCCCGCCGCGCCGAGGGGCGCTTGCCTTGCGTGCTCTAGACCGAGGTCCTATAACGGACCCGCCCCTCGAAACGATGCGAGCCGAGTCGTGATCGTCAGTTGTCCAGCTTGCGCGACCCGCTTCTCGTTGGATGCCACGCTGCTGGGACCGAGCGGGCGGAACGTGCGCTGCGCGAAATGCGGGCATCGCTGGCGCCAGGAGCCGCCCGAGGCTGCACCCGCCGAGCTGCCGCCGCTTGAGCCGAATCAGCCGGCGCCTGCACCCGAACCTGAGCGCCCGCCGGTGGCGCCGGGACTGGCCGCTCTGCTCGGCGGGCAGGCGGTACAGCCCTCGGCCGACGCGCCGCGTGCCGGCATCGTGGTACCGCCGCGGCTGCAGCCCGCGAAGCCCGCGCGCAAGATCGGAGTCTGGCCGTGGTTCCTGCTGGCGGGCATCGTCTGTGGCCTGCTGGTCGCGGCTTACATCTTCCAGGCGTCGATCGCCAAGCTCATTCCGGGCGCGAACGATCTCTACAGCCTGATCGGGCTCGGCCCGGAGGATCCGGCGAAGGAGCTGATGATCGGCAACTTGAAGTCGGAGCAGCGCTCCGGCCTGTTGGCGATTCGCGGCGACGTGTTCAACCCCACCGAATATCCGCTGAAGATGCCGCCGCTCTATCTCACCGCCAAGGACGAGGCCGGAAAGCAGCTCGGCGACGGCTTGATGTTCCGCACACAGGAATCCGAGATTGCACCAGGTGAGACGATCACCTTCCGGATCCTCTACGAGAACGCCCCGCAAGGCATTCGTAAGTTCGGCGTCACGTTTCGACGATTGGACGCGAAGGAACCGTAGTTCCTGCTGCGGCGTTATCACCCCACACTGGCGGGCCTGACTCACTAAATTTTAACGGCTGGAGACTACCTTTCCGGGGCACAACGGCGACGACGCGAGTCGCGCCATTCGAGGCCAAATTCAACCGGTTACGAGACCATTTACCATACCACTCGGACGCGGGAAGGTGGCAATGCCTCGGAGCGACAAGGAAAGCGACAACAAGGTGATGAGACTCGAGAGCGGTCAAGCTCCTGTCCGTGGACGCCTCGCGATGGCGTCGATTCTGGTGGCTGAAGACGATCAGGCCGTGCGCGATTTCGTGTCGCGCGCGCTGGCTTACTACGGCCACAACGTCACCACCGTGCCCGACGGCAGCGCTGCCCTTGCGGCGCTTTCCGAGCGCCGGTTCGATCTGATGCTGACCGATATCGTGATGCCTGGAATCGACGGCGTCGCCTTGGCCGCCCAGGCCAACAAGGCCGATCCGGACATGGCGGTCCTGATGATGACGGGTTTCGCCAGTGAAGGACAGCGCGCCAACACGGCCGCGGTCGAACGCGTGATCTCGAAGCCGTTCTCCCTGAAGGAAATCTGCTCCGCGGTCGAAGAGGCGCTCGCGGCCCGCAAGCACTGAAGGCGGGGCAGCCGAGCGCGGTGCGCGCTCAGAACTGCTTCAGCAATCGGTCGAGATAGTCCTTTTCCTCGCGCGGACGCGATGGGTCGTTGCGGCGCTCCCGGAGCTCCTCGAAGATCTGCCGCGCGCGCTCCATCTCCGACTGATCCGGAACCTTGACGCCGAAGGTGTCGGTGGTGTTGCCACCGGCGCTGTCTTCCTTGGAGGCGGGGCGTCCGAAGGGATCCATCGGGTCGCGCTGTCCTGGCCCGCGATTCATCCCGGCCTGTCGCTGCATCATCTGCTGCATCGACTGCATGCTCTGCTGCAGCTGGCTCAGGGCCTGGTTCTGCGCGTCGCTGGCGCCGTCGAACTGGCCGTTGTTCAGCGCCTTCACCGCGTCGCGCATCGACTGCTCGGCCTGGCCCATGCCCTGGGGCAGGTCGCCCATCATGTTGCCGAACTGGCGCATCAGCTGGCCGAGGTCCTGGCGCAGCAGGTCCTGCTGCGCCGCCTGGAGCTGACCGTCGCCGGCTTGGCCCTGGCCCTGGTCTCCGGGCTGGTTGCCCTGTTGCTGGCCCTGCTGGTTGCCGGGCTGCTGGCCGCGCTGCAGCTGGAAGCTCTGTTCCAGCAGCTGCTGCTGGCGCTGCATCATCTTGCCGAGGTTGTTCATCATCTGCTGGGCCTGGTTGCCCTGCTGGCCCATCGGCATCGGAATGCCCGCCTGCAGGTTCTCCAGCATCTGCTGCAACCGGTCCAGCATCTGGCGCGCGGAATCGCGCGAGCCGCTCTGGGCCATGCGCCGCGCCTCGTTCAGCATCTGATTGAGATCCTGCTGCGAGAGCGTCAGGCCGTTCGGCGTCAGCTGGTGCAGCGGCATGCCGTTCTTCATCGCCTGCTGCAGCTGCTGCTGCATGCTCTGCAGGTATTTGTTCATCGCTTCCTGCAGCTGATTCATCAGCCGCTCGATCTCTTCCTGCGGCGCGCCGCGATTGAGCGCGTCCTCGAGCTGGCGCTGCAGTTCCCGGAGCTCGCGCATCGCCAGTGAGACGCCGCCGTCCTCGAGGGCGAGGGCGGTGTCCCAGAGCAGCTGCTCGATCGAGGTCAGGTCCTCCTTGGAGACCGAATCGGCAGTCAACCGCCGCCAGGCGAAGTTCAGCGCCAGGAACACTGCGACGTTGTTGTCGAAAGCCTCGGGCTGGGCATCGATACCGCGCAGGGCCTCCGCCACCGCGTCCTTGGAATCCGGGTCGCGGGCGAGCTTCTTGCGCTGCTCGATGATGGCGCGGGCGACCGGATTGAAGAACTTGCGCTCCGGCAGGGTCATGGTCACCGGAGCCGAGGCGCCGATCTGGCCAAGCGCGTCGCGCGCCACCAGTCGGATCTCGACCTCCAGGCCCGACCACGGATGCGAGGTCAGGTCCTGATAGGAATAGGCCTTGATGTCGCGCCCGTCGATCTGCGGCAGGGGCAGCTTCAGCTCCAGCGTGTCCTGGCGGAGCTGAATCACGGCGCGGACATCATTGACGCCATAGTCGTCCTTGGCGGTGTAGTCGAGACGCAGGACGCCGCGCTCGGTGGCGGTCGGATTGGTCGCGAAGGCGACGCTCGGCGGCCGGTCCGGCACGACCTGAATAGGCCAGCGCGCCAGCGTGTCGCCGTCGGCCTGGATCGCGATCTCGTCGCCGGACTGGATCTTGCCCTCGATGCGCTGGGTCATCGCATCCAGCATCTCGAAATCCTTGGAGGCGCCGTTGGCCACCAGGCTCGCCTTCGCGCCGACGCCTTCGGCCTGCGCCAGGATCTTGCTGCCGGCCGGGACGGTGAGCGGCTTCGCACCCTCGGTGCCGTCGAGCTTGACCGCGCTCGAGAGGCTGATCGGGGCCATGCGCGTGTAGTCGGGCGGCGTCAGCCAGGCCTCGACCTTGCTGGTGTCGGATTGCGCGAGCGCGGAGAAGTTGGGCTTCAGTGCCTGGACCAGACGCCGCTGCCAGTTGTCGCCGGCCGAGAAGACAGCGATCAGCAGGACCAACAGGACCAGCGCGCGCAAGCCCCAGGGGTCGCGCGCCGCGACGGTGCCCCGCGGCAGGCCCAGGGCAAGCCTGCCGATCGAGGCGACGAGCTTGGCGCGGTAGCGCTTCCAGAGCTCCCGGGCGCCGGGATCGATGAGGTTGCTGACCTGGGCATCGGTCAGATGGGTGATCGGCCGGTGCGTGAAGCCGCTGTCGAGCTCTACCCGCCGCACGGCTTCTTCGGCGGTCGGCAGGCGGAACCGGCGGAAGCCATACCAGAGCGCGGCGAAGAAGCCGGCCGCCCAAACGACCAGCAGGGCCGCTTGCGGCCAGGCCGGCAGCAACCGCATCAGGCCGAACAGGGCTGCCGCAATGAATGCGCCGAGGACAAGGGCAGCCGGGAGCAGGGCCGGCAGCAGCCGCTCCAGGAAGAGGAGCGCCCGGGCGCCGGTCACGTATAGGGCAATGCGCCACGGCAGCGGATCGCCGGCGGGCTTGGCCGCCGCCGCTTGACTGTCGAGGACTGAACGCCGCTGCTCTTGCTGCAAGTCCTGCCTAACCCTCCAGGCCATCAAGGCCGGGAGCGCCCTAGAACCTGATCTGGCCCGAGTTTAGCCTAAAGCCAGCTCGGAACAACATCCTGACCGATCATCGTGTCATAACTGAGGCGGGGCCGGACGACCTCGTATCGGTCGCCCTTTACCATGATTTCGGGGGCGATCGGCCGGGTGTTGTAGCTGGAAGCCATGACGGCGCCATAGGCTCCCGCGGTGCAGAAAACGACCAGGTCTCCGGCGGAAAGCGGCGGCATGGGCCGCTGCTCGGCGAAGAGATCGCCGGTCTCGCAGATCGGGCCGACCACGTCGACCCGTTCCGCCCGGGCTTCGCTCTCCGGCTGCAGGACCGGCATGATCTCGTGATAGGCGTCGTAGAGGGTGGGGCGGATCAGGTCGTTCATGGCCGCATCCACGATCACAAACTTGCGACTGACGCCGACTTTGACGTTGATCACCCGCGCCAGCAGCAGCCCGGCATCGCCGACGATGCTGCGCCCGGGCTCGATTTCCAGCCGGCAACCGAGATTACCGACGGTTTCCGCGATAACCTGTGTGTAATCCGAAACGGAGATCGCGGATTCGCCTCGATAGGCGATCCCGACGCCGCCGCCGAGGTCGATCCGCTCGACCGCGAGGCCGGAGCGGCGGAGCGTCTGGGTCAGCTCCGCCAGCTTGGTGAAGGCAACGCGATAGGGGGCGACATCCAGCAACTGCGAGCCGATGTGGCAGGCGATGCCCACCGCTGTGATGCCGGGAAGCCGTGCTGCCTCGGCGTAGATCTCGGCGGCGAGGACGAGGTCGATGCCGAACTTGTTCTCCGCCTTGCCGGTCGAGATCTTGGCGTGGGTCAGGGCGTCGACGTCGGGATTGATGCGCAGGGCCACGGGCGCGCGGGTGCCGAGGCTCACGGCGACTTCGTTCAAGGCCAGCAGCTCGCCGCGGGATTCGACGTTGAACTGGTGGATGCCGGCCTTCAGCGCCGCGGCCATTTCGTCGCGGGTCTTGCCGACGCCGGCGAAGACGATGTCATTGGCGGCCACACCGGCCTTCAAGGCGCGATACATCTCGCCGACCGAAACCACGTCGGCGCCGGAGCCGAGCTTCGCCAGGGTGGCGATCACCGCCTGGTTGGAATTGGCCTTCACCGAATAATAGATCCGCGCATTGAAGCCGGAGAGCGCACGCTCATAGGCCTGGTAGCGATCGGAGATCGCGGCGCTCGAATAGACATAGCAGGGCGTGCCGACTTCCTCGGCGATCCGGCGCAGCGCCACGCCCTCGGCGTAGAGCTCGCCGTCCTGGTGATGAAACGGATTCATGAAGGGGTCAATTGCTGAAGACGCCGGTCTGCGGCTCGGTCGATTGCGGATAGGTGTGGGGGTACTTGTCCTTCTCGCCGTCGGGCAGGGTCGGGTCGCCCTTCTTGCCGCAGCCGGCGACATTCGCGGCGACGGTGAGACCCAGCAGCAGGGCGAACACCAGGCGATGCACCGTCCCGTTCACAGGAATCGCTCCCGCGCGGCCGACGCGGCCTTGCGCACGTTCTCGGGCGCGGTGCCGCCGAAGCTGGTGCGGCTCGCGGCGGAATGCTCGACCGTCAGCACGGAATAGATCTCCGCGGTGATCTTGGGCTCGACCGCGCGCATTTCCTCCAGCGAGAGCTCGTGCAGCGCCGCGTTCTTCGCCTCGGCGCGCTGCACCAAAGTGCCGGTGATGTGGTGCGCGCTGCGGAACGGCACGCCGAGCTTGCGCACCAGCCAGTCGGCGAGATCGGTCGCGGTGATGAATCCGGCCTCGGTCGCGGCCCGCATCCGCGCGGCATCGGGCTTCATGTCCCGGACCATGCCGGTCATGGCGGCGAGGCCGAGCCGGATCGTGTCCGTGGCGGCGAAGGTCGGCGCCTTGTCGTCCTGCATGTCCTTGCCGTAGGCGAGTGGCAGGCCCTTCATCACGATCAGGAGCTGGGTCAGCATCCCGATCACGTGACCCGCTTTGGCGCGCACCAGCTCCGCGGCGTCGGGATTGCGCTTCTGCGGCATGATCGAGGAGCCGGTGGTGAAGGCGTCGGAGAGCGCAACAAAGCGGAACCCATCGCTGGTCCAGAGCACGATCTCCTCGGCGAAGCGCGAGAGATGGATCGCAATGACCGAGAGCGCTGAGAGGTACTCCAGCGCGAAGTCGCGGTCGGAGACCGAGTCCAGTGAGTTCGCCGTCGGCCGGTCGAAGCCGAGCGCCTTCGCGGTCATGTGCCGGTCGATGGGGAAGGATGTGCCCGCGAGCGCCGCCGCGCCGAGCGGGGATTCGTTCAGGCGCTTGCGGCAGTCGGCGAGGCGGCCGATGTCGCGGCCGAACATCTCGACATAGCACAGCAGGTGATGGCCGAAGGTGATCGGCTGCGCAGGCTGCAGATGGGTGAAGCCCGGCAACAGCGTCGCGGCGTGCTCCTCGGCGCGATCGATCAGCGCGCTGATCAGCACCTTCAGGTCCGCGGTGACCTCGTCGATCGCGCGCCGGACCCAGAGCTTGAAATCGGTGGCGACCTGGTCGTTCCGCGAGCGGGCGGTGTGCAGCCGGCCGGCGGCATCGCCGATCAATGTCTTCAGCCGCACCTCGACGTTGGTGTGGATGTCCTCCAGCGCGGCATCGAAGACGAGTTTTCCGGCGTCGATCTCGCCGCGCACGGTCTCGAGGCCGCGGGCGATCGCCGCCGCATCCTCCTTGGAGATGATGCCCTGGGCCGCCAGCATCGCCGCATGGGCCAGCGAGCCCGCGATGTCCTCCGCATAAAGCCTTTTATCGACGTCGATGGAGGCGTTAATCTCCTGCATCACCGCCGAGGGCCCGGCCGCGAACCGGCCGCCCCACATGCGGGTCGCCGCGGTTTCAGGCTGTTCCGTGGCGGACTTCTTGGAAGGATTCTGTCCGGTCATGATCTCGTGTTTCGTCGTCTTCGGTCGCCGTCTCGGCCGGTTGTCGCTGGCGCTCTGCGTTGCCGTTTTGGCAACGGCGAGCGCGACAGCCGCGGAACCGCCCAAATTCGCCGGATTGGCCGGGGACTTTAGCCCGATCGACCCGCCCCTGCAAATGGCCGCCCCGGCTTTCCAGGATAAGCTCGGCCAGCCGGTGACGCTCGATTCCTTCAAGGGCAAGGTGGTGCTGCTGAACTTCTGGGCGACCTGGTGCCCGCCCTGCGTCGCCGAGATGCCGTCGCTGGATCGCCTGCAATCGGCGCTCGGCGGCAACGACTTCACCGTGGTCGCGGTCTCGACCGATCGCCAGGGGATCAAGAAGTCGGCGCCGTTCTATCGCCGCGCCGGGATCACCCATCTCGATCTCTACAACGACACCCGTGGCGGCCTGCCGGATGCCCTCAAAGTGAAGAGCATCCCGATCTCGGTCCTGATCGATCGCGACGGCCGCGTGGTCGGCCGGATGGAGGGACCGGCGGAATGGGATTCCGACAGCGCCAAGGCGCTGATCGAGCACTACATCAAGCTCAAGGACAGCGCGTCCTAAGATGCTGCGACGTGTCTGGCTCGGGTTCGGCGCGCTCCTGATTCTGCTCGCGGCGGCGGGCGTCGGCTCTTATTGGCTGCAGTCCGTGGCGCCCGAAGTGCCGGCGCCCGACGCCGTCACCGCCGACATCGTGCCGACGGGATTCACCGCGCTCAACCCGCCGCTCCAGATGGGCGATCTCGCTTTCCAGGACGCCGACGGCAAGACCGTGCGGATCTCAGACTTCCACGGCCGGCCGGTGGTCCTCAACATTTGGGCAAAATGGTGCGCGCCCTGCGTCGTCGAGCTGCCGACCCTGGACAAGCTGCAGCGGAGCGCGGCCCCCGGCACGCTGGCAGTGGTCGCGGTCGCGGTGGACGAGCAGGATCCGCAGAAGGTGCGGAACTTCCTCACGAACCGGAATCTGAACGCGCTCCATCCCTATCTCGACCCCAAGAACGTGTTCGCGAAGGCGCTCGCGATCCATTCGATCCCGGTCTCGGTGCTGATCGACAAGAACGGCTATGGCCTCGTGCGCGCGGACGCGCCCGCCGACTGGTTCAGCGACCAGGCGATCCAGCTCCTGAAGCAGACGATTCTCTGAGCGGCGGCAGCCGCTACCGCGTCGGGACGGGCTTCTCGCCGGAATAGTCGTAGAAGCCGCGGCCGGACTTGCGCCCGAGCCAGCCGGCCTCGACGTACTTCACCAGCAGCGGGCAGGGGCGGTACTTGCTGTCGGCAAGACCGTCGTAGAGCACCTGCATGACCGAGAGGCAGACATCGAGGCCGATGAAGTCGGCGAGCTCGAGCGGGCCCATCGGATGGTTGGCGCCGAGGCGCATCGCGGTGTCGATGGAATCGACCGAGCCCACGCCCTCATAGAGTGTGTAGACCGCCTCGTTGATCATCGGCAGCAGGATGCGATTGACGATGAAAGCCGGGAAGTCCTCCGAGGTGGCGGTGGTCTTGCCGAGCTTCTCCGCGAGACCCTTCGCGGCGTTGAAGGTCTCGTCGTCGGTGGCGAGGCCGCGGATCAGCTCGACCAGCTGCATCACCGGGACCGGGTTCATGAAGTGGATGCCGATGAACCGCGACGGCCGGTCGGTGGCGGCGGCGAGCCGGGTGATCGAGATCGAAGAGGTGTTGGAAGCGATCATCGCCGACGGCTTCAGGAGCGGCGAGACCTTCTTCATGATCTCCTTCTTGACCTCTTCCTTCTCGGTCGCGGCCTCGATGACGATGTCGCAGTCCTTGAGGTCCTCGAACTTCAGCGAGGTCTTGATCCGCTTCAGCGCCGCATCGCGGTCGCCCTCGCTGATCAGCTGGCGGCGGATCTGGCGACTCATGTTGCCCTTGATCGTGTCGAGTGCCTTGTTGAGCTGCGTCTCGCTGACATCGACCAGGGTGACGTCGAGCTTGGCCAGCGAGCACACATGGGCGATGCCGTTGCCCATGGCGCCCGCGCCGATGACACCAACATTCTCGATCATAACCCGATACCTTTCTGAGGAGTCCGGCGCGTCACTTCTTGTCCAGCGCCTGGGTGAGTTCCGGGACCGCGGTGAAGAGGTCTGCCACCAGGCCGTAATCCGCCACCTGGAAGATCGGGGCGTCTTCGTCCTTGTTGATGGCGACGATCACCTTGCTGTCCTTCATGCCGGCCAGGTGCTGAATCGCACCGGAGATGCCGACGGCGATATAGAGCTCGGGGGCCACGATCTTGCCGGTCTGGCCCACCTGGTAGTCGTTCGGCACGAAGCCGGCATCGACGGCGGCGCGCGAGGCGCCGACAGCCGCGCCGAGCTTGTCGGCGACGGCTTCGAGGAGCTTGAAGTTGTCGCCCGACTGCATGCCGCGGCCGCCGGAGATGACGATCCGGGCGGAGGTCAGCTCGGGGCGCTCGGTCTTCTGCACTTCCTGGCCGATGAACTTGGAGAGACCGGCATCGCCCGCCGCCGAGACGTTCTCAACTGCGGCCGAGCCGCCGGTCGCCGGCGCCGCCTCGAAGGCGGTAGCGCGGACGGTGATGAGCTTCAGCTTGTCGCTGGACTGGACCGTGGCCAAGGCGTTGCCCGCATAGGTCGGCCGCACGAAGGTATCCGGGCTTTCGACCGCCGAGATCTCGGAGATCTGCTGCACGTCCAGGAGGGCGGCGGCGCGCGGCATGATGTTCTTGCCGTTGACGGTCGCGGCGGCGAGCACGTGGCTGTAGTTGGGGGCGAGGCCGACGATCAGCTTCGCCACGTTCTCGGCGAGCTGGTGGCCGTAGGCCGCGTCATCGGCCTTGAGCACCTTGGCGACGCCGGCCACCTTGGCGGCGGCATCCGCCGCGCCACCGCAGTCCTGGCCGGCGACCAGGACGTGAATGTCGCCGCCGATCTTCTGGGCGGCGGCGACCACGTGCAGGGTCGCGGGCTTCAGGGTCGCGTTGTCGTGCTCGGCAATGATCAGGAGACTCATGGACTTCATCCCAGGGAGCGAGAGGGCTTCTTCTTGAAGGGGCGGCGGGCCGGTCAGATGACCTTGGCTTCGTTGCGCAGCTTCTCGACGAGTTCGGCGGCGGACTTCACCTTGACGCCGGCCTGGCGCTTCGGCGGCTCGACCACCTTCAGGGTCTTCAGCCGCGGCGCGGGATCGACACCGAGCGCGTCCGGGGTCAGCGCCTCGATCGGCTTCTTCTTCGCCTTCATGATGTTGGGCAGCGAGGCATAACGCGGCTCGTTCAGGCGGAGGTCGGTGGTCATCACGAACGGGACCTTCACCTGCACGGTCTCGAGGCCGCCATCGACCTCGCGCGTGACGTTGGCGGTGCCGTCGCCGTTGATCACCAGCTTCGAGGCATAGGTCGCCTGCGGCCAGCCGAGCAGCGCGGAGAGCATCTGGCCGGTCTGGTTCGAATCGTCGTCGATCGCCTGCTTGCCGAGGATGCAGAGCTGCGGCTGTTCCTTATCGACCACGGCCTTCAGCAGCTTCGCGACCGCCAGCGGCTGCAACTCGACGTCGGTCTGTACGTGGATGCCGCGGTCGGCGCCCATGGCGAGCGCGGTGCGGATCGTCTCCTGGCACTGCTGGCCGCCCAGCGAGACTGCGACGATCTCGGTCGCCTTGCCGGCTTCCTTCAAGCGGACGGCCTCTTCGACCGCGATCTCGCAGAAGGGATTCATGGACATCTTCACGTTGGCGGTTTCGACGCCGGTGCCGTCGGACTTCACGCGCACCTTCACGTTGGCGTCCACCACCCGCTTCACCGCGACAAGGACTTTCATCTGGTTCGGATCTCGCGAAAGGAGGTCAGGTCTAGCGAAATGCGCTCAGGGGCGGGAATCGCAGCCGGGCGGTTCGCATGCCGGCATTGCCGTCCTCACCCCCCGCGCGGTGGCCTCCGGCCCGCGCTTTTCGCGGCTGCACAATAGGGATGGTCATAATCACTGTCAACGCGCGCTGCGCCGCGCAGGGGCAATGCAACACCGGCGTTAAGACTTTGATTGGACGGCACTATCCCGGACTAGCGTGTAGCACCGGGCTCCCAGCGGACGTCTTTCTCGCCCAGGTCGTTGAGATAGCGCGCCGCTACGAACAGGTGGTCCGATAAGCGGTTCGCATAGCGAATCGCTGCCGGACTGACCGGTTCGCGCTCGGCCAGGGCCGTCATCTCCCGCTCGGCGCGGCGGATGACGGTGCGGGCGACGTGGAGGTGAGCCGACGCCGGCGTCCCACCGGGCAGAACGAAGGAGTTCAACGGGTAGAGCTTGGCGTTCATCTCGTCGATCTCGTGCTCCAGCCGCTCGACCTGACTGTCGACGATGCGGAGGCCGGCATCCTCGCCCTCGGTCTGGGGTCGGCAGAGGTCGGCGCCGAGATCGAAGAGTTCATTCTGGATCCGCGCCAGCATCGAGCCGACATAGGGCAGCGGCTCCTTCACGTGCAGGCGCGCGACGCCGATCGCGGCATTGGCCTCGTCGACCGTGCCATAGGCGGCCACGCGCGGGTCGTGCTTCGGCACGCGCTTGCCGGTGCCGAGCGAGGTCGAGCCCTTGTCGCCGCCCTTGGTGTAGATGCGGGTGAGCTGGACCATGGGGCGTCAGCGCGTCACGAGGAAGAGCACGAAGCAAAGGATCGCAGCGCCCTGCAGGACGACGCGGAGCTGCATCAGCTTGTTGCCGTATTTTTCATTGAATGGGCCGCCCTTGCCCATGGCGCCGACGCCGACGATCAGGGTCGAGAGGGTGGCCAGCATGAGGACCAGGCACAGGATCAGGAAGAACGTGTTCATGGGGCGGCACTATAGCGGCGTCGACCGGGGCTCGCTAGATTGCCGGTCCGAGTCTCAGACGGTGACCCATGCGCAAACTCCGACTTCCGATGGGGGACGAGATTCCCGTGCTCGGCCAGGGCACCTGGCGCATGGGCGAGCAGGCCCGCGACCGCGCCGACGAGGTGAAGGCGCTGAGGCTCGGCCTCGATCTCGGCATGACGCTGATCGACACTGCGGAGATGTACGGCAATGGCGGCGCCGAGGCGGTGGTGGGAGAGGCGATCGCCGGCCGGCGGGACCAGGTCTTCGTGGTCTCCAAGGTGCTGCCCTCGAACGCCTCGCGGAAGGGCGTGGCCGCGGCGGCCGAGCGCTCGCTGAAGCAGCTGAAGACCGACCGCATCGATCTCTATCTTCTGCACTGGCGCGGCGGCGAATCGCTGGCCGAGACCCTGGCCGGCTTCCGGGACCTGATGAAGGCCGGCAAGATCCGCGGCTTCGGCGTCAGCAACTTCGATCCCCGAGACATGGCGGAGTGGGTGGCGCTGAAGGGCGGCGATCAGGTGCAGGCCAACCAGGTGCTGTACAATGTCACGACCCGCGGCATCGACTTCGACCTCATCCCCTGGCAGGCCGCCCGCAGCATTCCCATTATGGCCTACTCGCCCCTCGCTCAGGGCCGGCTTCCAAAATCGGGTGCATTGCGCCGCGTGGCCGAGCGCCACGACGCGACCCTGGGGCAGGTCATGCTGGCCTGGTGCCTGCGGAATCCGCTGGTATTCGCGGTGCCGAAGACCAAGCGGCTCGAAGCCGTGCGCGAGAACGCCGCGGCCGCGGATTTGGCATTAACACCTGACGATTTGGCGGAAATCGACCGCGACTTTCCACCCCCGGCGCGCGCAAAGCCGCTGGAAATGATATAGTGCGAACAGGCGGGAACCCCGAGAACCCAAATTGAGTGTATGAGACGTACCGTGCATGCCGGTCCTCCGGTTGCCGTCGCCGATTGAGTGCTGAGGTCGATTAGAATGACAGCCCTGGTTACCGGCGCTTCGGGATTCGTCGGTTCGGCCGTCGTCCGCGCTCTGCTGGAAAGCGGCGAGGCGGTGCGCGCCTTCGTGCGCCCGAGCAGCGACCGGCGCAACCTGGAGGACCTCAAGGTCGATATCGAGCTCGGCGACCTCCGGGACCGGAAGTCCCTGGAGCGCGCGATCAAGGGCTGCGACACCCTCTTCCACGTGGCCGCCGACTATCGGCTCTGGGTGCCCGACGCCGCCGCCATGTTCGCTGCCAATGTCGACGGCACCCGCAACGTCATGGAGGCGGCCGGCTGTGCCGGCGTGCGCCGCGTGGTCTATACCAGCAGCGTCGCCACCCTCGGCCTGTCGCGGGATTCCGAGCCGGCGGACGAGCAGACGCCGGTACGCGAGAGCGACATCATCAGCCCCTACAAGCAATCGAAGTTCGCCGCCGAGGCGGTGGTGAAGAGGATGGTCGCCGAACAGGGGCTGCCGGCGGTGATCGTCCATCCTTCGACGCCGATCGGGCCGCGCGACGTGAAGCCGACCCCGACCGGCAAGATGGTGGTCGAGGCGGCCAGCGGCCGGATGCCGGCCTTCGTCGATACCGGCCTCAACATCGTCCATGTCGATGACGTCGCCGAGGGTCATCTGCTGGCGATGGAGCGGGGCGTGATCGGCGGCCAGTACATCCTCGGCGCGGAGAACCTGACGCTCGCCGAGATTCTGGCGGCGGTGGCCGAGATCGTGCACCGGCCGGCGCCGCGCTGGCGCCTGCCCCACGACGTGGTGATGCCGATCGCGTTTCTGGCGGAGCTCTGGGCGCGTCTTACCGGGCGCGAGCCGTTCGTGACGCGGGACGGTGTGCGGCTCGCGCGCAAGCACATGTTCTTCTCCAGCGATCACGCGATCCGGGATCTCGGCTATCGCCCGCGTCCGGCCAAGGCCGCGATCGCCGATGCCGTCTCCTGGTTCAACCAGCACGGCTATCTCGGATAGGAACCAACGGGGGAGATCAGCGCGTTGCGACTTCGCGTCGCCATCGGCGCCGCCTGCGGTATCGCGGCTTGCGTCTTTCTTTTTACGCGCCACGATTGGGATTCGATCTGGCAGGCGGCGACCGTCATCGGCTGGGGTCTCGCCCTCCTCATCCTGTGGCGCTTCGTGTCGCTGCTGGTCGCGGGCACGGCCTGGCGCTTGCTGTTTCAGCCTGGCAGCCGTCCGGCGCTGCTCATCACGGTGGTCGCGCGCTGGATCAGCGAGAGCGTCAACGGTCTTCTTCCAGTGGCGCAGGTCGGCGGCGAGTTCGCCCGGGCGCGGCTGCTGTTCCACGCCCTGAAGCGCGAGGGCAAGCCGGCGAGCGGCATGGAGGCTGCAGCGACGGTGATCGTGGACATGACCCTGGCGCTGGCCGCGCAGGTGCTGTTTGCGCTGCCCGGCCTCTGGCAGCTCTGGGTGCTGAACGAGCAGGCGATCGCCCGGGTCGCGGGCGGCGTAGTCGTCTCGGTCCTGCCGCTGATCCTGCTGATCGCCGGTCAGCGCCAGGGCGCCATCAAGGGGGGTACCGCGCTCGCGGCGCGCTTCGGCCTGGCGCGACTGGTGGCGGACGAATCCCAGGAGCACCCCCTCTGGGCGCGGCTGTCCGCCATCTACCGTCGCGTTCCGCTCTCCGGCTTGGTGATCGCGGTCCACGTTCTCACCTGGACTTGCCGGGCCGGTGAAAGCTGGATCGCACTCCGGATGATGGGCCATCCGATCGGCGTTCTGGATGCCGTCATGATCGAGGGGCTCTTGAGCGCCGCCCGCACCGTCGGCTTCCTGCTGCCTGCCGGCCTCGGCGTCCAGGAGGGCGCCTTGCTCCTGCTCTGCGGCTGGGCCGGAGTCCCGGGGCACATGGCGCTCGCCCTGGCCTTGGTGAAGCGCGCACGCGAGCTCGGCGTCGGCCTGCCCGGCCTCGCCGCCTGGGCCGTCCTGGAACGCCCCAGGTTCCGGCGGCACCATCGCGCGGGTTGAAATCGCTTACGACGTCTTCGCCAGCCGCTTCAGGGTCTTCCACTCTTCCATCAGCGAGCGCGCGGATTTCCGAACGCTGGGGGCGGCGAGGGTCTTGACCGCGTGGCCGAGCCGGCCGCGCTTCGCATGACCGATCGCATCGCCGATCGCGACCGGCAGGTTCAGGAACACGCTCGAATCGCGATAGCAGACGCTCATGCACTTGGTACAGCCGTCGCGGATGAACTCTACGTTGGCGAACTCCTCGATCGTGCCCATCGGCTCATGCCAGAAATCGCAGCGGTAGATGTTGAAGTTGACGTCGAGCGCGAAATACTTGTAGCCGCCGTAGCAGGGGAACTGCTGCTGCTCCTGCTTCAGGAACCGCACCATCTCGGAGAGCGATTCCGCCGGATTGAGGATGCCGAATTTCTCCTTCTTGGAACGCAGCGCCTCGAGCACGTCGGCGAGCTCGACCTCGGAGAAGTCGATCAGCGAGGAGGAGGAGAACACCAGCGAGCCGGAGTTCAGCTCCTTCTTCGGATAGGTGAAGGTCACGGTGGAGAAGCCGAGATCGTCGAGCGCCGCGAACAGCTCCTCGAAGTCGCCGATCAGCCGGTTGATCGTGCAGGAGGCGACGGTCTTGATGCCGAGCGCCTTCAGCATCGCATTGCCGTTGCGGATCTTGTCCCAGACCCCGGGAAGGCCCCGGTTCTTCTCGTGCTTCTCCGCCTCCGGCGAGTCGATCGAGATGAAGAGGGTCTTCAGCCCCGCCGCGGCGAGGTCCTTCATGTTGCGCTCGGTCAGCGCCGAGCCGTTGGTGACCATCGCCGGGCGCATGCCGCGGAACGCGACCGCGGCGATCATCTCGGTCATCTTCGGATGCAGCATCGGCTCGCCGCCGGAGAAGGTGATGTAGCGGATGCCGCGGCTATAAAGGATGTCGAGCGCGCGACCGAGGCGCTCGGGATCCAGCCACTTCTTCTCCGTGACGAAGTCCTTGTCCTTGGCGTAATTGCAGAAATCGCAGGTCGCGTTGCAGACGTTGGTGACCGCGATGTTGCAACAGCTGGGGCCGCCGATCGGGAGCAGGCGAAGAACGTCAGCTGCTTGCCCAACGGCGCGCATGATCGACATGCCGATACCTTCCGTTCAATGCCGCCTCTTCCCAGGCGGTCAACAAGTCCCGTTCCAGCACTTCGCCCCAATCCGGCCATTCGCGCTCGATCCAGTCGCGCGCGAGGCGACCCATCTCGTCTCGCTGCAGCATGTCGGTCGCGAGCGGCTCGATCGCCGCCGCCCAGACCGCCGGGTCCGACACGGAGACGATGACGCCGTCCTCGCCGGAGCGCGCCACGAACTGACCGCCGCCGTGCTCGCTGGCGACCACGACCGGCAGCCCGCTGGCCTTCGCCTCCAGCACGACGTTGGGCGAGACCTCGGTCGTGGATGGAAAGACGAACACATCGGAGCTGGCATAGATCCAGGCTAATTCGCTCTGCGGCAGGTTGCCCGGCAGGGTCGCGTGCTCCCCGAGTAGCGTCTTGATGCTGTCGCGGTCCTGACCCTCGCCGGCCACCAAAGCGTGAACCGGAATCCCCTGGTCCAGCAGGCGCTTTGCGGCTTCGGCCATGATCGGGGCGCCCTTGCTGGCATCCACGCGACCGGCGAACAGTAGGACGACGCGATCCGCGGAGACTCCGAATCGCTCCTGCAGGCGCTGGCGATCCCGGTGATTCGGGTTGAAGCGGGCCCGGTCGATACCGCGCCGGAACAGACGCACGCTCGACGTCGCCATGGTCTGCGCCAGGCGGTCGCGATCCTCCGGCTTCGACACCAGGATGCGGTCGCAGAGCGCCAGACGGCGGTCGATGCTGCGCTGCTGGCGGTGCGCGATCCGCTCCGGCAGGCGCCAGGCCCTGACGAAGAGATAGGAGCCGATCACCGGTCCGAACATACGGCCCATGATCCCGCCGGCGTAGATCCGGGTGAAGCGCGGCACATCGGTCTGCACCGAGGCGGCGAGGCCGCAGCCGGTCCGCCGGGCATAGGCGATCGCCGTGCGGCCGAAGCTGAAGAAGTCGGTGGCATGCACCACGTCCGATCCGCGCAGCGCCGCCCAGATTCCGGGATGCAGCGGCGCGAGGTCGGTATGGCCGGCGCCCTGGTCCAGCAGCATCAGCGACCGGGTGCCGAGGGCGGGGCGGTGGGTGTGGAAGCGGACATTGGCCGCTGCGGCGTCGGTCGTCCGCTTCCGGCCGAGGAAATGTAGATCGAGCTCGACCAGATCAGGGCGTTTGGCCGCGACTTCGGCGATCCGCTCCCAGCTCTTGACATGGCCCCCGGCGGCGGGACCGCGTTCCAGGGCGACGAGGATCGCGACTTTCAGAGGTCGAGCTGCAGATGAGATGGGCATAAGAAAAAATTCTTGGAGATGGACCGTGATCCGCCTGGGCGCAGCAACCTAGCAGAACGTGGTTGGGTGGCCAATTGACGGTCGTCACGAACCACGCCGACTCGGGGCCTGGGCGGCGGACCGTTTTTCGGGGCAAGTGACGGTGCCGGCATCGATTTTGCCTCCTCTCGGGTCGGTGCTGATTCCGTCCGTTGCCATCGGGGAAGGGTCTGCAGCCTCTTCGCTCACCGGGTGAGACCGCGCGGGTCTCGAAAGCCACCGCTGGCCGGGGTCTCCCGGGAGCACGCCCCAGGACGTGACTGTTCCCTTCAGTCGTCCCTCTTGTCGAACGGGTTCACGCCCTTTCGGAGGTAGAGCCGGAGCGGCACGCCTTCGAGGCCGAAGCTCTCGCGGATGCCGTTGGTCAGGTACCGGTGATAGGCGTCCGGCAGCTCGTCGCCCTTCTGGGCGAAGAGGGCGAAGGTCGGCGGCCGGGTCTTTATCTGGGTCATGTAGCGGATCTTGATCCGGCGCCCGGAGACCAGCGGCGGCGGATGCGCCTGGGTGGTGCCCTCCAGCCAGCGGTTGAGGCGGGCGGTCGGGATCCGCTTGTTCCAGAGCTCGTAGGTCTTCAGCACCGCCGCCATCAGCTTGTCGAGGTTGCGCCCGGTCATCGCCGAGATCGTCACCACCGGCACGCCCTTGACCTGCGGCAGCGAGTAATCGATCCGGTCCCGCAGTTTCTTCAGCGCCGCGGTCTTGTCCTCGATCGCATCCCACTTGTTCGCGGCGATCACCAGGGCGCGGCCCTCATCGACGATGTGGCGGGCGATGGTGAGGTCCTGCTTCTCCAGCATGTCATTGGCGTCGAGCACCAGCACGGCGACATGGGCGTAGTTCAACGCGCGCTGGGTGTCGGCGCTGGAAAGGCGCTCGACCTTGTCCACCACCTTGGAGCGCCGGCGCAGGCCGGCGGTGTCGATCAGCCGCACCGGCTTCCCTTTCCAGTCCCAGTCGATGGCGATGGCGTCGCGGGTGATGCCGGCCTCCGGTCCGGTCAGCAGGCGCTCGCGGCCGAGCAGGCTGTTGATCAGGGTGGACTTGCCGACATTGGGCCGGCCGACGATCGCCATCTGCAGGTGCTTCGGCTCCTCGACGTCATCCTCCGGCAGCGGCTCGAGCTCGGCATCGAGCTCGTCTTCCTGCGGCGGCGCGGCGCCGGCCTTCTCGGCGAAGGGGCGCATTGCGTCGTAGAGATGGGAAAGACCCTGGCCGTGCTCGGCCGAGATCGGAATCGGGTCGCCGAGGCCGAGGCGATAGCCTTCGGCGAGATTGGCCTCGGCGGCGCGGGTCTCGCATTTGTTGGCGACCAGCAGAACCGGCGTGCGCTTCTTCCTGAGGCGCCGGGCGAAATGCTCGTCGAGCGGTGTCACGCCTTCACGTCCGTCGATCACCAGCAGCGCGAGGTCGGCTTCGCCGACCGCTTCCTCGGTCTGCTCGCGCATCCGCGATTCCAGGCTGTCGTCGAACGTGTCCTCGAGGCCGGCGGTGTCGATCACGGAGAAATCGAGATCGGCGAGATGCGCCTCGCCGAAGCGGCGGTCGCGGGTGACGCCCGGCTGGTCATCGACGATGGCGAGCTTCTTGCCCACCAGCCGATTGAACAGGGTGGACTTGCCGACGTTCGGGCGGCCGACGATGGCGACGGTGAAGGGCATGGAAGGGGTGCGTTCTTGCTGGTGGAGGCTCTGTCTTAGCCGGTTCGCTGTTGGCTCGCAAAAGGAACCGCCCGGCACGGGAAGGTGCCGGGCGGCCGGAATGATCGGGATCGAGGCTGGCTTTACGCGCCTGTGCCGCCGACGGTCAGGCCGTCGATCAGCAGGGTCGGTTGGCCGACGCCGACCGGCACGCCCTGGCCGTCCTTGCCGCAGGTGCCGATGCCGGGGTCGAGCATCATGTTGTTACCGATCATGCCGACCTTGGTCAGCACGTCGGGCCCGTTGCCGATCAGGGTGGCGCCCTTGACCGCGGGGCCGATCTTCCCGTTCTCGATCAGGTAGGCCTCGGCCGCCGAGAACACGAACTTGCCCGAAGTGATATCGACCTGGCCGCCGCCGAAGTTGACCGCGTAGAGGCCCTTCTTCACCGAAGCCAGGATCTCCTCCGGCGTATGGCTGCCGTTCATCATGATGGTGTTGGTCATGCGCGGCATCGGGTGATGGGCGAAGCTCTGGCGCCGCCCGTTGCCGGTCGGCTTCATGCCCATCAGCCGCGCGTTCTGCCGGTCCTGGATGTAGCCGACCAGGATCCCGTCCTCGATCAGCGTGGTGCACTGGGTCGGCGTGCCCTCGTCGTCGATGGTCAAGGAACCGCGGCGCTGGCCGAGCGTGCCGTCATCGACCACGGTGACGCCCTTGGCGGCGACGCGCTGGCCCATCAGGCCGGCGAAGGCGGAGGTCTTCTTGCGGTTGAAGTCGCCCTCGAGGCCATGGCCGATCGCTTCGTGCAGCAGGATGCCGGGCCAGCCCGGACCGAGCACCACCTGCATCTCGCCGGCGGGAGCGGGGACCGAGTCGAGGTTCACCAGCGCCTGGCGGATCGCCTCATCGACGCTCTTCTTCCAGTGTTCGGGCTCGAGCAGCGTCTCATAGCCGATGCGGCCGCCGGAGCCGTAATTCCCGGTCTCCATCCGGCCGTTCTCCTCGACCATGACGGTGACGTTGAGGCGCACCAGCGGCCGGATGTCGGCGGCACGGTTGCCGTCGCCGCGCAGGATCTCGATCGCCGCCCAGGAGCCGGTCACCGAGGCCATGACCTGTTTCACCCGCGGATCCTTGGCGCGGGCATAGGCGTCGATCTCCTCCAGCACCTTCACCTTGCTCTCGAAGGGGACGAGGGCGATCGGGTTGTCAGGATCATAAAGCTGACGGTTGGTCCCGACCGGGGCGACGTCCAGCTTGCCGCCGCGGCCGGCATGAACCGCCTTCACGGTTTCGCCGGCGCGCTTGATCGCCGCTTCGCTGAGCTCGCTCGCATGGGCATAGCCATGGGTCTCGCCGCTGACCGAGCGGAGGCCGAAGCCCTGGGTGGTATCGAAGCTGGCGCTCTTCAGCCGGCCGTCGTCGTAGCTCAGCGCCTCGGACTGCGCGTATTCGAGATAGAGCTCGCCGTCATCGGCGCCTTTCAGCGAATCGGTGACGACGCGCTCGATTCGGGTCCGGTCCAGCCCGGCGCGGTCGAAGAACAGTCGATCGGCTTCGGTCAGATTGGACATGCGGATCCTCCGTTGGTGAAAGCTGGTCTCTCGTGCAGAATATAAGAATTAGGCAATTCTGCCGCTCGGCCAATCGCATCGCTTGATCGGGTTTTGCTGCGTTGCGACGGATCGTCGCACAACGGTAGCCGGCATCCGCCAAGGGTGTCGACCGCGATGCGCAAGGCCGCGAAATGCTTGAGTTAATCCAGACGCCCATGTAGGGTCGGCTCGCCTTACGGGGAGTTGACGCAGCGCAATGCGCGGCTTTCCGGAGGCGCCGGAACGAGAGCCAATTCCAAAGCCGGGACGGCCACTGGCCGGTTGCCGGCCTTTCGCACAAGTCGGCGAAACGGGCCCTCCGAGCGCGACCGAGGGGTCGTCCGAGGGGAACCCGCCAGGGACCGACAGGGACGGGGTGGATCGATATGTCGTTGAAGCGCGTGTTCGCACTGGCCGCCGGGGCGGCGGGGGCAATGTTCTGGGCCGGCGCGGCCTTGGCCCAGGAAGTCATCGGCCAGCCGCAGCCTGGCGAGATCGGGCTGCAGCCGCCCGCGACGTCGCTGGCCGTAGAGCTGGACCGGATGCACAACTACATCCTGACGCCGATCATCTTCTTCATCGCGGCGTTCGTGATGGTGTTGCTGCTGATCGTGATCTTCCGCTTCAACGCCAAGCGCAACCCGGTGCCGTCCAAGGTCACCCACAACACGACGATCGAGATTCTCTGGACCGGCATCCCGGTGCTGATCCTGGTGCTGATCGCGATCCCGTCCTTCCGCCTGCTCTATAACCAGCTCGACATCCCGAAGCCGGACCTGACCATCAAGGCGATCGGCCATCAGTGGTATTGGAGCTACGTCTACCCGGACAACGGCGATTTCACCTTCGACGCCCACATGGTGACGGCCGAGGAGGCGGTGGCGAAGGAGAAGAACGTCATCCGCCTGCTCGACACAGACGAGGAAGTGGTGCTGCCGATCCACAAGAACATCCGGATCCAGATCACCTCGGAAGACGTGATCCACTCCTGGACCATCCCCAGCTTCGGCATCAAGCACGACGCCGTGCCAGGAAGAATCAACGAGAGCTGGTTCAACATCGACAAGCCCGGCATCTATTACGGCCAGTGCTCCGAGCTCTGCGGCATCCAGCACGCCTACATGCCGATCAAGGTGCACGCCGTGACGCCCGAGGAGTTCGATGCCTGGGTGAAGCAGGCGCAGGGCAAGTACGACAAGGCCCAGGAGCCCGCCGCTTCGAACGCCGCGCCCGCGTCCGCCGCGTCGAGCCAGCTCGCTTCCGCCACGCAAGTTCAGCCGGCGAATTGATCCGCCGTTAGTTTGAGGGACAACCTGCCATGAGCCCGGTCAGCACCACCCACGCCCACGACGATCACGGTCACCACCCGACCGGAATCCTGCGCTACCTCTATTCGACGAACCACAAGGACATCGGCACGATGTACCTGGTGTTCGCGGTGGTCGCGGGCTGCATCGGCGGCCTGTTCTCGGTCTTCATGCGCTACGAGCTGATGCATCCCGGCATCCAGCTCGCGATGTTCGGCACCGACGCCAGCCCGGATCAGCAGTACTGGAACGTGGTGATCACCGCCCATGCGCTGATCATGATATTCTTCACCGTCATGCCGGCGATGATCGGCGGCTTCGGCAACTGGTTCGTGCCGCTGATGATCGGCGCGCCGGACATGGCCTTCCCGCGCATGAACAACATCAGCTTCTGGCTGCTGATCCCGTCCTTCGGCCTGCTGCTCGGCTCGGCCTTCGTGGACGGCGGCGCCGGCACCGGCTGGACCCTCTATCCGCCGCTGGCGACCCAGCAGGGCATCGCGGTCGACATGGCGATCTTCTCCATGCACTTGGCCGGCGCCTCCTCGA
>Ga0335070_10001764_pt1 | contig 25188 bp, 21 predicted proteins | sample Lox_Sample_13_FD_206722 | JGI IMG/M metagenome (GOLD analysis project Ga0335070, IMG submission 206722) | Soil microbial communities from Loxahatchee National Wildlife Refuge, Florida, United States - Lox_Sample_1.3 | ecosystem: Environmental > Terrestrial > Soil > Wetlands | place: USA...
GTGCTGCAACGTCCTACCTGGACCAGCTGGCGCGCGTGCAACGTGCCTACGGCAAACCGCCGCCATTCATGTTGAAGCCAACCGAAGACCGTCGTCGACGAAGGGTAGGCGGGTAGTGCTCCGCGAGAAGTTCCGGGCTGTGCGTGGCATTCTCAGCGACGTTGAGAAGACGTCGCACGACCTATGGGCTGAGCACGCAACGTCGAGCGACGTTGCCAAGCTTGCTGGGTGCGTGGAAGCCATCGCAAAGGTTCTCATTCGTGTGATTGACTCACTGCCCTAAAGAGGTTCGATGGCCTGTCACTACTACCGTTCACCCGATGGCCAAGTGGATGCAATCATTTGTAGTCGAACGCGTCGACGTCGTTGCCATGTGTGCCGAGCATGGGCGAGCCTCGAGTGCGACTATCCCGACTCGAAGCGTCGCACCGGCACGTGCGACAAGCCGCTTTGTGTGAACTGCGCGCAGAAGGGTTCAGGGGGCCGCGACTACTGCCCGAGCCACCCCTGGCAAAAGAAACAAGTCCCCTTGTTCGAGCCGCCGGCGTTCGAACAGCTGCCCCTGTTCAGCGGAACACAAACTCGAAGATAGCCTTCATAATGAGGGCAAGCGCTCCCCAGAAGTGAACCCACCTCTCGACGCGTCTTACACGCATTGAGAGGAAGTGCACGGCCTTCTGGCGCTCCTTGGCTTCGCCCCCAACGAGCTCGTCGACTTCACTGTAGGTCGGCAAGCGCTTACGAGTCACCGCCGGCCCTGGCTACTGATGAACAGCCATCCGAGCCCAATGATGACGGCCCAAGTGATGGCACGATCTGCGGCTTCGCTGGCGGTACTGGTGATGTCCTTCAGAACGTCCCCTGCCGTCATCGGTGGTGGGCGCTGTACGACGTCGGCGGCCTCCTTGACGCTTGCGTCCGCAGCGTTCGGGAAACCGACTCCACGGGGCCAAATGGACGGCGCCGTGACGTTGAACACGTAGAACGTCTCAACGGGCTTGAGAAGCAACGGCACATCCCCATACGTTTGCTTCTTTTCAACGGTGACTGTGCCGTCGGAGTTCTTCTTCAACCAGAGGTCGAAGATGTCTTGCGCGCTCTGCTGGATGTAGATCCAGTACCTACCGGGCGGTAGGGGGTTCTTCCGGACCATAGGCATCGTCGGTCACCTCCGGCAAAAGGGCGTCAATGTCGAACCACTCTTGAAGCGGGCGCCCCGACGACCAAAGGATGTCCGAAGTATCAGAGCCAACGCCGGCAAGTGCTCGACCTCCGCCGGCATGCTCGGCGCGCCACTGCTGCACGATCACCTGCGGCTGGCTCAGCACGAACTCCACGTGGTTATTGTTATGGCCCTTGGTGAAGTAGTGCAAGAGCGATCCCGGTGATGGTAAGCCATCTGATGGCTTTCGAATCGCATTGAGGTCGTGAGCAATCTCGCGCAGCCACGCAATGGCCATGCCCGTTTTGTACGGCGTCGTGAGCAGTGAGTGCTTCACGCCCATCTTGAACCAAATTCCAAGCCCGAATAGTCCACACGTCGAGACGTGCGGCGAAACGATGGCGTTGGCCTTGTCGAGGCCCGAGCGGGAGTACAAATCCGCAAGCTGGTCTTCTCCGATGCTCCCCAGGTGAAGGCCAACGTAACTTCGAACGGTTTCGACAACATCGTCTCGCATGGTGTACCTCAAGGGCCAGCTGCCGTGGTTACGTGCACCGTTTCACCGGTGGCCGTGGCGTCAAATTGAGTAGTGAACGAAGAGAAATCGCATCCAACGTCACGGACAATGCTGGCTCCCGCAAAGCCGCTCACACCCGTGCCGCCAGTTCCGCCGCCCTTCGCTGTGACGTCGCGAAGCACATTCTTCGAAGCGCCTGCAAGTGCAATAGCGTTGCCGTTAGCGACGCAAGCGATCTCGACGCCCGAGACGTTCATGGCGCCCGCGGCATTGTTTTGGATGACGCCAAAGCTTGCTATCTGTGAGCTTTGCGTGAACCGCGACAGTGAAATATTGATCGTGCCCGTGTGCGCGAGGCAAATCGGAATTGAAAAGCCATCGATCTCGACGTTCGAGATGTCAATGTCGGCGAATGTGAAGATGCCTTGCGTCTGGTTGCCGCCATGGATCGCAAGGCCATTGATGTAACCGCTCGGGCCGGTGTTGAGGAAGTAGACCGCAATCGAACTATCGTACTGCCCGTTCACGGTGCCACCGTTGACCCGCACTTTGGTGTTCGTTCCACCAGTGACGGACAAGGCCGTTTGCGCAAGTCCGAAGAACTGACAGTCGTTCGCAACGACTTCAGTCCCAACGATGTTCGAGTAAACGGCAAGCGAAGACCCAACGATGCCAGCTCCCGCAAAGTTGACTTCATTCAATTGCAGCAGCGTGCAGGCTGTCACATTGATGCCGGCACCAGGCCCGTGCGCGCTTCCATATACGCCTCCGTTGACTGAGATGTTCATGGATCCTTTGGTCGCACTACTGCCACCGGTTCCAAGGAATAGGGCGACTTCGGTGCCGTCAGCATTGCACTGGTCGAAAGAGCAATCGCAACTATCGAGACTCACCATGCCTCGAGCAATGCCGCTGGTCGAGACATTCAATCGGCTTTGGAAATTGGATTCGAGTGCGAAGCCGTACTGTGTCGCGACAACTGTCCTGGTGACGAGTCGTGCGTTGGTCGTCGTGCAGAACATAGAGCCGTTGTCCCAAGAAGCACAAATAGCGCCTTGCGCCCAACCGCCCGAGTCATCGAGCTGGACATTCGAGATCTGTCCTCTTACGGCTTCGGCGAACTCCAGGTATCGCATGCACAGGTGCCCTGTGAGCACGGCATTGTTGAAATCGAGTGAGAAGTTTTGGGGATAATTGTCCACACGATAGATAGCCTGTCCCGCGGGGAACGTGTCCTGCAAGGGGTTCTCCAGGTACACGTCCGTCAGCGCGACGTACCGAACAATCACGGAGTACTCACCGGCGTTGCGGTTGGACATCGTGAGTTTGTCACCCACAGAAATTCCCGTCGAGTCAGTGACTGACAGGTGCGTACTTCCCGGGTTTGCCTGCGAAGCAAGCGTGCCCGTAAGCGCCACAAGTGCAAAGCTCGTGTTGCCAAACATGAAAGAAACAGGATCGACCAGCGCCCCACTCAAGGCTGCAGTAAACGTACAGTTCTCTTGACAAGTCATCTTCATGTTAGAGACGACAGTCACGGGAACGTCGATGGTGTAAGCGCCGCTCGTGCAAACGATGGTTCGCTTTTGACCGTTGGGGCCGTATTCGCTCGCGATGAGAGCATTCAAAGCCGTGCCGTCCGTGTGCCCCGCGGTCGGGCTAAAGTAGACGAACATCTCGTGCGGATAGATGGCCGTCCCGTTGACAATCGAACCCCCAAGCGCGGTGAAAGAATCCCAGCTAGCCGCGTCAAAGGTGACTGTCCCCGGTGAACCGTTGAATGTGATCGTCGTAGGTGATCCAAACGTGGTGTTCTGGAACTTTGCGGTCGTGCCATCGAGCCCGATGTTAGAGGCAACGACGCTCGTCCCATGCGTCACGAGAGTAAGTGCGCGGATGTCACCCACTTCGGTGCCCTGCCACATGGTGATATCACCCGCGGCCGTGGCGTTTGCGATGCCGAAGACAACACAGTTTTGCAGCACCCCCGAGGCCGCATGGGGGTTCGTGATGCCGTTGGTCACAACGACATTTTGAAGGCCCCAGATGCCGGCCGGAACGATGCTGTGAACGATGACGCCCCCGAAGCCATCGACCTGCATGCCGATGAGCGACGACGACGCGTACATGTCGATTTCGCCTTGATCCGAGTAGTCGAGCGGAGCGGCGTATACGACTCCACCGTGCTCGGCGATGAGGGCCAACGCATCTTGAATCTTGGTAAATGGTCGACCGATGAAACCATCCTGATCGCCCGGTGCAACGGTCGTATCGTGGTCCGCGTACTTCACGTCACTTAGAGGCACGCCTGAGTTAGCAGCACCGCCGGGGACGACCGTCACTGATCGCGAGCCCGCGTTGTTTGTTGTGACTTCGAAACTGTCGCCTATAGGCGCGGAGCAGCCTAGAACGTTCATCGTGTGAGCCCTCGAATTCGGTTGAGTTGGTCAACGGCCTGCTTGTAGGTTTCACCGTACAAAATGCGGTCAAGGTACAGCGCCAAATCCGCGCGGTCGATGTAGCCTTTTTTCGCTTTGTCCAGGCCCTTGTTCCCCTCATAGGCGGCCACTTCGCTCGGCACGCTGGCGCTGTAGATGACATCGCGGTGCGCTTTTGCGGCAGCTGGTGAAAGGTTCGTGACGTAGAGGTCAAGCGCGTTTGTGGGCGTGAACCCCACGGCTTTTGCCTGGTAGTTCAGCAATTTCTCGATCCATGGCGCTTGATCGGCCACTCCGAGTTGAAGAAAGTCCTTTGCCGGCGACGACCACCCGATATCGCGCAACGTTGCGGCCGTGATTTGGGCAATGCCGAACGCGGCACCGCTTGAGGCCTTGGGGTTCAGGCCGCTTTCCCCCGTGTAGACGGCAAGCGCGGCTTCGGTAGGAACGCCCGTGCGCTTCACGCAGTTGTTGAAGATGAACATTTCTTCGTCAGTCCAGTTCATGGTCGACTTCTTTTGAAAATTGCCGCCGTTGTAGAACCAGAGCAGGCCGAGGCCGAGCAGGAGTAGCGTTTCATCCCGTTGCACCCTGGGCCGTGCCTTTCAGTCGGAATGCGCCGACGCCCTTTTTTGAGCCGTGGTACTGAGCCTGGAAAGTAATCCACCGACCGTCGACCTGTTCGGTCGTCGTTGCCCCCTCTCCTTGCCCCCAAAGGGCGAAGCGAAGCGCAGCGGCTCGGCTGATTACCGCGGAGGGCAGGGGTAAATCGGGCTCCCAGCCGTCGGGGAATTGAGGTAGCCCCGCTGGCACGGCCGATGGCTTGACGGTGGGCGCGTGCGGCAATTCTGAGGGGCTTAGGCGAGCGAACAGGGCTCGCAGGTCATCCCCGAAGAGAAACCACGCGCCAGCGCCCAATAGGACCCACGCAAGGGGACTTTCATGTTTCAACAATGTCCGCGCTCCCACCTTGAGCACCCGGTTTCACGCGCCACGCAGAAACGCCCTTTTTGCCTTTGCTGGGCACAAAGGCCATGTAGGTGACCCACTTGTCGCCGGTTTTCTCTTGAACGGTGGCACCGGCACCCCGCTTCCAAAGCGAAGGGATGAGCTGGAAGGCCCTAGTAACCTCGGCCGCCGGAACTGGCACGTCCGGCTCCCAGCCGCTCGGGAACGGGGGAAGCCCGCGAGGCGAAGCGGCGGGGAAGGGAACGGGCGTGTGCTTGACCGCATGAACGCTCGGTTTCTTCGGTGTCGGTGTCGGCTTTGGTGTTGGGGTTGGCGCCGGTGACGGAGTTGGCGACGGCGTAGGCGTTGGGTTCGGCTGCGGCGGAGTAGGGCTCGGCTTTGGCGTAGTGGGCTCAGAACTGCTGCCACTCGCGAAGCTCATCAGCATCAAAAAAACGAGGATAGGTAGCATTTCCATTTTACGCTTGTCCCTTTCCGTCGGCTGCGCTGGCGGCTGAATTGACGCCTCCCATGAACGCCTTGGCGAGCTCGCCTAGTGCCCCTTCGCCTTTGCCTTCGGCTGCGGCGGCCTCTTGCTCTGCCTCGCGAATGTCGCCTTGCAGTTGCACAAGTTGTTGTTGCAGCTCTAACACTTGCTGCTGCAGCATGGTGTTCGACTGTCGCAAAGCGTCGTTGTCGCTGCGCGAAAACTTGAAGAGGTCGACCAGCTTGTCGAACGCAACGTAACTTTGCTTGTGCGCTTCGGCGAGAAGCTTGGCGACGAGCTCAAAGCGCTCGGTCTCGCCGTCGACGATCAGCCGTTGCCGTTCGCGCGCTTCGCGCGCCGCGTCTTCCTCTTGCTCGTCGAAATCCGCTTGTCCGACGACGCGCAAGATCTTGTGGTCGCGCCCATACATCTCGAGCTTCGAGGGACTCAGGGCATCGAGTGATTCGGCGAGCTCGCCCCAGTGGGGCATCTCGGGCACATCAAACTCTCGCTTGTCTTCGCCCGTGTATGCAATGACGTGCGCCGGGCGAGGCGTGCGAAGTAAAAACTTGCGAATGAGAACCGCGGACATTAGTGACCTGCATCCTCTCCGCCAGGGTACTCTCCGCGTGTCCACTCCGGCCGCACATGAGCGTTAGGTGAAAAAAGCACCGCAACGGTCAACGACGCCCGCTTGTTCGCTCCAATTCCAATGGCTTCCACGTCGACATAAGCCTGGATATCTTGCGCGGGCAGAACCTCAATCCGATTCGCGGGAGGCAATGTTTGCGAAGCCACAAGAGAGGGCGTATTGGTTGGCGGAGTTGTGATCTGGCTAACTGGGGCAAGGATTGGGCCTTGGACTGAAGTACAAAACCGGGTGTTGAGAAATGGCGGGCTGATGGGCAGGGCGAACGTCCAAAAATCGAACGTGCTCATTTCAACAGCCGTACGCCCTACGCCTATTGCGATGCGCCAAAATAGGTAAATTGCACCCCCCGTTGCGTCCGTTTCACCCAAGGACGCGTAAAGAAAGAACCTCCACGTATCCGGTCGCCCGTAACTAATCTTGGCAATCTGAGAAGTCACAACGCGTGGGGTATTGCCCAAAGCATTCGCTTCGATATTGAGGACCTTGTCGCCGCCCCAAAGATGCCAAGGAGGGATGCCAGCCATATCAACCTCGAGCCCCGTGCTCGAGCACGAGAGGCCGAGCATCCCTAACGCCTGCATGAATTCGCGACGGTCCCATTGCAACGTTTACTCCTTGATTGACGGAAAAATCTCCGCGTTGTGAAGGAGCAGTTGAGCCGAAGCCGGGTCAATGCCGAATTTCGAAGACAGGTCTTGCGCGAGGTTCAAGGCCTCGTCGACCATGGGTCCAATGCCAGGCACGAACTTCACGAGCGGCCGCGCTGCTTTGTAAGCCGTCTTCGCGATGCCCTTAGCGACCTTACCAAGCTTCTTGATGAACGAGCCGACGATCTGCTGAGCGGCCATGGCTTCATCGGCGCCGTAACAAGCCGCCAAGTCATTGAACGTCGCGCCGTCCAAAGCATCGGCAATGGCTCCGAGGCGGTTGATGTCAGACTCAGACGCGAAGCCTGCGGCCATGCCGAGCTCGATAGCGTGGTCGATGGCACCGGTGAGCGCAGTTTGCGCAACGGGATCTTGATGCAAGGACACCATTGCGAGATCCGTTGGGCTTCCCTTGTCGCGCGCCATGTGCTCTTTCCAGTTCCACGGGAGATCCGCGCGGGCCTGCCAATTGCCGTAGAATGGTCGCATCGCAATCGACGGGCGTACGATGTACGCTCCGCCGACTGAATGCGAAGGCTCGTTCATCATTGGATAAACGATGCCATCAGAGAAACCAACTTCATGCCCGCCCATGCCAGCGCGCTTGCTCGGATCTTCAATCGTGCCGTCGCTCCGTTGAACAACGGCGTGCCAACGCTTCGGGCCCGACTTGTAGACGACGGCCTTGGCCTCGGGATCTTCTCCCGTGTGCCTCAGCGTCGCCGCTTGCCAGGGCGCCAGATCGTCGCAGTCGCCCCACTTGCGATCCATGACGGCTTTGGCGCTGTCAAAGTGCTCATCGCCGGGAGGTTCGGGTTTCCAGCGCACACCGTGCTTCAGCCCAGCGGTGAAGCTTGGCACCTCACCGCTAGCTAGCATCTGCTCATTAAGTCTCGTGACGGACTCGAGAGCAGCGTCGAGCACTGGCGCATCCACGTGCGCCTCTGGAATCGCAACGTTGATACGCAAGGGACACCTTACGCGATGATGCGGCCTAGGAACATCATTGACGCAAAAATCGTGTCCGTTGTTGTTGGCAACGGGCTCGAGAGTTGCGCGAGAATGCGCACGATGACGCCGGGCTCTGCAGCCTTCAACGTAAGGCGCGTGCCGAACGAATTGGCCTGCCCAACGAGCTCGAGGTCAAACGGCGTGATGTCTGCGCCTTGCAGATCCGTGCCGATGTAGATCTGGCCAAGGATGCGCGGTGCCGCTGCGCCCGGACCCACGCGGCCAAGGCCAACGAGCAAACGTTCGGCGCGGAACGGCTTCTGAAGCTGCCCGCGAAATTCAATGGCGTTGAGCGTATTGGTGAACGTGCCACCGTTCGCCTGCGGCTCGAGTGGCAGTTGGACCATGCCCTCGTCGGGCTGGATGACGCCGGGCGCCAACTGTTTTCGCCACGATGGCTTCGGGGGGAGCTTGACAACTCGATGCCCGCCCCCACGATGCTTTACGATAGCGCCGACCACCTCCTCGCCCATGACGTCGCCCATCACATCGCCGTCCATACCGTCGCCAACAACATCGAAACCCATGGGATACCTACCTTTTGAATTGAACTATGTTTGCTTGTTTTGGTTGCGTTGCCTAACTGACTGTGGATGAACGGCGTCTAGACTTGCGCCGCGATGCCGTGAATTTGGTCGACCACGTCGCCGTCGACGTCGCCTGAAATCTTGCCCGTGCTGCCAAGCTGGTAGCCAGCAATGACGGCGGCCGCAAGCGTGGTGTCGCGCACGATGCCGCCTGCCATGCCGCCGCGTTGACGGCCAAGGAAGTAGCCAATTGCGGCAACCGTTCCGGCACGTCCGATGACGGGCAACGTGGGCAGGTTCGTGAACTTCTTCTCAATGAAGCCGTACACGGCGCCACCAATGGCGACGCCAAAAAGATGTTTGACAGTTCCTCCGCCGCCGGCAGCGGCTACGGAGTGTCGTCGACGATGTTTGACAGCTTTGGCTGCCCGGGGGGCAGTGACTTTGATAACCGGCGCCGCGGGTCGGGGCACCGTGATTGAACGTACAACGGTCGTAGATGCTTTGCTGCGGCGTTTGGCCATAGGCTCAACCGTACAAGGGGCCGCAAAAAAGCGCAACGCAAAAATGACGGGTGTCCAAGGGTTGACCAACCTCCGTCGAAGGTTCGTCCAACCTGGTGTGGGTGTGAGTGCGACCGCAAAAACGCAACGCGCCAAGGCAGCAACCTTGCGATTGCCTCTTGACGGGCGGCCTTTTTCTGAGTGATCGTACGGCCGTTACGCAAAAGGCCCGGCCTATCTCGCCGAGCCTTTGCTGATTGGAGCCCATACTTGACGCCTAAACAGGCACCAACTGACCGGGAAAATACAGTTGCTGAACGGCAAATGTCAACCCGGGATTTGCATATTCGTACAGCGTTGCCGCTTCTTTTATGCTTGGCCAGCTCCCCGGATGGTCCTTTCGACCGTCGGTCGACGATCCTGGAATCATTGAGAAATGTGGCCAGCGATCCAGATGGCAAGAGGTCCTCGCGGTGACGCTTGCGGCGACCTGGCCCGGACCGCACCCTGGCGAGGCTCGCGCAGCTTTCGAACGCGCACGACAGAACGGCATGAGTGCTGGCCGCTCACTGGTGTTGGGCATCGTAGCGTCTTTCAAACAGGGATGGATCTTCCGTCGCACGATCGCCAAGCACACGGGACTTTGCGTGCGCACGGTGCAACGCGCATTGACGCAAGGCCGTGAACTGGGCCTCATCGGAACGGCTCGCGCAAAGCCGACGGAGATCCCGCCGGGACTTACCGCGCCTGTCAAATGCGGCTGGTCGCACCGTTGGGTCGTCGGGTGGGGGCTTGCCGTGCAAGCGGCGAAAGAAGCCGTTGAAAAGGCCCGCTTACGCCGAATGGTGAAGACGACTGCACAAGCGTCTTCGCTTGTCAAGGCTCAAAAGCACGCGTTCGCTCGCCCCGTTGCGCGAACCTGGACAGCCGAGCAAATCGACGCCGAGCTCGAACGGCTCACGAAGGTGCCGCAAGGCCCCCCATAGAACCCCCCGACCCGCAATGGGTCACGGGTGACGGCCTATCACCTACCCCCGGTGATGGGCCGTCGTTTGCCTGTTTTTGCGTGCGCACGCTGAACACATAAGCGCACGTTCAGTGGTTTCTAAATTGACTACAGGGACGAACACCAAAAAACGGCAACCCGAACGGTCGGCCACCGTTGGCCATCTGGTCTAACTGTCCCTACCCCCTAGGGACAGTTTGTCACTGCAGAGATCCGGCAATTTGGGGAACTGCTTTCCCATGGATCTAGGTCTCAGTGGGGGCTGCTCGAGTGTGGGCGATGGGTTCACGCGGCTTGGCTTCGCCAGGGCCGCTGCGCGGCATCCTAGTGCGCTCAAACGGCGCGCGCCTCCAAACGCTGGCAAGTGGATCGCGCGCGCTTCTGGTAAGCTCTGGGCGTGATTGCTGCCTACCTCCGAGTGTCGAGCAAGTCTCAGGACCTCAAAACGCAACGGGATGCCATCCAGCGCCTCTGCAAGGCCAGGCGCGAGCGTATCGACCTAGTTTTCGAGGACCGAGTCTCAAGCCGCAATGAGCGCCCGCAACTCAATGCCCTTCGTGAATTCATTCGGGGGGGGCAGGTGCGCAAGCTCTACGTCTTTCGACTCGACCGGCTCACGCGTGGCGGGGTGTGCGAGATGCTGAACCTCATGAACGAGTTCCGCGATCACGGTTGCGAGGTCGAGTCAATTGCTGACGGCTTTGGTTTCCAGGGCCCGGCGAGGGACGTTGTGCTCGCCGTGATCGGCATGTGCGCGCAATTGGAGCGTGCGGCCATCACCGAGCGAGTAGCAGCGGCTCGAGCCCGCAAGGAGGCCGCCGGCGAAGCTTGGGGCCGTCCCACGGTTATCAGTCCGGAAATCGGAGAACGGATCCATGCCATGCGGCGCCACGATTACAGCATCCGCAGAATAGCCAAAAAACTAGGGCTCGTACCCTCAACCGTTCACCTATGGTTGTCCAGAAATCCCACCCCCCAAACGGACTTCTTGTTGGACGAGAAATTCCCTGCCGGCAACGCTTGACGGGGGGTGTCCGGTTAGGTTACTTTTCGAACATGGCCGAGAACGATTTGGTAGAATTCAACCTGTTACCCGAGGAAATGACGCTAGCCCGGGAAATTCGCCTTAAGTTGCTTCGAGGGCTATCGAAGCCTACGGACATAGGCGCGGCATCGCTGGCAGCCACCGCCGCGATGGTAAGCGCTTGCACCAGCATCATTGAAAGCGAGCGCCGCCGATGAACCTCACCCTTCACTCGACCAAGCGCTTTGCCTTGCTCGATGGTGTCCAGTGCCGAATTTGGGAAGGCCGCACCCCGAGCGGTGCGAAGGTTCAAGCCTACGTGCATCGGTTGCGAGTCGATGAAAAGGAATGCACCGAGCTTGAATCCGAGCTGCTCGAGCAAGCGCCGCCGGCGGCCTATGAAGAGAAGGCTCCCACTACGGAGCGTTCGAAGTGAATACGTTTACTTTCGACTTCGCAACGGCTGCCAAAAGGATCGGCATCGCACTGGCGAGTGTAGCTGCAATCGGAGTTCCTCCACAGATTCCTGAAGAAGAGATTGCAGAATTCACGGGGCGTTGTCTCGTTGGGCAGGGACTGGAATTATTGCTTCAAACTGGCATGAGTCGTGACGACATGCATGCAGTGGTTGACCAGATTCTTACAATCTACCCGTCTGTAAGTGTTGAATGCCGCAGAGCTATGATGCGCGACGTGAAGGACCACCAATGATCTTCTTTTCGACGCACTGCTGGCAGCTCGGCCACGAGCTCGGCGTTGACGAAGGTCTCGCCGAATTCACGCGCCAGGCGAACCTCGATCTGCGCCACACCAACGAAGACGTTTTACCCTGCGTCAAGGTGCTGTTCATGCTGCGGCAGTCCTTCCCCGTTCAGGTGTGGGTCGATCCGGGGAGCTCGCGAATTGCGGAGAGTCGGTGCCGAGCCTTCCACGACTTTCTTCATTCGTCGCAGTGCCACACGTGGGTGACCTGCGATGATGACGTCGAATGCGACTTAACAACGCTCTCGTATCTGCTGAGCGCCGTCGACGTGCGTGAGCCCGTCATTTGTTCGGCGCCGTACTGGTGTCGATTGACAAAGGGACAAGAGCCACGCATTAGCGTGCAGCTGCCACGCTCGCCGCTCGTTGTTCCGATTCCAGGGGGTGGGCAAATGGTCCGAATGCTTCGAGGTGGCTTTGGCCTTGTCGCGATGAACCGCGCCGCTGCCATCGCGGTCCAAGAGGGGTGCAAGATTGCCCAGCTGGACTACACCGACACCCACGGCGTCACTCGGACGGCTCCGTTCCTTGAAACCATCGTCGACCGTTTTTGGCGAGGCGAAGACATCGCCTTTTTTGAACGCATGCCGTCGTTCGTCGACAAGATGGCACTTTGTAAGGGGTTCACGCGGCACGCGGGGCAAGTGCTTGACCTGCGGCTACTCGTCGACGGTCCTGCAACGTTGCAAGAGGTCAAAGATGCCCATCTCGACACAACGCGCGAGCCTCACGCGTGACCCGTGCGCCGGCTGCGGCAAGCGGCCTAGCGACGACAACGTCTACCGGTTGTGGATGACCGTCCTGAACGACCGCGGCGAGCGGATCATCAACCTTTGTGAAGACTGCGCTTCGCGTGCTGCAACGTCCTACCTGGACCAGCTGGCGCGCGTGCAACGTGCCTACGGCAACCCGCCGCCATTCATGTTGAAGCCAACCGAAGACCGTCGTCGACGAAGGGTAGGCGGGTAGTGCTCCGCGAGAAGTTCCGGGCTGTGCGTGGCATTCTCAGCGACGTTGAGAAGACGTCGCACGACCTATGGGCTGAGCACGCAACGTCGAGCGACGTTGCCAAGCTTGCTGGGTGCGTGGAAGCCATCGCAAAGGTTCTCATTCGTGTGATTGACTCACTGCCCTAAAGAGGTTCGATGGCCTGTCACTACTACCGTTCACCCGATGGCCAAGTGGATGCAATCATTTGTAGTCGAACGCGTCGACGTCGTTGCCATGTGTGCCGAGCATGGGCGAGCCTCGAGTGCGACTATCCCGACTCGAAGCGTCGCACCGGCACGTGCGACAAGCCGCTTTGTGTGAACTGCGCGCAGAAGGGTTCAGGGGGCCGCGACTACTGCCCGAGCCACCCCTGGCAAAAGAAACAAGTCCCCTTGTTCGAGCCGCCGGCGTTCGAACAGCTGCCCCTGTTCAGCGGAACACAAACTCGAAGATAGCCTTCATAATGAGGGCAAGCGCTCCCCAGAAGTGAACCCACCTCTCGACGCGTCTTACACGCATTGAGAGGAAGTGCACGGCCTTCTGGCGCTCCTTGGCTTCGCCCCCAACGAGCTCGTCGACTTCACTGTAGGTCGGCAAGCGCTTACGAGTCACCGCCGGCCCTGGCTACTGATGAACAGCCATCCGAGCCCAATGATGACGGCCCAAGTGATGGCACGATCTGCGGCTTCGCTGGCGGTACTGGTGATGTCCTTCAGAACGTCCCCTGCCGTCATCGGTGGTGGGCGCTGTACGACGTCGGCGGCCTCCTTGACGCTTGCGTCCGCAGCGTTCGGGAAACCGACTCCACGGGGCCAAATGGACGGCGCCGTGACGTTGAACACGTAGAACGTCTCAACGGGCTTGAGAAGCAACGGCACATCCCCATACGTTTGCTTCTTTTCAACGGTGACTGTGCCGTCGGAGTTCTTCTTCAACCAGAGGTCGAAGATGTCTTGCGCGCTCTGCTGGATGTAGATCCAGTACCTACCGGGCGGTAGGGGGTTCTTCCGGACCATAGGCATCGTCGGTCACCTCCGGCAAAAGGGCGTCAATGTCGAACCACTCTTGAAGCGGGCGCCCCGACGACCAAAGGATGTCCGAAGTATCAGAGCCAACGCCGGCAAGTGCTCGACCTCCGCCGGCATGCTCGGCGCGCCACTGCTGCACGATCACCTGCGGCTGGCTCAGCACGAACTCCACGTGGTTATTGTTATGGCCCTTGGTGAAGTAGTGCAAGAGCGATCCCGGTGATGGTAAGCCATCTGATGGCTTTCGAATCGCATTGAGGTCGTGAGCAATCTCGCGCAGCCACGCAATGGCCATGCCCGTTTTGTACGGCGTCGTGAGCAGTGAGTGCTTCACGCCCATCTTGAACCAAATTCCAAGCCCGAATAGTCCACACGTCGAGACGTGCGGCGAAACGATGGCGTTGGCCTTGTCGAGGCCCGAGCGGGAGTACAAATCCGCAAGCTGGTCTTCTCCGATGCTCCCCAGGTGAAGGCCAACGTAACTTCGAACGGTTTCGACAACATCGTCTCGCATGGTGTACCTCAAGGGCCAGCTGCCGTGGTTACGTGCACCGTTTCACCGGTGGCCGTGGCGTCAAATTGAGTAGTGAACGAAGAGAAATCGCATCCAACGTCACGGACAATGCTGGCTCCCGCAAAGCCGCTCACACCCGTGCCGCCAGTTCCGCCGCCCTTCGCTGTGACGTCGCGAAGCACATTCTTCGAAGCGCCTGCAAGTGCAATAGCGTTGCCGTTAGCGACGCAAGCGATCTCGACGCCCGAGACGTTCATGGCGCCCGCGGCATTGTTTTGGATGACGCCAAAGCTTGCTATCTGTGAGCTTTGCGTGAACCGCGACAGTGAAATATTGATCGTGCCCGTGTGCGCGAGGCAAATCGGAATTGAAAAGCCATCGATCTCGACGTTCGAGATGTCAATGTCGGCGAATGTGAAGATGCCTTGCGTCTGGTTGCCGCCATGGATCGCAAGGCCATTGATGTAACCGCTCGGGCCGGTGTTGAGGAAGTAGACCGCAATCGAACTATCGTACTGCCCGTTCACGGTGCCACCGTTGACCCGCACTTTGGTGTTCGTTCCACCAGTGACGGACAAGGCCGTTTGCGCAAGTCCGAAGAACTGACAGTCGTTCGCAACGACTTCAGTCCCAACGATGTTCGAGTAAACGGCAAGCGAAGACCCAACGATGCCAGCTCCCGCAAAGTTGACTTCATTCAATTGCAGCAGCGTGCAGGCTGTCACATTGATGCCGGCACCAGGCCCGTGCGCGCTTCCATATACGCCTCCGTTGACTGAGATGTTCATGGATCCTTTGGTCGCACTACTGCCACCGGTTCCAAGGAATAGGGCGACTTCGGTGCCGTCAGCATTGCACTGGTCGAAAGAGCAATCGCAACTATCGAGACTCACCATGCCTCGAGCAATGCCGCTGGTCGAGACATTCAATCGGCTTTGGAAATTGGATTCGAGTGCGAAGCCGTACTGTGTCGCGACAACTGTCCTGGTGACGAGTCGTGCGTTGGTCGTCGTGCAGAACATAGAGCCGTTGTCCCAAGAAGCACAAATAGCGCCTTGCGCCCAACCGCCCGAGTCATCGAGCTGGACATTCGAGATCTGTCCTCTTACGGCTTCGGCGAACTCCAGGTATCGCATGCACAGGTGCCCTGTGAGCACGGCATTGTTGAAATCGAGTGAGAAGTTTTGGGGATAATTGTCCACACGATAGATAGCCTGTCCCGCGGGGAACGTGTCCTGCAAGGGGTTCTCCAGGTACACGTCCGTCAGCGCGACGTACCGAACAATCACGGAGTACTCACCGGCGTTGCGGTTGGACATCGTGAGTTTGTCACCCACAGAAATTCCCGTCGAGTCAGTGACTGACAGGTGCGTACTTCCCGGGTTTGCCTGCGAAGCAAGCGTGCCCGTAAGCGCCACAAGTGCAAAGCTCGTGTTGCCAAACATGAAAGAAACAGGATCGACCAGCGCCCCACTCAAGGCTGCAGTAAACGTACAGTTCTCTTGACAAGTCATCTTCATGTTAGAGACGACAGTCACGGGAACGTCGATGGTGTAAGCGCCGCTCGTGCAAACGATGGTTCGCTTTTGACCGTTGGGGCCGTATTCGCTCGCGATGAGAGCATTCAAAGCCGTGCCGTCCGTGTGCCCCGCGGTCGGGCTAAAGTAGACGAACATCTCGTGCGGATAGATGGCCGTCCCGTTGACAATCGAACCCCCAAGCGCGGTGAAAGAATCCCAGCTAGCCGCGTCAAAGGTGACTGTCCCCGGTGAACCGTTGAATGTGATCGTCGTAGGTGATCCAAACGTGGTGTTCTGGAACTTTGCGGTCGTGCCATCGAGCCCGATGTTAGAGGCAACGACGCTCGTCCCATGCGTCACGAGAGTAAGTGCGCGGATGTCACCCACTTCGGTGCCCTGCCACATGGTGATATCACCCGCGGCCGTGGCGTTTGCGATGCCGAAGACAACACAGTTTTGCAGCACCCCCGAGGCCGCATGGGGGTTCGTGATGCCGTTGGTCACAACGACATTTTGAAGGCCCCAGATGCCGGCCGGAACGATGCTGTGAACGATGACGCCCCCGAAGCCATCGACCTGCATGCCGATGAGCGACGACGACGCGTACATGTCGATTTCGCCTTGATCCGAGTAGTCGAGCGGAGCGGCGTATACGACTCCACCGTGCTCGGCGATGAGGGCCAACGCATCTTGAATCTTGGTAAATGGTCGACCGATGAAACCATCCTGATCGCCCGGTGCAACGGTCGTATCGTGGTCCGCGTACTTCACGTCACTTAGAGGCACGCCTGAGTTAGCAGCACCGCCGGGGACGACCGTCACTGATCGCGAGCCCGCGTTGTTTGTTGTGACTTCGAAACTGTCGCCTATAGGCGCGGAGCAGCCTAGAACGTTCATCGTGTGAGCCCTCGAATTCGGTTGAGTTGGTCAACGGCCTGCTTGTAGGTTTCACCGTACAAAATGCGGTCAAGGTACAGCGCCAAATCCGCGCGGTCGATGTAGCCTTTTTTCGCTTTGTCCAGGCCCTTGTTCCCCTCATAGGCGGCCACTTCGCTCGGCACGCTGGCGCTGTAGATGACATCGCGGTGCGCTTTTGCGGCAGCTGGTGAAAGGTTCGTGACGTAGAGGTCAAGCGCGTTTGTGGGCGTGAACCCCACGGCTTTTGCCTGGTAGTTCAGCAATTTCTCGATCCATGGCGCTTGATCGGCCACTCCGAGTTGAAGAAAGTCCTTTGCCGGCGACGACCACCCGATATCGCGCAACGTTGCGGCCGTGATTTGGGCAATGCCGAACGCGGCACCGCTTGAGGCCTTGGGGTTCAGGCCGCTTTCCCCCGTGTAGACGGCAAGCGCGGCTTCGGTAGGAACGCCCGTGCGCTTCACGCAGTTGTTGAAGATGAACATTTCTTCGTCAGTCCAGTTCATGGTCGACTTCTTTTGAAAATTGCCGCCGTTGTAGAACCAGAGCAGGCCGAGGCCGAGCAGGAGTAGCGTTTCATCCCGTTGCACCCTGGGCCGTGCCTTTCAGTCGGAATGCGCCGACGCCCTTTTTTGAGCCGTGGTACTGAGCCTGGAAAGTAATCCACCGACCGTCGACCTGTTCGGTCGTCGTTGCCCCCTCTCCTTGCCCCCAAAGGGCGAAGCGAAGCGCAGCGGCTCGGCTGATTACCGCGGAGGGCAGGGGTAAATCGGGCTCCCAGCCGTCGGGGAATTGAGGTAGCCCCGCTGGCACGGCCGATGGCTTGACGGTGGGCGCGTGCGGCAATTCTGAGGGGCTTAGGCGAGCGAACAGGGCTCGCAGGTCATCCCCGAAGAGAAACCACGCGCCAGCGCCCAATAGGACCCACGCAAGGGGACTTTCATGTTTCAACAATGTCCGCGCTCCCACCTTGAGCACCCGGTTTCACGCGCCACGCAGAAACGCCCTTTTTGCCTTTGCTGGGCACAAAGGCCATGTAGGTGACCCACTTGTCGCCGGTTTTCTCTTGAACGGTGGCACCGGCACCCCGCTTCCAAAGCGAAGGGATGAGCTGGAAGGCCCTAGTAACCTCGGCCGCCGGAACTGGCACGTCCGGCTCCCAGCCGCTCGGGAACGGGGGAAGCCCGCGAGGCGAAGCGGCGGGGAAGGGAACGGGCGTGTGCTTGACCGCATGAACGCTCGGTTTCTTCGGTGTCGGTGTCGGCTTTGGTGTTGGGGTTGGCGCCGGTGACGGAGTTGGCGACGGCGTAGGCGTTGGGTTCGGCTGCGGCGGAGTAGGGCTCGGCTTTGGCGTAGTGGGCTCAGAACTGCTGCCACTCGCGAAGCTCATCAGCATCAAAAAAACGAGGATAGGTAGCATTTCCATTTTACGCTTGTCCCTTTCCGTCGGCTGCGCTGGCGGCTGAATTGACGCCTCCCATGAACGCCTTGGCGAGCTCGCCTAGTGCCCCTTCGCCTTTGCCTTCGGCTGCGGCGGCCTCTTGCTCTGCCTCGCGAATGTCGCCTTGCAGTTGCACAAGTTGTTGTTGCAGCTCTAACACTTGCTGCTGCAGCATGGTGTTCGACTGTCGCAAAGCGTCGTTGTCGCTGCGCGAAAACTTGAAGAGGTCGACCAGCTTGTCGAACGCAACGTAACTTTGCTTGTGCGCTTCGGCGAGAAGCTTGGCGACGAGCTCAAAGCGCTCGGTCTCGCCGTCGACGATCAGCCGTTGCCGTTCGCGCGCTTCGCGCGCCGCGTCTTCCTCTTGCTCGTCGAAATCCGCTTGTCCGACGACGCGCAAGATCTTGTGGTCGCGCCCATACATCTCGAGCTTCGAGGGACTCAGGGCATCGAGTGATTCGGCGAGCTCGCCCCAGTGGGGCATCTCGGGCACATCAAACTCTCGCTTGTCTTCGCCCGTGTATGCAATGACGTGCGCCGGGCGAGGCGTGCGAAGTAAAAACTTGCGAATGAGAACCGCGGACATTAGTGACCTGCATCCTCTCCGCCAGGGTACTCTCCGCGTGTCCACTCCGGCCGCACATGAGCGTTAGGTGAAAAAAGCACCGCAACGGTCAACGACGCCCGCTTGTTCGCTCCAATTCCAATGGCTTCCACGTCGACATAAGCCTGGATATCTTGCGCGGGCAGAACCTCAATCCGATTCGCGGGAGGCAATGTTTGCGAAGCCACAAGAGAGGGCGTATTGGTTGGCGGAGTTGTGATCTGGCTAACTGGGGCAAGGATTGGGCCTTGGACTGAAGTACAAAACCGGGTGTTGAGAAATGGCGGGCTGATGGGCAGGGCGAACGTCCAAAAATCGAACGTGCTCATTTCAACAGCCGTACGCCCTACGCCTATTGCGATGCGCCAAAATAGGTAAATTGCACCCCCCGTTGCGTCCGTTTCACCCAAGGACGCGTAAAGAAAGAACCTCCACGTATCCGGTCGCCCGTAACTAATCTTGGCAATCTGAGAAGTCACAACGCGTGGGGTATTGCCCAAAGCATTCGCTTCGATATTGAGGACCTTGTCGCCGCCCCAAAGATGCCAAGGAGGGATGCCAGCCATATCAACCTCGAGCCCCGTGCTCGAGCACGAGAGGCCGAGCATCCCTAACGCCTGCATGAATTCGCGACGGTCCCATTGCAACGTTTACTCCTTGATTGACGGAAAAATCTCCGCGTTGTGAAGGAGCAGTTGAGCCGAAGCCGGGTCAATGCCGAATTTCGAAGACAGGTCTTGCGCGAGGTTCAAGGCCTCGTCGACCATGGGTCCAATGCCAGGCACGAACTTCACGAGCGGCCGCGCTGCTTTGTAAGCCGTCTTCGCGATGCCCTTAGCGACCTTACCAAGCTTCTTGATGAACGAGCCGACGATCTGCTGAGCGGCCATGGCTTCATCGGCGCCGTAACAAGCCGCCAAGTCATTGAACGTCGCGCCGTCCAAAGCATCGGCAATGGCTCCGAGGCGGTTGATGTCAGACTCAGACGCGAAGCCTGCGGCCATGCCGAGCTCGATAGCGTGGTCGATGGCACCGGTGAGCGCAGTTTGCGCAACGGGATCTTGATGCAAGGACACCATTGCGAGATCCGTTGGGCTTCCCTTGTCGCGCGCCATGTGCTCTTTCCAGTTCCACGGGAGATCCGCGCGGGCCTGCCAATTGCCGTAGAATGGTCGCATCGCAATCGACGGGCGTACGATGTACGCTCCGCCGACTGAATGCGAAGGCTCGTTCATCATTGGATAAACGATGCCATCAGAGAAACCAACTTCATGCCCGCCCATGCCAGCGCGCTTGCTCGGATCTTCAATCGTGCCGTCGCTCCGTTGAACAACGGCGTGCCAACGCTTCGGGCCCGACTTGTAGACGACGGCCTTGGCCTCGGGATCTTCTCCCGTGTGCCTCAGCGTCGCCGCTTGCCAGGGCGCCAGATCGTCGCAGTCGCCCCACTTGCGATCCATGACGGCTTTGGCGCTGTCAAAGTGCTCATCGCCGGGAGGTTCGGGTTTCCAGCGCACACCGTGCTTCAGCCCAGCGGTGAAGCTTGGCACCTCACCGCTAGCTAGCATCTGCTCATTAAGTCTCGTGACGGACTCGAGAGCAGCGTCGAGCACTGGCGCATCCACGTGCGCCTCTGGAATCGCAACGTTGATACGCAAGGGACACCTTACGCGATGATGCGGCCTAGGAACATCATTGACGCAAAAATCGTGTCCGTTGTTGTTGGCAACGGGCTCGAGAGTTGCGCGAGAATGCGCACGATGACGCCGGGCTCTGCAGCCTTCAACGTAAGGCGCGTGCCGAACGAATTGGCCTGCCCAACGAGCTCGAGGTCAAACGGCGTGATGTCTGCGCCTTGCAGATCCGTGCCGATGTAGATCTGGCCAAGGATGCGCGGTGCCGCTGCGCCCGGACCCACGCGGCCAAGGCCAACGAGCAAACGTTCGGCGCGGAACGGCTTCTGAAGCTGCCCGCGAAATTCAATGGCGTTGAGCGTATTGGTGAACGTGCCACCGTTCGCCTGCGGCTCGAGTGGCAGTTGGACCATGCCCTCGTCGGGCTGGATGACGCCGGGCGCCAACTGTTTTCGCCACGATGGCTTCGGGGGGAGCTTGACAACTCGATGCCCGCCCCCACGATGCTTTACGATAGCGCCGACCACCTCCTCGCCCATGACGTCGCCCATCACATCGCCGTCCATACCGTCGCCAACAACATCGAAACCCATGGGATACCTACCTTTTGAATTGAACTATGTTTGCTTGTTTTGGTTGCGTTGCCTAACTGACTGTGGATGAACGGCGTCTAGACTTGCGCCGCGATGCCGTGAATTTGGTCGACCACGTCGCCGTCGACGTCGCCTGAAATCTTGCCCGTGCTGCCAAGCTGGTAGCCAGCAATGACGGCGGCCGCAAGCGTGGTGTCGCGCACGATGCCGCCTGCCATGCCGCCGCGTTGACGGCCAAGGAAGTAGCCAATTGCGGCAACCGTTCCGGCACGTCCGATGACGGGCAACGTGGGCAGGTTCGTGAACTTCTTCTCAATGAAGCCGTACACGGCGCCACCAATGGCGACGCCAAAAAGATGTTTGACAGTTCCTCCGCCGCCGGCAGCGGCTACGGAGTGTCGTCGACGATGTTTGACAGCTTTGGCTGCCCGGGGGGCAGTGACTTTGATAACCGGCGCCGCGGGTCGGGGCACCGTGATTGAACGTACAACGGTCGTAGATGCTTTGCTGCGGCGTTTGGCCATAGGCTCAACCGTACAAGGGGCCGCAAAAAAGCGCAACGCAAAAATGACGGGTGTCCAAGGGTTGACCAACCTCCGTCGAAGGTTCGTCCAACCTGGTGTGGGTGTGAGTGCGACCGCAAAAACGCAACGCGCCAAGGCAGCAACCTTGCGATTGCCTCTTGACGGGCGGCCTTTTTCTGAGTGATCGTACGGCCGTTACGCAAAAGGCCCGGCCTATCTCGCCGAGCCTTTGCTGATTGGAGCCCATACTTGACGCCTAAACAGGCACCAACTGACCGGGAAAATACAGTTGCTGAACGGCAAATGTCAACCCGGGATTTGCATATTCGTACAGCGTTGCCGCTTCTTTTATGCTTGGCCAGCTCCCCGGATGGTCCTTTCGACCGTCGGTCGACGATCCTGGAATCATTGAGAAATGTGGCCAGCGATCCAGATGGCAAGAGGTCCTCGCGGTGACGCTTGCGGCGACCTGGCCCGGACCGCACCCTGGCGAGGCTCGCGCAGCTTTCGAACGCGCACGACAGAACGGCATGAGTGCTGGCCGCTCACTGGTGTTGGGCATCGTAGCGTCTTTCAAACAGGGATGGATCTTCCGTCGCACGATCGCCAAGCACACGGGACTTTGCGTGCGCACGGTGCAACGCGCATTGACGCAAGGCCGTGAACTGGGCCTCATCGGAACGGCTCGCGCAAAGCCGACGGAGATCCCGCCGGGACTTACCGCGCCTGTCAAATGCGGCTGGTCGCACCGTTGGGTCGTCGGGTGGGGGCTTGCCGTGCAAGCGGCGAAAGAAGCCGTTGAAAAGGCCCGCTTACGCCGAATGGTGAAGACGACTGCACAAGCGTCTTCGCTTGTCAAGGCTCAAAAGCACGCGTTCGCTCGCCCCGTTGCGCGAACCTGGACAGCCGAGCAAATCGACGCCGAGCTCGAACGGCTCACGAAGGTGCCGCAAGGCCCCCCATAGAACCCCCCGACCCGCAATGGGTCACGGGTGACGGCCTATCACCTACCCCCGGTGATGGGCCGTCGTTTGCCTGTTTTTGCGTGCGCACGCTGAACACATAAGCGCACGTTCAGTGGTTTCTAAATTGACTACAGGGACGAACACCAAAAAACGGCAACCCGAACGGTCGGCCACCGTTGGCCATCTGGTCTAACTGTCCCTACCCCCTAGGGACAGTTTGTCACTGCAGAGATCCGGCAATTTGGGGAACTGCTTTCCCATGGATCTAGGTCTCAGTGGGGGCTGCTCGAGTGTGGGCGATGGGTTCACGCGGCTTGGCTTCGCCAGGGCCGCTGCGCGGCATCCTAGTGCGCTCAAACGGCGCGCGCCTCCAAACGCTGGCAAGTGGATCGCGCGCGCTTCTGGTAAGCTCTGGGCGTGATTGCTGCCTACCTCCGAGTGTCGAGCAAGTCTCAGGACCTCAAAACGCAACGGGATGCCATCCAGCGCCTCTGCAAGGCCAGGCGCGAGCGTATCGACCTAGTTTTCGAGGACCGAGTCTCAAGCCGCAATGAGCGCCCGCAACTCAATGCCCTTCGTGAATTCATTCGGGGGGGGCAGGTGCGCAAGCTCTACGTCTTTCGACTCGACCGGCTCACGCGTGGCGGGGTGTGCGAGATGCTGAACCTCATGAACGAGTTCCGCGATCACGGTTGCGAGGTCGAGTCAATTGCTGACGGCTTTGGTTTCCAGGGCCCGGCGAGGGACGTTGTGCTCGCCGTGATCGGCATGTGCGCGCAATTGGAGCGTGCGGCCATCACCGAGCGAGTAGCAGCGGCTCGAGCCCGCAAGGAGGCCGCCGGCGAAGCTTGGGGCCGTCCCACGGTTATCAGTCCGGAAATCGGAGAACGGATCCATGCCATGCGGCGCCACGATTACAGCATCCGCAGAATAGCCAAAAAACTAGGGCTCGTACCCTCAACCGTTCACCTATGGTTGTCCAGAAATCCCACCCCCCAAACGGACTTCTTGTTGGACGAGAAATTCCCTGCCGGCAACGCTTGACGGGGGGTGTCCGGTTAGGTTACTTTTCGAACATGGCCGAGAACGATTTGGTAGAATTCAACCTGTTACCCGAGGAAATGACGCTAGCCCGGGAAATTCGCCTTAAGTTGCTTCGAGGGCTATCGAAGCCTACGGACATAGGCGCGGCATCGCTGGCAGCCACCGCCGCGATGGTAAGCGCTTGCACCAGCATCATTGAAAGCGAGCGCCGCCGATGAACCTCACCCTTCACTCGACCAAGCGCTTTGCCTTGCTCGATGGTGTCCAGTGCCGAATTTGGGAAGGCCGCACCCCGAGCGGTGCGAAGGTTCAAGCCTACGTGCATCGGTTGCGAGTCGATGAAAAGGAATGCACCGAGCTTGAATCCGAGCTGCTCGAGCAAGCGCCGCCGGCGGCCTATGAAGAGAAGGCTCCCACTACGGAGCGTTCGAAGTGAATACGTTTACTTTCGACTTCGCAACGGCTGCCAAAAGGATCGGCATCGCACTGGCGAGTGTAGCTGCAATCGGAGTTCCTCCACAGATTCCTGAAGAAGAGATTGCAGAATTCACGGGGCGTTGTCTCGTTGGGCAGGGACTGGAATTATTGCTTCAAACTGGCATGAGTCGTGACGACATGCATGCAGTGGTTGACCAGATTCTTACAATCTACCCGTCTGTAAGTGTTGAATGCCGCAGAGCTATGATGCGCGACGTGAAGGACCACCAATGATCTTCTTTTCGACGCACTGCTGGCAGCTCGGCCACGAGCTCGGCGTTGACGAAGGTCTCGCCGAATTCACGCGCCAGGCGAACCTCGATCTGCGCCACACCAACGAAGACGTTTTACCCTGCGTCAAGGTGCTGTTCATGCTGCGGCAGTCCTTCCCCGTTCAGGTGTGGGTCGATCCGGGGAGCTCGCGAATTGCGGAGAGTCGGTGCCGAGCCTTCCACGACTTTCTTCATTCGTCGCAGTGCCACACGTGGGTGACCTGCGATGATGACGTCGAATGCGACTTAACAACGCTCTCGTATCTGCTGAGCGCCGTCGACGTGCGTGAGCCCGTCATTTGTTCGGCGCCGTACTGGTGTCGATTGACAAAGGGACAAGAGCCACGCATTAGCGTGCAGCTGCCACGCTCGCCGCTCGTTGTTCCGATTCCAGGGGGTGGGCAAATGGTCCGAATGCTTCGAGGTGGCTTTGGCCTTGTCGCGATGAACCGCGCCGCTGCCATCGCGGTCCAAGAGGGGTGCAAGATTGCCCAGCTGGACTACACCGACACCCACGGCGTCACTCGGACGGCTCCGTTCCTTGAAACCATCGTCGACCGTTTTTGGCGAGGCGAAGACATCGCCTTTTTTGAACGCATGCCGTCGTTCGTCGACAAGATGGCACTTTGTAAGGGGTTCACGCGGCACGCGGGGCAAGTGCTTGACCTGCGGCTACTCGTCGACGGTCCTGCAACGTTGCAAGAGGTCAAAGATGCCCATCTCGACACAACGCGCGAGCCTCACGCGTGACCCGTGCGCCGGCTGCGGCAAGCGGCCTAGCGACGACAACGTCTACCGGTTGTGGATGACCGTCCTGAACGACCGCGGCGAGCGGATCATCAACCTTTGTGAAGACTGCGCTTCGCGTGCTGCAACGTCCTACCTGGACCAGCTGGCGCGCGTGCAACGTGCCTACGGCAAACCGCCGCCATTCATGTTGAAGCCAACCGAAGACCGTCGTCGACGAAGGGTAGGCGGGT
>Ga0335070_10001765_pt1 | contig 25184 bp, 20 predicted proteins | sample Lox_Sample_13_FD_206722 | JGI IMG/M metagenome (GOLD analysis project Ga0335070, IMG submission 206722) | Soil microbial communities from Loxahatchee National Wildlife Refuge, Florida, United States - Lox_Sample_1.3 | ecosystem: Environmental > Terrestrial > Soil > Wetlands | place: USA...
ATGCTGGTTGCATCGGCGAGCGGCCGCGTGGCGCACGACGCCGCGGATGCCCGCATCCACGCCGCGCGGCTTTTCGAAAGGCCTTCTGAGGCGCAGCTACCGGGCAAGCTGGGCGCGCGCACGCGCCAGGTCCTCGGGGCCGTTGAGGTTCGCCAGCACGGCGGGGTCCACGTCGACCGCCAGCGGCTCCAGCGCGGCGACGTGGTCGATCAGGCGGCCCGCCGGGTCGAAGCCGCGCAGCAGCTCGAGCGCGCGGGGCTCGTAGCGCGCGGCCAGCGGCTGGATGCGTCCCTCGGCGCGCGCGACGACGACGGGCGCCTGCGAGGCCGTGGTCGCCAGCGTGCGCACGAGCTCGGCGGTCGCGAACGGCATGTCGCACGCGAGCACGACGACCGCCCGCCCGCGCGCGAAGCGCAGCGCGGCGACGATCCCGGCGAGCGGGTGGCGCGGCTCGTCGGGCTCGCGCCAGACGCGCACGCCGTCGCCGACCGCAGGCAGCGGCGTGTCCGCCTTGGCGACCACGGCCACCTCCCCGAGCACGGCGCGCAGCGCCGCCAGCGGATAGGACACGAGCGGACGGCCGGCGAGCAGCACGCCCGGCTTGGGCGCGCCCATCCGCCGCGAGGCCCCGCCCGCCAGGACGACGCCGACGGGCGCGCCGCTCACACCGACCGCGGCCCCTCGCCGTAGTCGCCGAACGGCGCGTCGCGCTCGGCGACCGCCCGGCGCACGTCCTGCATGGCCGCCTGCGTGAACGCCTGGCCCTCGGGCGTGTGGCGTGCGGCGCCGTCGAGCAGCGTGCCGAGCAGCTGGGTCGTCTGCAGTCCCATCTGCTCGAAGGTCGCGTTGACCAGGAGCTTCATCATCTGCAGCTGGTTGGCGGGCAGGCGCGCGATCCGCTGCGCGAGCTCGAGCGCGGTCGCGTCGAGCTCGGCCTCCGGGACGCAGTCGCTCGCCAGGCCCCACTCGACCGCGCGGCGCCCGTCGAGCGCGTCGCCGGTCAGCAGCAGGCGCTTGGCGCGCTCGAGGCCGACGCGGTAGGCCCACATCGCGGTTGTCGGCGACCCCCAGACCCGCGCCGGCGGGTACCCGATGCGGCAGTCCTCCGCACAGACGATGAGATCCGAGCAGAGCGCGAAGTCGGTGCCGCCGCCCACGCAGTAGCCGTGCACCTGGGCGACCACCGGCTTCGGCGAGCGCCACAGCGCCATGTACGTGCCGACGAACCCCGACATCATCCACTGATCCTTCATCGGGTCCCACGGCAGGCCGGCCTCGGCCTCCTCCATGATCTCCACGCCCCAGCCGATGTCGTAGCCCGCGCAGAAGGCCCGCCCCGCGCCGCGCAGCCGGATGACGCGCACCGCGGGGTCCTGCTCGGCCTCGTACAGGCTCTGGCGCAGGTCGCCGATCAGCTCCGAGGTGATCGCGTTGAGGCGCTGCGGGCGGTTGAGCGTCAGCGTCGCCACGGCCTCTGCGACTTCGAGGAGGACGGTCCCTGCCATGTGGCAAGGCTACCTGCGCGCCTCTTACACTGGGATGCGTGGAACGCTCCGTCGAAGCCCGCTCGTGGCTGCGCTGTTACCGCTGCTGGTCGACCGATCTCGAAGTGCAGGTGCACTACGAGGGGATCCACCGGATCGATCCGGAGACCGGCGAGCGCGCCGAGGTCGTCGACGAGATCCAGGAGGCCGTCGTGCAGTGCCTGGACTGCATGCACGACCAGCCGCACCTCGGCTTCCGCGACGGCCGCGTCGAGCCGGTCGAGGACCGCTGGGAGCGCATGATCGCGGGCACGCCGTGGGTCGCCTCCTGCACGGTGACCGTCGACGCCGAGGACGTCGAGACGTGCTCGGGCCCCGAGGCCGGCGACGCGCTCTCGTTCGCCGCCTTCGGGGAGCACGGCACGCGCGAGTTCTTCACACACGTGCGCTTCCACAAGCACGAGGACGACAAGATCGTCGTGCACCTGCTCGTCGAGCTCTACGCCCGCTCGCAGGACGAGGCCACCGAGGTCCTCGAGGACGCCGCGCGCGGAACGCTCGCGATCACCTCGCTGGCCGAGGAGTCACGCCCGCCGGCGTCGACGGCCGAGGGCCCCGGGCACTAGCACCGGGCCGCGCGGCCCGGGCGCCGATCAGGCGTCCAGGCGCTGCTCGAGCTTCGTCAGCTCGTCACGCAGGGCGGCGGGCAGGTCGTCGCCGAACTGCGCCAGGTGCTCGCGCACCTGCTCGAGCTCGTGGCGCAGCGCGTCCTCGTCGACGTGCAGAAGCTGGTCGATCGCGCCGGGCGCAAGGTCGAGTCCGTCGAGGTTCAGCGCGCCGTCGGCGGGCACGAGGCCGATCGGCGTCTCGACCGCCTCCGCGCCATCCTCGCAGCGGCGGAACACCCATTCGAGCACGCGGCTGTTCTCGCCGTAGCCCGGCCACAGGAACGACCCGTCGGCGCCCTTGCGGAACCAGTTGACGTAGAAGATCTTCGGCAGCTTCGCCTCCGGCGTGGCGCCGATCCGCAGCCAGTGATCGAAGTAGTCGGCCATGTTGTAGCCGCAGAACGGGAGCATCGCGAACGGGTCGAAGCGCAACTGGCCGACGCCGCCGGCCGCCGCCGCCGTCATCTCCGAGCTCATGGTCGCGCCGAGGAACACGCCGTGATCCCAGTCGAAGGCCTCGCGCACGAGCGGCACCACGGTCGCGCGGCGCCCGCCGAAGAGGAATGCGTCGATCGGCACGCCGGCAGGGTCCTCCCACTCGGGGGCGATCGCCGGATCCTGCGAGGCCGGACAGGTGAAGCGGGCGTTGGGGTGCGACGAGGGCGTCTCGGAGTCGGGCGTCCAGTCGTTGCCGTGCCAGTCGATGAGGTGCGCGGGCGCCTCCTTCGTCATGCCCTCCCACCAGACGTCGCCGTCGTCGGTGAGGGCGACGTTCGTGAAGATCGAGTTGGCGCGGATCGTCGCCATCGCGTTCGGGTTCGTCTGCTCGCCGGTTCCCGGCGCGACGCCGAAGAAGCCGGCCTCGGGGTTGATCGCGTGCAGGCGGCCGTCCTCGCCGAACTTCATCCAGGCGATGTCGTCGCCGATCGTCTCGACGGTCCAGCCCTCGAGCGTCGGGATCAGCATCGCGAGGTTCGTCTTGCCGCAGGCGGACGGGAACGCGCCGGTGATGTACTTCGAGACGCCCTCGGGCGAGGTCAGCTTGAGGATCAGCATGTGCTCGGCCAGCCAGCCCTCGTCGCGCGCCATGACCGACGCGATCCGCAGCGCGAAGCACTTCTTGCCGAGCAGCGCGTTGCCGCCGTAGCCCGATCCGTAGGACCAGATCTCGCGCGTCTCGGGGAAGTGCACGATGTACTTCTCGCTGTTGCACGGCCACCGGACGTCGTCCTGGCCGTCCGCCAGCGGCGCGCCGACGCTGTGCAGGCACGGCACGAACTCGCCGGCGTCGCCGAGCGTGTCGAGCGCAGCCTGCCCCATGCGGGTCATGATGCGCATCGAGACGGCCACGTAGGCGGAGTCGGTCAGCTGCACCCCGATGTACGACTTGTCCGAGCCGAGCGGCCCCATCGAGAACGGGACGACGTACATCGTGCGCCCGCGCATCGAGCCCTCGAAGAGCGGCGTCAGCGTGGCGCGCATCTCGTCCGGGGCCATCCAGTTGTTCGTCGGGCCCGCGTCCTCCTTGCGCTTGCAGCAGATGAACGTGCGGTCCTCGACGCGGGCGACGTCGGAGGGATCCGACCACCCGAGGTAGGAGTTCGGGCGCTTGGCGTCGCTCAGCTTGCGGAACGTCCCGTTGTCCACGAGCAGCTGGCAGAGACGGTCGTACTCCTCGGCCGAGCCGTCGCACCAGTGCACGGCGTCCGGCTGCGTGAGGGCGGACATCTCGTCGACCCAGGCCGTGAGCTTCTGGTTCTTGGTAGGAACGGCGACGTCGGACACGGCGATGCTTGCCTCCTGGCGCGAACGGGACCCGCCGTCGCCCCGGCTCCGGGGAACGGCGAAGCGGGGCGAGGGATGACACCGGACCTCGCCCCCTGCTGTGATGGGTGGAACGCTACCGGGCAGCGGGCCTGCGCGGCGTCGCGGCGAGGCCGTGCACCCGGACCGTAGGAACTACGGAGTGGGCCGGCGCGCGCGGCCGCTCGTTACGCGGGAGCCTCGCCGGGCTCCCTGCGCGGCACGAGCACCAGGCGCTTGAACTCGGCGACGAGCAGGCCGTCCTGGTTGCGGACCTTCGTGTGGACCTTCACGACGCCCCGGTCGGGCTTGCTCTTGGACTCCTTCTTCTCGAGCACCTCGGTCTCGACGAACAGCGTGTCGCCGTGGAAGACGGGGTTGGGGTGCGAGAGCTCCTCGGTGGCGAGGTTCGCGATCGCCTTGCCGGAGACGTCGCTGACGCTCATGCCGAGCGCCAGCGAGTAGACGAGCGGCCCGACCACGACGTTGCGCCCCTGCTGGGAGCCGGCCGCGTACACGTCGTTGATGTGGAGCGGATGGTGGTTCATCGTGAGCAGGCAGAAGAGGTGGTCGTCGGCCTCGGTCACGGTCTTGGCGGGCCAGTGCTGATAGACGTCGCCCACCTCGAACTCCTCGAAGTACCGGCCGTACTGGTGCGCGCCGCTCGCCTCCCGCGCGCGCTGATCGGTGCTGAAGTCGTGGCTCATGGGGCGGGATCATGCCGTCTCACGCCTCAGGAGGGCATGCACGTCATCCCAGCCCCGGCCGTCGTCGCGTCGCCCCACCCACCCCCCGACCCCGTCGAGTGGTCGCTTCGCTACCTCAGCGGTAGTCAATCGACCACTCGATGCGTGGCGGCCGTGGCGGAGGCCCAGGGTGGGTGCGTCGCGCGGCGGCAGCTAATGGCGCTGGGGTGCACCGCGCGCGTCGTTCACCGCATGCTCGAGCGCGGGTACCTGCGTGCGCTCCACCGCGGCGTCTACGCCGTCGGGCACCTCCCGCGGACGCATCTCGCGGCGTGGTGGGCGGCCGTGCTCGCGTGCGGCGAGGGCGCGGCGGTGAGCCACGGCACCGCCGCGGCGGGCCTCGCACTGCTGCGCCCGTCCAGGCGCCTCCACGTCACGACGCCCGCGAAGCGGAGCCGGCGGGGGATCGCGACGCACCGGGCCGACGTCGAGCGCGTCTACGTCGCCGGCCTCCCGTGCACGACCGTCGCGCGCACGCTCGTCGACCTCGCCGGCTGCGTGCCGCACCGCGTGCTCGAGAGCGCGGTGCGCCAGGCGCAGGTGCGCGGCGTCCTCGACGTCGATGCGGTCGGGATCGTGCTGCTCGGCGCGCCGCGCGCCCGCGGCGTCCGGCGGCTGCGGGCGATCCTCGACGACCCGGTCGCGCTGGCGCCGACGCGCAGTCGCGAGGAGCGCGCGGCGCTGGAAGCGGTGCTCCAGGCCGGCCATCCCTGGCCGGTCGTCGGCGGCGTCGTCCCCGGGACCGCGGAGAACGTCGACCTCCACTGGCCCGCCTCGCGCCTCGTGCTCGAGATCGACGGCCCGACGCACGACACGGCGGTCCAGCGCCGCCGCGACGCCCGGCGCGACGCCGCCCTGCGGCTCCTCGGTTGGCGGGTCGTGCGGGTGCCCGCCGAGCACGCGGCGCGGGCCGCCGCGCTGCTTCCGGCGCCCGCGGATGCGTAGACTCGCCCGCCGATGAGACACCCGCGTGACTTCTTCAAGCCGCTCGCCGTCGGGGCGCCCGAGCCGCTCCGCGAGATCCCGTTCCCGCCGTCGCGGATGATCCACTTCTTCGATGCCTCGAACGAGAAGATGCGGGCGAAGCTGCCCGATATCGCGAAGAAGACGGACATCCTCCTCGGCAACCTGGAGGACGCCGTACCGGTCGACAACAAGGAGGCGGCGCGCGAAGGCCTCGTGACCGTCGGCAGGGAGATCGACCTCGGCGACACGCAGCTCTGGACGCGCGTGAACAGCCTCGAGTCGCCCTGGGTGCTCGACGACCTCACGCGCCTGGTCACCGAGATCGGCGACAAGCTCAGCGTGATCATGATCCCGAAGGTCGAGGGCGCCTGGGACATCCACTACGTCGACCGCCTGCTCGCCCAGCTCGAGGCCAAGGCCGGCGTGCGGGAGCCGATCCTGGTGCACGCGATCCTCGAGACGGCACTCGGCGTCGTCAACGTCGAGGAGATCGCGTACGCCTCGCCGCGCATGCAGGGCATGAGCTTCGGCCCCGCGGACCTGGCCGCCTCGCGGCGCATGAAGACCACGCGCGTCGGCGGCGGGCACCCCGGCTACGTCTCGATGAGCGACCCCGAGCTCGACGCCGACGGCGCGATCGTCGAAGGCCAGACGCGCATCACCGCCCAGCAGGACCCGTGGCACTACTCGATCGCGCGCATGGTCGACGCCTGCGCCAGCGCCGGGATCCTCCCCTTCTACGGGCCGTTCGGCGACATCCGCGACGTCGAGGCGTGCGAGGCGCAGTTCCGCGCGGCCTTCCTGCTCGGCTGCGTCGGCGCCTGGTCGCTGCATCCCGCGCAGATCGACATCGCGAAGAAGGTCTTCTCCCCCGACCCCGACGAGGTGAAGTTCGCCAAGAAGGTCATCGAGGCGATCCCAGACGGCCGCGGCGTGCACATGATCGACGGCAAGATGCAGGACGACGCGACCTGGAAGCAGTGCCAGGTGATGGTCCAGCTCGCCGAGCTGCTCGCGAAGAAGGACCCTGAGCTGGCCGAGGCCTACGGGTTCGAGGGCACCCCCGCATGAGGTTCTTCGAATACGAGGCGCGCGAGATCGTGGGGCGCGCCGGCATCCCCGTGACCGACTACGGCTTCACGCGCGACGCGCAGGAGGCCAAGGCGATCGCCGAGCGCATCGGCGGGCCCACGGTCATCAAGTCCCAGGTGCTCACGGGCGGGCGGATGAAGGCCGGGGGCGTGCAGTTCGCCGACAACCCGCAGGAGGCGGAGGCCTACGCGAAGGACATCCTGAACCTCGAGATCAACGGGCACATGCCGCGCGGCGTGCTCGTTGACCCCAAGGCCGACGTCGCGCAGGAGTTCTACGCCGGCGTCGTCTGGGACGGCACGGCGAAGCGCCCCGTGATGATCTTCTCCCCCGTCGGCGGCATCGACATCGAGCAGGTCGCCGAGGAGCACCCCGACCGCGTGGGCCGGCGGCACTTCTCGAACATCCTGCCCTTCGGCGACTTCGAGGCCAAGGAGGTCATCGCCGCCACCGGCGTCACCGGCTCGGACCTGAACCGCCTGGTCCCGATCGTCACCCGGCTCGCGAAGCTCTTCGTCGAATACGACATGACGCTCGCCGAGATCAACCCGCTCGGCAGGCTCGCGGACGGCACGTTCGTCGCGCTCGACGCGCACATGGACATGGAGAACGAGGCGCGCGGGCGCCACAGGGCGCTGCTGCACGAGCTCGGCGTCGCCGACGAGGAGACCCGCCAGGCGCGCGAGGCGACCGAGTTCGAGCTCGCCGGCGAGGCGGTCGACGCCCAGGACCACCGCGGCGTCGCGGGCAACGTCACCGAGTTCGACGGGAACCTCGGACTGGTCATCGGGGCCGGCGGCGGGTCGCTGACGCTGTTCGATGCGGTTCGCGCCCACGGCGGCAGGCCCGCGAACTACTGCGAGATCGGCGGCAACCCGTCGGTCGCGAAGGCCTGCGGGCTGGCGAAGCTCGTCCTGCAGAAGCCGGGCGTCGACAAGATCGCGGTGATGATGTCGATCGTCTCCAACACGCGGGTCGACATCGTCGCGCGCGGGGTCATCAAGGCCTGCCTCGAGCTCGGGTACGACCCGGCGGAGAAGATCGCGATCTTCCGGATCCCGGGCGCCTGGGAGGAGGAGGGCTTCAAGATCCTCGAGCGCTACGGCGTGGAGTACGCCGACCGCTCGGTGTCCATGCACGAGGCGGCGCGCCGCGCCGTGGAGAAGATCCAGGGGGCGGCGGCCTGATGTCGATTCTCATTGACTCGGAGACGACGTTCATCGTCCAGGGCATCACCGGCCGCGAGGCCGTGAACCTCACGCGCGAGTGCCTGGACTACGGCACCGGCGCGAAGATCGTCGGCGGGGTCACCCCTGGCCGCCTGGGCCGGGAGGTCCACGGTGTCCCCGTGTTCGACACCGTCGAGCAGGTGGTCGCCCACCACGGCGGGCCGATCGACGGGTCGGTGGTCACCGTGCCCCCGGCGTTCACCAAGGACGCCGTCTTCGAGGCGCTCGAGAACGGCATCAGGCTGATCGTGATCGTCACCGAGCGCATCCCCCGCCGCGACGTCGCCCAGATGGTCGAGCTCGCGAGCCTGCGAGGGGCGCGCATCATCGGCCCCAACTGCCTGGGGATCATCGTCCCCGACGTCATCAAGATGGGCGGCATCGGCGGGCCGGCGAAGGACGCCGCGAAGGCCTACACACCCGGGCCGATCGGCGTCATCTCCCGCTCGGGCGGCATGACGACCGAGATGTCCTCGACGCTGACGGCGGCGGGGCTCGGCCAGTCGACGGCCGTCTCGATCGGCGGCGACGCGATCATCGGCTCGACGTACGCCGAGCTCATGCCCCTGTTCGAGGCCGACGATCAGACGCAGGGCATCGTCATCTACACCGAGCCCGGCGGCCGCATGGAGGCCGAGCTCGCGCGCTGGGTGACCGAGCACCGCTCGCGCCTGCCGATCGTGGCGTTCATGGCCGGGCGGTTCATGGACGAGATGCCCGGCATGAGCTTCGGCCACGCCGGCACGATCGTCGAGGGCAAGGAGGACACGGCCGCCGAGAAGATCGCGCGCCTCGCCGAGGCGGGCATCACGGTGGCCGAGGAGATCTCGCAGATCCCGGACCTCATCCGGGCGAAGATCGCGGAGAGGAGCGCGGCATGAGGCTCGACGGCACGTTCATCGGCGTGGAGGTCGACGACGCGGCCGCCGCCGACTCCGCGACCGCCGCGAAGCTCACGGAGGTCTGCCCGGTCGACATCTTCGCCCAGCGGTCCGGCCCCCACCCGCCCGCGCTCGAGCTCGTCGAGCAGAACCTGGACGAGTGCGTGCTGTGCCGCCTGTGCCTCGACGCGGCCCCCGGCGCGCTGCGGGTGCTCAAGCTCTACGACGACGGCGCGGCGCTGTCGCGGCGCGCCGGAACCCCGGCCGCGATCACCCGCGCCGGCACGTCGTTCTCGGCGACCGAGCCCGCCTCGAGCACGGCTCGGGCGCCGACCGTGACGCCGGGGAGGACGCACGAGCGCGCCCCCAGCTTCGCGCCCTCCCCGATCACGACCGGGGCGCTCAGCAGGCCCTGCAGGCGCAGCGGCCGCTCGACGTCGGCGATCGCGCGGGTCGTGTCGGTGAGCAGCACGTCGTCGCCGGCGTGGACTCCCGCGCCGATCTCGATGCGCTCGCACGCGCTGACCACGCAGCGCTCCCCCAGCCGGACGCCGGCGCCCACCCGTACCTCGCCGGCGGCGACCTCGAAGCGCGACCCGTCACCGATCCTGCAGCCGCGCTCCAGCACGACGCGCGCGCCCGGCGCGACCGTGAAGCGCACCGCTCGGCCGAGCTGGACGCCCGGCTCGCGCTCGACCCCGGCGGGAAGGCGGGTGCGCTGTCGCCGCGGGGAGAGCCTCACGAGTCGAAGCCTAGACCGCGCTCGCGGCGCCGGCGACGCAGGTCCTCCGCCAGCAGTTGCGCACGCCGGCTGCGCCAGGTCGCCAGCGCGAGCCGCGAGCGATCGGGGCGTGCGAGCGCCGCGACGTCGCCCGGGGCGCGCACGCCGCGGGCGCGGAGCGCCGCCGCGGCGCGCACGGCGATCTCGGCCTCCCCGAGCGCGGTGAGGTGCACGGCGTCCGGCAGCACGAGCTCGCGCCCGGCGAGGTCGTCGAGCGCGACCAGGACGGCGCCGTGCCGCACCGCCCCAGCACGGATGATCGCGTTCGCCGCGCGCGGTTTGGGCGCCGCGGTCGGGCGCCCGAGATCCTCCGGCATGGTCGCCGTGAGCACGAGTGGCGCGGCGCGCGCCAGCGCGCAGAGGATCGCCTCGAGGTCGCGCGCGAAGGCGCCGGCGTCCCACCCGGGCTCGCGCGCATCGTTCACCCCGACGTACAGGCAGGCGACGTCGAACTCCCCTTGCAGCTCCGGCACCTGCTCCCGCAGCACCGCGCCGGCATCGGCGCCGTCACGCGCGAGGTTGCGGCAGGAGAGGCCCAGCGCGTCGGCCAGCAGTTCGACCCACGGGCGGCCCGGCAGCCCCAGCATCGGCGTCCCGCCGTCGCGCGTGATCGAGTCCCCGAGCGCGACGAGCCCGCTCACGCGGCCACCCGCCCGCTCTCCTGGCTGACGGCGCGCAGGCGGTCGGCCAGCGCACCCGTGAGCTGGCCCGACCGCAGCTGCCAGCGCCACTGGCCGCGGCTGCGGCCGGGATGGTTCATGCGGGCCTCGGAGCCGAGGCCCAGGAGATCCTGCGCCTGCACGACGCACAGGCGCGCCGGCGAGCGCTGCGCCAGGCGGATGAAGCGCCACTCGACCTGGGCGTCGGGGAAGGCCCGGACCGCCTCGGCGGCCAGTGCGCGCCGCTCGGCGGGCAGGCTCGCCCACCATCCGCGCAGCGTGTCGTTGTCGTGCGTGCCCGTGTACGAGACCTGGCACTCGACCTGGTGGGCGGGCCAGTGCGGCGTGTCGGGCTCGGCGGGATCGAAGGCGAACTGCAGGACCGCCATCCCGGGCAGCCGGAGCTGCTCGCGCAGGCGCACGACCGCGGGCGTGATGACGCCGAGGTCCTCGGCGATCATCGGCAGCTCGCCGAGCTCCCGCCGCGCGGCGTCGAACAGCGCGCGGCCGGGGCCGCGGCGCCAGTGCCCCGCGCGCGCGTCGGGAGCATCGTCCGCGACGGCCCAGGCGGCCGTGAACCCGCGGAAGTGGTCGAGCCGCACGAGGTCGAAGAGCTCGAAGGTGCGGCGCAGGCGCTCGATCCACCAGCGGTAGCCGGTGCGGCGCAGCGCCGGCCAGTCGTAGAGCGGGTTGCCCCAGAGCTGCCCGCGGTCGGTGAAGGCGTCGGGCGGCACGCCCGCCTGGAGGCCCGGCATGAAGATCCGCGGGTGAGCGCGGTGGTCGACACCGCCTCGCGCCACGTAGATGGGCAGGTCGCCGATCAGGCGTACGCCGCGCGCTGCGCCGTACGCGCGCAGGGCGCCCCACTCGCGCTCGAAGCGCACCTGATCGGCCACGGCCCGCGGCCCGGCGGCGGCTTCCCAGTCACCGACCCAGAACGCATGGCGCTCGCGGAACGCCGCGATCTCACCGGCGGACACGGGCGCAGCCGGATCCTCAAGCAGCCCGCGCCAAGCGGCGAACGCCGACGGCGAGCGGTACGGCGAGCGCCCGCGACCCGGGGGGCCGATCGGCAGCATCTGCCACCACGACTGACCGGCGCGCGCGAGCCAGTCGACGAACGCCCGCGCCTCGGGCCCCAGACGGCCGCCGGGCAGCGAGGTGACGTGCAGCTGGACGCCGCTGGACCGAGCCGGGCTGGTCATCGGATCGTCGTATTGTGGTGGCTCCGGATGCCGAAGCCGCCCGCCCTGCCCTCCGAGCCGCCGCCCCGCATCCGGGTCGCCGCGGTTCGGCCCCAGCTCGACGGCGGCCGCTGGCCGGTGAAGCGCTGCGCCGGCGACACGGTGCGCGCGAGCGCCGACGTCTTCCGCGACGGCCACGAGGTCCTGCGCGCCGCCGTCCAGTTCCGCAGCCCCGGGCGGCGACGCTGGGAGGAGGCGCCGATGGCCGCCGTCGACGCCCACCACGCCGGCGTGCGCTGGGAGGGCGAGTTCCCCGTCGCCGCGCTCGGCCGCTGGAGCTTTCGCGTGGTCGCCTGGGTGGACCCGCTGGCGACGTGGCTGGATGAGCTGCGGCGCAAGCTCGAAGCCGGCCAGGAGGGCGACCTCGCCGGCGAGCTCTCCGAGGGCGTGCCGCTGCTGCGCGCCGCGGCCGCGCGCGCCCGCGGCGCCGACGCGCGGGCGCTCACGGCACTTGCCGACGGCGTGGGCGAGGGCGGCGACCCGGCGGCGCTGCTGGCGCCGGCGGTGCTGGAGCTGAGCACCCGCCACGGCGTGCGCACCGAGGAGGTCGTCGGGGACGAGCTCCCCGTGCAGGTCGACCCGCTGCTCGCGCGCTTCGGCTCCTGGTACGAGCTCTTCCCGCGCTCGTGGGGGGGCTTCGCCGGGGTGCGCGACCAGCTCCCGCGGCTGGCCGAGCTCGGCTTCGACGTGCTCTACCTGCCTCCCATCCACCCGATCGGTCGCACCAACCGCAAGGGGCCCAACAACGCGCTCGTCGCCGGCGCGGGCGATCCCGGCAGCCCGTGGGCGATCGGCGCCGCCGAGGGCGGGCACGCCGATGTCCATCCGGAGCTCGGGACTGTGGCTGACTTCGAGGCGCTCGTCGCCGACGCGCGTGCCCACGGCATCGAGGTCGCGCTCGACCTCGCACTGCAGTGCTCGGCCGACCACCCGTGGCTCACCGAGCACCCGGAGTGGTTCTTCCGCCGCCCGGACGGGACGCTGAAGTACGCCGAGAACCCGCCCAAGCGCTACCAGGACATCTACAACCTGAACTTCGACAGCCGCGACTGGCGCGGCCTGTGGCGGGCGATCCTCGGCGTGGTGCGCTGCTGGATCGCGCGCGGCGTGCGCGTGTTCCGGGTCGACAACCCGCACACCAAGCCGATCGGCTTCTGGGAATGGCTGCTCGCGAGCGTCGCCGCCGACGACCCGGACGTGATCTTCCTCAGCGAGGCGTTCACGCGCCGGGCGGTGATGCGCGAGCTCGCCAAGGCCGGCTTCCACCAGTCCTACACCTACTTCACCTGGAAGAGCAGCCACTGGGAGCTGACCGAGTACGTCACCGAGCTCGCGAGCTCGGGCGAGGAGCAGTACTTCCGCCCGAACTTCTTCGTCAACACGCCGGACATCCTCACGGCCGAGCTGCAGCACGGCGGGCCGCCGGCGTTCGCGCTGCGGGCGGTGCTCGCTGCGACGCTCGCGCCGTCGTGGGGCATGTACTCGGGCTTCGAGCACTTCGAGCGCGAGCCGCTGCGCGAGGGCTCGGAGGAGTACCTGGACTCCGAGAAGTACCAGCTGCGCGCGCGCGACCTGCAGGGCCCCCTGCTGCCGCTGATCGCGCGCCTGAACGCGATCCGGCGCGAGAACCCGGCCTTCGCGCGCCTGGCCAACATCCGCTTCCTGGTCACCCACAACGACTCGCTGCTGGCATACGCCAAGCGCGAGGGCTCGAACCTCGTGGTCGTCGTCGTCAACCTCGACCCCCACACCCCGCAGGAGGGGCTCGTGACCGTCCCCTACGAGCTTGGCACCGCGCCGACGCTGCACGTGACCGACCTGCTCGACGGCGTCGGCCATCACTGGCGCCTGGGCGGCAACTACGTGCGCCTGGACCCCACTGAGCGTCCTGCGCACGTGATGCGCGTGGAGGAGGCGTGAGCAGCCAGCCCGGTCCCGCGTCGAGCCGCTGGTTCGAAGCCGACCCACTGTGGTTCAAGCGGGCGGTCTTCTACGAGATCCACCTGCGCGGCTTCTTCGATTCCAACGCCGACGGGTCCGGCGACCTGCCGGGACTGACCGAGAAGCTCGACTACCTGGAGTGGCTGGGCATCGACTGCATCTGGCTGCTGCCGATGTACGCCTCGCCGCTGCGCGACGGCGGTTACGACATCGCCGACTTCTACGCGCTGCACCCGGACTACGGGTCGATCGACGACGTGCGCGCGTTCCTGGACGCGGCCCACGAGCGAGACATCCGCGTGATCGCCGACCTCGTGATGAACCACACTTCCGCCGACCACCCCTGGTTCCAGCGCGCGCGCCGCGCGCCGCCGGGCAGCCCCGAGCGCGACTTCTACGTGTGGTCGGACACACCCGATCGCTACGCCGACGCGCGCATCATCTTCATCGACACCGAGCAGTCGAACTGGGCCTGGGACGCCGAGGCCGGCGCCTACTACTGGCACCGCTTCTTCTCCCACCAACCCGACCTCAACTACGACAACCCGCAGGTCCGGGAGGCGATGCTCGATGTCCTGCGCTTCTGGCTGGACCTCGGGCTCGACGGCTTCCGGCTGGACGCCGTGCCCTACCTCTATGAGCGCGAAGGCACGATCTGCGAGAACCTGCCCGAGACGCACGCCTTCCTGCGTCGGGTGCGCGCCACGGTCGACGCCGAGTACCGCGACCGCGTGCTGCTCGCCGAGGCCAACCAGTGGCCCGAGGACGTCGTCGAGTACTTCGGCGCCGGCGACCAATGCCACATGGCCTTCCACTTCCCCGTGATGCCGCGTATGTTCATGGCGGCGCGCCGGGAGGAGGCCGCGCCGATCTACGAGATCCTCGAGCGGACGCCGAGCATCCCCGACACCTGCCAGTGGGGGCTGTTCCTCCGCAACCATGACGAGCTGACGCTTGAGATGGTCACCGACGACGAGCGCGATTACATGTACGCCGAGTACGCGAAGGACCCGCGGATGAAGCTCAACCTCGGGATCCGACGGCGCCTGGCACCGCTGCTCGACAACGGCCGCGACGAGATGGAGCTCATGCACGCCGTGCTCTTCTCGCTCCCGGGCAGCCCCGTCCTGTACTACGGCGACGAGATCGGGATGGGCGACAACGTCTACCTGGGCGACCGCGACGGCGTGCGCACGCCGATGCAGTGGACCGGTGATCGCAACAGCGGCTTCTCGCGGGCGGACTTCGCGCAGCTGTACGCGCCGCCGCTGATGGACCCGGTCTACGGCTACCAGGCGGTGAACGTCGAGGCCCAGCTGCGCAGCTCGACGTCGTTCCTGCGCTGGCTGCGACGCTTCATCGAGCTGCGCAAGGCCCACCCCGTCTTCGGCCTGGGCAGCTACCACCCGATCTTCACGACCAACCCGCGGATCTTCGCCCACATCCGCGCCTACGAGGACGACGTCGCGCTGTGCGTGCACAACTTCGCGCGCTCGGCGCAGGCGGTCGAGCTCGACCTCTCGGCATGGGAGGGCCGTATCCCGGTCGAGATGTTCGGGTCCACCCCGTTCCCGCGGATCGGTGAGCTGCCCTATCTGCTGACGCTGGCCTCGCACGGCTTCTACTGGTTCCTGCTGGCCGAGGCCGAGCAGGAGGACCCTGAGCCGCGGGCGGCGGCTGCGCCGGAGGCGGGCACGTGAGGCCGGCCGAGCTCGTGCTGGGCATCGAGCCGGGGGCGCTGGACGAGTGGATCTCGACGCAGCGCTGGTTCGCCTCCAAGGCGCGCGAGCTCGTGCGTGTCGAGCTGCTGGACGCGGTCACGCTGGCCGAGGCCCGGGACGATGCGCCGGCGCTGGCCGTGGCGGTCGCCGAGGCCGTCTTCACCGCCGGCACGCACGAGCGCTACCAGCTCGCGCTCGCGCTGCGCCCGGAGGCCGCGGCGCCCGCCGCGGCGACGCTCGCGACCGTGGCCGGGTTCGCCGTCGCCGACGCACTGCGCGACCCGCACGCGGGCCTGGCGCTCGGGCGCCTGCTCGCCGCCGGCGGCACGATCGAGGGCGGCCCCGCGAGCGGGCGAGTCACGTTCTACGCCCAGCGCGCCGTCGAGCTGCCGCCGGTGGATGAGGTGGGTCCGCTCGCCGCCGAGCAGTCGAACAGCTCGGTCGTCTACGACCAGACGCTGATCCTGAAGTGCTACCGGCGCCTGGAGCCCGGCGAGAGCCCGGAGCTCGAGATGCTGCGCTTCCTCTCCGATCACAGCTTCACCCACATCCCCGAGCTCGTCGGCTGGTACGAGTACCGCGGCGAGTCGATGGACGCCACGCTGGGTGTCGCCCAGCGCTTCGTGCGCGGGGGGCGCGATGGCTGGGAGCTGACGCTCGAGCGCCTGCAGCATGCGCCAGGAGAGCTGCTCGGCGACCTCGCCGATCTCGGGCGCGTCGTGGGCGAGCTGCACGCGACGCTCGGCTCCGACGACGTCGACCCGGACTTCGCGCCCGAGGCCAGGCACGACGACATGCTCGACCTCACGGTCGCGACCGTCGACGAGGAGATTCGCGACGTCTTCGCCAGCATCCCCCAGGACGACGAGCGCTTTGCGCCGATCGCGGGCCGAGGCGCCGAGCTGGGCGAGCGCCTGCGCACGATCCACAGCCTCGGGGACACCGGTGCCGCGATCCGCGTGCACGGCGACCTGCATCTCGGGCAGGCCCTGCTCGGCGAGGACGGCCGCTGGATGCTGCTGGACTTCGAGGGCGAGCCGGCGCGCTCGCTGCGCGAGCGCCGGCGCAAGCGCTCGCCGCTGCGCGACGTCGCCGCGCTGCTGGGCTCGGTCAGCTACGCCGCAGCCGCGTCGCGCCTGCAGGCCGTGCGCGTCCACGACGGCTGGGAGCAGGCCGCGCGGGCCGCGGTCTTGGAGGGCTACCTCGAGCACGTCGACCGCGCACTGCTCCCAGCCGGCGACAGCGCGATCGAGGGCCTGCTGGCCCTGTTCGAGCTCGAGAAGGCGGTCTACGAGCTGCGCTACGAGATGAACAACCGCCCCGACTGGGTCGTGATCCCGGTCGCGATCATCGCGCGGCTGCTCGAGGCGGCGCCGGCGTGATCGCCGAGCGCGACGTCGAGGCGCTGGTCTCCTTCGAGCTGAGCGACCCGCACCGCCTGCTGGGGGCCCATCCCCTCCCCGGCGGCGTCGTCGTGCGCGCCTTCCGGCCCGAGGCCGCCGCGGTGCAGGTCCTGCCCGAGGGCGGCCCTCCCGTGGAGCTCGCGTGCCGCCACCCGGCCGGCGTGTTCGAAGGGGAGCTGCCGGGGGCCCAGCTGCCGCTGCGCTACGAGCTGCGGGTCAGCCACCAGGACGGCACGGTCGTGACGATCCGCGACCCCTACTCGTTCGCGCCGACGCTCGGCGAGCTCGACCTGCATCTGATCGGCGAGGGCCGCCACGAGACCCTGCACGAGCACCTCGGCGCGCACGCGCGCACCATCGACGGCGCCGAAGGGGTCGCGTTCGCGGTCTGGGCGCCCAACGCGCGCTCGGCGGGCATCGTGGGCGACTTCAACGGCTGGGACGGCCGCCTGCATCCGATGCGCTCGCTGGGTTCCTCGGGCGTGTGGGAGCTGTTCGTCCCAGGCTGCCCCGTCGGCAGCCGCTACAAGTTCGAGCTGCACGCACGCGCCGGCACGCTGCTGCTGCGCGCCGACCCGTTCGCCGCTGAAGCCGAGCTTCCGCCGCAGACCGCGTCCGTCGTGCATCGGTCGCGCCACCGCTGGGGCGACAAGGCGTGGATGGCGGCGCGGCCCGAGCGCGTGCCGCTCGCCGAGCCGCTCTCGGTCTACGAGGTGCATCTCGGCTCGTGGCGCCTGAACCCGCTGGAGGGCAATCGCCGCCTGACCTACCTGGAGCTCGCCGACGAGCTGTCGGCCTACGTGGCCGACATGGGCTTCACCCACGTTGAGCTGCTGCCGGTGATGGCCCACCCGTTCAGTGGCTCGTGGGGCTACCAGGTGACCTCGTACTTCGCCCCCACGCCCAGGCACGGATCCCCCGACGACCTGCGCGCGTTCGTCGACCGCCTGCACCAGCGCGGGATCGGCGTCATCCTCGACTGGGTCCCCGCGCACTTCCCGCGCGACGAGTGGGCGCTGGCGCGCTTCGACGGGACCGCGCTGTACGAGCACGAGGACCCGCGGCGCGGCGCCCATCCCGACTGGGGCACGCTGATCTTCAACTTCGGCCGCAACGAGGTCCGCAACTTCCTGCTCTCGAGCGCCCTGTGCTGGCTGCGCGACTACCACGCGGACGGGCTGCGCGTGGACGCGGTCGCCTCGATGCTGTACCTCGACTACTCGCGCCGCGCGGGCGAGTGGGTGCCCAACGCCTTCGGCGGGCGCGAGGACCTCGATGCGGTCTCGTTCATGCGCGAGCTCAACGAGGTCGTTCATGCGCGCGCGCCCGGGATCGCGATGGTGGCCGAGGAGTCGACGGCGTGGCCGGGTGTCTCACGGCCGACATACACCGGCGGTCTCGGGTTCGGCTTCAAGTGGAACCTCGGCTGGATGCACGACACGCTGGAGTACTTCTCCAAGGACCCGGTGCACCGCCGTTTCCACCACCACGAGCTGACCTTCAGCCTGATGTACGCCTACAGCGAGAACTTCGTCCTGCCCCTGTCCCACGACGAGGTCGTGCACGGCAAAGGCTCGCTGCTGAGCCGCATGCCGGGCGACCACTGGCAGCGCTTGGCCAACCTGCGCGCGCTCTACGGCTACATGTGGGGTCACCCGGGGAAGAAGCTCCTGTTCATGGGCGGCGAGCTCGCCCAGGAGGACGAGTGGAGCCACGAGCGCTCGCTCGACTGGCACCTGCTCGAGCGCCCCGAGCATGCCGGCGTCCAGGCGCTCGTGCGCGACCTCAACCGCCTCTACTGCGAGCACCGGGCGCTGTGGGCCGCCGATGACCGCCCCGACGGCTTCTGGTGGCTCGAGCCCAACGACGCGCAGGCGAGCGTCCTGGCCTGGTGCCGCGCCGACCCCGCCGGCGGGGACCTCGTCGTGTGCATCGCGAACCTCACGCCGATCCCGCGCGAGGGGTACCGCGTCGGGCTGCCGCGCGAGGGGCGCTGGCGTGAGGCGCTGAACACCGACTCCGCCTTCTACGGCGGCTCGGATGCCGGCAACCTCGGGGGCGTCGAGGCCGAGCCGCTGCCGTGGCATCACCAGCCGTGCTCCGCCGCGGTCACGCTGCCCCCGCTGAGCGTCCTGTGGCTCGTGCCCGAGCGCCCGGGAGCACCGCGATGAAGCGGGCGCTCTGGCCGGGGCACCCGTTCCCGCTCGGCGCAACCTGGGACGGCGGCGGGACGAACTTCGCGCTCTTCTCGATCAACGCCGAGGCCGTCGCGCTCTGCCTGTTCGACGAGGACGGCGCGGAGGAGCGAGTGCCGCTGCGCCAGCGGACCGCCCACCATTGGCACGGCTACCTGCCGGGCATCGGCCCCGGGCAGCGCTACGGCTACCGCGTGCGCGGGCCGTATGACCCGGGGCGCGGGCAGCGCTTCAACCCCCACAAGCTCCTGATCGACCCGTACGCCAAGGCGATCGACGGCGTCGTTCGCTGGGATCTGGCGAACACCCTCGGCTATGTCCCGTCCGACGCCCCGGACGCAGACCTCGAGCCCGACGACGAGGACGACGCCGAGGCGATCCCGAAATGCGTCGTCGTCGACGACGCGTTCGACTGGGAGGGCGACCGCCCGCCGGCCCGGCCGTGGTCGGAGACGATGATCTACGAGACGCATGTGCGCGGCTTCACGAAGCTGCACCCCGAGGTGCGCGAGGACCTGCGCGGGACCTACGCGGGGCTGGCCTCGGACCCCGCCGTCGAGTACCTCACGTCGCTGGGCGTCACGGCCGTCGAGCTCCAGCCGATCCACCACATCGCCGAGGAGCACTTCCTGCACGCCGGCGGCCTGACGAACTACTGGGGGTACAGCTCGATCGGCTACTTCGCTCCCCACTCGGCGTACGCGGCCACCGGCAGCCGCGGCGAGCAGGTACGCGAGTTCAAGGGGATGGTCAAGGCGCTGCACCGCGCGGGGATCGAGGTGATCCTCGACGTCGTCTACAACCACACCGCCGAGGGAAACCAGCTGGGGCCGACGCTGGCCTTCCGCGGCATCGACAACCAGTCCTACTACCGGCTGTCGCCCGACGACCCGCGTCACTACGTCGACTACACCGGCACCGGCAACACGCTCAACCCGGTGCAGCCCGGCGTCCTGCGCATGATCATGGACTCGCTGCGCTACTGGGTCATCGACTGCCATGTCGACGGCTTCCGCTTCGACCTCGCGTCGGCGCTCGCGCGCGAGTTCTACGACGTCGACCGTCTCTCGGCGTTCTTCGACATCATCCACCAGGACCCGGTGCTCTCGCAGGTCAAGCTGATCGCCGAGCCGTGGGACGTCGGGCCCGGCGGCTACCAGGTGGGCAACTTCCCCGTTCTCTGGAGCGAGTGGAACGGGATCTACCGCGATGTCGTGCGCGACTTCTGGCGCACGCACGCACCCGTGAGCGCGCTCGCCTCGCGCTTCACGGGCTCGAGCGACCTCTACCAGTCCGACGGCCGCGCGCCGTTCGCGTCGATCAACCTCGTCACCGCCCACGACGGCTTCACCCTGCACGACCTGGTCACCTACGAGGAGAAGCACAACGAGGCCAACCTCGAGGACGGCCGCGACGGCAGTGACGACAACCGCTCCTGGAACTGCGGGGTCGAGGGCGAGACCGACGACCCGCGGATCGCGATCCTGCGCGCGCGCCAGCAGCGCAACTTCCTCGCGACGCTGTTCCTCTCCCAGGGCGTTCCGATGCTGCTCGGCGGCGACGAGTTCTCGCGCACGCAGCACGGCAACAACAACGCCTGGTGCCAGGACAACGAGATCTCCTGGTTCGGCTGGGAGTTCGACGCCGAGCAGCGCCGCCAGCTGCAGTTCGTGCGCCGCCTGATCGCGCTGCGCCACGAGCACCCGGTCTTCCGGCGCGGCCAGTTCCTGCGCGGCGAGCAGGTCAACGGCTCGGGCCTGCCGGACGTCTGGTGGTTCCGCGAGGACGGCCGGCGCATGACGCGCCGCGACTGGGAGGCCGGCGGCCACGTGGTCGGCGTGTTCCTCAACGGCCAGGAGATCGCCGATCTCACCGACCAGGGGGAGCCGATCGCCGATGACTCCTTCCTGCTGCTGTTCAACGGCGGCGGCAAGCACGTGACCTTCCGGCTGCCCGCGCGGCGCTTCGGCGCGCTCTGGACGATCGAGCTGTGCACGAACAACCCGGGCCTGGCGCCCGGCACGGGCGAGCACGAGGCGCGCTCGGAGGTCGCGGTGGCGGCGCGCTCGATGCTGCTCATCCGGCGGGTCTCCTGAGCGGGCGGCGACGCCCCGACCGGTACCCTCCAGGAGCGTGAGCCGCCGCATCCTCATGCTCTCGTGGGAGTACCCGCCGATCGTCGAGGGCGGGCTCGCACGGCACGTTCGCAAGCTCTCCGAGGAGCTCGTCAGGCAGGGCGTGGCGGTCGATCTCGTCACCCGTGGCCGGCCCGGCGACCCTGTGCGGGAGCTGCTGCGAGGCGTTCACGTGCTCCGCGTGCCGGAGTCGCCGGCACCCCGCGAGCTCGGCCCGTTCGTGCGCTGGGTCGAGGCGCTCAACGACGATCTGCTGGCCGCGGGCCACCGCCGCGCCCGGCAGCGCAGCTACGACCTGGTCCACGGGCACGACTGGCTCGTCGCGCCCGCCGCGGGGATGCTCGCCGGCGACCTGGGGATCCCGTACGTGACGACCGTCCACGCAACCGAGTGGGGCCGCCACAACGGCCACGTACAGCGCTTCCCGCAGACGCACATCCACGGCGTGGAGTCGTGGATGGCGCGGCGCGCCGAGCGCGTGCTCGTCTGCTCGCACTACATGCGCGAGCACGTCTGCGACATCTTCGGCGTCGAGCAGGGCCAGGTGCGCGTGATCCCGAACGGCATCGACCCACTCGACCTGCAACCCGTGGAGGACCTCGACGCGCTGCGCGCGCGCTTTGCCGAGCCCGGTGAGCAGCTCGTGCTGCTCGTGGGCCGTCTCGTCTACGAGAAGGGCTTCCAGCTCGCGCTCGAGGCACTCGCGCCGATCATCGAGGAGCTCCCCGGCGTGCGCTTCCTTGTCGCCGGGTCCGGCACGCACGAGGAGCAGCTCAAGGCGCAGGCGCGCGAGCTCGGGATCATGGAGCGTGGCACCTTCCTGGGCTGGATCGGCGACGACGTCCTGCACTCGCTCTACCGCATCGCCGACCTGACCGTCGTGCCGAGCCTCTACGAGCCGTTCGGCCTGGTCGCGCTGGAGGCGATGGCCAGCGGATGCCCCTGCATCGTCGCCGACACCGGCGGCCTGCGCGAGGTCGTGCCCGAGGGCGAGCGCGTCGGCCTGCGCTTCAACGGCGGCGATGCCGAGCATCTCGGCGTCATGATCGAGCGCATGCTGACCGACGAGCCGCTCCGCGAGCGGCTGGTGGCCGAGGCCTCCGAGCACGTGCTGCGCTTCGACTGGGCCGACGTCGCCGCGCAGACGTCCGGCGCCTACGACGAGCTGCTCGCGCTCACGGAAGGGGCGCGTACACCTTCCGCTCGTAGTCGGCCAGCATCCGCGCTGCGCTGAACTCGCCGGCGAGCGCCTGCACGGACGCGCGCACCTTCGCGAGCCATGCGTGCGGCAGGCCGTCGTCGAAGCGGTCGTAGAAGGCGGGCACGGCCTCCTCCTCCAGCACACGGAAGAGCTCGGCCGCAACGGCCGCGTCGGCGGCCTCGTGATCCTCGTCGATGTCCCCGCTCAGCGCCCAGCCGCGCTCGGGGTCGAACCCCTCGGCCCACCAGCCGTCGAGCACGCTCAGCTGCAGCCCGCCGTTGACGGCGGACTTCATCCCGCTCGTCCCGCTGGCCTCCAGCGGCGGGCGCGGCAGGTTCAGCCAGACGTCGCAGCCCTGGACGAGCCGCGCCGCCAGGCCCATGTCGTAGTCGTCGAGGAACACGACGCGCGCGCCCGGATCGCCGACCGCACGGTTGGAGAACAGGCGCTCGACGAGCTGCTTGCCGGCCTCGTCCTTGGGGTGCGCCTTGCCGGCGAGGACGATCTGCACGCGCCGGCGGCCGTTGATCAGCCGCAGGGCGCGCGCGGGGTCCGCGACGAGCAGGTCGAGTCGCTTGTAGGTCGCAAGCCGGCGCGCGAACCCGATCGTGAGGGCCTCCGGATCGAACACGCGCGCCGCGGCCTGCGCGTAGTCGCGGTCCTCGCCGCGGCCGAGGCGATCGGCGACGCTGCGCTCGCGCAGCTCGTCGACGAGCACCGCGCGCTGGCGCTGGCGCACGTCCCACAGCTCCTCCGCGGGCACGTCCGCGAGCGGCGCCCAGACCTCGGGATCCGCCGAGCGCGTCGTCCACTCGGGGCCGAGATGACGGTCGAACAGCTCGCGCATCTCCGGACCGACCCACGTGGGCAGGTGCACGCCGTTCGTCACGTGCGTGATCGGCACCCCGTCGACGGCCCGGCCGGGCCACAGCCCGCGCCACATCTGGCGCGCGACAGCGCCGTGGCGGCGGCTCACCGCGTTCGCGGCACGGCTGGTGCGCAGCGCCAGCTGCGTGATGCCGAAGTCCTCGTCGGGATCGGCCGGGTCGGTGCGGCCCAGGCGCACCAGGTCCTCGTCCTCGAGGCCGATCTCGTGGGCGTAGCCGCCGAGGGCCCCGAGGGCGGTCGCGGGCGGGTAGGCGTCGTTGCCCGCCGGGACCGGCGTATGCGTCGTGAAGACGACCAGCCGGCGCGCCTCCTCGAGCGCGTCGTCGAGATCCACGCCCGCGCCGATCTGCTCCTTGGCGAGCTCGAGTGCCGCGAGCGCGCCGTGGCCCTCGTTGAGGTGCACCACGCCGGGCTCGATCCCCAGCGCCGCGAGCGCGCGCACCGCCCCCACGCCGAGCAGCGCGTACTGCGCGAGGCGCGTCTGCGGGTCGCCGATGTACAGGCGCCCGCTGGTCCAGCGCACGACCTGGCTGTTCTCCGGGCGATCGGCGTCGAGCAGGAACAGCGGCACGCGGCCGACGTCCACGCGCCAGATCTGCGCGACGAGCTCGTCCTCGTCGACGGGCAGGCTGACCGTCAGCGCCTGGCCGTCATCGCCGGTGACGAGCGCTGCCGGGAGCCGCTCGGGATCGGTGGGCACCCAGTACTCGTGCTGGCGCCCGAGCGCGTCGACACGCTGGCGGAAGTAGCCCTGGTGGTACATCAGGCCGACGCCGATCAGCGGGAACGCGTCGTCGGAGGCCTGCTTGAGGATGTCGCCGGCGAGGACGCCCAGCCCACCCGAATAGATCGGCAGCGAGCGGTGCACCCCGAACTCCGCGCAGACGAACGCCACCGGATGCTCGGCCGTGATGCCGGCCGCGCCCGCGGCGGGGCGCTCGGCGTCCGCGCGCATGACCCCCTCGAGCGCCGCGGCCCGCTCGATCAGGGAGCCGTCCCCGGCAGCCCGCTCGAGCGCGGCGTGCGAAGCCTCCTCCAGCAGGCGCACCGGATTGTGCCCACACCGCTCCCAGCGGTTGGGATCGATCGCGGCAAACAGCTCATCGCCGCCGGGCGCCCACGACCAGCGGTAGTCGTAGGCCACGCGGGCGAGCGGGGCGAGCGGGTCCGGGATGCGCGCTGCGAGGTCGGCGGCGGCGCGGGCGACGTCCTGCTGGCCTGGGGTCACGGTCGCGATGATGCCATCTTGGACCCCATGCCTCCCGGGCGGTCCCGCGTCGCCGAGCGCCGCCGGGGACCTACGGCGGCGCTGCCGGTGCCGCCGCGCGCGCGGCGCATGCGGCCGATCACCCGCCAGACGAACGCGAACATCGCCGCCACCGTCAGCGCCGCGAGCACCGGCAGGATGTTCGCCAAGAGGCTCAGCGCGGCGCTGACAGCGTCCTCGACGAGCGAGACGGCCGGGTTGCCCAGCCCACCGGTTGCGAGCGTGGAGAACGGGCGGATCGCCATGCGCGTCCCGTGCGAAGCCGCGGCCGCGCCGATGCCGATGACCATCATGAGCGCCGGCGAGACGTCGAGCGCACTCGACGATGCGAGCGCCGCCGCGACGCCGGTCACCGGAGCGATCACCGTGCCGGCAGCGTGCAGGACGTGGTCGAACCCGGGGACCTTGTCCGCCACGAAGTCGAGCACCGCGACGATGGCGAGCGCGACGAGCACGCCGGTGTTCTCGAGGCTCGTCCACGTGCCCGAGAGGTGGATCACGTCGGTGTAGCGGGCGAGGAGCCCGGTCGCGAGCAGTGGGATCCAGGCGTTCAGCCCGGCCGCGGTCGCCAGGCCCAGCGCGGTGCAGTAGCCGACGATGTCCATCGCGGCGAGCAGTACACCGCCCGGCGCGGGCCGGTTACCGCGCGCCCGGTACAGCTGGCCCGTCCGGTAGACCTTGGCGCATGATGATCACCACGACCAACGACCTGCCGGGCTACGAGATCACCGAGGTGCTCGGTGAGGTCTTCGGCCTCACGGTCCGCTCGCGCAACCTCGGCTCGCAGATCGGGGCGAGCTTCAAGTCGATGGTCGGCGGGGAGCTGAAGGGCATGACGAAGATGCTCTTCGAGGGCCGCGAGCACGCGATCGAGCGCCTC
>Ga0335070_10001766_pt1 | contig 25172 bp, 23 predicted proteins | sample Lox_Sample_13_FD_206722 | JGI IMG/M metagenome (GOLD analysis project Ga0335070, IMG submission 206722) | Soil microbial communities from Loxahatchee National Wildlife Refuge, Florida, United States - Lox_Sample_1.3 | ecosystem: Environmental > Terrestrial > Soil > Wetlands | place: USA...
GAGCGGCTTCTTCTCTCCCCTGGCTGGCGCGGCAACGTGCGCGAGCTCGAGAACACCATGCATCGTGCTGTGCTGCTGGCGCAGGGTGCGGAGATCATGCCGGAAGCGATCCGACTTCCCGACGGCACGCAGGTCGGCGGCGCCCATCTCGCGGCGCCCGCAGGCGATCTCTCGGGCCCGGTCAAGACAGCCATCGAGACGGCGCAGGCCGCGACGCGAAGCCTTGTCGGCCGCACCGTAGCCGATGTCGAGCGCGACCTAATTCTCGACACGCTCGATCATTGTCTCGGCAACCGCACGCATGCCGCCAACATCCTGGGCATCTCCATCCGCACGCTGCGCAACAAGCTGCGCGAATACGGCGATGCGGGTCTGCAGGTGCCGCAGCCCGGCGAAACGCGGATGGCGGGCTGATCTAGAGAGGATGTGTTCGCGTGGCTGAGGCGACAGAAAGCGCCGCATTGCCCTCCCCGGTCGCGGGCGTCAGGCTCGACTGGAACGGCTTTGCGCAATATCTGAAGCGCAGCGATCTGGCGCTCGCCATCGGTATGATGGCGATCCTGGTCGTCCTTATCCTGCCTTTGCCGGCGTGGCTGCTCGACGTCTGCCTCGCGCTGTCGCTCTCCGTGTCGATCCTGATCATGATGACGTCGGTCTTCGTGAAGAAGCCGCTCGAATTCAGCGCCTTTCCGACCGTCCTTCTCATCACCACGATGATGCGCCTCGCCCTCAATCTCGCTTCGACGCGGCTGATCCTCAGCCACGGCAGCGAGGGCACCGCGGCCTCCGGTTATGTGATTCAGGCCTTCGGCAAGCTGATCATGCAGGGCAACTTCCTCATCGGCCTGATCATCTTCGCCATCCTCGTGATCGTGAATTTCGTCGTCATCACCAAAGGTTCCGGCCGCATCGCGGAAGTCGCCGCGCGCTTCACCTTGGACTCGATGCCCGGCAAGCAGATGGCGATCGACGCCGATCTGTCCTCCGGCCTCATCAACGAGGCGGAAGCGAGGAAGCGCCGCAAGGAGCTCGAGCAGGAATCCAACTTTTTCGGCGCCATGGACGGCGCCTCGAAATTCGTCCGCGGCGACGCCATCGCCGGCCTGATGATCGTCGGCATCAACGTTGTCGGCGGCATCATCATCGCCGTCGCCCAGAAGGGCATGAGCTTTGTCGACGCGACACAGACCTTCACCCTCCTCTCGGTCGGTGACGGTCTCGTCAGCCAGATGCCGGCCCTGATTGTTTCGACCGCGGCAGGCCTTATGGTCTCAAAGGCCGGCGTCGAAGGTTCGACCGACAAGGCGCTGATCGGCCAGTTGTCGTTCTATCCGCAGGCGCTCGGCATGGTCTCGACCGTGATGGGCATCGTCGCAGTGCTCCCCGGCATGCCGACGCTCGTCTTTGCGGGACTTTCCGCGGCGACCGGCGGCCTCGCCTGGCAGGCTTACAAGCGCAAGAACGAAGAGCGCGCTGCCGAACAAAAGAAAGAAGAACAGGCTCGCATCGACTCGGCGCCGAAGGAAGAACCCATCGCCACGGCGCTGGCCCTCGATCTTTTGCGGGTCGAACTCGGCTATGCGCTTCTGCCGCTCATCAACGACGTCAAGGGCCACCGGATCACCGATCAGATCAAGGCGCTCCGGCGCCAGTTGGCGCAGGAGATGGGCTTCGTCATGCCGTCGGTGCGCATCCTCGACAATATGCAGCTCGGCGCGAACGAGTATCGCATCCTGGTGAAGGAAGTGGACGCGGGCCGCGGCGAGCTGTTTCCGGGAAGCCTGCTCGTCATGGATCCGAAGGGTTCGCCCATCGAGCTGCCGGGCACGCATACGACGGAACCCGCGTTCGGCCTGCCCGCGACATGGATTTCACAGACGCTGCGCGAAGAAGCCTCGTTCCGCGGTCTGACCGTCGTCGATCCGGGCACAGTGCTCACGACGCACCTCACCGAAGTGCTCAAGAGCAACATGTCGGAACTGCTTTCGTACGCCGAAACCAAGAAGCTGCTCGACGAAATGCCGCCAGATCAGAAGAAGCTCGCGGAAGAACTCATTCCGTCGCAGATTTCCGTCACGGGCGTCCAGCGCGTGCTTCAGACCCTGCTGGCGGAGCGCGTGTCGGTCCGCGATCTGCCGTCGATCCTCGAGGGCATCGCGGAAGCCATCGGCCATACCAAGAACACGCTCTACATCACCGAGCACGTGCGCGCGCGGCTGTCGCGCCAGCTCAGCAATCAATATCTCGCGGCAGGCGGCTATCTGCCGATCATCGCGCTGTCACCAGCCTGGGAACAGGCCTTCGCGGAATCCATCGTGGGTTCCGGCGAAGATCGCCAGCTCGCCATGGCGCCGTCCCAGCTCCAGCAATTCATCCAGCTGATGCGCGATCGCTTCGACGAAGCCACGCGCCGGGGCGACGTGCCGGTGCTGCTGACAAGCCCGACCATCAGGCCGTTCGTGCGCTCGATCGTCGAACGCTTCCGGGCGCAGACGGTCGTCATGTCGCAAAACGAAATCCACGCCTCGGTGCGCCTTCGCACATTGGGGACGGTGTAAGCCATGCAGCTCAGAACCTTCATTGCCAAAGACATGCGCGACGCGCTCGGCCAGGTGCGCCGCGAAATGGGCCCCGACGCCGTCATCATCGCGAGCCAGCGCGCCAAGAGCGGCGGCGTCATGGTGCGCGCGGCCTTCGATGGCGCGAGCGCCGAAACCGAAGTCAACAGCGAACTCGTGACCGCCGAGCCGGCGGCAGACGAAGCGCTTCCCGACTTCACGCAGACGTTCCACGAGGGGCTGATCCGGCGCCTGCGCGGGGAATCTGCCGTGAAGGCGACCGCGAAGAGCTTCAATCGCGCCGAGCTTCTCGCCATTTTGCGCAGCCATCGTGCGCCGGAAGCGCTGGCGCACCAGCTGGCGGAGGCGGCCGAGAAAAGCGCACTGAGTGACATGACTCTGGCGCTCGCCTCCGCACTCGACCGGCGCATGCAGTCGGCGCCGCTGGTGCCCGGACTTTCGCAAGCGCTTTTGCTCGTCGGACCTTCGGGCGTCGGCAAGACGGCCGTTGCCGCTAAGATCGCCGCGCATGCGCGGCTCGCAAATCGCGGCGTCAAACTCGTCGCCGCCGACACGGCCGGCGCCGGCGCGGTGGCCCGGCTCGAGACGTTTGCCGAACATCTGGGCGCCGAATGGGTCGTTGCGGATTCTGCGGATTCCATCGCCGAAGCGATCGTGTCCGATGAATCCATCCTGACTGTCGTCGACACCGCAGGCTTTGATCCGAGGAGCATCAAAGCCCGTTCCGCCTATCAGGCGCTGGCGAGCCTTCCCGATATCGAGATCATGGGGGTCGTTTCGGCAACCGGCGACGCCGAAGAGATCTCGGAAATCGCCGCCGCACTCGTCTCCCTCGGCTCCAAGCGCATGATCGTGACGGGTCTCGACGCCACGCGGCGCCTGGGAGCGCTCGCCGGCGCCGTCACGCAAGGCGCCGCCCTCGCGCATATCACGCGCTCGCCTTACGTCTCCGGCGGGCTTGAAACGCTGACGCCGTTGTCCCTGTCCAGAATGTTGATCGAAACCGCGAGCGGCGGGATCGACCGCGGGAGCCCGCAATGATCCTTCCGAGACTCCTCGCCATCGGTTCCGGCAAAGGCGGCACCGGCAAGACCCTCGTCGCAACGGCGCTCGCGTCCGCACTCGCCGAGCGCGGTGAACGGGTTCTTCTCTGCGACGCCGATCTCGGCCTTTCCAATTCGACCGTGCATCTGGGACTTGAATCCGGCGGCGACATAGCCGGTTTCCTCGCCGATCGCACGACGCTCGATCAATCCGTGGCACCTGTGTTCGGCGGTATCTCCGAGCGCGGCGGTTTCGATCTGATGGCCGCACCGCCGGGATCCGGCGCGCTTGCCGATATCGATTTCGGCGTCGCCGAGCGCATGACCGCGAAGCTGCGCCTTGCGTCGGCTTATGACCGTATCCTTCTCGACCTCTCCGCCGGCGTCGACGCCGTGACCATGGGGTTTGCGGCGCGCGCCGATGAGACGCTGCTGGTGCTCACCTCCGATCCGGCAGCGCTGACGGACGCGTATGCCTTCGTGAAGCTTTTGTTACGCCGCGGCGCGCGGACAGGCGTTCGTACCCCCTTTGCGCTGGTCAACATGGCCGACAGCGAAACCGAGGCACGGCGCACGCGCGATGCGCTCGCCAAGACGTGCAACGCCTTTCTCAAGACGGCGCCTGACTATCTGGGCTTCGTGCCGCGCGATCTCCAGGCGCAAGCCGCGATCCGCCAGCAGCGCTCGCTCGTTGCCCTGTATCCCGACGCGCCTGCTACCCGGGCCATTCGCGAGGTCGCCAAAAAGCTCACGGGCGAGCCCGCACAGCCGCCGCACTGGGAGAGTGGCGTCCCCTTGCGTTAACCAAGAGATTGTCCGGCGCCGGTGTCTCCCGGCCGATTAGGACACCCCATCTCCCCCCGCTTTACGAATTCGTGTATCGTTCCCGGACAGGTGGCGCGGTGGGAGCGCCGTGGCGTGCATCGTGGGGCTGCACCGCCGGTTTCTGCGCAGGGGGTATCATGTCAGCATTGCTGGATCTTTTTCACTCGGTCATGGCCATCGTGACGTCGGGTAACTACACGTCGCTGGCGATCATGGCGGCCATCGCGATCGCGGTCGGTTACATGATGGAGAACTTCGGTTCGATCGTGACCTCGACCTTCGTCGCCCTCGTGGCGTTCGCGCTCGCGAGCTACGTCGTCTCGGTCGCCAAAGTCGGCGGCAAAGGCGCCGGTACGCTGGCCCAAACGGACTGGAACAACCTTCTGGGACTGACCGTTCACGGCCTTCTCGCCTATGCGATCGCGTTTGCGATCATCATCGGCGCCGTGCACATCGTCCGCTCGCTCGTCCAGCGCTAGACACGCGCATTCCTTCGGAGGCGAACGCGCCGCGCATCCGTGGCGCGAACGCTATTTCTTTTTCTTGTGCGGCTGATCGACGGCGAAGGGCCCCGGTCCCATGCCCACAAGGAAGAGCAGGCCGCCCGCGATCGCGATGTTGCGGATGAAGAGCTGATAGTCTGCCTCGCGGTCGACGCTGTTCGCGATCTTCCAGTAGTCATGCACGAGCGTCGAAACAACGACGGTGAGGGCGAAAAGGATCAAGGCGCCGGTACGGGCGTGATAGCCGAGAAGGATGGAGATTCCGCCCAGCGCCATGAACAGGATCAGGAGCGCCAGGAGCGGCTCGGCATTGGCGATGTGCTTCATATGCATCAGCGTGATCGTCCCCTCCCAGTCGAGGATCCGCCACCACGCTTCACTGAGGAAAAACCACGCGATCACCAGCCGCCCCAGAAACGGCGAGATCACTTCGGAGATGGACATCGATCGGCCCTCCAGCGAATCGCTGGTCGTTCAGCCTAACGGAGCGCCGGGGACTGGCAAGGCTAGCGCGTCTGCTGCGCCACGGCCTTGTCGAACGCCGCTTCCGCCTCGTCGAGATGGCGCCGGCAGCCCGACGGATCGACGAACACTGTTCGCGAGCCGGTTTTGAGCATCTCCGCGCGCTTCCTCAGCATGTCGTAAAATCGCGCATGCGAACCGAGGAAGATCTCGCAGGGAAGCGTCTTCAGGACCGCGAAGGAGTGCCGATAGTCCGTGACGATATCGGGATAGCCCGCGTTGCCGACAAGCTTGTAGCCCGGCGCGGTCACGCTGCAGAGAAACAGCGCCTGATAGGTCTTGCCGGCGATGTGGGCCGGCATCGTCCAGGTGGTGCAGCCTTTGGTGTGGCCGGGGGTCAGATGCGCCGTCAGCGTCACGTTCCCAAACACGACCGTCTCGCCGTCGCCGACGATGCGGTCCGCCTTCACCGGCGGATAGATGGATCGGTTGGCGAAATTTGGATCGTCATGGCCGCCACGCGCCAACTCGTCCGCCGCGGCGCGGCTGACGACGAGCTTCGCGCCGGTGATCTTCTTCAGCGCCGCAAGACCGCCCGCGTGATCGACATGGCTGTGACTGTTCAGCAGGATATGGATGTCCTTCGGATCGACCCCAACGGTCTTCAGGTTTGCGAGAATTTGCGGCACGGTCTGCTCGTAGCCGGCGTCGATCAGGATATCGCCGGCGCTCGTCCCGATCAGATAGATGCCGAGATCTTCAGTGCCGACATAGGTGATCTCGTCCGAGATCCGAAACGGCGCGATGGGCCGGTTCATCGCCTTCGCCGCGTCGTCGAGCGGGATCAGTGGTGCGGCGGCGGAGGCGGGGCAGGCAGAAGAGCTGGCGGCAAGGACGATTACGGATAGAAAACACCCGATCAAGTGCATCATCATCGACTCCCCAGCGCAGGCGCGAGAGTAGCCGAGCGCGGCGAATGGGGAACACACGCACGAGCATTTCTCCCTTGCGTGCGGCGCGGAAAAGCGAATGCAGCGCAGATGGTCACGGTCACCGGGATTCCGCCTGGCGTCACTGTCTCATGTCATCCGGCAGTCGAACAGCAAGACTGAACCCAACGCCTTCTTGAACTCATTCAATTTCCTCGCCGCTCCGGCAAAGCGGGCAAGCGGCGAGTTTCCATCTGCATCGACCATTTGAGACATCGACACCTCCGTTCCGCCTCACTGCGACGGAACCTTTTGCAGAAGCTTTTGAACCTGCTCCAGCTTCATGAATCCGGAGCGAATATCGCCGGACCGGTATGCATCATAAGCTTCCTCGACTAGGCGGCGAGACTCCGCGAACTCTTTGCGCTCGCCTGTCTCCTGGACCGCCCTATCTAAGCCGAGCCGCAGGCCTACAAATGCAAGATCGAGAGTCCACTGATCTTCTGGCCCCACTGCCGCTCGCGGCGGAAAACGGTCAGGAAGATAGGTCTGAACGTAGACCACATAGTCTTTAAAGCTATGCAGATCGCTAAAGGGAAAATTCGTCATAGCAGCCTCACCGAACAATACCGTAAGACCCGGCGATAACATCTGAAGGTGCTGTCGCTGGTCGAATTACTATGACATTGGCTCCGCCTGAAAAAGCTTGATAATCGGTGACCTGAGACATTGAACCGGTTTTGAACTGCAGCGATCCATCCAAGATTGTTTTCGATCTCGGAATATAAACATCCGGCACGCGATAGTTGCCGGAGCCGCTGGGGTCGTATAGTCGACGATTGATTTGTATGATTTGTCCGGTGCCTTCGTTGATCCCCTCCTCGTTCGCTAGCCAGTCTCTGAGGTCAACTCTCGCCAGAGCATCCGTGCGCCTCCCAATGATAAGCGGATCATTCGGAATGAGATCCCGTGAAACAAGATCCATAGTTCCTGCATAGTGCTGATCGTAGAGTGCCTGATACTTCTCTGTTACCGCGTCCGTGAACTCGTCAATACTGCGAAAGCCGGAATTGCCAATTAGGAGTTCGCTTTCGGCCGGAGCTGCCAGGGGCGCGAGGGCGTCAGCAGCAGGGCCCACCAATTTCGGGATCATACCGGCCCCCATTGCACCGGCAGAAAGCAGGTTAACCAGAGGATCAATCCAGTCGCCATTCGTAGCCGGGCGCATCGGCCGAGCGCTCGCTGCCAGCGCATCGCTCCAAGCGGAAGAATCGACTAGCGGATCACTAGTCTCATCGAGGGCGGGCCCGACGGGAACTTGCATGCGATATCCGTTCGGTTTGAACCAAGGCTGCGCGCGATAATTGTTGTAAGCTCTCAGCACATGAGCGATTGCCTGGGTTTCGGCGGTCGCCGCCATGAGATCGTTGTTGCTTTCCGCGACCTCCATGCGCGCGACTTGCTCAAATGCAGATTTGACTTCGTGCGGAATATGAGCGCCGAACGCCTGCCAGAAGTTTTGCTGTTCGCCATCGCGGGGTTTGGGCTGAGAATGCGCGGCGCCTGCGTTGCTCCGTGCAGCTGCAGCGGCGCGCGCGGCCGCTTCTGCCACCGGATCATCGGAAGCGTCGCTCCTGGCGTTGTTGGCGAGTTGGATGCGTGGGCTGCGCGCGGCCGAAGCGTGTTCGGGACTGTGCGACCTTGTGCGATCGACAGCATCCGACTGTGAAGTCGGCAAAGAGTCGGTCACGCCTCCCTGGCCTTCGGGCGCGAACTCGCCGCCCGCGCTGTCAGCACTTCCTGCGGGCCAACGCGGATGCTTGTCGGGATCCCATTTGATCATTCCGCTCCAATGCAGATCGCGGACGAGTCTGATCATCTGCTCGCGCGAGCGAAGACCTTTGGAAAGCGGCGGAGGATCGGGGATGCCAAGGAGAACCGTCGCGATTTGTGCGCGGGCGATGTTGCCTGCGTTCAGTGCTTTGGCGATGGCCTTCAGTCCGCCCGTTTTGGAGGACATATCGATGGGCAGGCCGTAATGCTCACCGATCTCTTCGGAGAGTTCATCGCAATCGCGCGGCTGCCACTCGTCTCTACCGCTCATCTGCAATCGCTTCAGGATCGGGATGGCCCCAATAAAGGCACCTTCCGCATCGCAGGAAATGCCGCGCCCCTTTCCGGGCGGTGAGAGGTGGAACTCGTGGGGCATCTTCGTCCCTTCCGTCAGCCAGAAAGAACATAACAAGAACATACATGGATGTGGCGATTATCCCGGACTTGACAGTATCGCAACTTGGGGTAGATTTTTCGCCCACCCCAAGGAGCCTTCTCATGCCAAGCAGAAAAGACCCGGACGCCGATACGGAATGGCGTTGGCTGAAAACCCCTGCGACTTACTGCGACACCTACAGCGTGGATGTTTTCGGCGGCGCGAGCATCGTACGGATCACATTTGGCGAATTTCTCGACAGGGAGACGGAGCCTTATTATCGGATGGCTGTCGCGCTTCCGATCAGCGATGCAAAGGCTTTAGCGAAGTCATTGGAAAGATTGATAAAGAGGGCAGAAGAAAAAAAGAAGGACGGCGACGAACCGTCAGAGGGCTGAGGAAGCCTCAATGGAGGACAGCTCAGAAAATCTGGACGCCGACAGGTCGCCAAAGACCGCTCATCCAGAGCCACACCCCACGGCGCGGGATGTTTTGCGGGAATTGGGCGTTCCCACCGAAGATAATCCTAACAAAAACCGAACCGATGGCGGCGGTGAAAACAAACGCGCCGGCTTGCCCGAAAAGGAACTTCCGACCGAGGAAATCACTACCAAGAAGATCACTTGGGAGCGCGCGCGAATGCTAGCCACGACGCGGCGTAAGCGCATAAGCGAATTCGCATTAGGCGGCTTTGTGGCGGCCCTTCCCGGTGCGGTGCAAAGCGTTGTGGACTATCTTGGGAAACCCCGGGTTGTCCCGACTGGTGGACACCTTGTTGAGATCGGAATTGCGATCATTTTTGGAACTCTCTCAGCGGCCTCACTATTCCAATTTAGCGATCCCACGTCCGCCGACGTTCTGGCGAGAACATTTCCCGAAATGGTAGAGCAAGAGCGCTTCGTTCGGCGCATCCGGCGCTGGTGGAAAAGGCTGCGTGAAGATTTCAGCATCCCCGTATAGCTTCCGCGAAAATGTCCGCATTCTCGCGGTTGTTATAACGGAACTGGAATTCCGCGACGTATAGCGGGAGATATTTGCGGCTGACCTTGTGGTAGCTGCCCATCACGCCGCGCTTAATCAGCGACCAGAAGCCTTCAATCGTGTTCGTATGAAGCGCGCCAGAGACATACTGATGGGCGGAATGATCCACCATGCCATGGTTGTTGTGTGTCTCGTGCAAGCGCCGGTAACCGCCCGCAGCGTCCGTGCTGAGAAGCGAAACGTCCGTCGCGACAACTTCGTGAACGAAGGCTTGCATCGTCGCGTGGTTCACTTTGTTCAACACGCGAGCAACAACGCTCCCCTTGCGCTCGATAGCGCCGATCACGACGAACTTAAGCGGATCGCCGGTGCCGGGCTTGTGGCTTCGCTTGTCAAAATGGCGATTGTGGTCCTTGCCACCGATCACGGTTTCGTCCACTTCGACGTAGCCGATCAACTTGCGGAATTCTTCGTTTGCAAGACCGGCGCGCACGCGATGGCACATGTACCAAGCGGTCTTGTAAGAGCCGAAGCCCATCATCCGATGGATTTGCAGCGCGCTGATACCCTTCTTGCTGGTCAGCATCAGATGGATGACGCGGAACCAGTCGCGCAGGGGCTTGTTCGTGTTCTCGAAGATCGTCCCGGCGATGACGCTGAAGCGGTAGCCCTGTGCGGCGCACTGGTGGCACTGCCAGTGGAATTCCATGGACAGCGTGTAGACCTTCTCATTGCCGCAGCGCGGGCAACGGACGCCTTCGCGCCAGCGGTGCATGGTCAGGTAGGCAAGGCAGGACCGCTCGTCCGGGAACGCCTTTTCCCATTGGGCAAAGGTCATCTGGTGGATGCGTTTCAGGTTGTTTTTGGCCATGGAAGCCGTCCCCGCTGTTCTGGACAGAAACCTAGGCCCTCAGCCATTCTCTGTCAAGTCCGGGATAATCGCCATGGATGTCCAGAGTGGTTTTTCTAAACCGTGTCGGTTCAAAGGGGCCCGATGGCCTAACCACTTGGGAATCCAGGATGATTTTCTTCGAAAAATTTTTATGAAGCGCAAGGCCGCGCCTCTCGGCGAGCGGCTCTGGATGGAGAATGCCAGGCCCGCTCCGTCACGCAACTTCGTCACATGCCACCTCCCCCGCTGGCACGGGGGAGGAAAGCTACAGATGCTGCTTCGATGTGAGAAACCGGTGCGGCCGTGCGCTCAAACCTGCCTGAGCGCGTGCTTCCTGAGGTGCCGCACGATCGCCATTTCGTCGACGCGGCTCTGCGTGCGGCGGGCTTCGATTTCGGCGACGCGTTTGGCCTGCTGTTCCGTCGCGAGCTCGAGGCTCTTGAGGTCCTGATAGGCCGCGGACAATTCGCCCTGGCACTGCTCGCGCTCGCGGTCGATTTCCTTGAGCGTGTTCTTGAGGTTCTCGCGCCGCGACTCGATCGAGCGCAGGAACGACGGGAACGCGAGACGGCCGATGTCGGAATCGTTGGCGCGCTGCTTCTCGCGCGCGACGCTGTCCTCCAGATCCGCAAGCTTGCGGTCGAGATCGGCGCGCATGGCATCGAGCGTCGCCATGCGTCGCTTCAATTCGTCGACGCGGAAGCGCTTGAGGCGCATCAAGGTGTCCCGGCGTTTCATGACTATCTACCTCTCACCATACCGCCGCCGACAATCGCTTGCAGCGCGGCATATCCCTCGGCCAATGTCGATCTCTCGTTCTTCTTCTGAGTCAAAAACGCTTCGAGATGCGGATAAACCAGTGCCGCCGCATCCACGTCGGCGTTCGTGCCCGGCTTGTAGGCGCCGAGACGAATAAGCTCCGCCATATCTTCATAAACGGCAAGCTGCGCGCGTGCGCGCGCCACAATCGCCTGCTCGTCGTCGCTGTTGCACTGCGGCATAGCGCGCGACACGGATTTCAAAACATTGATCGCGGGAAAGCGCCCGCGCTCCGCAATCTGACGTTCGAGCACGATGTGCCCGTCGAGGATGCCGCGGACGGCGTCGGCGATCGGCTCGTTGTGATCGTCGCCTTCGACGAGCACGGTGAAGAGTCCCGTTATGGAACCGTTGTGGCCTTCGGCGCCGGGCCCTGCGCGTTCCAGAAGACGCGGCAGCTCGGCGAACACGGTCGGCGTGTAGCCCTTGCTCGCGGGCGGCTCGCCGGCGGAGAGACCCACTTCGCGCTGCGCCATGGCAAACCGCGTCACGCTGTCCATCAGCAGAAGCACGTGCAGGCCCTGATCGCGCAACTGCTCGGCGACCGTCATCGCCACATAGGCCGCCTGGCGGCGCACGAGCGCTGGCTCGTCGGACGTGGCCGCGACCACGACGCTGCGCGCGAGGCCTTCGGGGCCCAGATCGTCTTCGATGAACTCCTTAAGCTCGCGGCCACGCTCGCCGACCAGGCCGATGACAATGGCGTCGGCATTGGTATGGCGGGCCAGCATGGCCAGCAGCGTCGATTTGCCGACACCCGAGCCGGAAAAGATCCCCATGCGCTGGCCCCTGCAGCACGTAAGAAAGGCGTTGAGGGCCCGGACGCCGAGGTCGAGCTTGCCGCCCACCCGCGCGCGGGAATGGGCTGAGGGGGCCTGGGTGCGGACGGGATAGCCGACCGGACCATGGGCCAGTGGTCCCCTGCCGTCGGCCGGGCGGCCAAACGCGTCGAGCACGCGGCCGAGCCAGGCCTTCGAGGGGTAGATGAGCTGGGGCTGGTCGTCGAAGTCGGCGCGGGCGCCAAGTGTCACCCCGTCCAGCGCGCCAAGCGGCATGGTGAGGGCCCGGCCGTCCCGGAAGCCGACGACTTCACACGGAATTTTCTTGCCATTTGAACAGGTTATGGTTACTTGACCGCCAAGGCTGACGGCGCCAGCGGCACCCGTGACCTCGACCAGGAGGCCCTCAATGCGGGCCACACGACCAAAGCGCGTGAGCGGCGAAACGGAGTCGATGTCTTTGAGCAAGGCTTGCATCGGCTGTCCTGAAAAGCGGGCGGTGCTCCCCGCGCCAGACATCTTGAAGCAAAGCCTTTAAGTGGCGGTAAACTTAACAAGGCGAATCAAAGGGATGCGACTACGGTCTGGCTCACACTCGGTTCATACCTGTTCGAGTCCGATGAAGCCATTCGTTACTGTGAAAGCGGATGTTAACCATTTCGCTCTAAGTTGCCCCTGTTCGTTAACTGCGGCCTGCGGGTCACCAAAGAAGGTTTTAAGCGATGCGCGTGCTCTTGATCGAAGATGATAGCGCGATGGCCCGAAGCATCGAGCTGATGCTGCGTTCGGAAGGCTTCAACGTTTACACGACCGATCTTGGCGAAGAAGGGATCGATCTCGGCAAGCTCTACGACTACGACATCATCGTGCTCGACCTGCAGCTGCCGGACATGAGCGGTTTCGAAGTTCTGAAATCGTTGCGTCTCGCCAAGGTGCAGACGCCGGTTCTCATTCTTTCGGGCAACGCGATCGTCGAAGCGAAAGTGAAAGCCCTCGGCTTCGGCGCCGACGACTATATGACGAAGCCGTTCCACAAGGACGAACTCGTCGCGCGCATCCAGGCGGTCGTGCGCCGCTCCAAGGGCCATTCGCAGTCGGTGATCACGACCGGTAAGCTTACCGTCAATCTCGACGCCAAGACGGTCGAAGTCGACGGCAGCCGCGTGCATCTGACCGGCAAGGAATATCAGATGCTCGAGCTGCTGTCGCTCAGGAAGGGCACGACGCTCACCAAGGAGATGTTCCTCAATCATCTCTATGGCGGCATGGACGAGCCCGAGCTGAAGATCATCGACGTCTTCATCTGCAAGCTGCGCAAGAAGCTCGCGGCGGCAACCAACGGCGACAACTACATCGAAACCGTCTGGGGCCGCGGCTATGTGCTGCGCGACCCGTCGGAAGAGATTGCGGCTTAAGCCGCACCACAGCCTCGCGACGAAGGGCGCCCCTGCGGCGCCCTTTGTGCTTCTGCGCTCCTCCCCTGCGCCCAGGGGCAGCGCGAAAATGCGCGCCCCGCCTGCGGTCCCGGCAGCGCCGGCATATCGGCGCGAGATCATCGCATCGCATCGCGCCGGCGCGCGTTTTCACTGCGTTGCGTTTGCGCCGGCACATTCCCGAGCCCAACCTGGATTGCCTTCGCGAGGGCGATCACCTGGGGCGGCGCCGTGCCGGATCCGTCCGCTGCCGACGGCGCGCCGCCGTCGAGAGTGCATTGCAGCACAGCGCGGCATTGGATAATCCGCTTCGCAATGGTAGCTTCGCGCCCTGCATATCTCTTCGGGGGCGTAGCGATCATGCAATCAGCGGGCAAAATCTGGATACGTGTGGCCGTGCTTGCGGCGACGACAATGCTTATCGGCTCAACCAGCGCGTCCGCCTATACCGACGAGCAGCGCAAATGGTGCTACGCACCGGAAGCGACCGATGAGCAGACCATCGACGGCTGTACGGCACTTGCGCAGTCGGGGCAGTTCAGCGGACGCGACCTCGCCATCATTCTCTACGATCGCGGCCTCTCCTACGAGAACACCAAGCAATACAACCTCGCCATGGCGGATTTCTCGCAGGCCGTCGGGCTCGATCCGACCTATGCCGACGCGTTCGACGACAGGGGAAATGTCTACACGAAGACCGGCGACTATAACCATGCGATCGCCGATTACGATCGCGCCATTTCGCTGAAATCCGACGTCGCGCTCTACTATAGCAATCGCGGATACACCTATTACCTCAAAGGCGACAACGATGCGGCGCTGACGGATCTCGATCGCGCCATCAGCCTCGACCAGAAGACAGGACGCATATACGTCAACCGCGCACTCGCCCGCTTCGCGAAGCACGACTGCCAGGGCACCGTGGACGACCTTCTGGCCGCAAAGCGGCTCAACTGGAACTACACCGTGTCCGACGCGATGAAAGCGCAATGCGGCAGCGCCATGGCGCAGATGGTCGGAAAATAGAGCCGGCCGGGATCGATTGAGCGCTTGAGATAGTAGACTTCCGCCGCACACGATGGCCTTGCGGCCTCCCTATTCCCAGATCCATTCAGCCGCCCGTCAAATCGAGAAATCCATGGTTTCGCCGCCCATGGCGACGAAGCCGGCATTCAGCGATCCCTTATCCGCATTCAGATAGGCATGGTTCGAGGCGGCGTGAGCGTCGCGGAAGTAGCGCTGCATCGGATTGGAAAGACGAAGACCTCGCCCGCCCGACGCCTTGAACATCAGTTCGATGGCGCGCATGGCGTCTTTGCCGATTGTCTGGGCGTCCCATTTATTGTTCACGCGTGTGATCAACGGTATGGGCTCGCCGCGCGCGATATAACCCGTCATGTCCGCGAAGTTCGTCTCGAGCCGCGCATGCAGCCCGCGAACGATGGCATCGGCCTCCGCCACGCGCTGCCGCACGAAGGGATCCTCGATGGACGCCGCGTGCGTATAGCTGTCGCGGCGGGATTTCATCTGCGCACAGAACGTCTCCACGGCGCCGTCCGCCATGCCCAGCACGACACTCGCGAGGCAATAGGCGAAAACGATGCCGAACGGATAGCGGTAGCAAGGCGCCGTAAATTCCTTCCGTCCGGGATCCTGCATCAGGAAGGCTTCGGAAAATCTGTGCGTCCGGTAATCCGGAACGAATGCGCGTTTGACCACGATCTCCTTGCTGCCGGTGCCCTTGAGACCGATCACGTGCCAGTCGTCGACGATTTCATAATCGCTGCGCGGGATCAGGAAGGCGCGCATGTCGGGCGCCGGACCTTCAGCCGGTGCAAGGCCGCCGAGAAATGCCCAGCTGCAATGATCGCAGCCGCTCGACCATGGCCAACGACCGCTGATGTAAAATCCTCCCTCCGCCTTCTCGACCGTTCCGAACGGCGCATAGGACGACGAGATGCGCGTGTCGGGGTCTTTCCCCCAGACATCTTCGGCCGCGCGCGGATCCAGCAGCGCAAGCTCCCAATTGTGGATCCCGACGACACAGAGGCACCATGCGCTCGACGGACAGCCGCGCGCGATCTCCATCGCCACGCGAAACAGCACGAGCGGCGACATCTCGTAGCCGCCATACCGCGACGGCTGCACGATGCGGTAGAACCCCGCTTTCTCGAAATCCGCGACTGTTTCGTCGGGCACCCGACGCTGCTCCTCGCAGTCCGCTGCGCGCCCCGCAACGACCGGCACAAGCTCGCGCGCGCGCCGCATCAGCTCCGCTTCCGTCATTGGCATTCTGGCCTTGATGGGCATGCTCATGGTTTCAATCCTTCGCGTTCAGTTGCCGGGCAGCCGTTTGTGTCCCCATGTCGAGGTCGCCTTGTGGCGCGTCACCGTCCAGTCGGGGCCGATGCTGCGCGCACCCCATCCGAATTCGACCTCGAAGCCGCTCGGCGTGTAGGTGTAGAAGGAAAACATATGGTCGTTGGTATGACGGCCGAGCGTATTGGCGATCTTGAGCCCGAGCTTCTCGGCGCGGTCATAGGCGAAGCCGACATCCTCCATGTGCTGGGCCTGCACCATGAAATGGTTCATGTGCTTGGGCGACGGAACCGGCGCAATGGCGATGGTGTGGTGGCGCGGATTGCAGTGGAGGAATGTCAGCTCGAGGGTGGCCGCCGGCCCGAACGGCATGTCGATATGGTCCGACAGCCTGAAGCCGAGGCCCTCCATGTAGAAGCGGAGCGTCTTCTTGACGTCTGCGGCGTAGAGGACGATATGGCCCAGTCCCTGGCCGTCCGTGACGAATCCACGAACGCCCGCCGGCGAGATCATCGGCACATCGAACGCCTCGGTCGCACCGCAATAAAGTTCGACTCTGAGGCCCGACGGATCGGTGCAGGACAGAAGCGCCGTCACGCCGCGCTTCTTGGCGAGCGCAGGCTCCGGCCGGGTCTCGACGCCCAGTGACGCAAGGCGCGCGGCGAGGCCGTCGAGCGCGCCGGGATCCGCCACCTCGAAACCCGCAAAAACAAGGTCGTCACGCGCGCCCTCGCGCACGGCGATCCGCCAGTCGCGGGAGTCAAGACGCAGCTTCAGTGAGTCGGCCGATTCCGAGACATCCATCAGGCCCAGGAAATCGGTGGCGAATATGCGCCACGCTGCGAGGTCCGAAACCTCGAATCCAAGATAACCGAGTGCACTGACGTCCACGCTGTTTCCTCCGGATCTTGTCTTGTTATTGACCGCGGATACTGACGGCCGTCATGCCATCGATCAAATCGATAGGTCGAATAACTGCTATCGACCTCATGGAAGGTTCGGTAGGCTGCCGCATTCTCCGGAGGCGCGCCATGCTGCTGCGGTCAGTCGACCTCAATCTTATTCCGGTGCTTCGCGAGCTCCTGCGCGAACGCAGCGTCTCGCGCGCGGCCGCGAATCTGGGCCTCAGCCAGTCCGCCACCAGCGCCGCGCTATCGCGCCTCAGGACGGCGCTCGGCGATCCCCTGCTGGTGCAGGTTGGCCGGCGCATGGAGCTGACGGATCGCGCCAAGGCGCTGATCGTACCGGTACAGATCGCCAGCGAGTCGGCCGAGGCGGTCTGGACGCGGCGCGAATTCGACCCCAAGAGCGCGAAGCGGCGCTTCGTGATCGCGACCGCCGATTACGTCGCGATCATCCTGGCGCCCGGGCTGATCTCACATTTGCGGCGCCAAGCTCCGGGCCTGACGCTCCAATTCGTGGACCCGACGCGGCGCATGGTCGAGCGGCTCCGCCACGGCGAGATCGATTTCGGAATCCTGCCGAAGGACGTCATTGCGCCGCTCGACACGACCGAGATCCGGACCGCGTTCCTTCTGAAGGACGAGTTCGTCGCCGTGGCGGCGAAGCCCAGGCGCCGTCAGGCCCGGCGCCGCGAGGATGCCTTCGCCACTTTCCGAATCGATCTGCACGAGACACCGTCGCCCGCGGAGCGTTTGATCGCCGGCCACCGCGATCCCATCCCTGTAAGCTACGACTTCCAGCAATTTTCGGTTCTGCCCTTCGTTGCGCTGGAAGCCGGCCTGACCGCGCTGGTGCAGAAGCGTCTGGCGCGCAAACTCGGCCGCTATCTGCCCATCGAAATCGTTCCACCGCCTGGCCCCATGGCGCAGATCGAGCTTCAGGTGCTGTGGAGCGTGGCGCGCCAGGAAGACCAGGCGCATCGCTGGTTTCTGGATCTGCTGAAGCGGACGGCGCGCGCGGAGCAGGATGGCAAAGAGATTGGCTGACGACACGCTTCCGTGCGGCGAGATATCTCGTTCCCGCCTTTGAAACTCACGCGCCTCCCAGGCCGCGGCCAAGCGTTGCCGCAAACACGAAGACTGTTACGACGGCAATGGGGGTGATGACGGGACTGCGCACGAGGACAGCGCACGAATTTGTGATCCTCGACCTGCAGATCACTGCGCGTGGGCGTCCTTTGGCCATTGACGGAACGCATTTCAATACTTTACCGTTTGGTGAAGTTTTGTCTGTCAGTAATCTTCTGAGATTATGGGGAGAAGCGATCATGTCCACGCGTGCCGTCTCACGCCGCAATCTGCTCGAAGCAGCAGGCGGAACCCTCGCCGGAACGGCTCTTCTGCTGGAAGCCTCCGGCGCGCAGGCCTCGACGATGTCCACGACCGAAAAAGTGCTGCGTAAATGGTACGGGCTGTGGGAAACGGAAAAGAAAGATTGGGGCCCCTACGACGCGATGATGGCGGACGATTACACGTTCACGAGCCCGACGCCCGACGACCATATCAGCAAGGCCGCCTTCAAGAAGAATTGCTGGGAAACGCAGGTCAACTATATCCAGAGCTTCGACCTCGAGCTTGTCGCGGTCAAAGGCGACGAGGCGCTCGTAAAATATCTCTGCCACACGCCGAACGGAAAAAGCTTCCGCAATGTGGAGTATTTTCGGCTGCGCGATCAGAAGATCGCCGCGCATGAGTGCTATTTCGGCGGCCACATGACCTACCCGTCATCGGTGAGCGCGCAGAAGAGCTGAACCGGCCGCTCGCGGTCTACCCCGCCAACGCCATCCCGCTCGCGAATTGCAGCGCGGCAAGCCGCGCATAGAGCCCCCCTTTGGCGACGAGCTCGGCGTGGCTGCCTTCAGCGACGACGCGGCCCTGATCCATCACGACGATGCGCTTCAGCTTCTGGATGGTGGCGAGGCGGTGCGCGATGACGATGGTCGTGCGGCCGGCCATGAGATTGGCGAGGCCTGTTTGCACGAGCTGCTCGTTCTCGGCGTCGAGCGCGCTGGTCGCTTCGTCGAGGAGAAGCAGCGGCGCGTCGCGCAGCATGGCGCGCGCAATGGCGAGACGCTGGCGCTGGCCGCCGGACAGCGTCGTGCCGCGCTCGCCGACGCGGCTTTGATAGCCGTCCGGAAGACGTTCGATGAACTCCGCAGCGGCCGCCGCTTCCGCCGCGCGGCGCACGTCGTCGTCGCTCGCCTCGGGCCGTCCATAGCGGATGTTGTCGGCGATGGTGCCGGAGAAGATGGCCGGATCCTGCGCCACCAGGGCGATGTGTTTGCGCAATTCGGCCGGATCGAGCCTCGCGGTGTCGACGCCGTCGAAAATGATCTGGCCTTCCTGTTGCGCAAAGAACCGCAGCAGCAGCTGGAACACGGTCGACTTGCCGGCGCCGGACGGGCCGACGAGCGCGATCGCTTCGCCCGGCGAGACGGCCAGCGAGAAGTTGTCGAGCGCCGCCGTGTCGGGCCGCGTCGGATAGCGGAACGATACGTCGCGGAAAATGACGGCGCCTTCGGCCACGGCCGGCAGATGCGCCGGATTGGCCGGGGCCTTCACCTGCGGTTCGGTGTGAAGCAATTCCATCAGGCGCTCGGACGCGCCGGCGGCGCGCTGCACCTCGCCCCAGGTCTCGCTCAAGGCGCCGACACCGCCGGCGACGATGAAGGCATAGAAGAGGAACTGCACGAGCTGTCCGCCGGTGATGACGTGGTTGGCCACATCGGCCGCACCGATCCAGATGACTCCGATGATCGACGCGGCCGCGCCGAACATCACCGCCGCCGTCATGACCGCTCGCGCCTTGGTGCGCAGCACGGCCACGTCGAACGATATCTCTACCGCGCGCCCGAAAAGCTTCCGGTCGATATCCTCATGCGTGAACGCCTGCACGGTCTGCACGGCGTTGAGCGTCTCGCTGGCGCGGGCGCTCGTGTCGGCGACGCGGTCCTGGCTACTGCGGCTCAGCTTGCGCACCCAGCGTCCGACGACGATGAGCGGCACCATGATGAGAAGCACGGCCAGGATCACCAGCGCCGTCAGCTTCACATTGGTCACGAACATCAGCGTCAACCCGCCCACGAACATGACGAGATTGCGCATGGCGATCGAAACGGAAGAGCCGACCACGGTCTGAATCAGCGTGGTATCGGCGGTGAGGCGCGACAGCACTTCGCCGGTGCGCGTCACTTCGAAGAACGCCGGCGTCAGTCCGATCACATGATCGAAGACGGCGCTGCGAATGTCGGCCACGACGCGCTCGCCGATCCAGGTGACGAAATAGAAACGGAACGACGTTGCGCCCGCCCAGGCCGCCGCCGCGATCAGCAGCGGCAGGAAATATTCCCTGAGCCGCGCGATCGCTGCCGGCCCGAAGCCGAAATCGATCACGTTCCGCATGAGCGCCGGCAGAAGGAGCGTGACGGTGGACGACAGCAGAAGTCCGAAGAGCGCCGCACCGATCTGCCAGCGATAGGGCCTCAAAAAAGGAAACAGCCGCCTCAGCGGCCTTATCGACCGGCTCTTCGCCCGTCCTTGCGCCACATATGCCAGCTGGGTGGCGAATTCCTCGCCGGATTGCGACATGCCCGCCTCATCAAAATCGCATCCGGTATATAGGCATCGGCAAAAGCCTGCCAAGCGACCCTTGAGGCAACCGGGAAATTTGGCTGTTGCCAAGGGTGGTCGTGCGGCAAAAGGCGGCGTAGAAAGCCCCGGCATTCACGGAAAATGACCCATGGACAAGGCACGGCTGACCCGCTTCATCGATCATCTCTGGGACGAGGCCGTGGTGCCGACGCTTGTGGATTACATCCGCATTCCCAACAAATCGCCGGCCTTCGATCCCGACTGGGCGGCCCACGGGCACATGGCGAAGGTCGTGGCGCTGTTCGAGCGCTGGGCGCGGGAGAAGATCGCGGCCATCCCCGGCGCCTCGCTCGAAGTTGTACAGCTGGAGAAGCGCACGCCGCTGATTTTCATCGAATTGCCCGGCGACAGCGACGACACGGTGCTGCTTTACGGCCATCTCGACAAGCAGCCCGAGATGAAAGGCTGGGCCGAAGGCACCGGGCCTTGGACGCCTGTCATCAAGGACGACAAGCTTTTCGGCCGCGGCGGCGCGGACGACGGCTATGCGATGTTCGCGTCGCTGTCGGCGATCCTCGCGCTGGCCGAGCAGAAGACCCCGCGCGCTCGCGCCGTGATCCTGATCGAAGCCTGCGAGGAATCGGGCAGCTACGATCTTCCGTTCTATGTCGATCATCTGGCGCGCCGCATCGGCGATGTGTCGCTGGTCGTCTGTCTCGATTCCGGTTGCGGCGATTACGATCGCTTGTGGCTGACGACGTCGCTGCGCGGCGTGTCGGGCGGCGTTTTGTCGATCCGCGTGCTCGACGAGGGCGTTCATTCGGGTTCGGCTTCGGGCATCGTGCCGTCGAGCTTCCGCATCCTGCGCCAGCTGCTCGCGCGCCTCGAAGACGAAAAGACGGGCGTCCTTGCGCCGAAGGATCTTTACGTCACGATTCCGCAGCAGCGCGTCGATCAGGCCAAGCAGGCGGCGCAGATCCTCGGCAGCCATGTCTTTGACGAATTCCCGTTCGCGAAAGGCGTCGAGCCGGTCACGCGCGATCTCGCCGAGCTGATCCTCAACCGCACCTGGAAGCCGCAGCTCGCCGTCACCGGCATGGATGGACTTCCTCAGCCGGCCAATGCGGGCAATGTGATGCTGCCCGAGACGATTGCAAAGGTCAGCATCCGCCTGCCGCCGACCTTGCCGGCGAAGAAAGTCGACGGCCTGCTGAAAGAACTGTTCGAAGCCTCGCCGCCTTACGGCGCGCAAGTGAGCTTCAAACCCGAAACCGCGATGACAGGTTGGAACGCGCCTCAGCTGGCGCCGTGGCTCGAGACCGCCGTGGTGAACGCATCGCGCGAAACCTTCGGCTCCGAGCCCGCCTATATGGGCGAAGGCGGATCCATCCCGTTCATGGCGATGTTGGGCGAGAAATTCCCCAAGACGCAATTCATCGTGACGGGCGTTCTGGGTCCGCATTCGAACGCGCACGGGCCCAACGAATTCCTGCACATCCCGACCGGCAAACGCGTCACCGCCTGCATCGCGATGATCATGGCGGCGCATTTCGAGAAGGCTGAGCGCTAAACGGAAACGTCGCGCGTAGCACAAGGAAAGAATCTTCACAGGCGACGGTGAGGAGCGCGGCCCTAGTCCGCCGCCCTGAGCCGGTATCCGACACCCTGTTCAGTGACGATGAGCTGCGGCCTGTCAGGATCGGCTTCGAGCTTCTGGCGCAAGGCGCGGATATAGATGCGCAGGTACTGCACGTCTGTCTCGGTGCCCCACACTTCGCGCAGGATGAAGCGGTGCGTCAGCACCTTGCCGGCATGCATGACGAGAAGCCGCAGGAGATCGTATTCGCGCGGGCTCAGCTTCACCTCTGCCCCCCGCGCCGTGACGATGCGGCGGACGAGATCGACCGTCAAATCCCCGCTTCTGAAGATCGGCTTTTCGCCCTGCTGCTGCAGGCGATGGCGCAGCGCCGCGCGGATGCGTGCCAGCAACTCCTCGACTCCGAACGGCTTGGTCACGTAATCGTCGGCGCCGAGATCGAGCGCGCGCACCTTGCCGCTTTCGTCGGTGCGGCTCGACAGGACGACGATCGGCGCCGCGGAGCCGCTGTCGCGCAGCGCCCGGATGATCTCGAAACCATCGCTGTCCGGCAGCCCCAGATCGAGCACAACGACATCGGGCGTGTTGCGCCGGAACAGCTCGAGCGCGCCGTGTCCCGACTGCGCTTCGATCACCTGATAGCCTTCGGCGCTGAGGCTGGCGCGCAGGAAGCGACGGATCGCCGGCTCGTCGTCGACGACAAGGACGCGCAGATCCTTGGTCATGCCGCCTTCTCGCTGGGCGCAATGGCCTCGACGGGCAGCGTCACGGTGAAGACGGCGCCGGAGCGGTCGCTGCGGTTTTTCGCGGTGATCGTGCCGCCCATCGCTTCGATGAAGCCGCGACAGATAGCAAGGCCAAGGCCCGTGCCGGCGCGTTTCCGGTCCACCGCGTGCACGCGATAGAACTTGTCGAATATGCGCTCGAGATCGGCAGGCGGGACGCCATCGCCTTCGTCGCTCACCTCAATGCGCACGAGATTGCCTTCGGCGATCGCCTTCACCATCACTTCGGTCCGGGGTGGCGCGTATTTCGCGGCGTTGTCGAGAAGATTGAAGATTACCTGCTCGAGCAGCACGGCATCGAGCCGCGGCATCGGCAGCTCTGGAGCCAATTCGACCTGCACCCGATGCATGCTCAGCACTTTCGACGCACGCCTCAAGGCGCTTCCGATCACATCGGCGAGGTCGGTCGCTTCGGCGCGCACGTCGATGGCGCCCGATTCAAGACGCGTCATGTCGAGCAGGTTGCTGATGAAGCGGTTCAGGCGCTCGGCTTCATCCTGGATCGTGGCAATCAGCTCCTCCTGCTGCTTGACGTCCATCGATCCGTGAAAGGCTCTGAGGCTCGAGGCGGACCCGAGGATCGAGGCGAGCGGCGTCCGCAAATCGTGAGAGATCGAGGTCAGCAATGCCGAGCGCAGGCGCTCCGTCTCCGCCGTCAGCTTGGCACGGTCGATGTCCTGCACGAGATTGACGCGCTCGATGGCGAGTGCGGCCTGATCGGACAGCGCATCGAGCAGGCGCCGCTGATCCGGCGAGAGGATGGGCCCCTGCCGATCGTTGTCGAGGCCGATCACGCCGATGGGGCCCCGGCCCGTGCGCATCGGAAGGAAGAGGCGCTTGGCGCCGGGCAGCGTGTCGGCGCCGCGGCCGGCTGCGCGGAGGTGCTGCCAGGTCCAGGAAGCGGCTGCGAGATCGGCATCGTCGAGCAGGTCTTCGGGCGGATAGCCCGCACGCACCGATACGCCTTCGCCGTCCGGCAACAGCAGCACGACGCGGACCTTCAACATCGCGGCCATCTGATAGACCGTTGCCCACAGAAGATCGTCGAGCGATACGATGCCGGCGAGCTTGCGGCTGAAAAGATAGAGATCCTCCGTCACCTTGGCCCGTTCACGCGCCGTCATCACCTGATCGCGCACGCGCACCATGAGATTGCTGACGATCACCGCGACCAGCGCGAAGAAGAACAGCGCCACCACGTTCTCGCGGTCGCTGATGGTGAATGTGTAGAGCGGCGGCAGGAAGAAGAAATTATAGGCCAGCACGCTTACGAAGCAGGCGAACAGGGACGGCCAGCGGCCGTAGCTGATGGCCGACACCAGGACCGCCGCCATGAACACCAGCGCGATGTTCGAGACGGCAAGCGATTGCTGCAGCACGAGGCCGATCGCCAGCGCCACCGCCACGACGCCGAGACTTCCGACGAACGGCTCCGCCTTGAAGCCATCCGCGGCAGGCGGTGCGCGCGCGGGCTCATCCTTGTCCTTGGCGGAGGTCCGTTCCTCCGAGACTACATGGACGCTGAGATCGCCGGCGCGCCGGATGATCTCGTGCGCGGCTGAAGGTCGGATAAATTCGAGCCAGCGCGGCTGGCGGATGGCCGCGACCACGATATGCGTAAAGTTGTTGCTCTGCGCATAGTCGATCACGCCGTCGGCGACGGTGGACGCGGGGATCGTCACGGCTTCGCCGCCGAGGCGTTCGGCGACGCGCAGGGCCTCTGCGACGCGATCATGTTCGTGTTCGCTGAGGCGCTGGGCTTCCGAAGTCTCCACGTAGATGGCCGTCCAGGAGGCGCGCAGACGATCGGCCAGGCGGCGGCCATAGCGCACGAGCGCCGAGGCGCCGGGCCGCGTACCGACGGCAACCAGCACGCGCTCGCTCGCTTCCCAGGGCCCCTGGATCGCATGCGCCCGCATGTAGTTGACCATCTGCTCGTCGACGCGCTGCGCCGTCCGGCGGAGCGCCAACTCACGCAAGGCGGTCAGGTTTCCGGGCTGGAAATAATGGCGCACGGCGCGCTCGGCCTGTGCAGGGACGTAGACCTTGCCTTCCTTGAGACGCTGGATGAGATCTTCCGGCGTCAGATCGACGAGTTCGACATCGTCGGCACGGTCGAGGATGGAATCGGGCACGGTCTCGCGCACGCGGATGCGCGTAATTCGCGCCACCACATCATTGAGGCTTTCGAGATGCTGGACGTTGAGCGTCGTATAGACGTCGATGCCGGCATCGAGGATTTCCTGCACATCGAGATAGCGCTTGGGATGCCGGCTGCCGGGGACATTGGTGTGCGCGAGCTCGTCCACCAGCACCAGCTTCGGCTTTCGTTGCAGGATCGCGTCGAGATCCATTTCCGCCAGCACGCGCCCCTTATAGGAGAGCCGCTTCTTGGGAATGATCTCGAAGCCTTTGGTGAGCCGGTCGGTTTCGACGCGTCCATGCGTTTCGACCACGCCGATGA
>Ga0335070_10001767_pt1 | contig 25169 bp, 26 predicted proteins | sample Lox_Sample_13_FD_206722 | JGI IMG/M metagenome (GOLD analysis project Ga0335070, IMG submission 206722) | Soil microbial communities from Loxahatchee National Wildlife Refuge, Florida, United States - Lox_Sample_1.3 | ecosystem: Environmental > Terrestrial > Soil > Wetlands | place: USA...
GCTCGCGGCGTCGAAATAGACATGGGCGTGCCAGCTTTCGATCGCGGAGGGCGGCAGGATCTGCATGGTGCCCAATCGTACGCGTGCCGGCGCCCGTGCAGAGTCACTTCAGCAGAGCGAGCATCAGTCGCCGCACGACGGCCTGCTCGGGCTCGAAGTAATGCGTGTGCGCATCCGGGCCGATGCATTCGTCGTGACGATCGACGGGCCCGGCCAGCGGCTGGTCGTACGCGTCGGCGGCGACGTCGAGCGGCAGCGGGCTGTGCGGGCTCCACAACCAGCGGCCCACGTAGTCGGCGGCACCCCAGGCGTTGAACCAGCGCCGCACGCCGAGCTGCGACGGCTCCGGGCCGCAGGCCCATTGGTACTGCGCCGGAAACCGCTGCGCGTACAGCTGCCGTAGCGGGCAACCCACGGTGAGCAGGTCAATGGTCATGTCCTGCAGCGACGTGTCCAAGCGGGTCAGCGGGTCGGGGCCGCCGTCAGCGGCGATGCGCGCGCGTTCGGTGGCATCGCGCTTGGCGTTCTCGTCCAGCAGCGCGCGGCGACAGCGCAGGTAGTGCAACAGATCGGCGGTGATCACGGTGCCCTGGCTGTGCGCCACGATCACGATGCGGCGGTAGCCCTGGTCGGCCAGGTGCTGCAGCAGCGCAACGTAGCGCTCGACGATGCGCACCCGCGGGATCGACTCGCGCGGGAACTCGCGAAAGTGCACGTCGACGTCGAGCGCGGCGTCCAGCGGCAGGCGCACCGCCTTCAGCCGCTTGGCGGTGACCTTGCCCAACGCCAGCAGGCCGGTGGTGGTGCCGGCCACCGCGACCACCAGCACGTGCAGCACGTCGGACGACCACTCGCGCAGCTCGAGCGAGATCCCGTCGAGCCAGCCCCACGGCGGCGGGCCGATCAGGCGCAGCAGCGAGTCGCTCAGCAGCAGCGCGCCGATCAGCATGCCGGCCAGTGCGACCCAGCTGCCCCAGCCGAGCAGCCGGTCCATCGCGCGGTAGCCGTGCGTCAGCCATTCGCCGATGGCCCGGTGCGTGCGGTAGCGCAGCAGCTTCAGCTCCGCGGCCAGGCACGGCGCGAGCACGACGACGACGAAGCCGATCACCAGCGACAGCATCAGCGCCACCAGCGCGAAGGTCTCGGTGCTGCCGGCGAAGCGATCGGTGAACCACTTGCAGCCGTCGGCCTGCGCGTGCGACCTGTGAAAGACCAGCGCTGGATACGCCACCGTCTGCAGCCGGCTGCACAGCGGCTCGCTCACCAGCGCCCAGGCGCCGGTGACGAACACGACGAACGCGCCCAGCGACGCGAACAGGCCCAGCCGGCCGGTGCGGATGACGAAGCGGATGCGCTCCTGGTCGGCGTGGTGGCGCGCCGCGAAGCCCGCGCGCCAGCCCAGCCCCACCACCACGGTGCAGGCGAGCGCCAGCAGCACCCACAGAGTCATCTGCGCGACCAGCGCGAGCTCGGCGGCGCGCATGGCTCCGATCAGCCAGCCTGCGGCACTGGCGATGCCGTCGTGCGCCGCCACGCCCCAGACGATGCACGCGGCGGTCACGAGTCCGAACGCGATGCCGAAACCGTACACCGCGCGAAACCGCTTCTCCCAGTACTTGAGCGCCCACACGTAGCCGGCTGCCAGCGGCAGCAGCACCGCAGCGATCACGACGCCGGGCGACGGATCGCCGCCGCCCGGACGCACGAACCACGCGACGAGCAGCCCCAGCACGGCCACGCCGGCTGCGCAGCCGAACAGCCACGGCCTGGCTTTGGTCTTGCGCGCCACCCAGGCCGCCGCGGCGACGGCGACGAGCCCGCTGACGACGTACGCCACCCCGAGCGCATGGGCGGCGACCGTCGACGCAACCACCACGACGAGCGCGCACATCACCAGCTGCAGCATCAGCGTGGCCAGGGCCCGCGTGTACAGCTGATCGGCCACGCGGTGCCAGCGCGCCAGGTGCCTGAGCGAAGAGGGCGCGCGCGGCGCGGCGGCCTGCATGCCCACCGCCTGGCCGCCGACGCGCACCAGATCGAACAGCAGCGTGAACAGCTCGGCGACGATCTGCGGCACGAAGCCCGGCAGGCGCGACAGATCGGCCCAGTACATCTCGAACACCGACACCCGGGCCGCGCCCGGCCGCACGCCGTCGGCCTCGACGTCGAAGCGCGCGGCGGTGTGGGTGGCGTCGTCGCGCTGGGTGCCGGCCTCGACGCGGGCCTCGCGGTTCTTGGCGATGAGGAAGTCGGTGAACCGCACACCCAGCGGGATGTCGTTGTCCGCGGCTGCGCTCGAGGGCAGCGGCTTCGCGGTGGGCTTGCGTCCGGTGGCGATCCGGGAGTCGGCACCGCCGAGGCGCTCGTCGAGGAAGTCGCTGCGCAGCGCGTGGAAGAACGACTTGCGCATCGCCTGCCACCACCGCTGCGCGCCCCAGCGCTCGTATTCGACCGCGGGCTTGCACGACTGCACGTGCAGCGTCACGTCGCGGCGCACGACCTCGCCACGCGTCTCCAGCGCCAGCTGCGTGGCCACCGCCTCGGCCGTCTCGCCGCGCGGCTGGTCGGCGACGCCGTGCACGACGACCACGGCAACCAGACCGTCGTCGGCTCGCCGTGCGGGTGGCTGATCGATCGTCGTCGCGTCGTTCATCGCAAGCCTCCTCGGCCGCGTCGGTCAATCCGTGACCCGCTCCTCGGGCATGGCGAGCGTGAGGATCGGGTAGCCGACCATCGCGCGCATCGTGAGCCGCGTCAATCGACGAACCGGGGCTCGCGCTTCTCCAGCCCGGCGCGCGCGGCCTCGCGCTGGTTGGCGCTGCCGATGAGCCGCTGCTGCTCGTGCGATTCGGCCATCAGCACCGACGTCGCGTCGACGGGCGAGGCAGCGTTGAGCAGCCGCTTGCCGGCGCGGATGGCATCGGGGCTGCGGCTCGCGATCAACGCGGCGAGCGCACGCGCATCCTCCAGCGGTTGGGCGCTCACCCGGGTGGCGAGACCGAGCGCCTGGGCTTCGCTGCCGGAGACGACGCGACCGGTGAACGTGAGCTCGCGCACGACGTCGGGCCGCGCCAGCTCGGTCAGCAGCACGCAGCCGGCCATGTCGGGGACGAGGCCCCACTTGACCTCCATCACCGCGAGCTGGGTGTCCGGGTGCACCAGGCGGATGTCGGCGCCGAGCGCGATCTGCAGGCCACCGCCGAAGGCCACGCCGTGCACCGCGGCGATCACCGGCACCGGCAGCGCGCGCCAGCCCCATGCCACCTGCTGCGGTGCGTTGGCCGGGCCGTGCGTGCGCTCGACGATGTTGCCGAGCGTGCCGCTGGTCTGGCCCGAGCCCATCTCGCGGAAGCGGCCCATGTCGAGCCCGGCGCAGAACGCGCGGCCCTCGCCGTGCAGCACGACGACGCGCACGCGCTTGTCGCTGCGCACGCGATCGATGGCGCCGAGCAGGGCTTCGAACATCGCCGCATCGATCGCGTTCATCTTGTCCGCGCGCACCATCGTCACTTCGGCGACGCCGCGGTCGTCGACCGTCACGCGCACCCGTTCGTCGTGGCTCATCGTGGATTCCTTCGCCCGAGAGGCTCGGGCATGGGAGGGTTGAGGGAGTCTTCGCCGCGGCAGTCTACCGAGGCCGCGTCACGGGCTCAGCCGCTGCAGGTCGGTGCGCATCGGCGCCGCCAGGCGCTGCACGAACGGCCCGTCGGCGGCCGCCGACGCGGCGAGGATGATCGTCACCCGCGGCAGGCTCGAGAAGCCGTCAGCCGCGCCGAGCACGACCGCGCCGTCGGGCACGCAGCTCTCGGCCATCACTGCCACGCCGAAGCCGCTGCGCACCGCGGCCTGGATCGCCGGCATGCTGCGGCTGGTGAACACCACCTGGTGATCGCGGCGCCGCTTGCGCAGCTGCGTCAACGCCCATTTGCGGAAGATGCAGCCCTCGGGGAACAGCGCCAGCGGCACCGGTGCCTCGCGCGACGGCGGGCGGCCCGTGCAGGCCGCCCACACCACGCGCTCGGTGCGTAGCACGATGCCCTCCTGGGTGTCGGTCTCGGCCGACAGGATGGCGTAGTCGAGCGCGCCTTCGGCCAGCAACGGACGCAGCTCGGCGCTCGGCGCGCACTGCAGCTCGACTTTCGCCCCGGGGGCGATCTGCGACAGGCGCGCCAGCAGCGGCGCCATCAGCGGCATGTAGTCGTCGGGCAGGCCGAAGCGCAGCGTGCCGACGACGTCCGACCGCTGAAAGTGCGCCAGCGCCTCGCCGTGCAGCGCGAGCATGCGGCGGCCGTAGTTGACGAGATCGGCGCCGTCGGCGGTGAGCGCCAGGCGCCGGCCGCGGCGCTCGAGCAGGGTGCGGCCCAGCGTGTCGGACAGCTTGCTCAGGTGCAGGCTCACGGCCGACGGCGTCTTGTGCACCAGCGCCGCGGCCGTCTTGCAGCTGCCGCTGTCGGCGAACGCCACCAGCGTCCGAAGCTGATCGAGGTCGAGCATGGCGGCGGTATCGTTGAGCGTTCGTCAATTGTGCGTCAAAGAAGTTTCGATTTTCACGATCGGGCCGGGTGCCCAGAATGCGCGGCGAGTCCACGGTGGACGCTGAGAAGGAATGCCGCATGTCGCTGCTGAAGCTGCGCAAGCTCGTGGTCCAGCTCGAGGAGACCGCCACCGAGATGGGGCGCGAGGTGAATCCGCCGGCGCGCAAGGTCACGGTGGCCGCGGTGATCCACAACCCGTATGCCGGCCGCTACGTCGAAGACCTGTCGCCGCTTTACGAATTGGGCGCCGAAGTCGCGGCGTTGATCGCGCGCCGCGGCGTCGAGGTGCTCGGGTTGTCGGGCATCGCGGCCGAGGACGTCACGTCGTACGGCAAGGGCGCGATCGTCGGCACCGACGGCGAGATCGAGCACGCCGCCGCGCTGCTGCACCCGATGTTCGGCGCGCCGGTGCGCAAAGCCGTGGGCAAGGGCGACGACATCATCCCGTCGACCAAGAAGGTGGGCGCGCCGGGCGCGACGATCGTGATGCCTGTGACCAACAAGAACCGCATCTGGAACTTCGACGACATGGACGCGGCCGAGCTGACGATCCCCGACGCGCCGCGTGCCGACGAGGTGGTGGTGGCGGTCGTGCTGGCCGTTGGCGGCCGGCCGCTGCACCGCGTGCAGCCGGTCAAGTGAACACGGGGCCGGCGATGTTCAAGGCGATGATCCTGCTGAAGCGGCGTGACGACATGACCTTCGCCGCGTTCGCCGACTGGTGGCTGCGCGAGCACGCGCCGCTGGCGGCGGCGCTGCCCGGCGTGCGCGGCGTGCATTTCAACCTGGTGGCCGGCGACGGCTCCGGCGCGTTCGACGGCGTGTCGGAGCTCTGGTTCGACAGCCAGGCCGACTTCGATGCGGCGTATGCCAGCGCGCGCGGCCAGGCGGTGGCCGCCGACTCGATGGCGCACGTGTCGCGGCGCGAACGGGTGTTCGTCGCCGAGCACCGCATCGTGCCGGCGCCGTGACACCGGCTGCGGCCCGACGCGATCACCGAATCCCGACCACGAGGAGAGCTTCATGGGATCGAGCCTGAATGCGGAACTGCTGCAACGCGACCTCGGTGCGCTCGTGCACTCGCTGCACAACGAGGCCGCGCACCGCGCCGGCAACATGTGGGTCAGGGGCGAGGGCTGCGAGATCATCGATGCCGACGGGCATCGCTACATCGACGCGATGTCGGGCCTGTGGAACGTCACGCTGGGCCACGGCCGGCGCGAGCTGGCCGATGCCGCGTCGGCGCAGATGATGACGCTGCCGTACTGCTCGGGCTACGCCGGCAACGCCAACCCGCAGGCGCTGGCTCTCGGCGAGCGGCTGGCGTCGCTGTGCTACCCGTCGATCAATCGCTTCTTCCTCACGTCGGGCGGCGGCGAGTCCACCGACAGCACGATCAAGATCGCGCGCTACTTCTGGAAGGCCCAGGGCAAGCCGGGCAAGTACAAGACCGTCAGCGTGATGGGCGGCTACCACGGCGTGACGCTGGCGGCGATGTGCGCCACCGGCATGCCGGCCTACTGGCCGGCGTTCGAGCCGCGCATGCCCGGCTTCTCGCACATCCCGAACCACGACCGCTACCGCTACGTGGTGCCCGCGGGGGCCGACCCCGAGACCGCCGCCGCCGACGAGCTCGAGCGCGCCATCCTGGCCGAGGGGCCCGACTCGGTGGCGCTGTTCCTCGCCGAGCCGGTGATGGGCGGCGGCTCGTACGTGCCGCCGGCGGGCTACTTCCCGCGCATCCGCGAGATCTGCAACCGCTACGACGTGCTGTTCGCCGCCGACGAGGTCATCACCGGCTTCGGCCGCACCGGGCGCATGTTCGGTCTCGAGCACGCCGGCGTCGAGCCCGACCTGGTGCAGTTCGCCAAGGGCATCACCAGCGGCTACGTGCCTCTGGGCGGCGTCGGCGTGTCCGACCGGGTGGCCGCGGCGTTCGATCGCGCCGGCGACACCTGGATGCACTGCTACACCTACAGCGGCCACCCGGTGAGCTGCGCGGTGGCGCTGGCCACGCTCGACGTGCTGGAGCGCGAGCAACTGGTCGAGCGCGCGGCGCACCTGGGCGAACGCATGCATGCCGGGCTGCGCCGGCTGCTCGGCGCGCATCCGCACGTGGGCGACATCCGCGGGCTCGGCCTGATGGCCACGCTGGAGCTGGTCGAAAACCGCGCCACGAAGCGGCCGTTCGACGCGGCGCGCAAGGTCGGGCCGCAGGTGCTCGCCGCGCTGCGCGAACGCGGCGTGATCACGCGGGGCCGCGGCGACCAGGTCTACCTCGGCCCGCCGTTCGTCATCGGCGAAGACATGCTCGACCGCATGGTCGGGCGCGTCGGCGAGGCCGTCATGTCGGTGCTCGGGCCGGCCTGAGGCCGGTGGCCGCTGCGCGATTCGGTGTCCGCCGTGATGGCGCGCGGCCCGCGGTCGTTCCGCGGCCGCTGACACAATAGCGGCATGAGCAACCGACTCCTCTGGCCGGCCGTCGGGCTGATGGCGGCCATGACCTTCAACGCCGTGGCCCAAACCTCCGCCCCCACCGCCAAGTCACCGCGCAACCGCAGCGACGTCCCCGCCGAATTCCGCTGGGATTTCAGTCCGATCTATCCCAACTGGGACGCGTGGGAAGCCGGCATGCGCGACATGGAGGCCAAGACCGATGCGTTTGCCGCGCTCAAGGGTACGTTGAAGAACGGGCCCGACGCGGTGCTGAAGGCCTACCTCTCGTTCGACGAGATCGGCAAGCTGCAGTACCGGCTGTACCGCTACCCGCAACTGCAGCGCGACGTCGACACGCGCGACCAGGCGGTGGCCGGGCGCTTCCAGCGCGTGGGCGCGCTGTTCGCGAAGTTCGACACCGCCACCGCCTGGTTCACGCCCGAGCTGCTGACGATTCCGCAGGCCACGATGCAGGGCTGGCTCGACCAGACGCCGGCGTTGGCGCCGTACCGCTTTCCCATCCTCGAGGCGTACCGCAAGGCGGCGCACGTGCTGGACGAGAAGGGCGAGCATCTGATGTCGCTGGCCGGCCGCTTCAACGGCACGCCGCGCGAGACCTACTCCGAGCTGAGCACGTCCGACATCAAGTTCCCGACCATCACGCTGGCCGATGGCAGCAGCGCCACGCTGTCGCCGGCCAGCTACTACGCGCTGCTCGAGGGCAACCGCGACCAGGCCGACCGCGCGAAGGCGGCGGCGGCGCACCTGGGCGCCTACGCGGCCACCGCCCACACCTACGCCGCCGTGTACAACGGCGTGCTGCAGCGCGACTGGTTCATCGCGCAGGCGCGCAACTTCCCCACCACGCTCGACGCCGCGCTCGATTCCGACGCGGTGCCGCGCCAGGTGGTGGAGACGCTGATCGAAGCCACGCGCGCGGGCGTCGCGCCGCTGCAGCGCTACTTCCGCCTGCGCAAGAAGCTGCTCGGACTGGACACCTACCACCCCTACGACGGCTCGCTGCCGCTGTACAAGAGCGACAAGACCTATCCGTACGAGACTGCGCGCGAGCTGGCGCTGGCGTCGGTGGCGCCGCTGGGAGCGGACTACGTGTCGCAATACCGCCGCTTCGTCAGCGGTGGCCGCATCGACGTCTACGAGAGCCCGGGCAAGCGCAGCGGCGCCTACAGCGCCGGCGTGTACGGCGTCGGCCCGTACCAGCTGCTGAACTACAACGACACGCTTGACGCGGTTTTCACCTTCGCCCACGAGGGTGGCCACGCGATGCACACCGTGCTGTCGTACGAGAACCAGCCGTTCGCGACCTCGGACTACACGATCTTCGTCGCCGAAGTGGCCTCGACCACCAACGAGCGCTTCCTGCTCGAGGAGCTGCTGCGCCGCACGACCGACCCGAAGGAGCGCTTCCTGCTGCTGCAGCACGCCGCCGACTCGATCGTCGGCACCTATTTCACGCAGGTGATGTTCGCCGACTTCGAGCTGCAGGCGCACCGGCTCGTCGAGCAGGGCCAGCCGATCACGACCGCGGTGCTGCGCAAGCTCTACGGCGACACCGCGCGCGCGTACTACGGCGACGCGATGACGCTCGACCCGTTCTACGAGGACACTTGGGCGCGCATCTCGCACTTCTTCAACTCGCCGTACTACGTGTACCAGTACGCCACCTGCTTCGCGTCGTCGGCGCAGCTGTTCAAGGCCATGACCACCGGCACGCCCGAATCGCGCAAGGCCGCGACCGAGCGCTACCTGACGCTGCTCAAGAGCGGCGGCAACGACCAGCCGATGAAGCAGCTGCAGAAGGCCGGCGTCGACCTGACGCAGCGCGCGACGATCCAGTCGGTGATCGACCAGCTCGACGCGCTGGTCACGCAGATGGAAGCCGAGGCCGCGAAGATCCGTTGATCGCGCGGGCTTCGCGCGAGCCGGTCAACGCGCGAGCAGTTTAGCGCACCAGCGTGTCGACGTAGCCCTCGCCGAGCCCGCACGCCATGTAGTGCTTGCGGCACATCGCGACCTTGGTGAACACGTCCTCGTAGCCGGTGACCTGGCCGGCCTCGTCCACGTACACCATCGCGCCGTGGATGTTGAAGAAGGTGATCATCTCGGGGGCGCCGACCTGCTCGTCGACCACCAGCGTGTGGATCTCGCCCGGCGGCTCGTAGACGAACGAGCCTTCCTTCGCGACCCAGTCGTGCTCGAGGTAGCGCCACGCGCCGCGGATCACGTAGCCGGTCACCCACGACGGATGGATGTGGCGCGACAGCACGCCGGCCTTGCGCACGCGCAGCAGGTTGCACCAGCTGCCCGTCACCGTGTTGAGCAGCAGCGGGCGGAACCACACGCCGGGCGCTTGCGGCACCCATACGCGCTCGTCGTCGGGAATCGCGGGCATCGCGATCTCGGGCTGGATGCCCGGCATCTGCACGATCATGGAAGACTTCTCCTGATTCACGTGATGAGGTAGCCGCCGTCCACCGGCAGCACCACGCCGGTGACGAACCGCGCGGCCGGACTGGCAAGGAACAGCACGGGCCCGGCGACGTCCTCGGGCGTGCCCCAGCGGCCGAGCGGCGTGCGCGCCAGGATCGGCCCGGAACGCGCCGGGTCGTCCTGCAGTGCCTGGGTGAGTGGCGTGCCGATCCAGCCCGGTGCCACCGCGTTGACGCGGATCTGGTCCACCGCGTACGCGATCGCCAGGCTCTTGGTGAGTTGCGCGACGCCGCCCTTGCTCGCGCTGTAACCCGGCACCAGGCCGCCGCCGAAGAAGCTGAGCATCGACGCCGTGTTGACGATGCAGCCGCCGCGCGCCTTCAAACCCGCGCGCGCGGCCGCGCAGACGCGCATCGTGCCGGTGAGGTTGATGTCCACCGTCTCGGCGAACACCAGCGGGTCGTGCTCGGCGCCGCGGCGGATGACGCCGGCGCAGTTGACCACTACATCAAGATCGCCGAGCGATTCGACCAGGGCGCGCACCGCGTCGCCGTCGCGCACGTCGAGCCGGCGCACCTCGATGCCGGGCGTCTGCGCGCGCGCGGCGGCCACCTCGGCGTCGGTGGCGCCGGTGGCCACCACCGCGTCGCCGGCAACCGCGAACGCGCGCGCAATGCCGGCGCCGATGCCGCTGGTGGCGCCGGTGACGAGCACGCGTCGCGCCTGGCTCATGGCTCAGGGCTTGAAGACGTAGCCCGGGCCGATGGCCACGTTGGCCGGGATCGGCGGCAGGTCGGAGAACAACTCGGGCTTGTCCTTCATCACCTTGAGGATGAACTTCGGCTCGATGTGCTTGTTGACGTCGAAGGTCGACTTGATGATGCCGAGGCGGCTCAGCCGATCCTGCGCCGCCCACAGCGCGCGGTAGTTGTTGGCCGACAGGCGCCGGTCGTTCTGCTGGATGTTGAACTGCATCGCGGCCTCGGCCACGTCGGGCTTGAGGCCCGGGATCCAGCGCGTGGCCACCTGCGCAGCCTGCTTCGGGTTGGCGCGCATCCATTTGTCGGCCTCGGACACCGCGGCGAGGAACTTCTCGATCGTCTCGCCGTTCTTCTCCATCCAGGCGCGCGTGGCCACGTTGAAGCCGAGGTACGAGATGACGTCGCCGCCGCGGATCACCACGTACGCGCCGGGCACGTCCTTGGTCGCCACGATCGGCCACGGATCCCAGCCCGAGAACGCGTCGATGCCCTTGGACAGCAGCGCCACGGTCATGTCCGGCGGCGGCGTGTTGACCAGCGTCACGTCTTCGGGCTTGAGGCCGGCTCTCTCGATCAGCGCCAGCGCGTACAGGTGGTTGATGGTGCCGAACGACGCCGCGATCTTCTTGCCCTTGAGCGTGGCCAGGTTGTTCTTGTCGATGCCCGAGCCCTCGCGCGCCACCAGCGCCATCGTGGCATCCGAGCCGAGCTTGGTGGCGCTGCCGCTGTAGTTGCCCAGCGCGACGAGATCCATGCCGCGCAGCACGGCGCCGATCATCGGCACGCCGACCTGCACGATGTCGCTCTCGCCGGCCTGCAGCGCGTTGAGCGCGTCGACGCCGGTGGCATAGGGCCGCGCCACGGTCACGTCGAGCCCGTGCTTCTCGAAGAAGCCGCGCTCCAGCGCGATCGGCAGGCCGACCTGGTCGATGCCGGTCACCATGCCGGCTTTGAGCTTCACGAGGTTCTGTGCCGCGGCACCCAGCGGCAACGCCAGCGCGGCCAGCGCCAGCAGCGGTCCGAACAGCTTCCATCGCGTCATCATCTGCAGTCTCCTGTTGTGGTTGATCACTCGGCGGGCAGGGGTTCCACCCGTTTCACCCAGTAAGGCTGGGCCACCGCGTTCAGCTTGGCGAAGCTGACGCCACGCACTTCGATCGAATCCTCCTGCGCGCCCGACACGCGCCCGTACTGCTGGAAGGCGAGCACGTGGAAGCGCTCGGGCGTGCAGGTGAGCGTCACCAGCACGTTGACCTGGCCGCGCGCGTTGGGCGTGAAGCCGGGCATCACCTTGCCTGGCGCCAGCAGCAACAGCGCCAGCTTCCACAGCAGCAGTGCGACGACGGCGCCGATCACGATGCGGCCACGGGTGGAGCGCGCGGCGTCGCGCATCAGGCCCATGATGGCAGCCCGTGGTTCATGCCGCGCGCACCTGTTGCAGCACGCGCGCCGCCAGCGCCTTGAAGGCGGCATCCTCGATCAGCGCGTCCCACGCCCGCGGCCGCAGCAGGTCGATGGCGATGTCTTCCAGCACGCTGCCGTGGCTCAACACGATCACCCGGTTAGACAGGAACACCGCCTCGTTGACGTCGTGCGTGATGAACAGCACCGTCGGCCGGCGCTGCGCCCAGATGCGCGTCAGTTCCTCCTGCAGCGTCATGCGGGTCTGCGCGTCGACGCTGGCGAACGGCTCGTCCATCAGCAGCACGTCGGGCTCGTTGGCCAGCGCGCGCACCACGCCCACGCGCTGCTGCATGCCGCCGGAGAGCTCGTTGGGGTAGCGATCGGCGGCGTACGCCAGGCCGGCCAGCGCCAGGTACTCGCGCGCGATCTCGTGCCGTTTCGCCTTCGGCACGCCCCGCATCTTGGGGCCGAAGGCGACGTTGTCGAGCACCGTGCGCCACGGGAAGAGCGCGAACGACTGGAACACCACGCCGCGGTCGGGCCCTGGGCCGCTCACCGCGTGTCCGTCGACCCGGATCTCGCCGGCGGTGGGCGCCAGGAAGCCCGCGATCAGGTTGAGCATCGTGGTCTTGCCGCAGCCCGACGGCCCGACCACCGAGACGAAGTCACCCGCGGCTACCGAGAACGAGATGTCGCGGATGGCGTTGACCTGCTTGGCCGCGAACGGGTCGAAGTAGGTCTTCTGCAGGTGATCGATCGTGAGGCTCTTCATCGGTTCACCAGCCCCCAGCGTTCACCCGTGGCGCGCTCGATCGGCGCCAGCACCCAGCTGTCGACGACGTACCAGAGCACGCCGAGCACGATCATGCCGAGCATGATCTCCACCACCGAGCCGGCGCGGCGGGCGTCGAACATCAGGAAGCCGATGCCGCTGGTGCCGACGATGATTTCGGCGGCGATCAGCGCGCGCCAGCCGAACCCGAGGCCGTTGCGCAGCCCGGTCATGATGTTGGGCAGCGCGCCCGGCAGCACCACCTCCCACACCACGCGGGCCTTCGACGCGCCCAGCGACAGCGCCACGCGGTGCAGCTCCAGCGGCACCGAGCGCACGCCCAGCACCGTGTTGAGCACCACCGGAAACAGCACGGTGTAGACGATCACGAAGATCATCGTCGTCAGGCCGAAGCCGAACCAGATGAGCAGGATCGGCAGCCATGCGATGTCGCCGATCGCCTGGAAGAACAGCAGCACCGGCCACAGCACGCGGTGCGCGCGATCGCTCAGGCCCACGATGAGCCCGAGTGGGATGCCGAGCGCCAGGCCGACGGCAGTGCCGGCCGCGAGCCGCACGACGCTGTCCTCCAGGTAGGCCGGGAGGATGCCGTTGGCCATCAGCGTGCCGAACTTCTGGATCACCTCCAGCGGCCCGGGAAAGAACACCGGCGGAAACAGCCCGGACTTTGCCACTGCGGCCCACAGCACCACTAGCGGCACGAACGGAACCAGCGACGCCAGCGCCGGGTTGCGCGCCGACCAGCGCACGTAGGCGCCCCAGGCGCGCTGCCACGGCGAGACCGGCGCGGTGGCGGTGGCGGCGCTCACGTTGGCCCCCTGCGGCGCAGCGCGCCGGCCCCCCCGAGGGAGAGCGAGCGCCTTCGGAGCGGCCGTGCGGCGCTCACGTTGCCCTCACCAGGCCCCAGCGCTCGATGGTGGCGCGCTCCAGCGGCGCCAGCGCCAGGCGGTCGATCAGCAGCCACAGCACGCCGATGACGATCATGCCGAGCACGATCACCTCGGTGCGATAGAAGTCGCGGGCGACGAACAGCATGTAGCCAAGGCCGACGTTGGTGGCGATCATCTCGGCGGCGATCAGCCCGCGCCACGCGAAGCCCAGGCCGGTGCGGATGCCGGTGACGATGTTGGGCAACGCGCCGGGCAACAGCACCTCGGTGAGCAGCTGCCAGCGCGTGGCGCCGAGCGACGCCGCGGCTTGGCGCAGCGGCATCGCGATGCCGGTGACGCCCAGCAGCGTGTTGTAGGCGACGACGAAGAACACCGCATTGAAGATCACGAACGTGATGGCGCCGAAGCCGTAGCCGAACCACAGAGTCGCGATCGGGATCCACGCGATGCCGGCCAGCACCGAGAAGAAGCGCAGCAGCGGCGTGAACAATGCCGACAGCGCGCGGTTGGTGCCCATCGCGACGCCCAGCGGCACGGCGATGACAATGCCGATCAGCGTGCCCAGCGCGATGCGGCCGAGGCTGGCGCCGATGTGGCGCACGAGCGAGCCGTCGGCGACGGCATCGACGCCGGCCCTGGCCACCGGCCCGATCGACGGAAACACCCGCGGGCTGACGTCGAAGGCAAGCACCACCGCCTGCCAGATCACCAGCAGGGCGAGCAGCGGCCAAATGAACGCCGCGGCAGACGCGAGTCGGCCGCGCCTCATGCCTCGGCGGGCACCGCGATCTGGCAGGCCGCGCGGTACGACTGCAGCGTGTCGCGCACGTGCTGTGCCAGTGCGCGCTGCGTCGGCGCGACGCGGCCGTCGCGCATCAGCCCCACGATGGTGGCGTGGCTTTGCTGGCAGTGGTCGACCTGTTCGTCCTCGGCGCTCAGGCGCGCGCGCAGCGCGCTGATCTTCGAGGCGATCAGCTGGTGCGCCTGCTGGATGTAGGCGTTGTCGCAGTGGTCGACGACTTGTTGATGAAACGCCTCGTCGAGCTGGCGGATGGCCTTCCAGTTGCGCGTCTTGCGCGCCAGCGCCATCTCGCGCACGTTGGCCTGCAGTGCCTTCACCAGCTCGGCGCGGCGCGCCTCCATCGCCAGCCTGACGGCGGTGATCTCCACGACCTCGCGGAACACGCAGATCTCCTCCACCTGGCGCGGCGTGAGCGAGAACACGAAGGTGCCGCGCTGCGGCTGGATGTCGATCAGGCCGTCCACGCGCAGGCGCAGCAACGCCTCGCGCACCGGCGTCTTGCTGATGCCCAGTTGCGCCGCCAGCGTGGCCTCGGACAGCTGCGTGCCCATCGGCAGCTCGCCGCCCATGATCAGCTGGCGGATGCTGTCGTGTGCCATGTCGGTCAGGGACTTCGGCCGCGTCAGCAGCCGCTGCATCGTGCTGGGGTTCATCGAGCCATCCGCGCGCTATCTCATACCTGATATGTTAGATCCCAGGTCCGAGCGGCCTTCTGAGGGCACACCCGGGTTGCGCCCGTGGCGGCGGCGGGTGCAGGCGCGCACCTCGCGCGGTGCACAATGACAAGCACGTCGCAACGCACACACGGCCCACCGCCATGCAGATCCCCACGCTCGAGAACAACCCCACCTCGGTCATCCACCTGATCGGCGGCGAGAAGGGCGGGGTGGGCAAGTCGATGGTGGCACGCATCCTGGCGCAGTTCTTCATCGACAACGAGTGGCCCTTCGTGGGCTTCGACACCGACCGCTCGCACGGCTCGCTGCGGCGCTTCTACGCCGACTACGCGTCCGAGGCGCTGGTGGACAACTACGAAGCGCTCGACCGCATCGTCGAGGCCGCCATCGCGCGCGCCGGCGTTCGCGTGCTGGTCGACCTGGCGGCGCAGACCCACGAGCCGCTGGTGAAGTGGATGGACGAGTCCGGCGTGCTCGACATGGGCAACCTGTCGGGCTTCACGCTGAAGTACTGGCACGTGATGGACAGCGGCCGCGACTCAGTCGACCTGCTGGCCAAGCTGCTCGACCGCTTCGGCCACCGCGTGCACTACGTGGTGGTGCGCAACCAGCTGCGCGGCAGCGACTTCGGTCAGCTGGAGAAGTCGGGCCAGCTCCAACGTGCGGTGAGCCTGGGCGCCAACGTGATCGACCTCAAGCAACTGCACGGCCCGCTGGTGCAGAAGATCGACGCGCGCAACAGCAGCTTCTGGGCGGCGAAGAACTCGGCGTCCAGCGCGGACGGCCCGGTGTTGGGCATCATGGAACGCCAGCGCCTGAAGCTGTGGATGAACCACGCCTACGGCGAGCTGGAGAAGGCGGGTCCGTGAGGCGCTCGCGGTAGCGGCACCGCGCGGCCCATCGAGACGCGGCTGGGGTCGGCATGCACGTGGGCTCGGGTCGCGACGACGCAGCGGTCGGCCAGCGCTTCGCCGCGCTGGCGGACCTGTCGCCCGCGTACTTCGGCATGGTCATGGCCACCGGCATCGTGTCGATCGCCGCGTGGCTGTTGGGCGTGCCGGCGGTCGCGCGGGCACTGTTCGCGCTCAACATGGCCGTCTACGCGGTCTTGTCGGTGCTGACACTGCTGCGCGCGTGGCGGCATCGGCAGCGTTTCTTCGGTGATCTGTTCGATCACCTGCGTGGCCCCGGGTTCTTCACCACCGTGGCGGCCACGAGCGTCCTCGGCAGCCAGTTCGTCGTGCTGGCGGCCGACGATCGCAGCGGCATGGTCCTGTGGGCGATCGCGATCGTGCTGTGGGTTGGACTCACCTACGCCATCTTTGCCGGGCTGACGATCAAGCCGCGCAAGCCCACCCTCGACCAGGGAATCAACGGTGCCTGGCTGCTCGCCGTGGTGGCCACGCAATCGATCGCCGCCCTCAGCGCACTGCTCGCGGCCCACCTCGGTCAGCCGGGCAGGCTCGAGCTGAACTTTCTGGCGTTGTCGATGTGGCTGTGGGGCGGGATGCTCTACATCTGGATGATGTCGCTGATCTTCTACCGCTACACCTTCTTCACGCTGTCGCCGGGCGACCTGTCGCCGCCGTACTGGATCAACATGGGCGCGATGGCGATCTCGACGCTCGCCGGATCGCTGCTGATCCTCAATTCGCCCGACGCGCCGTTCCTGCTCTCGCTGCTGCCGTTCATCAAGGGTTTCACGGTGTTCTACTGGGCCACCGGCACCTGGTGGATCCCGATGCTGATCGTGCTCGCGCTGTGGCGCCATGTGTACCGGCGCTTTCCGCTGACGTACGACCCGCTGTACTGGGGTGCGGTCTTTCCGCTCGGTATGTACGCGGCGGGCACGCACCAGATGATCGAGGCGATGGGCTTTGGCTTCCTGAGCTTCCTGCCGCCGGTGTTTCTGGGCGTCGCGCTGGTCGCGTGGGCGGCGGCGTTTGCCGGGCTGGCGCTCGACCTTCTGCGCCGCGGCCGGCGCGCTGCGCACCGGTGAGCGACTGGTCCCGACCGTCCTTGCGTCAGGCGCGTTCGGGCTCGGGCCTGTGTCCAGGCGGGAGTAAGCTACGAGGCCATCGAATCGGTCACGGAGTCTCGCCATGAGAATGCGCAGCTACCAGGTCTGCGAATGCGGCGCGCCGCTCAAGCTCGCCGAGGGCGAGACGCCGACGCCGCAGGGCACGCAAGTGCTGATGAAGATGCTCGCGGCCGGCGTCTGCCACTCCGACCTGCACATCTGGGACGGCTACTACGAGGTGGGCGGCGGCAAGCGGCTCAACCTGGTGGAGCGCGGCATCAAGCTGCCGCTGACGATGGGGCACGAGAACGTCGGCGAGGTGATCGCGGTCGGGCCCGAGGCCAGCGGCGTCAAGGTGGGCGACGTGCGCCTCGTGAACCCGTGGATCGGCTGCGGCCAGTGCAAGGTGTGCCGGCGCGGCGAGGAGAACCTGTGCGTCAAGCCGCAGTCGATCGGCGTGTATGCGCAAGGCGGCTACGCCACGCACCTGGTGGTGCCGCACCCGCGCCATCTGTTCGACATCGGCAAGCTCTCGCCGCGCGAGGCGGCGCCGCTGGCCTGCTCGGGCGTCACGGCGTACTCGGCGCTGAAGAAGGTGCAGGCCATGCTCAAGGACGAGCCGCTGGTCATCATCGGCGCCGGTGGCGTCGGGCTGATGGGCGTGGCGCTGGCGCGCAAGATGGGCGCCAAGGAGGTGATCGCGGTCGACATCGATGCGGCCAAGCGCGAGGCCGCGTTGGCCGCCGGTGCCGCGCGCGCGATCGACGGCGCGGCGCCCGATGCGGTCAAGCAGGTGCATGCGGCCACCGGTGGCGGGGCCTGGGGCGTGATCGACTTCGTCGGCTCGAGCCAGACCGTGAACCTGGCGATCGGGTCGATCACCAAGGGTGGCACGGTCGTCGTGGTCGGCCTGTTCGGCGGCGACGTCACGGTGCCGACGCCGTTCCTGCCGCTGCGCGCGATGACGCTGCGCGGTTCGTACGTCGGCTCGACGAGGTGAGCGCTGCGCTCGGCGAGCTGCGCGCCGGCAAGGTCGTGGGCCGGGTGGTGTTGACGGCGTCGGCCTGAGCGGCGCGCCGTTCGGCGCCGCTGCGCGGGTCGTCACCGAATCCGGTGGCATGTTGACGGTCGTGCGGGCCCGGTCGTGCCGCTACCGGCTGGGCCGCGTGACGGTCGGCGGCGTCTTCAGTCGTGCCGGCCTTTGCCCTTTCCCTTGCCATGCTTGCCGTGCGAAGGATGCTCGTGCTCGTAGCGCTCCCAGCGCTCGCGCACCCAGGCTTCCTGCACGAAGTACACCGGCTGGCCACAGGCCGCGTAGTGTGCGCAGTACTTGGCCCAGTTCTTCTGGTGGCCCGGCGGCACGTACAGGTACACCGGCCGTTGATACACCGCCACCGGAGTCGGTGCGATCACGACCGGCTGCGGGAGCACCACCGCGGGCGGCGGCAGGTTGCCGATGTCGATGCGGCCGTAGACCCCGGGCTGGTTGATCGTCACCGACACGCCGACGCCGACCTGCGCGGCCACCGGTGAGGCCAGCGCTGCCGGCAGCAGCAGCGCGGTCAGGGCTCGCGACGCGCGGTGAATCCATAGATGCATCAGAGGAGCTCCTCGGGTGGTCTCGAGGTTGATATTCGCACGTTCACGGGAATGGGAAGGTGAGCGGCGGTATCGCAGCATTGGCGTCGATGTCCTGCGACTTCGTCGTGCCGTTCACCGTGGCCTGCACCGTGTACAGCCCGGCCCGCGGAGGATCGGCGGTGAACGTCACGGCGTTCGGTGGTTGGGTTCCCGGCGTGCCCGCGTAGGCCGCCTTCTGCGGCGCGTCCACCGGCAGCGAGAATTCGAAGGCGCCGGTGTCGGCGTCGACCGGTGCGAAAGCCGCCTCGACGGTCGGGCCCGCCGTGAAGCTCTGCAGAGCGCGCACGCTCGCGCTGGCCGCCGCCGCTGCGGGCGTGACCGTGCCGGTGAGCGCGCGCGGCGCCGACGCCGCCAGCGCCGGCGCCATCGGTTGGGCCTGGCTGTTGGTGTAGGTGTACGCGGTGGTGACCACAGGCACGCCGGTGATCACGGAGGTGACGCGCCCGATCGCGCCGATCACCAGGTCGTAGGTGCCCGCGGGCACGGGATAGAGATCGAAACGGCCGGTGGTCGGGTCGGGCACCGTGGCCTTCACCGGCACGCCCGAGGCCTGCACCGACACGCTCGGTGCGCTGGCGGCAACCGCCGGCGCGATCCAGCCGACGATGCGCTGACCGGCGTCGGACAGCACGGTGGTCACGCTGACGACGGGCTTGAGGTTGTAGCGGCCGGAATTGCCGCGCTTGACCACCGACTTGCAGGCATCGAAATCCAGCACCACGTCGGCCACCTTGTCGGCTGGCACCTCGATATCGGTGTTGAGCTTCAGGCCGCTCTGCTGCGCGCTGGGGGTGTCGAGCGCGACCTCGGTCCCGGTGCCGCTGGGCACGACCGCGTTGGCGAACGGCGCCGTCGCGCCATTGCTCGCGAGCACCAGGCGCAATTGCGTGTAGGTGCCGGCGGGCAGCGGCGTTTGGCCGAGTTCGTCGAGCACGCCGTTGGTCAGCGACAGCAGGTCGATGCGCCGAGCCGGGTTGAGCACGACCTCCGACCAGCCGGCGTCGCCGTCGGCTGCGCTCGCGCTCTGGTGCACGCGCACCTTCTCGATGGTGACGAAGACGGCGTCGTAGCCGCACGACGGTGCATCGGTTAGCGACACGCGCAGCGTACCCATCGCGGCACCGGTGCCGCCGATGCCGCCGCCGCCACCACCGCATGCGGCCAGTAGGGCGGCGAGAGCCCAGGGAGCCAGACGACCAAGCAGTTTGTGAATCATGGCGAGTCCTTGTCGTGTCCAACGGCCGGGGGTCCACCCAGCTGCTCTTCGAAGTAGAAGATGCCCATGCCCACGCGCGCCCTCGGGGTGTCGCTCGTGTCGAGGGCGGGATCGGTGTCGTGCGCAGCGAGCCAGCCGTCGAGGCGCTCGAGCAGTGCCTGCGCCTGCACCGCGCTGAGCCGGCGGAATGCAGGCAGCGCCTGCACGTCGATGCTGTGGTACATGACCTTGCGCTGGAAGCGCGCGTCGTCGCCGCCGTGCTGCAGGTTGTGGTCGATGGTGTCGATCAGGTCGGCGACGTCGTTGCCGAGGATGTTGAGCTTGTCGAGCACGCTGCTGTGCGGCACGTAGGCACGCGCGACCGGCTCGTACAGCCCGTCGTCGCGCCGGCGCACCGCGCCGACGCGCAGCAGCTCGTCGAGCACGGCCCGCGTGGGCATGTCGCCGCTGTGGCGCCGCACCAGCGCAGCGAAGCTCTGCCTGCCGTCGCCGGCGAGCGCGCGCGGCTTGCCGCTGGCATGCAGGAAGTCGGGATCGCGGATCCACGCAGTCAGCACGCGCGCCGCACGGCTGTAGCGCTCGCCGGCCTCGGGGTTGGCATCGGCCGGCTCGTTGACGAGGCCCTGCACGTCCTTGCGTGTGAGGCCGGTGAGGATCGACACGCGCGAGATCGAGGGCTTCTTGCCGGGCAGCGCGAAGTCGTGCAACGCCGAGTCGACGTACGCCCGCTTGGCGAGATCGCAGAACGCGCGGTACGGAACGGCGTGGCGGATCAGCAGGCGCACCAACGGCTGCAACAGACGCAGGACGGCCGCATCCAGGGCCCGGCGGGGTCGGTGGTCGACATCCATTTTTGGGATATTTCTCCCAAATCGGACTTGTGTCAATGCTGTCGCCGCGGGGTGCTCCTCGGGGGTCGACGGCATCGCGTCGCCTTCGCGCCGGCGCACCGCGCGGAGCGCGTAAGCTTGGCGCCATGAAGCTCAAGAAGATCGCACTGGGCCTTCTGGCCGTCGTGGTGGTGGCCGGCGTGGCCGGCTGGTTCAGCCTCGACAAGGAGACGCGCGGGCTGCTGGCGGCCTTGCCCACCAACCGCGATGTGCTGTTCTGGAGCCAATCGCAGCGCGATGCCGCGTTTCGCGCGCTCGACCGGCTGCCGGTGCTGGCCAGGGCGCACGGGGTGCCGGCCGGCGGCACGCCGACCCCTCTGCCACCGGGGCCGCCGCTGAAGCTGGCGCTGGACGTCGACACCTACATGGCCGGCCAGCGCAGCGCGGCGCTGCTGGTGGTGCAAGACGGCAGGCTGCGCCTCGAGCGCTACGGGCTGAGCTTCGATGCCCACGGGCGCTGGACGAGTTTCTCGATGGCCAAGTCGATCACCTCCACGCTGGTGGGCGCGGCCCTCCGCGACGGCGCCATCCGCAGCCTCGACGACAAGGTCAGCGACTACCTGCCAGCGATGAAGGGCTCGGCCTACGAGGCGGTGAGCCTGCGCCAGTTGCTGACGATGACCTCCGGCGTCCAGTGGAACGAGGACTACGCCGACCCGAACTCCGACGTGGCCAGGTTCAACAACCACCAGCCCGAGGAGGGCGTGGACGCGCTGGTGAGCTACATGCGCCGCCTGCCGCGCGAGGTGCCTCCCGGCACACGCTGGCACTACAGCACCGGCGAGACCAACCTGGTCGGCGTGCTGCTCGCGGCGGCGATCAAGAAGCCGTTGTCGGAATACCTGTCCGAGAAGATCTGGGTGCCCGCCGGCATGGAGCAGCAGGCCACCTGGATCATCAGCCGCACCGGCCGCGAGATCAGCGGCTGCTGCATCCAGGCTGCGACGCGCGACTTCGCGCGCTTCGGTCTCTTCATCCTCAACGGGGCGCGTGGTGCCGACGGGCGCAGCGTCGTACCCGATGGCTGGGTGGCCGAAGCCACCACCGAACGCGTCGGCATCGGCGAGCCGGGTCGCGGCTATGGCTACCAGTGGTGGACGTACAGCGACGGCTCGTTCGCCGCGCGTGGCATCTTCGGCCAGGGCATCTTCATCGACCCCAAGCGCAAGCTGGTCATCGCCTCCAACGCCAACTGGGCCGGCGGCGCCACCGACCCCGTGGCCCGCGCCGCGCGCGAGGCGTTCTATCGCGCCGTGCAAAAGGCGATCGACGACGAGGCGGCGGCGCCGGCGCCCGCCGCGGGGTCCTGAGTTCGACCAATGCGTTCGCGCGCGCAGCCTTGAGCGCCGAGGTCATGGACGCCACGCTCGGCACCTGCCTGCTCGCCGCGCCGCAAGCGCGCGTGACCGACGACGTCGCCGCATGGTGGGCGCTGTGGCGGTCGATCGCCGAGCCGGGCGCCAGCCCGGCCGCGCTTGCGGTGGCCGGCGGCTTCGCGGCCGACCGCGTGGGCTGGGCGTTTGCCGGCGGCTACCAGGCGGCGCTGCGTGCGTTGCTGCCCGAACTGCCGCTCGACACGCTGGCCGCGCTGTGCGTGACCGAGGCCGAGGGCAATCGACCGCGCGACATCCGCACGACGATCGCGCCGCAGCCCGACGGCACGTTGCGCATCGATGGCGCGAAGCGCTGGACCACGCTGGGCCCGGCGAGCGCGCTGCTGCTGATCGTCGGCGCGATGCCGGCGCCGGCCGACGCGAGCAGGCCCGTGCTGCGGGTCGCGCGCGTGCCGGTGCCGACGCCGGGCCTGGTGCTGCAGCAGATGCCGCCGACGCGCTTCGTGCCCGAGGTGCCGCACGCGCAGGTGCAGATGCAGGACGTGCGCGTCGGCGCCGACGCGCTGTTGCCGGGAGACGGCTACGACGCATACGTGAAGCCGTTTCGCACCATCGAAGACCTGCACGTCACGCTCGCGGTGCTCGCCTATCTGCTGCGCGAGGCACGCTCGCGCGGCTGGCCGGCTGCGTTCAACGAGGAGCTGGTTGCCGCGATCGGCCTGCTGATGCAGCTCGCCCCCGAGGACACGCGCGCCGCGCTGACGCACGTCGCGCTGGCCGGCGCGCTGCGCATCGCGCAACGCCTCTATGCCGAGGCGGCCACGTTGTGGGCTGCCGCCGCCGACCCGGCGGCCCAACGCTGGCAGCGCGACGCACCGCTGTTCGAGGTGGCAGGCACGGCGCGCAAGCAGCGTGCCGAGCGGGCTTGGCAGCGCCTGGGCGGTACCGCGCAGGTGCCGTCGCGCACGGCCATCGGCGCGGCCTCTGGCGCGCCGAGGCCCGGGACCGATGATTAGCGCTTGACCAGCTGCTCCTGCGCGGCCTTGCGGTCGGCCGCCACCTTCTGTGCGTGCGGCCGCTGGCCGATGAGGGCCGCGTAGGCCTTCCAGTCCACGCCGTGGGCGAGCAGCAGGTCTTCGCCCAGCACCAGACGGCTGGCCATCCCGACCAGCGGCAGGTGGGGCCACGCCGAGCAGTCGGCCTGGGTGAACGCGTCGCCCGCGACGTACGGCGAGAATTTCGCCAGCCGCTTGAACGCCGGAATGTTCTTGCCCAGGCGCTTGCGCACGCTGGCCTTGGTGTCGTCGCTCACCGTGCCGCCGAAGAACGCCTGTGGGTACAGCTCGCGCGCCACGAGCTCGAGATGCAGGTCGATGAAGATCGACAGCTCGCGCACCTTGGCCGCGGCGTAGGGGTCGGCCGGCAGCAGCGGCGGGTCGGGCTGGATCGCCTCCAGGTAACCCATGATCGCCTCGCTCTCGCACAGCGGCCCTTGCGGCGTGCGAATGAACGGCACCTTGCCGAGCGGCGAGCACGACAGCACGGCCTCGTCCTTGGAGCCGGTGTTGACCCTCTCCTCCTCGAACGCGATGCCTTTTTCCAGCAGGGCCAGCTTGACCTTGTTGTAGTAGTTCGAGATGGCAATGCCGCAGAGCTTGATCATCGGTGTCTCCATGGGAAAGTGGCCACCAGTGTAGGCAACGCGCCGGGCGCGCGCGGTCGTCTGCGCGACACGCTTGGGATCAAGTGGCATCAGGCGGCGCTTGTGCAGGCTGACGTTGGCCGCAGGGGCACCCGGCCTGCTCACACGACCTGATTCCTCAGCGCAGTCTCGCCGCGCCACAGGCGTTCGAGGTTCTCCAGCAGGATGTCGATCACGGCGTCCTCGTAGACCTGGGTCTCGCCGGCGGTGTGCGGCGTGATCAGCACGTTGGGCATCGCCCACAGCGGCGAGGCCGCGGGAAGCGGCTCCTCGCGCGCGACGTCGAGGCCGGCGCCGGCGATGCGGCGCTGGCGCAGCGCCTCGATCAGCGCGGGCTCGTCGACGACGCGGCCGCGCGCCACGTTGATCAGGTGCGCCGTCGGCTTCATCGCGGCCAGCGCCGGCGCATCGATCAGGTTCTCGGTCTCGGGCGTCAGCGGGCAGGTGAGCGCGACGACGTCGGCCTGCCCCAGCAGTTCGCGCAGCCGGTCGTTGCGGTGGACCGCGTCGACGCCGTCGGCACCGGCCGAAGGGTCGCGCCGGGTGGCGATCACGCGCATGTCGAAGGCCTTGGCCAGCCGTGCCAATCGAGCGCCGATGCGGCCCAGGCCGACGATCAACAGCGTCTTGCCGCTGAGTTGGTCCTCGCGCGCCGCGATCTCCGAGATCATCCCTCGCCAGCGCCTGGCGGCCTGGTTGTCGCGCGCTTCGGGCAGGCGCCGGGCGAGCGCCAGCATCAGCGCCATCGCATGTTCGGCCACCGCCTCGGCGTTGACGCCCGCGGCGCTGGCCAACCGGATGCCGCGCTCGCGCAGCAGCGCCCCGTCGTACTGATTGGTGCCGGCGCTGATCGACTGGATGAACTTCAGCTTGCCCGCGCTGCCGGCCAGCTCGTTCTTCCACAGCATCGAGACCACCAGCACGTCGGCCTGCGGCAGCCGACGCGCCAGCTCGTCGGCCGTGCGCACCTCGATGTGCGCGATGCCGGTGTGGCGCAACGCGAAGCGCTCGGCCATGCGGTAGGCGCCGTGCGCAAAGCAGATCGTCAGCCGGTCTCTTGCAGGAAGCATCGCAAACGGGCACGGTCGATGAGCACACGGCGCAGCAACTCTTCGGCGGCCGACTTCGGCGGCGCCGCGCCGTGCCGATGCGGCCGTGTTGCGGCGATCATGCGTTCTCCGCTTCGGGCCGATACCAGCGCGGAAAGAACTTCGCCACCTGCGGCCCCGACGACTTCAGCGCGTGGCAGCCATCGATGCTGAAGGGCTTCTCGTCGGGGTTCTGCGTCATGTCGTCCCACAGCGCCTGCAGCACGGCGCTGCCCATCACGCCGGCGAGTTCGTTCATGTGCGTGCAGCCGGCGGTGCGGCCGAACAGCTTGCGGATCGTGTCGCGGTAGCCGCGACCCACGCGCACGCCGGCGAGCTTGCCGTAGTCGGGGGCAATCGTGCCGCACGCGGGGCCGTAGGGCCCGGCGTCGGTGACGGCGTGCGCCGCGACGATGGTGGCGGTGCGGTCCACCGTGAAGCGCAGCCACATCGAATGCATCGGCTGGCCGGCAGGCAGCATGCCGCCGGCGCACGGCACGGGCTGCGGCCAGGCGTCGGTGAGGTGACC
>Ga0335070_10001768_pt1 | contig 25169 bp, 24 predicted proteins | sample Lox_Sample_13_FD_206722 | JGI IMG/M metagenome (GOLD analysis project Ga0335070, IMG submission 206722) | Soil microbial communities from Loxahatchee National Wildlife Refuge, Florida, United States - Lox_Sample_1.3 | ecosystem: Environmental > Terrestrial > Soil > Wetlands | place: USA...
CGGTCGGCCACGCGCGCTGAGATCCGAAGGGCCCGCCTGCTCTCCAGGCGGGCCCTTCCTATCACCCATCACCTGTCACCCATCACCCATCACGGCTTCACCCACACGTTGTTCGCCCGGTCGACGTCCGGGAACCCGTGCTCCGCGTCGATCTCCACCCGCGTCACCGTCCGGCCCCGCGGCACCGTAACCGTCGCCTCGCGCCGCCCCGCGAGCCACGTGCTCACCGGCACCTCGCGCGTGAGCGTCGAGCCATCGGCCAGCGTGATGGTGAGCCGCGCCGGCATCGGCACGTCCCCGACGTCCCGCACCACGATCTCCGTCCCCTGCGGCGTGGCGCGCACGCTCCCCACCGACTGGTCGAGCGTCCACGTCTCGTAGTACCAGCTGCGCCAGAACCACGACAGGTCCTGGCCGGCCGCGGCGCTGAACCAGTCGAAGAAGTCCCACGGCAGCGGGTGCCTGAGCCGCCAGGTGCGCAGATAGCCCTGATACGCGCGGTCGAACGCCTCGGTGCCCATCAGGGTGCGGAGCGCCTCCAGCACCGACGCCGGCTTGGCGTACGAGGCGACGCCGTACTGCATCCCGTTGTACTGGTAGTCCGACCAGCGCATCATCTCCCCCTCCTGGCCGGTCTTCGCGAACTGGATGTACTCCTGGAAGTCCTGCAGGTCGCTCCCCGTCCCGGGATACATCTCCCGCGTCGCCTGCTCCTCGTTGAACGTGGTGGTCCCCTCGTCCATCCAGCCGTAGCGGCGCTCGTCGGTGTTCACGATCATCGGCACCCACTCGTGCGCCAGCTCGTGGGCGATGACGCCGAACATGTCGCGCGCCGCACCGCCGTCGTAGCCGCCGATGAGGGTCATCATCGGGTACTCCATCCCGCCGCCGATGATGCCGCTGCCCTCGACGGCCGTCGCGTGCGGCCACGGATACGGCACGCCCGTGTACCGCGACAGGAAGGCGATGCTCCGCTGCGCGTCGCGGGCCGCCTCCTTCCACAGCGTGTGGCCGGAGCGGTAGATCGCCTCGGCGCGTGCGAAGTCGGGCCGGCCGTCGCCGTCGCGGTCGCCCACATCGGTCCGCACCGCGTCCCACAGCGACGCCGACGTCACGCCGTAGGCCACATCGCGCACCGAATCGGCGGCGAAGTGCCACCGCACCCGCCCGTCGGCGCTCGGCCGGGTCGTCTTGCCGGGGCCGAGGTCCTCGGACGTGAGGATGTGGACGACCGTGTCGCTCGCCTCGACCGCGCGGATGCGCTCGAGGATCGCGTCGGGGAACACCTCCGCCGCGTTCAGGAGGCGGCCGGTGCCGGTGACGAGCCAGCCTTCCGGCACGTCGAGGGTGACGTCGTATTCCGCGAACCCGTCGTAGAACTCGCCCGAGCCGAGGAACGGGTCGGTCTGCCAGCCGACGACGTCGTCATACACCGCCATCTGCGGATACCAGTAGGCGAGGTAGAAGAGGTTGCCGGCGTTCCACCCCATGCGTCCGTCCACGCCGTCGGCGGGGATGTGGAAGCTCCAGTCGAAGTCGAGCGCCACCGAGTCGTGCGGCAGGAGGGGCCGCGGGAGACGGATCTGCATCCGGGTCGCGTCCACGCGGTAGAGCGCCTGCCCGGGGCGCGGCGGCGCCGCCATCGCGGGCCCCGCCAGCAGCGGCGGGACGACCTGCCCGTCGGCGGCCACGCGCGTGAACTGCATCCCTCCGGTGATCTCGGCGGCGTCGAGCCGCGGCGCCTCGACGGTGTGAAAGTTCTGCTCGACCTGCATCCACACGGAGCGCAGCGTGTCCGGCGAGTGGTTGAGGTAGACGACATGGGTGGAGCCGGCGAGCGTCTTCGCGTCCACGTCGAGGCGGGCGCCGATCCGGTAGCGCGCGTACTGCTGCCAGTAGTTCGGGCCCGGCCGGCCGGTGGTGGCGCGGGTGCCCTTCTCGACGGCGCGGCGGTACTCGGGCGGCGGCACGACGGGATAGGGGATCGGGCGCTCGAAGGCCGGCGCGGCGGCGGGCGTCCGGGCCGCGGCGGCGGCCGGTGCCCCGCGGGCCGAAGCCGTCGCCGGCGCCCGCGGCGCGCGGGAGGGAGCCTGGGCGACGAGAGGGGCCGCGAGGACGGCCAGCGCGACGGACAGCGAGGGCGACGTCAGGGATCGGAGCTTCAACCTGGGCTCCCGGGTGAAGGTCGAGGAACGGCCGGTGAGCGGGTGAGGGGGCGAGGCGGTGAGAGCGGCGCGGCGGGGATCCTCCCGCCCTTCACCACCTCACGTTCTCGCGTCCTCGCCCGCCGGTTGGTCGGAGCGCACCATCATCCACGCCCCGATCACTACGAGCAGCGCGCTCAGAAGTTGCGCCACGCTGAGCGGCCCGAGGACCCGGTCGTCCTTGGCGCGGAAGATCTCGACCACGAAGCGCTCGAGGCTGGAGAGGACGAGGTACGCGCCGAACAGCCACCCCGCCGCGTGGCGCCGCTCCCGCCAGCGCCACAGCAGCACGAACACCACGAACGTGAGGGCGATCTCGTACAGCTGCGTCGGGTGGACGGCGAGCACCTGGCCGGGGGGTGTGCCGGGAGGCAGGGTCATGTGGAAGAGGGTGGTCAGGTTCGCGGCGGTGCTCGGCGGCGCGCCGTGCGGGAACGCCATCGCCCACGGCAGGTGGCTCGGCCGGCCGTAGTCGTCGTTCACCGAGAAGCAGCCGACGCGGCCGAGCATGTAGCCCACCGCCAGCGCTGGCGCGATGGCGTCGAGGAGGGTGCGGATCGGCAGCCGTTTCCACCACATGTAGCCGACCACCGCCGCCGTCCCGCCGATGAAGCCGCCGTACCAGACCAGCCCGCCGCGCGTGAACAGCGCGTCGAGCCGCCCGACCGAGATGGCGTAGTACGCCTTCGAGCCCGCCAGCCCGCCGATGATGGCGAAGACGACGGTGTCCCAGGCGATGGTGGTGTCGAGCCCGCGGCGACGCAGGTCGGTGGCGTACACCCAGCCGGCCACGAGGAAGCCGGCCATCATCATCAGTCCGTAGCCGGTGACGACGAAGGGGCCGAGGTGGAAGACGAGCGGATAGACGGTCATGGGCGCTCGAGTCCGGGGAAGGGGAGGCGCGCCGCGGCGTCCACCGGGCGCCCCGCCTCGGCGGCGTGGAACAGGCCCGCCCGCGCGATCATCGCGGCGTTGTCGGTGGCGATGCGCGGGCTCGGCGCGTGGAGCGCGGCGCCCCGCTCGGCGAGGGCCGCGGCGAGCGCGGCGCGGAGCGCGCGGTTGCAGGCCACGCCGCCCCCGAGCACCACGCGCGGGCGGCCGGTGGCCTCGACGGCGCGGAGCGTCTTGGCGACCAGCACGTCGATGACGGCGTCCTGGAAGCCGCGCGCGAGGTGCGGCCGGTCGGCGTCGAGGTCCTTCGAGGCGCGCACCGCGTGGATGAGCGCCGTCTTCAGGCCGCTCATCGAGAGGTCGTAGTAGTCGGGGTCGCCGGGGCGCTGGCCGCCGTGGAGCATCGGCCGCGGGAAGCGGTAGCGCGTCGGGTCGCCCGCCTGGGCGGCGCGCTCGATCGCCGGCCCGCCCGGATAACCGAGGCCGAGGAGGGAGCCGACCTTGTCGAACGCCTCGCCCACCGCGTCGTCGCGCGTCTCGCCGAGGAGGCGGTAGCGCCCCCACGCCGGGACGTCCATCAGCATCGAGTGGCCGCCCGAGACGAGCAGCCCCACGAACGGGGGCACCGCCGCCGCGTCCTCGAGCGCCGTGCCGAAGAGGTGGCCCTCGAGGTGGTGCACGCCCACCAGCGGCTTCCCCGTCGCCAGCGCGAGCCCCTTCGCGTACGTGACCCCGACGAGCAGCGCCCCCACGAGCCCCGGCCCCTCGGTGACGGCGAGGAGGTCCACGTCCTCCAGCGACCGGCCGGCGTCAACCAGGGCGCGGTCCACCACGTCACCCACCGCCACGAGGTGGGCGCGCGAGGCCAGCTCGGGCACCACGCCGCGGTAGACGCGGTGCACGTCCTGCGAGAGGATGACGCACGAGGCGAGGCGCCCGCCGGCGGGGCCGCCCACCGCGTCGAACACGGCGGCCGACGTCTCGTCGCATGACGTCTCGATGCCGAGGATCGTGCGCGGCGGGGCCGCGGTCACCGGCGGTTGCGGGCGAGGCTCACGTAGAGGTCGCGGGGCTCCACGTCCTCGACGGTGATCTTGGCGGTGGTGGGCACCTGCAGCAGCTCGGGGGCGAGGCGCAGCCGCCAGGGGTGCTGCGCGGCCGACGAGGGCACCGCCGAGCGGAAGACGAGCGGGGTGCTGTACAGCTTGAGGATCTCGCGGCCGGGGCCGGTCACCAGCGCGCTGACCGAGGGGAGCGGCCGGGAGAGGTCGAGGGTGTCGGCCCAGTTCAGGTCGAGGCGCACGGCCACCAGCTGGCTGGTGACCTCCTGCGAGGCGACGCCCGCCCACATCAGGATCGCGAGGGCGAGCGCCGCCAGCTTGAGCGGCCAGTGGCGGAGCAGCGCCTCCCGCACGCGCACCGGCTCAGCCCTTCTGGGCCAGGAGGCGGCGGATGAGGTCGCGGTTCACCGCGGAGTCCCACTCCGCCGCGCCGATCACCTTCTTGACGATGACCCCGTCGCGGTTCAGCACGAAGCTCTCGGGTACCCCGGTGGTCTGGTAGATCCGCTCGATGGAGCGCGAGGGGTCGAGGAGGACCTCGAACGAGAAGCCCCGCTCGCGGATGAACTCGCGGACCACGTCCGGCCCCGCCTCGTCGATGCTGATCGCCACCACCTTGAGGCCCTGCGGACCGAACTCCCGGTACAGGTTCTCGATGGACGGCATCTCGACGCGGCAGGGCGCGCACCACGTCGCCCACACGTTGAGGAGCACCACCTGGCCCTTGTAGTCCGCCAGCGTCCTGGTGGCGCTGCCGGCGAGGGCGCCGGCGCGGAAGTCGGGCGCCTTCGAGCCCACCTCCACCGGGAAGATCTCGGGGGAGAGCTTGAGCCCCAGCGCGAGGGCGGCGCCCAGGACCAGGACGATCGCGCCCACCACGAGCCACTGCTTCCGCATCACGCCTTCCTTCCCGCGGCGCCCGCCTCGGCGAGGCGCCGGAGCTCGCGGACCTCCGCGCCCGGGTCCTTCGCCGAGAAGACCGCGTGGCCCGCGACGAAGGTGTCGGCCCCCGCCGCCGCCAGCCGTCCGATCGTGTCCCGGGCGACGCCGCCGTCCACCTCGAGCATCGCCCCGCTGCGCCGCGCGTCGAGCAGCGCCCGCGCGCGCCGCACCTTGTCCACCGCCGGCTCCCAGAACGCCTGCCCGCCGAAGCCGGGGTTCACCGTCATCACGAGCAGGAGGTCCAGCTCCGCCACGACCTCCTCGACCGCGGCGAGGGGCGTCGCCGGGTTGATCGCCGCCCCGGCCTTCATCCCGCGGCGGCGGATCTCCGCGAGGTGCCGCTCGAGGTGCGCCGTGGCCTCGGGGTGGATGGTCATCACCGCCGCGCCCGCGTCGGCGAACGGGCCGATGTACTCCTCCGGGTGCTCCACCATCAGGTGACAGTCGAGCGGCAGGTCGGTCGCCTGCCGCAGCGCGGCCACCACCGGCGCGCCCCAGGTGAGATTGGGGACGAACCGCCCGTCCATCACGTCCACGTGGATGAAGTCCGCCCCGCCGGCGCGCACCCGCGCGACCTCGTCGGCGAGGCGCGCGAGGTCCGCGTTCAGGATGCTCGGGGACAGGCGAACCGTCACGGCTTCCCCCTCGCGAGATGCAGGACGACCGGCCCGTTCAGCTTGAGGCTGTCCCCGGCGGCGGGCGTGGTTCCCACGGCGACCCCCGGCGGCTGCTGACTACCCGGCGTCGAGTCCACCTGTTCCACGCGGAGTCCCGCGCCCCAGAGGAGCCGCTGCGCAAGCTCCAGGTCGAGGCCGCGCACGTTCGGCACGGCCGCGCGCGGCGGACCCGCGCTCAGCGTCAGCGCGATCGTCGTGCCGCGCGGCGCGGCCACCGCGGGCGGCGGGTCCTGCCACGTCACCGTCCCGGGGGGCGCCGTGGGGTGCGGCTCGCGGCCGGCCACCTCCATGGTGAACCCCGCCCGCGCGAGGTCCTCCTGCGCCTTGAGGTACGACTCGCCGAGGAGCCGCGGCACCACCCGCTCGTTGGGGAGCAGCGGCGCCGGGAAGAGCACCACCGCGGCCACAAGATAGCCGACGCCGGCCATCACGGCGACGCCCGCCACGAGCCACAGCAGCCGCTTGAGCGTCACGCGAGCAGCTCTCCCACCGCGACCTGCCGCCCGTTGGCGAACGCCCGCGCGCCCATGCGCGCCCTGCCGGCCGGCTGCACGTCGCTGACCTCGATCGCCCCCTCGCCGCACGCGACGACGAGCGCGTCCGCCGCCGCCAGCACCTCGCCCGGCCGGCCGCGGCGGTCGGCGACCCGCGCGCCGAACAGCTTCAGCGCCTGCGCCCGGCACTCGCACCACGCCCCGGGCCGCGGGTCGAACGCCCGCACCTGCCGCGCCACGTCCTCCGCCCGCTTGGTCCAGTGGATCCGCTCCTCCTCCGGCCGGAGCTTCGGCGCGTACGAGGCGTGCGCGTGGTCCTGCGGCTGCGCCACGAGCCCCCCCTCGTCCAGCAGCGTCAGCGCCTCCACCAGCGCCAGCGCGCCCACCTCCGACAAACGCGCCCGCAGCTCGCCCCCCGTCTCGTCCGGCAGGATGGGCGTCGCCACCTGGCGCAGCACCGGACCCGTGTCCATCCCCGCGTCCATCTGCATCACGGAGATGCCCGTCTCCGTCCACCCCTCGAGGATCGCGCGCTCGATGGGCGCCGCGCCGCGCAGGTGCGGGAGCAGCGAGGCGTGGACGTTCACGTGCCCCAGCCGCGGGATGCCGAGCAGCGGCTCCGGGAGGATGTGCCCGTAGGCGATCACCACGCCGCAGTCCGGCGCGAGCGCGCGCACGGTGTCGAGGAACTCCGGGGTGGAGGGACGCTCGGGCTGGTGGACGGGGAGGTCCTCCGCGAGCGCGGCGACCTTCACCGGCGAGGGCATGGCGGTGGAGCGGTGGCGTCCCGTGGGCCGGTCGGGTCGCGTCACCACGCCCACCACGTCGAACCCCTCGCCGAGCAGGGCGCGGAGCGTGGGGACCGCGAACTCCGGTGTGCCGTAGAACAGGACGCGCACGGGCTAGTCCTTGCTGGCGCCCTCCGGGGTCACCTCGCGGAGGAGGCCGCTCTTGCCTTCGCGGGACTTCTGCCACTCGGCCATCAGGCGGCGCCGCTTCAGCGGGCCCACCCGGTCGAGGAACAGGATGCCGTCGAGGTGGTCGATCTCGTGCTGCAGCGCCCGCCCCAGGAGCCCTTCCCCCTCCACGCGCCGGACCACGCCGTGCTCGTCCGCCGCCTCGACCACCACCCGGGCCGGCCGCGTCACCTCCGCGTACAGGTCGGGGATGGAGAGGCACCCTTCCTCCTGCTTCGCCTTCCCCGAGCTCTCGACGACGACCGGGTTCACGAGCGTGTAGTCCGTGCCGTCGACCGAGACCACCGCCACCCGCCGCGCCACGCCGATCTGGTTCGCCGCCAGCCCCACCCCGTCGGCCACCCGCATCGTCTCGTACAGGTCGGCGATCAGCGCGCGCACCGGCTCGTCCACCGCGGGCACCTCCGCGGCGCGCTCCCGCAGGACCGGCGAGCCGAGCAGGTGGATGGGGCGCAGGCTCACTCCGCCGCCGCCCTGGAGGTCACCTTGGCCACCCGCTCCCGCTCCACCACCAGCCGCGCCTCCCCCGACTTGATCGTCAGGAGGTTCTCCTTCACGTGCACCACCTCGCCGACGATCCCGCCCGAGGTGACGATCTCGTCGCCCCGCTTGATGCCCTTGAGCAGCTCCTCGTGCTTCTTCGCCTGCTGCCGCTGCGGCCGGATCAGGATGAAGTAGAAGATCCCGATGAAGGCGGCGATCTGGATCAGGAAGATGAAGAGCGCCGAGCCGCTCTGCTGCCCCGACGGGGCGAGCATCGCGAAGGCCGGGAGGTGGATCACGCCTGCTCCTTGGACCGGTAGCGGGCGAGCCACGCGCGGCTCCACCCGTCGAACGTCCCGTCCGTCACGGCCGCCCGCGCGCGCGCCGACAGCCGGATCAGGAACCGCACGTTGTGCAGCGACAGGAGGCGCAGCCCCAGCAGCTCCTCCGCCTGGAACAGGTGCCGGAGGTAGCCGCGCGAGAACGTCGTGCACGTCTCGCAGTCGCAGGTCGGGTCGAGGGGGCCCGCGTCGCCCCGGTGCCGGGCGTTGCGGATGTTGACGGGGCCCTCGTCGGTGAACGCGGTGCCGTTGCGGCCCATCCGCGTCGGCGCCACGCAGTCCACGAGGTCCACGCCGCGCGCGAGGGCCGCGACGACGTCCTCGGGGAACCCGACCCCCATAAGATAACGGGGCCGTCCACCCGGCAGGATGGGCTGGAGCCCCTCCAGCGCCTCCCACGTGGCGGCCTTCGGCTCCCCCACCGAGAGGCCGCCGATCGCGATCGCGTCCCACTCCCCCAGACCGAGGACGCCCTCGAGGGCCGCGCGCCGCAGGTCGGGGAACGTGGCGCCCTGGACGATGGGGACGAGGGTCTGGGGAGGAGCCGCAGCCGACAGAACAGCGCCGAGCGCCGATGGCCGGGCGCCGTGGGCATCCGAGTGGCTCTCGGCCGCCGGCCGTCGGCCCTCGGCTCCACGCGCGAGCGCCGCGAAGCGCGCGGCGCACCGCTCCAGCCACCGCAGCGTCCGGTCGAGCGCGTCGCGCGCCTGCTCGCGGCTCGCGCCGCCGGGGATGACGTGGTCGAACGCCATCGCCACGTCCGACCCCAGGGCCCACTGCACCTCGACCGCGCGCTCGGGGGAGAGGAACCTGGCCGAGCCGTCCACGTGGCTGCGGAACTCGACCCCCTCCTCCGACACCCGCCGCAGGCTCTCGAGCGAGAACACCTGGAAGCCGCCCGAGTCGGTGAGGATGGGGTGGGGCCAGCCCATGAAGCGGTGCAGACCGCCCAGCCTCGCCACCACGTCCTCCCCCGGGCGCAGGAAGAGGTGGTAGGTGTTGCCCAGGACGATGGAGGCGCCGATCGCCTCGAGGTCGCGCGGCGAGAGGGCGCGCACCGTGCCCTGGGTCCCCACCGGCATGAAGCACGGGGTGAGGACCTCGCCGTGGGGGAGCGTCCAGCGGCCGGCGCGGGCGGCGCCACAGGTGGCGTCGAGGGTGAACTCGAACATCAGCCGCAGGCCGTAGGCCGCGAGCCGCAAGCGGCCCCCGGCGCCCGGTCAGCCGTGCGTCGGTGCGTCGGTGCGCCGGCGCGTCGGCCCAAGGTGGGTCGATCCACGGTGCGTCGGTCCGTCACAGGATCGCCATCGCGTCGCCGTACGAGTAGAAGCGGTACCGCTGCGCCACCGCCTCGCGGTACGCGTCCAGTATCGCTTCCCGCCCGGCGAACGCCGCCACCAGCATCAGCAGCGTGGAGCGGGGGAGGTGGAAGTTCGTCACCAGGTGGTCCACGACCTTGAAGGTGTGCCCCGGGCGGATGAAGAGCGAGGTCCACCCCGCTCCGGCCCGCACCCTCCGGCCGCGCGCGGCGCACGACTCGAGCGTCCTGGTCACCGTGGTGCCCACCGCCCAGACCGAGCCCCCGCGCTCGCGCGCCGCGGCGATCGCCCCGGCCGCCGCCGCCGGGACCACGTACGCCTCGGCGTCGAGGTGGTGGTGCGCGGGGTCCTCGACCGAGACGGGCCGGAAGGTCCCCGGCCCCACGTGGAGCGTCACCCGCGCCAGGCTCGCGCCGCGCGCTGCGATGGCGGCGAGGATCCCCGGCGTGAAGTGCAGTCCCGCCGTCGGCGCGGCGACCGAGCCGGCGACCGTGGCGTACACCGTCTGGTAGCGCTCGGCGTCGAGCGGCGCGGGGTCGCGGTGGATGTACGGCGGCAAGGGCACCCGGCCCCGCCGCGCAAGGACGGCCTCGTCGCCGCCGGCGCCCACGAGGCGCACCAGCCGCTCGCCGGTCTCCAGCCGCTCCACCACCTCGATGCGGTCGTCCCCCTCGAGGCGCAGCACGCTCCCGGCCCGGATCCGCCCGCCGGGGCGGACCAGCGCGCGCCACGTGCCGTCGGCCTCGCGGCGCACCAGCAGCACCTCGGCCGCCCCGCCGCCGGCGCGCTGGGCGATCAGGCGGGCGGGGATGACGCGGGAGTCGTTCACCACCACGACGTCGCCGGGCTGGATGAGGCCGGGGAGGTCGGCGAAGACGTGATGCGTGAGGGGTGATGAGTGACGAGTGACAGGTGATGGGTGAGGGGGGACGGGGTCCGGCTGAGGGCCGACGTCGGCCGGCACGCTGCCGGCCGCTTGCGGCTCACGGCCTGCGGCGGGCGGCTGTCTCTCCAGCACCAGCAGCCGGCTCGCATCGCGCGCGGCCAGCGGCTCCTGCGCGATCAGCTCGGGGGGCAGCTCGTAGTCGAAGTCGCTCGTCTTCACCGGGGCCCCGCGCTCGCGTCGCCCGGGGGGGAGCCGGGCGCGGCGGGTAAGGTAAGGGCGCCGTCCCGGAGCCAATACCCCCTCGCGGCGCGTCGCGGTCCAGGCTTCAGCGCTGCGTGATCAGGCGGACGGCGCGGTCGTAGAAGAAGTAGTCCCAGGCCCAGTCGATGAGCACGACCAGCTTGTTGCGGAAGCCGATGAGCTGGACGATGTGCACCACCAGCCACACGACCCAGGCGGGGAAGCCCTTGAACGAAAGGCCGTGGATGTACGCCACCGCCGCGCTCCGGCCGATCGTGGCGAGGCTGCCCGGGTCGCGGTAGGCGAACGCCTCGGGCGCGCGGCCGGCGAGGCGGCGCTCGACGTTTCGCGCCGCCGTCTCCGCCATCTGGATCGCCACCGGCGCCATCATCGGCAGCGGCGCGCCCGCGTGCTCGAGCCACGCCGCGTCGCCGATGACCTGCACCTCGGGGTGTCCCGGCACCTGGAGCGTCGGCTCGACGACGATGCGGCCCTGGCGTCCCGTCGCCAGCCCGAGCGCCGCCGTGAGGGGGGCGGCCTTCACGCCCGCGGCCCACACGAGCGTGCGCGCGGGGATGCTCTCCCCGCCCTGGAGCCGGGCGCAGGCGCCGTCGTACGTCTGCACCGCGGCGCCGAAGCGCACCTCGACGTGCTTGGACCACAACTTCTCGGCCGCGGCCGCGGAGAGCCGCGGGGGCATCGCCGCGAGCAGCCGGTCGCCCGCCTCGAGGAGCAGCACCCGCACGTCGGCGAGGTCGAGGCGGGGGTAGTCCTTCACCAGCACGAGCCGCACCAGCTCCGAGAACGCGCCCGCCATCTCCACGCCGGTGGGGCCGCCCCCCACGACGACGAACGTGAGCAGGGCGCGACGCCGGTCGGCGTCGTCCTCCAGCATCGCCTCCTCGAAGCACCGCAGGACGTGGTTGCGGATCGCCACCGCCTCGTCCACGTCCTTGATGCCGAGGGCGTGCCGGGCGACGCTCTCGAGCCCGTAGAAGTTGGTCTCCCCGCCGACGGCGAGGATGAGATGGTCGTACGCGACATCGCCCGCGTCGGTCCGGACCAGGCGGGCCGCCAGGTCGACCCCGGTGACCTCGCCGAGCCGGAACTCGAAGTTGCGCTGGCGGCTCAGGATCGCCCGCACCGGCCGGGCGATCCCCTCGGGCTCGAGGCCGGCGGTGGCCACCTGGTAGAGGAGCGGCTGGAACAGGTGGTAGTTGTGACGGTCGACGAGCACCACGCGCACCCGCGCCTTCGCGAGCGCGCGCGCCGCGGTGAGGCCGCCGAACCCCGCGCCCACGACGACGACGGCGGGAAGCGTCGCTCCGCTCACTCCTCGGCCAGCTCCGGATGCCGGGCGAGGTCGGCCGCATCGGCGTGCGGCAGGACCTCGCGCACGCTGTTCCCGGGGCCGAGCAGGACGAGGGAGGGGCGGAAGCCCTTCGCCTCCTCCGGCGTGAGGTGCGCGTAGGCGATGATGATGACCGGGTCGCCGACCTGGACCAGCCGCGCCGCGGCGCCGTTGACGCACACCACGCCCGTGCCCTCGGCGCCCTCGAGGGCGTAGGTCTCGAACCGCGCGCCGTTGGCCACGTCGACCACCTGCACCTTCTCCCACGGCACCATCCCCGCCGCGCGCAGCAGGTCGGCCGCGACGGTGATGCTGCCCACGTAGTGCAGCTCCGCCTGCGTGACGACGGCGCGGTGCAGCTTCCCCTTGCAGAGCGTCAGGAGCACGGGTGGCTTCCGTCCCGATGGTGGTGGACCGGCTGAAGGCTACCCGGCCGGGAGCGGCGTTTCCAGCGCCGGCGGGCCGCGGCCGGGTGTGCGCCTCGAGCGCGCGGCAGGACCGAGTGGGCTGATCCGACCAGGAACGTCGAGATTCTCTACGCTAGGTGGCTGCGATTCTGTAGGTTTTCTCGACGCACCGTTGTCGAGAAAATCAACGATTCATAAGCCATTGATTGCCGCGCAATTCGCCGATTCTCGGAGCCAAAGCCCCGGCAGACCGTTGAAATACTCACCAGTGACATTATTGAGTCACCGTCGCGATATTATTTGCAAGTTATTTATTAGCAATATGTTATGGGCTTGTCGGTTGGCGCGTCTGCGTGGCCTCTGGCTTGCCTAATTAGTGGCCAGCGGGCGTGCTATGCCCGGTTCACGCTGGCGCTGAGCGGCTCACTGGGACAGGCAATCCGTCGGGGGATCCCATGGTCATGGTACTCGTGGTGCTCACCTTCGTGGTGTTCATCGCGCTGGACTACTTCGTGTTCAGCAAGCAGCACGCGGAGGCGTCGTACCCGGCGCATCAGACGCGGCCCGGGCTCCAGCCGCTGCCGGCGGTGCGTCAGCGGATGCCGGCCGGGATCTTCCTGCAGCCGACCTTCACCTGGAGCCGGCTCGGCAGCGCGGGCCAGGCGTACGTGGGCGTGCATCCGATGCTCGTCGGTCTGGTGGGTGACGCCTGCGAGTACGAGACCCTCGACGCCGGGACGCGGGTCGCCAAGGGCGAGCCGCTGGTGCGCCTGGCGCAGGGCGGGCGCCGCCTGACGGTGCGCGCGCCGTTCGCGGGGCGCGTGGCGCACGTGAACCGCCAGGTGACCGGCGAGACCCGCTGGCGCGAGCTGCAGGAGAACGACGGGGGCTGGCTGTACCGCATCGAGCCGGAGCAGGCGGCCGACGAGGTGCCGCTGTGGCTCCGCGGCGAGCAGGCCGCCGAGTGGACCCGCCGGAAGTACGGCGAGCTGCGCGCCTTCCTGCACGACACCCTCGCGGACGGTCATCTCGGCTTCACGATGGCCGACGGCGGCGAACTGCCGGTGGGGATCCTCGAGGACATGGACGCGAGCGTCTGGTCGGCGCTCGACGAGCGGTTCCTGGCGCAGCTCTGATGGACGCCCCGCTGCGGCCCCGGGGGCCGCGCGGGAGGGGGGTCGGGGGATGATCCGTCGCGACTTCTTCAGGCTGCTGGGCGCCGCCGGCGCGGTGGCCGCGGTGCCGCGCCCCGCCGGGGCGCAGGAGCGCGCCCGGTCCGGCGCCACGCACGACCCGGTCGGCGTGCTGGTCGACACCACCAAGTGCGTCGGGTGCCGGATGTGCGAGTTCGGCTGCTACCACGCCAACGGGGAGGCGAACGGCCTCGAGAAGCCGTCGTTCGGCGAGCCGCTGACGCCGGAGCGGACCACGAACGAGAAGCGCTGGACGGTGGTGCAGCGGCACGTGGCGGACGGCCGCGCCATCACCGTCAAGCGCCAGTGCATGCACTGCCTGCAGCCGGCGTGCACCTCGGCGTGCCTCACCAAGGCGATGTACAAGACGCCCGACGGCCCCGTGGTGTGGCGCTCGAGCAAGTGCATGGGCTGCCGCTACTGCATGGTCTCGTGCCCCTTCGACGTGCCGAAGTTCGAGTACCACAGCGCGGTGCCCCGCATCCAGAAGTGCCAGCTGTGCTTCTCCCGCGTCGCGCAGGGGGAGCTGCCGGCGTGCGTGGCGAGCTGCCGCTTCGGGGCCCTGACCTTCGGCCGCCGCGAGAACCTCCTTGAGGAGGCCCGGTTCCGCATCTACCGCGACCCGGAGCGCTACGTCCACCACATCTACGGCGAGCACGAGGCCGGCGGCACGAGCTGGCTGTACCTGAGCGCGGTGCCCTTCGAGCAGCTGGGCTTCCGGACCGACCTCTCCCCCGACGGCTACCCGGCGATGTCGAAGGACTTCCTCTACGCCGTCCCCCAGGTGGACGTCCTGGTCCCGCTGCTGCTGCTCGGTCTGGCCCGGGTGGCCTCGGACCGAGCCTCGGGCGATCACGAGGGGGGCGATTCGTGAGCGCCTCCGTCCGCCCCATCGGCCGCCCGCACCTGGGCACGGAGCTGCGCCGCTACGCGCGGTTCCTCCTCTCCGAGCTGCGCCCCAAGGGGAAGGTGCTGACGCCCTTCAACGTCCTCACCACGCTCATCCTGCTGGCCACCGTCGCCATCCTGGTCGTCCGGTTCGCCTTCGGCCTCGGCGCGGTCACCAACCTCACGCAGGACCAGCCGTGGGGGCTGTGGATCAGCTTCGACGTGGTGACCGGCGTGGCGTTCGCGGGCGGGGCCTACGTCGTCACCTTCCTCGTCTACGTCCTGCGGGTCGACAAGTACGAGCCGATCCTGCGCGTCACGGTGCTGAACGGCTTCCTGGCGTACGCCTTCTACACCGGCGCCCTGCTGCTCGACCTCGGCAAGCCGTGGAACGTGGTGAACCCGATCATCGGGAACTCGTTCGGCGTCAGCTCGGTGATGTTCCTGGTGGCGTGGCACTTCCTGCTGTACCTGACGGCACTGTTCTTCGAGTTCTCCCCCGCGGTCGCCGAGTGGCTGGGGTTGCGCCGGGTGCGCCGGGTCCTGACCCAGCTCACGCTTGGCGGGGTGATCCTCGGCATCACCCTGTCGCTGCTCCACCAGTCGGGCCTGGGCGCCCTGTACCTGGTGGCGCGGGAGAAGATCCACCCGCTGTGGTACTCGGAGTTCCTGCCGCTGATGTTCCTCGTCTCGAGCATCTTCGCGGGCCTGGCGATGGTGATCGTGGAGGGGAGCGTCTCGGCGAAGGTGTTCCGGCACCGCATCGGGGCGCGGCTGCGGACCTCGCACGAGGACATCATGCTCGGCCTCGCGCGGATCTCGGCGGCCGTGATGCTGGCCTACGTGTTCGCGCAGATCCTGGTGTTCGTGCACGCGCAGCGGGGGCCGTACCTGCGCGGCTTCTGGGGGTTCTGGTACGTGCTCGAGCTGGGCGGCTTCGTGCTGGTGCCGGCCGTCCTCTACGTCTACGGCGTGCACGAGCGGCGCATGCCGGTGGTGCGGCTGGCCGCGATCCTGACAATCGTCGGCATCGTCCTGAATCGGCTCAACGTCTCGATCATCGCCTTTAAGTGGTACGCGCCGGTGCGCTACGTGCCGTCGTGGATGGAGGTCGTGGTGACCCTCGGCGTAATCAGCGCCGAGCTGTGGGTGTTCCGGTGGGTGGTGAACCGGATGCCGGTGCTGGACTTCGCGATGGGCCACGGGGAACACGGATCGTCGGCCGCGCGGCACGCCGTGCGGTCGGCGGCCTGAGGGGGGGGCATGCCGGTCGACATCTACGCCACGAAGGGGGTCGAGTACCTCCTCGTGATCGTCTACCTGATCCTGCTGGTGGCGGCGGCGCGGCTGCTGTCGCCGCGGCTCGCCCGGGCGACGCGGCCGCGGGCCCGTCGGCGGCGGGGGGCGTGGTTCGCCCTGGCCGACGGCCTGCGCTTCCACCAGGGGCACTCGTGGGCGGCGGAGGGCGAGGGTGACGTGGTGACGGTCGGCCTCGACGACTTCGCGGCGCAGCTGGTCGGCACGCCGGACGCGATCGCGCTCCCTGCGGTGGGCGAGGCGGTGCGGCAGGGGGAGAGGGCGTGGCGGGTGCGGGTCGGGGACCGGGAGCTCGCCATGGTCTCGCCAGTGGACGGCCGCGTCGTGGCGGTGAACGAGGAGGTGCTGGCCACGCCGCAGCGCGCGATGGACGACCCGTACGGCCGGGGGTGGCTCCTGAAGGTGGCCTCGCCCGCCCGGCGGACCGCGCTGCGGAACCTCCTGGGCGGTGAGCTGGCGAAGGCGTGGATGCGGCAGACGGTCGAGAGGCTCCGGGGTCTCCCCGCCGGCGGGCTTGGCGAGGTGCTGCCGGACGGCGGGACGCCGGTGCGCGGCTTCGGGCGCGCGCTCGGGCCAGAGGCGTGGGAGCTCGTGGCGAGGGAGTTCTTCCTCTCCGATTGACCGGGCGGCGGGAGCCGTTCCGGAGGAGGCGGTCATGCTGGTCGACCCCGTGGTGACCACGTCGGAGCAGCCGTGCGTGTGGGTCAGCGCGGGCGTGCTCAGCTACCGGCTGTGCGACCGGGGGTACGACTGCGAGAGCTGCCCCCTGTACCATGCGCTGCGCCGGGACGCGCGGACCGCCGCGGCCACCGCGGTCGGCGGCGAAGCGACCGCGCCCGGGACCGGTGAGGACGCCGTCGGCGCCTTCCTCGCGGAGCTGGGGGGCGGCTGCGTCCTCCACCTCGACCGCGCCTACAGCGCCGAGGGGCTGTGGATGGAGGCGACGCCGGCGGGGGAGGTGCGCGTCGGCCTGGACGACTACACCCTCCGGCTGCTCCAGCCGCTGGACGAGGTGGTGCTGCCGCGGGTCGGCGTGTGGCTGCAGCACGGCGCGCCGTGCGCGTGGCTCGACCGGGGGCGGCTGGCGATCTCGCTTCGCTGCCCGGTGGCCGGCGAGGTGGTCGCCGTCCATCCCCGTCCCGTCCTGGCCGCCCCGCGCGACGGCGAGGACCCGGCGGAGCGCTGGTGGTTCCGGCTCCGGCCCCACGAGCCCCTCGCGACGGCCGCGGGGCTGTGCCGGAACGAGGCGCTGCTGCGGTGGTTCCTCGGCCGGGTGCGGACCGTCCGTGAGCACCTCGACGTCGCGATGGCGCCGGCCGCGCGGGCGATCGCGGGCCCGGTGCAGAACGACGGCGGGCTGCCGGCGCTGGACCTGGAGGCGGTGCTCGGGCGCGAGCGCTTCGAGGCGCTGGTAGCCGCCCTCTTCCCGATGCAGATTTAGGGCTCGGACGGGCCCGCTCCCGGCGGGCCGGAGTGGCGCGGACGGCCGCGCGGCCGGGGCGGCGGCGGTTGCTGAAGGAGCCCACGATGCCTCTGCGTTCGAGGCTTGCGGCGGTCACCTCGACGCTCAGCTTCCGCCTCTTCGTCGTCCTCTCCCTCGCCATCCTCGTCCTGTTCGCGGGCCACGCGCTGCTGGTGCAGCACCTCCAGACGCTGACCATCGAGGCCCAGGCGAAGGCCGCCGCCACGCAGACCGGCGACTTCATCCGCCAGAGCCTCTACACCTCGATGCTCCGCAACGAGCGCGACCGCATCGAGGAGATGATCGCGGGCTTCGGCCATGAGCCGGGCGTCGAGGCGATCCGCCTCTACAACAAGCAGGGCGTGATCACCTACTCCAGCGCGCCGAAGGAGATCGGCTCGGCCGTGGACCGGAACGCGGAGGCGTGCTACGTCTGCCACTCGGCGGCCCGGCCGCTGAGCGTGGTGCCCACCACGGAGCGCGCCCGTGTCTACCGCAAGCCGGACGCGCACCGGGTGCTCGGGCTCATCAGCCCGATCCCCAACGACCCCGGCTGCAGCGCCGCGGCGTGCCACGCCCATCCCCCCGCGGTCTCGGTCCTCGGCGTCCTCGACGTGCAGATGTCGCTGGCGGCGGTGGACGCCGCGGCGGCGGGAGCGCGCCGGCGCGCCCTGCTGCTCGCGGCGGCGGTGGTGCTGCTGTCCACGGGGGTGGTGGCGCTGGTGCTCTACCGCGCGGTCTACCGCCCCACCCACGCCCTGCGGCGCGGCACCGAGCGCCTGGCCGAGGGGGACCTCGCCGTCGAGGTCGATCTCCACCGCGGCGACGAGCTGGGGCAGCTGGCCGACTCGTTCACGCGGATGGCGCGCAGCCTGCGGGAGGCCGACGCCGAGCTGCGCGACTGGTCGCGCACCCTCGAGGACCGCGTCCAGCAGAAGACGCGCGAGCTGGAGCAGATGAACGCGCAGCTCGTCCACGTCGAGAAGGCCGCGTCCCTCGGCCGGATGGCGGCCACGGTCGCCCACGAGCTCAACAACCCCCTCGCCGGCATCCTCACCTACGCCAAGCTCACCGCCCGCCGCGTGGGACGCCTGGTCCCCGAGGGGGAGGAGCGGCAGCACGTGCTGGACGCCCTGGACCTCATCCAGACGGAATCGATGCGGTGCGGGAACATCGTCCGGAACCTGCTCACCTACGCGCGGCAGGGGAGCGCGGAGTTCCGGTCCGCGGGTCTGCACGAGCTGGTGGAGCGGGCGCTGCGGCTGGTGGCGCACCACGTCGAGCTGCGCGGCGTGACCGTCGAGCGGGAGCTGACCCTCGCCGACGACCGCCTCGTCTGCGACCCGGAGCAGGTCGAGCAGGCCCTCCTCGCCCTCCTGGTCAACGCCGTCGAGGCGATGGGCGAGGGGGGCCGCCTCACCGTGCGCACCGCGGCGGAGCCGGGCGACGCCGTGCGGCTGAGCGTCAGCGACACGGGCGTCGGGATGACGCCGGAGGTCCGCGCGCGCATCTTCGATCCGTTCTTCAGCACCAAGCACGAGACCAAGGGGGTCGGGCTCGGGCTCGCCGTCGTCTACGGGATCGTGCAGCGGCACGAGGGCCGCATCGAGGTGGAGTCGCAGCCGGGCCGGGGGACCACCTTCATCATCACGCTGCCGCGGCAGCCGTCCGCCCCGCTCGCGGTCGGGCCCGGACGCGGCGGGGAAGGCGCGGGGGAGGCATGACGGGACGACGCATCCTCATCGTGGACGACGAGCTGTCGGTGCGCAGCTCGCTGGGCGAGTGGTTCCGCGAGGACGGCTTCGACGTCGAGCTCGCGGAGGACGGCGAGGCGGCGCTGCGCGCCATGGACAAGGGGCCGTACGACATCGTGCTCCTCGACCTCAAGATGCCCGGGATGGACGGCATCGCGGTGCAGAAGCGCGTGCGGGAGATCGACCCCGAGGCCAACATCATCATCCTCACCGCCTACGCCTCGGTGCAGACGGCGGTGGAGGCGCTGAAGCTGGGCGCCTTCGACTACGTCACGAAGCCGGTGGATCCGGACGAGCTCTCGATCCTGGTCCGCAACGCCCTGCGCACCCGCGCGCTCGCGGAGGAGAACGTCCGGCTCAAGGAGAAGGTCTCCGAGCTGACGCAGGCCGGGCCGATCCTGGCGGTGAGCCCGGGCATGGAGCATGTGCTCGAGATGATCCGCACCGTGGCCGAAACCGATTCCAGCGTGGTGATCCGCGGGGAGAGCGGCACCGGCAAGGAGCTGGTGGCCCGCGCCATCCACGCCCAGAGCCGGCGGCGCTACTTCCCCCTCGTGGCGGTGAATTCCGGCTCCATCCCCGAGACGCTCCTCGAGAGCGAGCTGTTCGGCCACGAGAAGGGCGCCTACACCGGCGCGCAGTACCGCCGCAAGGGGAAGATCGAGCTGGCCAACGGCGGCACGCTCTTCCTCGACGAGATCGGCGACGTCACGCCCAAGATGCAGATCGACCTGCTGCGCGTCCTCGAGACCCACCGCTTCACCCGCCTGGGCGGCAACCAGGAGATCGCGTCGGACTTCCGGCTCATCTGCGCGACCCACAAGAACCTCGAGAAGCTGGTGGAGGACGAGCGGTTCCGGGAGGACCTCTTCTACCGGATCAACGTCTTCAGCATCCAGGTGCCGCCGCTGCGGGAGCGTCCCGACGACATCCTGCCGCTGGCGCGCTTCTTCGTGGAGAAGTACGCCCGCGCGATGGGGAAGCCGGCGCGCGAGATCGCGCCGGAGGCGCAGGCGGTGCTCACCGCGTACCGCTGGCCCGGCAACGTGCGCGAGCTCGAGAACGCGGTCGAGCGGGCGATGGTCGTGGGGAAGGGGCCGGCGCTCGAGGTGCGGGACCTCCCGCTCGCCGTGGGCGACGGCTCCTCCGACGAGCCGCAGGCCCGCTCGCTGGCGGCGCTCGAGAAGGACCACGTGGCCCGCGTGCTGCGCGACTGCGACGGCAACGTGACGCAGGCCGCGAAGGTCCTCGGCATCGACCGGGCCACCCTCTACAACAAGCTCAAGCGGTACGGCCTGCGACGGTAAGGTGCCGGTCCCGATCCATCTGGTGTACGTCGACGGGCCGGCGCCCCCCTGGTCGGATGCGCTGATCGCGGGGCTCGGCGACGCGTTCCCGAATCCCGTCCGCGTCCTCGCCGCCCCGGTCGACCTCCAGCCGTGCTTCGTGCCGAGCCGCCAGCAGCACCACGCGACGCTGGTGCTCGCGGCGCTGCTCCGCCACCGCCCCGAACCCGCCTCGAAGATCCTCGGCGTGGTGCCGGTGGACCTGTTCGTCCCGGTCCTGACCTTCGTCTTCGGCCAGGCCCAGCTCGACGGGCCGGGCGCGGTCGTCTCCACCTACCGCCTGCGGACGGAGTACTACGGCCTGCCGGGAGACGAGGGGGTGCTGGTCGAGCGGGCCATCAAGGAGTGCGTCCACGAGCTGGGGCACGCCTTCGGGCTGGTGCACTGCGACTTCTACGACTGCGTCATGCACTCCGCCAGCAGCGTGGACGAGGTGGACGTCCGCAGCGCCGCCTTCTGCGCCCACTGCCGCTCGGAGCTGGAGGGCCGGGGCTGGGAGTGAGGGGGGGTGACTTCGGACGTCGGACATCGGGGGCGGGTCGGCCTGACGTCTGATGCCCGAGGTCCGATGTCCGAGGTCTCCTCACTCGCCCGGATGGTACTCCCGCTCGGTGTGCCCCCGGAGCTGTGAGGGATAGAAGTACACCTCCCGCAGGTCTCCCGTCGCGTAGCGCTGGGCCTCGTCGTCGAAGTGCGGCGAACCGGGGTGCCCGCTCTCGCCGCCGGCCGTGACGGCCCGTGCCCGCACGCTGTCGCCGAACTCCACCACCGCCACGAAGCTGTTCCCGCTGGTGCCGTACCACCGGTGCGTCCCGGGGTACGCGCGCGCCCCGAACGAGGCCAGCGAGCCCCACACCGCCGACGTGAAGCCCACCGGCGTGCTCGGCCCCGAATCGTCGAACGCCTGGACGATGTCGTCCGTCAGGCGCTGGAACCGGTTGATCCGGCCCCACGGCGTCCGCCAGGTGCCGAAGCCCCCCGCGATGGAGTCCGACGCCGCCGCCAGCGCCTCGAGCAGGTCCGGCGCCGGCGCCCGCGTCGCGACATAGTCCTCCACCGGGACGCCCGCCGCGCGGGCCGCGCGTGCCTCGCGTCGCGAGACGGCGTCCCCCCAGAACACCGCGAGCGCCGTCGGCACCGAGGCCTCGCCCCAGCGGAGGTCCCAGCCGCGGAGCGAGTCGATCTGCTCGCGGAGCCGCTCGCGCAGCGGGTCCGACGCGCTCGCGGCCTCCCACGCGCGCACCAGCGCCGGGATCGTGCGCTCGAACCACGTCAGGTAGGGGTCGTACGCCGCCGCCCGCAGGGAGTCGCTCGTCCAGCCGTGCGCGTGGGACAGCTCGCGCACCGCGTGGCGCCCGCGTGCCGAGGGGCCGCCGGCCTCGACGTAGGCGGGGAAGTCCTCGCGGCGCGGGCTGTCGGGGCCCGCCGCCTGCCACGGCCAGTCGTTCGAGTTGTAGACCCACCCGCTCGCCGGGTCCACCACGTGCGGCGTCTCGTCCACCGAGAGGACGCCGTGCCAGTCGGTGCGCGGGTCGCTCCCGTCCACCGGTTTCGTCCAGTCGAACGCCGGGTCGCGCCGCGGGATGAAGTTCGAGTGGAAGTACGCGATGTGGCCGTCGGCGTCGGCGAGGATGGTGTTGTTCGACGAGTTGGTGTGCAGCGCGAGGCTGCGCCGGAACGACGCGAGGTCCCGCGCCTTGGTCCGCGTGTACGCCTGGACCAGGGCGTGCAGCGGGTCCTGCATCAGCCGCACCGTCACCCATCGCTCGCCCGCCGCGCGCACCACGGGCCCGTGCCGCGTGCGGTAGACCGTGAACCGCCGCTCCGCCGTCCCCGCGGCCGTGCGGTAGCGCAGCGTCACGCTCGAGCGCCGCACCGGCAGCTCCCGGCCGCCGTACCGGTAGGTGGTGACGTCACCGCGCCGCGTCACCGTCTCCAGGTACTCGTCCACGTTGTCCACGCCGCTCGAGGTGTGCATCCAGCCGATGCGGTCGTTGAACCCCTGGTAGACGAAGAACTGCCCCCACGTCACGGCGCCGTACGCGTCGAGCCCCTCGTCGCTCGACACCTGCACCTCGGCCCGGAAGAAGAACGACGTGTGCGGGTTGATGAGCAGCAGCGCATGGTGGCCGGCGGTGTTCGAGGGCGCGACCGCCATCCCGTTCGAGCCCGAGGGCTCGCGCATCGCGAGGCCGTCGTCGCCGCCGGCGGCGGCCTCCCCCGGCCCGTCACCGTGCCGCTCCTGGTCCCCTGGCCCCTGGCTCCCGCCCCCTGGCGCCCGGCCCCCGGCTCCTCCCTCCTGTCCTCCGTAGAACGCCTCCAGCTCGCGGAGGCTCACCCGCTCGATGTCCCAGCCGATGCTCCCCTCCGTGAAGGTGAGCGCCATCCACGGCTCGAAGCGGGTGAGGACCTTCGCGTGCACCTCGGGATGCCGGTACAGGTAGAAGTTCAGCCCGTCGGCCCACGCGTCCATGAGCCGCCGCAGCCACGGCGGGCTCCGGCGGTACAGCGCGCGCGCCGAGTCGAGGTCGGTCACCAGCCGGATCCGCAGGTCCTGCCAGATGCGCGCTCCCCCCTCGGCCTCCGCCGTGCGCCCCATCGCGTTCAAGAGGTTCATCTCGACGCGGTCGAAGTCGTCCTCCGCCTGGGCGTAGATCAGGCCGAAGACCGCGTCGGCGTCGGTCGTCCCGTGGACGTGGGGGATGCCCCAGTCGTCGCGGACGATGGTGACGCGCCGCGCCTGGCGCTCCCAGCGCGCCGGCTCCGCGGTCTGCGCCGGGAGCGGCGCGTTCGCGGCGCATGCGCAGGCCACGGCGAGGGTGAGGGGCAGTGTCTTCATGGACGACCGAAGCCTCGGGCTGTGCGGTGTGTGGGCTGGTGGACGCTCGGTGCCGGCGGGGCCGCGCGGGCCCGGCAGGGACCGCCGCACCGCTACCGGCGACTCACCAGGACGACGTAGCGCGCGCCGACGCGGTCGAGCGACCCGCTGGCCACCGAGAAATACGCCGTGGTCCCGGCGAGCGTTGTGGTGCACTCCTGCGGCGCGTACAGGGTGTGCACGGCGTTCTGGGTGCAGGCGAGCTGGAACGACCGGGTCGAGTCCGTGAACACCTGGAGCACCACGTCCTCGGTCATCGCGGTGAGGCTGATCGTGTAGGTGCCGCCCGCAACCAGGTTCGGCGCGGTGTACGCGCTCGAGGAGCGGGTGGCGACCTGCCCCACGGTCGGGGTCTCCGCGGCGAGGGTGGCCGTCTCCGCCACGGGGTTCAGCGCGGACGGGACCGGGTCGATGAGCAGGACGTGGTTGGCGGGGAGGCTCGTGCCTGCGCCCGGCGTGAGCGTGAACCAGACCGCCGAGTCGGTGGCGGTGACGATCATCTCCAGCGGCGAGCGGCCGCCCGGGGCGCCGCCCAGCGGCGTCTCGAGGCAGGGGTCGCCGTAGAGCAGGAGCGACGTGGTGCTGTCGGAGGCGCCCACCAGCGCGACCGAGAAGCGCGCCCCGACGGTGGCGGCGAACGAGAAGGCGCGGGTCGCCGCCGTCGTCGCGGTGTCGTGGAGCGCCGTCGCGAGGGGCAGCCGCGTCGCGGCGTGTGGCATGCAGGTCCCGGCCGCGCCGCCGCCGCAGGAAACGCCGGCGAGCACGGCCGCGGCGAGGAGCGCGAGCGCCCGCGCGGGGGCGCTGATCCGGCGGGGCGCCGACCGGATGCGGGGCATGGGCGTTCGTCGGGTCACGGGACCGAGAGCTGGGCGACGGCGAAGAAGACGTCGGACCGCATCGCCGCGTCCGGGAGCGTGTTCCAGGTGAGGCCGACCCGGTCGGCGGCCAGGGCCACGAGCCCCACGCACATCGGGCCGGGCGCGCCGGCCGCCACGCGCAGCGGCGGCGAGAAGGTCCGGCCGCCGTCCGCAGAGGTGACGAGGTAGCTGTCCCCGGGCGAGGAGGGCGACGCCGCGGCGTACCAGGAGACGAACACGCGGCCCGCCGCGCCGACGGCGACCGATGGGCACGTCCCCTCGAGGCCGGGCACCGCGAGCGTGACCGGCGCGCCGAAGCTCGCGCCCCCGTCGGTGGAGGCGGCGAACAGCACCCGGCGGGACAGGACCGCGCCCTCCTCCCACGCCGCGACGATCGTCCCGGCGGGGTCGCGCGCCAGGTGGGGGCACCACGACTTCTCGGCCACGCCGTCGACGGCGAGCGGCGTCCCGAAGGTCTGCGCTCCGTCGGCCGATCGCGCGAAGAGGATCTGCTCGGTGCCGAACGGTCCCTGCGTCCACGCGACGCCGATGGCGCTCGAGGAGCCCACGACGTCCGGGCACACCGCCTCCCCGGAGAGCACCAGGGTCGCGGGGCCCGCGAACGCCGCGCCGTCGTCCGCCGACCGCGCGTACCGGATGCCGCTCCCGCCGGTGCCGGCGAGGTTCGCGTCCGCCCAGATCACGAACACCGTACCGTCCCCGTCCGCCGCCATCGCCGACCCGTACGAGTTGAGGCTGTCCACGGTCGAGACGACCACCGGCCCCGAGAAGGTCGCGCCCCCGTCGGTGGACCGGACGTGCACGATCTCCGCGCCCCCGAAGTAGGTGTCGAACAGCGTCCAGGCGATGTGGATGGTGCCCCCGGCGGCCACCACCCGGGCCTGCCCGGAGCTGAAGTCGTCGGCGGCCCCCCACGGCCCGTCCGGGTCGATCACGTACGCCGGCGTCGAGAAGGTCGCGCCGCCGTCCGTCGACCGTGCGAACATGAGGTTCGACCCGTGATCCTCCCAGGCGACGTCGATGGCGCCGCCGGCCTCGAGGGACGGGGAGGCGCCCTGCGACATCCACTGGGTCCGCGACACGTTCACTGCGGGGCCCACGACGAGGCCGATCGTCGTCGTGTCCGCCGCGCGGTCGGAGCCGCCGAGGTCGTCGGTGACCACGACCGAGACGGCGAAGG
>Ga0335070_10001771_pt1 | contig 25114 bp, 21 predicted proteins | sample Lox_Sample_13_FD_206722 | JGI IMG/M metagenome (GOLD analysis project Ga0335070, IMG submission 206722) | Soil microbial communities from Loxahatchee National Wildlife Refuge, Florida, United States - Lox_Sample_1.3 | ecosystem: Environmental > Terrestrial > Soil > Wetlands | place: USA...
TCGAGCTCCGCCTGAGCCACGGAAGCGCTGACGCGAGGTCCGGGAAGCACCGGCACCGTGATGGACAGGCCGATCTCGCCGTTGTTGCTTTGAAACGCGCGGAAGTAATCGGCATAGTGATTGTACTTGGCAAACAGCGCCCACTGTGCGATGAGATCCACGGTGGGCAAGCGCGCGGCTTTCTCGGCCCGAACGTCCAGCCCCTTGGCGATGAGCGCAGATTCCAAACGCCGTAACTCCTTGCTCGATTCGATCGCGCTTTGAATCGCAGCGTCCTCGCTGGCCGGCAGCGCGAGTTCGGGTGGTTCGTCCAGCGTGGCGCGCACCTGGTCATCGGCGCCGAATCCCAAGACGACGGCCAGCGAACGTTCGGTGGCGTCCTGTTCGGAACCCAACTGCTCCACGCGCTCACGCGCACGAGCCAGATTCAGCGCCGCCCGCTTGGATTGCAGAGGAAGCTCGCGGCCTTCTTTCACGCGTTCTTCCACGGCCGTCTCGATCTTTTGCAGGCTCTCCACCTGATGGCGGGCCAGTTCCACCAGGCGCCCCGAGCGCTGCGCATCCAGGAACAACGATGCCGTGCGGAATGCGACCTCGTCCCGCTTGGCGGTCGCGCCGATGCCGGCGCCGCGCGCGTTCTCGCGAGCCGCCGCTACGTTGTAGCTCTGCTGCCGGTTGAAGATGTACTGCTGCGCGCGAGCCTGGACGATGGAAGGCGCAGAACCTTCGATGCTCATGGGGAACCCGTTGGCGTAAGCAATGCCGCTGCCGACGAAGATGGCAGGACTGAACGGAGCCTTGGCCAGCCGCACGGCTTGCGCCGCCTTCTGTTCGTCGAGACGAGCCAGAGCGATATCGGGGTTCTGCTCCAGCGCGCGATCCACGGCCTGCCGCAGGTTCAAGGTATGCAGCTCAGCGTGAAGGCCTGCCGCCAGCGTTCCCATCACAAAGAAACGAACGAGTCTTTCCATGAGGCTATTGTAAGTTCAGCGATCGAAGACCGTGCCGGAGGTGTAAAAGACCCGCGCCTCCTGGGGACTTTTCGCCCCTACGGATTGACACCACTCTCCCGCGTTTGATATATCTCGCGCGAACTTGATTGGTGGAGATTGGCTGTGAACAAGCGGGATTTGATCAAGAAGATCGCTCAGGATGCGGATCTCAGCAACGTGCAGGCATCCCGGGCGCTGGATGCCTTCCTCGAGAGCGTGCAATCGACCCTCATCAAAGGCGACCGCGTGACCCTGGTGGGCTTTGGCACTTTCGCCGTGTCCCAGCATAAGGCGCGCCTGGTCCGCGACCCGCGGCGCGGGGGCACCATGCAGATCGCCGCGCGGCGTGTTGCGCGGTTTGCCCCGGGGCTCGATCTCAAGCTCGCCGTCCAGAATTCCATGAAATCGAACCGGCTCCCTTCGTGAAGAAAAACATTCTGGCGATTCATGCGCATCCCGACGACGTCGAGATTCTCGCTGCGGGAACGCTCGCGCAACTGGCGGCCGCCGGGCACACGATCACCATCGTTACCATGACGCCGGGCGATTGCGGCTCGGACATGCATTCATCCGAGGAGATCAGCGTCATCCGGCGCGGCGAAGCCGCCCATTCCGCGGCTCGAATAGGAGCCGCCCACCGCTGCGCCGAATTCGCTGATATGAACATCTTTAGCGATGACGCTTCACGCCGCCGCGTGGTGGAGATCCTGCGGCAGGTGGCGCCGGAACTCGTAATAACCGCATCGCCGGTCGATTACCTGTGCGACCACGAAGCCACCAGCCAGCTCGTGCGCGACGCGTGTTTCGCCGCCATGATTCCCAATTATGCGACCGGCGCGTCAAATGCCGCGCCCCCGCTCCGCGCCATTCCACACCTCTACTACATGGATCCCGTCGGCGGTGTAGATCGCGAAGGCCGCGCAGTTCTGCCCGACTTCTTCGTGAACGTCGCCGCCCAGATGGAAACCAAGACCGCCATGCTGGCTGAGCACGCGAGCCAGCGCGAGTGGCTCCTCAGGCATCATGGAATCGACGACTATCTCGAAACCATGAAGGCCTGGACGCATGAAAACGGGAGACGGGCGGGCGTCGAATATGCAGAGGGCTTCCGCCGGTACAAAGGCCACCCCTATCCGGAGTCGCCGCTGCTCGAAGAGTTGTTGGGCACAGCGATTATCCGCGGCTGAGCGGCGGACGCATCGAACGGAGCCACCCCAAAAATTTCCCCTAAAGTCCTTCTCAGTTCCGGCCGATACCTACTTCACGTGGTAATCGAAAACCACTAGGAGAAAGGCCCAATGAACGAACGGCGTGCGGAACATCGTTTCCTGTGCTCGGACCTGGTCGCGGTCCAGCTCGAAAATCAAGACCTGACATTGGTCGCAAATCTGGAGGACATCTCGCCCTCGGGTGCCTGTTTGGAGATGCAACAACCGGTGCCGGCAGACGCTACGCTGGTGTTGAACTGCTCGGATTGCCGGTTTCGCGGGAAGGTCAGATACTGCGTCTTCCGCCAGAGCGGATATCAGGTGGGCTTAGAGTTCATGGAATGCAAGTGGTCTAGACAACAGTATGCGCCGAAACATCTGCTCGACGCGCCGCTCGTCCGCGCCCTCACTCTGGATGATGCGAAAGTGAATCGGCTCCTCAGAGATCTGACGGCCTTTGAAGAAGCCCGGTCCGGAAGGCCCTGCTGCGATGAGGAATCCTGCCCGCGGGCGGACATCTCGCGTTTGATGGAACCTGAATCCCCGCTGCCCGATCGCGTTCGAATTGTCGCGCGCGCCGTCGCTTGGACATGCGAAAAGCTGGATCCCAAAGACGTCAGACAGTGCTTTTCGCGATGGTTCCAGCTTCCGCCGGAGTGTAGGCTCTGCGGCGAGTTTGTGCGAGCATATCAGGACGAGCATGATGCCCTTTCCAAGAAACGACGGGCCGCCGGAGGCACCTCCGATGTCTTCTAATGCAGGAAGCGCTGAAGCGCGCGAGGGTGGCCCGGTCATCCGCTGGACGCCGCTGGTCGAACGGATACGCAGCGGCGATGACAACGCGGTGCAGGAACTCTATGCCAAGCTCTCCGCGGGCATGCGCATTCTAACTTGCCGCCGCTTGGGTGCTCAGGACGTTCATGACCGCATCCACGACGTATTCATCATCGTCCTGAACGCAATACGCAGCGGAAGCCTGCGGGAACCGGAAGCGCTGGCCGGTTTCGCGCTCGCGGTTCTGCGCAACCACATCGCCGCTTGCATCGGCGAAAGGCGCAAGAGCCGGGAGCAAACCTCGGGCACTACCGCGCTGGACGATATCGCGCACCACCAGCACAGCCCCGAAGATGTTCTGCTCAACCAGGAACGGACCGACATCGCTCACCGGGCGCTGAAGAGGCTCCGTCCGCGCGATCGGGAGATCCTGACGAGATTCTATTTGCAGGGCCAAACCGAGGATCGAATCTGTGAGGAAATGCATCTGACCTCGACTCAGTTCAGATTGGTGAAGTCTCGCGCCAAGGCCGCCTTCGGCGAAATTGGCGGACGCATGATTCGACGAAGACCCGTCGCGAACAGAGTTTCAGGCGGCTGACCCGCGGCGGCCATGGACCCGGAAGCTCTGCGCCTCGCGCGCATCATTTGGGACTACCATCAACTGCATCAGGAGCCGGTTCCCGGCGAGGTGATCGTCGCGCTAGGCACCAACGACCTGCGTGTCGCCGAGTTCGCTGCGAACCTGTGGTTGCGCGGGTATGGAAAAACGCTCGTCTGCACTGGCGGATTCGCTCATCAGGCTGATCTGCTGGCCACCCCTTGGCCGAAAACCGAAGCCGAGATGTACGCCGATGTCGCTGAGCGCTGCGGGGTTCCCCAAGACCGGATTCTGCTCGAAACGCGCGCCACCAACACGGCGCAGAACATCCGCTTCGCGCGCGACCTGCTCACAGAGCGCGGAATCCGGCCGCGCAACATCGTGATCGCCGTGAAACCCTTCATGCAGCGGCGCGTCTGGGCCACGCTGGCCGTGGAGTGGCCGCAAATGCCCGCCACGCTCGCGTCACCCCTCATGACGCTGGACGAGTATTTCACAGCCGATCTGCCCGCCGGCAAGGTCATCAATATCATGGTGGGCGATCTGCAACGGCTCTGGGTCTATGCGCGGCGAGGCTGGTCGGCGCCGCAGCCAATTCCCGCCGATGTGCTGGAGGCCTACCACGACCTGGTCGCGCTAGGGTTCACCCAGCACCTGATCGCGGAGGAGTGACTCCTATCGCTGCCGCCGTGCCCGCTCTCTGAATTCGAAACGAATCCCACGCGTGCGGTTTCGTATCGCAACCCAAAGAGCCTGATCGCTGGTGGGTTCAGTCGCGGTCCTCTGGACAGTCACCGTCACCGTGTTGCCACCTCCACCGCGATGTCGAACTTTGATCTCACCGCCAGCCGGAGGCCTGGCGCCGTGGACGCCATCGCCAAACTGGACGATAGTCTTGCCATCCGCGGTTCGCACAGCGGTGAAGTCGCAATCGCGCGGGCCGGAACTGGCGAGGCTGGGAACCAGCCGCCAGGGCATGTCACTCACCGTCACGGTAACGGCAGCCGCCGTCAATTTGACGCCTTTCTTCACTTCCCGAGCGTCTGTTTCAGCCACGCCACCATCTCTGGCTTCCAGTGCGCCATCGCCGGATTGTTTTCCCAGCTCAGCATGCCGTGTCGCCCGCCCGCCACCGTGATCACTTCGCATTTCACGCCGGTCTTCCGCATCGCCTCGCACATCTCCGGCGACTCCTCGTACGCCACCTGCTCGTCGGCATCGCCGTGAATAAACAGAAACGGCGGCATGTTTTTCGAAACCAGCGTGGTCGGCGAAACCGCGCGCAGCTTTTCCACCACGCTCTTGTCCTGCCAGCTTTTGAATCCCATGAATTCCAGCAATCCGGGCGAATGAGGCTTCGCCGGGTCCTCCGCCTCGCTGCGGCGCTTTTCGGTCTGCACCACTAAATCGTTCGGCCCGTAAAAATCCACCACCGCCGCCACTCGCGCGTCGCCCTTGAAAGTTGCGCCCGCATACGCCACCAGAAATCCGCCCGCCGATTCGCCGATCAGCGCCAGCCGCTTCGCGTCCACTCGATATTTCGCCGCATGCGCCTTCACCCATCGAACCGCACTTTCGACATCCGCCACCGCCGCCGGAAGCTGATAATCCGGCGCCATCCGATAGTTGATGGTAAACCACGCGAAGCCGGCATTCGACAGCACATCGAACAGCGGCGTGACATACGTCCTCTTATTGCCGCGCGCAAAGCCTCCGCCGTGCACGATGATCGCTGCCGGGAACGGCCCGTTTCCATCCGGCGTCTTCACGTCCAGCGTCAGCGAGAAACCACCCGGCCGCGCAAACTCCACATCGTTCTCTTCCATCGCCAGAATCGCGGGAACCCAAATCAGAGCCAGCAGCCAGACTTTACGCATAGCGCAAATTGTATCCGAGAGAGTGCTAGATTGCCCGTATGGCAACTTTGGGACTCATCGAATACCAGCACGCGAGCGCCGAGGTGCGCGCCATCTACGACGACATCATGGCCACCCGCAAAACCGACTGCATCAACAATTTCTGGAAAGCCCTCGCTCATGACCCGCCAACGCTGCGCCGCACCTGGCAAAGCATCAAGGAAATTATGGCGCCCGGCGAACTCGACGCCCTTACCAAGGAGATGATCTACCTGGCCGTCAGCACAACCAATCAGTGCGCCTACTGCATCGCCTCCCACACCGCCGCCGCGCGTAAGGCCGGCATGACCAGCGGAATGTTCGCCGAACTGATGGCCGTCGTCGGCATGGCCAACGAAACCAACCGCCTCGCCACCGGCTACCAGGTGGAAATCGACGAGCGCTTCAAAACATGAAACGGGAACTGGTTTCGCCGTCCCAAGCCAAGTCAGACCCCGAACCAACGCGACAACGTTCCGCGGCGCGTGGGCGGCATTGCCTGTCATCTCGTATTCCGATTTGGTATCGGTGGCAGCCGGCACCCACGCGAGCGTCGCCAGCAGCACTGTCCGTGACATGCACGCACTGTGACATCGGCCACCGTCGGGCGACATAGGCAGGCGGGGACTGGCTTCTGCGTCCCCAACGCATCGAATCCCAACCTTGCCGGCCCGCCCTCCGTGGACGCAGTTGTGCCTGTCCCGGCTTCGCCCCTTGCAGAATATTCCTAGCTCGTGCCTTCGCCGAATTTTCATGCTCGCGCGTGTCGCCCTTCGGCGACATGCCGCTCAACTGTCCGCTGTGCGCAGATTCGCCTTGGTGACTATCACGCACAGTGCTCGCATTTGATGAGATCGCGCGCGGCGGGTATAATTCACCCAATAGGGGATGCAGGAGGCGGTACGAACGGGTGAGAACCGATCAGGGTGATGTAAGCGAGCTTCTGCGCGCCTGGAGCGATGGAGATCAGAGCGCGCTCGAGAGGCTAACCCCAATCGTCTATGACGAACTGCACCGCCTGGCCAGCCGCTACATGAAGCGCGAGCGCTCGGGCCATAGCCTGCAGACCACGGCCCTGGTCAATGAAGCGTACATGCGCCTGGTGAATTATAAGCGCACGCAATGGCAGAATCGCGCGCACTTCTTCGCGGTTTCCGCGCAGTTGATGAGGCGCATTCTGGTTGAGTATGCCCGGCGCCATAACCTGAAACGCGGCGGCGGCGTGCAACACGTCTCCTTGGAAGAGGCGGCCGTGGTGGGCGGCGGCCGGGCCATGGATCTGGTGGCGCTGGATGACGCGATGAACGCGCTGGCGCGCCTGGACGCACGCAAAGCACAAGTCGTCGAAATGCGCTTCTTTGGCGGACTCAGCGTGGAAGAGACGGCCGAGGTGCTCAAAGTCTCGCCCGTTACCGCCATGCGCGACTGGTCGACCGCCAAGGCGTGGCTCTACCGCGAATTGACCGACGCAACAGGCGATGGATCCCCAAAGGTTCAAACAAGTCGATAACCTGCTGCAGTCCGTGCTGGAGCGTCCTCCCGGCGAGCGCGACGCGTTTCTGCACCACGCCTGCGCAGGCGACGAGGCGCTGGAGCGCGAAGTCCGGACGCTCTTGGCCTCGCAGCAGCAGGCAGCCAGCTTTCTGGAGCGTCCCGCGATCGAGGTCGCCGCGCAGGCGCTCGCCGGCCGGCAGAACACCGCTCCGGAGGGAAGCAGCCACTCCCCGATCAGCCCGGCCGTTTCGCAACTCGGGCCCTACAAGATCCTGGCTCCGATCGGAGCCGGCGGCATGGGTGTGGTGTATCGCGCCAAGGATCCGCGCCTCGATCGCGACGTGGCCATCAAAATCGCCGGCGTCGAATTCAGCGAGCGTTCCGCCCGCGAGGCCCGCCTGGCCGCGGCCCTAAACCACGTCAACATCTGTCACATCTACGACGTCGGCCCCAACTATCTTGTGATGGAGCTGGTCGAGGGGCCCACGCTCTCGGAGCGTCTTAAGCAAGGTCCGATGCCGCTCGACGAGGCCCTCGCCATCGCGAGACAAATTGCCGCCGCGCTCGAAGCAGCCCATGAAAAAGGCATCGTCCACCGCGATCTCAAACCCGGCAACATCAAAATCCGCGCCGATGGAACGGTGAAAGTGCTGGACTTCGGATTGGCCAAGGCCGTCGAAGGGCCACCGCCGGATGGAGATCCCGAACACTCCCCCACGGTAACTATCGAGCAAGCTACGCGCACCGGCATCGTTGTAGGAACGGCCGGATACATGGCGCCCGAACAGGCGCGCGGCAAGCCGGTCGATAAGCGTGCCGATATCTGGGCCTTCGGCGTGGTGCTGTATGAGATGCTCTCGGGCCGGCGGCTCTTTCGCGGCGAAACCGTTTCCGATACGCTGGCCGCAGTCCTCACCACCGAGCCCGATTGGTCCCGCGTACCGCTTCCTGCCGAGCCTTTATTGCGTCGCTGCCTCGTCAAAGAGCCACAACATCGTCTGCGGGACATCGGCGACGCATGGTTTCTCCTCGAAGAGGGTTCACGCAAGCCTGTCCCCGAATCCCGGAGCAGCCTCATTTGGAAAATAGCGGCCGCCGCGCTGGCCGTCGTCTCAGCAGCCGCACTCGGGTCTGTGTGGATGGTCACCCGCCGCAGCACGGCGCCGGCGCCTTCCCTGATCCGCCTCAATGTCGATTTCGGAGACGATGCCGCGCTCGCCCCTCGCCGTGGAGCATCCATGGCGCTTTCTCCGGATGGTTCCCGGGTCGTCTACCTCACGGGGCATCCCCTAGCCGACGGCCGGCTCGCCGCGCGCCGGTTGGATCAGCCGAAGGCCACGCCGCTTCCGGGAACCGACGGCGCGGAAGCCCCGTTCTTCTCTCCCGATGGCAACTCCATCGCCTTCTTTGCCGATGGAAAACTGAAGAAGGTGGATGCCGGCGGCGGCACTCCGGTCTCTCTCTGCGAGGCTCCCAGCGCACGCGCGGGAAGCTGGGGCGACGACGACAACATCATCTTCGCCGGCACCAATCGCAGCGGCCTTTCGCGCGTCCCCTCAACTGGCGGCACGCCGCAGCCGGTCACCGAGTTGGACCAGAGCAAGGGCGAGTGGACTCACCGCTACCCCGATGTACTGCCCGGGGCGGAGGCCGTTCTATTCATGAATGGCTCCAACTTTCCAGTAGGCGAGGGCGCTATCGAGGCGTACTCCTTCAAGACCCAAAAACGTAAGACGCTGGTTCAGATGGGCGCCTACCCGCGCTTCCTTCCCTCGGGACACGTGGTCTACTTTCACCGCGGTACTCTGTTCGCGGCGCCGATGGATCCGTCCCGCCTGGAACTGACCGGGCCTTCCTTCCCACTGCTCGAGGACGTCAGCTTCGAGGGTGGAACGGGCACCGCCGAATACACCTTCTCCCGCTCAGGAATCTTCGCCTATGTGGCCATCGACCCCCAGGATCGGATGCGCCCCATCGGCCTGCTCGATGCAAAAGGAAAAATGGAGCCGCTGCCGGTGCCAAAGGCAAGGTACGCGAATCCTCGCGTTTCTCCGGATGGAAAGCGCCTCGCAGTCACCATTGAGGAAGGAACGTCCACCAACATCTCGATCTATGAGTGGGCCGCCCAACGCCTCGCGCGTTTCCCCTTTCCGAATGGCGGCTCGGAAAAACCGCTCTGGACACCCGATGGCAAGTACCTGGCATTCTACAGCGATGCCCGGACTCCCGGTCCCGGCATATACCTGATGCGCGCCGATGGAACCGGCATGCCGCAGCGCCTGGTCGAGGGGTCGGATCTGAGCCCGGCTTCCTTCTCGTACAACTCGGCGCGCCTCGCCTATCAAGTGGAGCGCGGATCCAACCGCGGAGCTTGGATACTTCCCTTGGACTGGAGCGACGCCGCGCATCCGAAGCCCGGGGTTCCCGAGCGCTTTGACGCTGGCGATGCGCCGATCTTTTCCCACGATAAGCAGTGGCTCGCATACGAGGGTTCGATTGCCGGAACGCCGGAGCTCTTCGTCCTGCCGATTCCCGGGCCCGGCGGTCCCTGGCAGATCTCCGCCAGTGGAATCGCGCCGGTTTGGTCGCGCACTGGCCCGGAGATCTTCTATCAGAACGTTCATGACGAGACCGTCATGGTTACGCGCTACTCCATTATCGGCGGCTCGCTTTCGTCCGCCCGTCCCCGTCAATGGAACCCGATGCGAGCAACCCTGTTAGGCTTCGATCTGATGCCCGATGGCAAGCGCATCGTGATCATCCCCGCCGCCGGCCAAAAAGAGCCCACGCACGCCACGTTCCTGCTGAACTTCATAGACGACCTGCGCCGGCGCTTGCCCCCCGCAAGGTGACTGGACCCGGGACCCCGACCCCCGACCGGGGATATACTTACGCACAATGAAACCGCAACTCGAACGCCGTGAATTCGGCAAGACTTTGTTCGGAACCGCGCTCTCCGCCGCCGCACTGGGCGCGCAGCAAAAATCGCGCGCTGTGCATCCCTGGCCGCCGGGCATCAAGATTTCCGTGCAGATGCCGGGCCCCGATCCCTCCGACGAAGATCTGCAATTCGTCAATCAACTCGGTGCGCGCTACGTCAACATTCCCACCAGCGGCGAAACCGCAACCTACGAACACTTCGCCAAACTCAAATACAGAGTCGAATCCGCCGGCCTGCTCGTCTGGAACATCGGGAACAGCGACGTCCACAACATGGAGGAGGTCACCCTCAATCTTCCCGGCCGCGACAAGAAGATCGAAGACTACAAGAATTTCCTGCGCAACCTCGGCCGCGCCGGACTCCACTACACCACCTACGCGCACATGGGCAACGGCATCTGGAGTTCCGCGCCCGAAACCACGCGCGGCGGCGCGCGCGCCCGCGCCTTCGACCTGGCAAACGCCACGGGACACTGGGCGGGCAAGGACTTCAAAGGCCCGCTCACGCACGGCCGCATCTATTCTGAAAAGGAAATCTGGGATAACTACGAATACTTCATCCGGCAGGTGGTCCCCGTGGCCGAAGAGCAGCGCGTATTCATCGGCGTGCATCCCGACGATCCGCCGGTCCCCATGCTCGGCGGCGTCCCGCGCTGCATTTTCGGCAGCTTTGAAGGCTACAAGCGCGCGCTCGAAATCGCCGCCAGCCCCAACATCGGCGTCTGCCTCTGTTGCGGCACCTGGCTTGAGGGCGGGGAACTGATGGGCATGGACGTGGTTGGCGCCATCCGCTATTTCGGCCGCATGGGCAAACTCTGGAAGATTCACTTCCGCAACGTCAGCTCACCCATCCCGCATTTCGTCGAGACCTTCGTCGACAACGGCTACATGGAAATGTGGAAAATTATGCGCGCTTTGCGCGAGGTAGGATTTGACGGCGCGGTCATCGGAGACCATTTCCCCGAAATGGTCGGCGGGCCGCGCGCTTCGGTGGCCTACACGGTGGGATATATGAAAGCTTTGCTGGAACGCGCGAATGCAGAATTCGGCGGCTGACTATTCTCGCTGGTGATCGAGGGCGACAACCGTAATGCCGCGTTTCCGCAGTTCGTCGTGAAAGGCGGCTCGCTTGGCAGCGTCTTCGCTGGCTCGCTGAGCGTCGATTTCTTCTTGAGTCGCCAGGCGGTGTGATTTGGCGTAGAGCAGCCGCGCGGCTACCGCCGCCGGAGTTTCCACAACCCGTGGATTTTCCACGCTCATCAGCCAGGTAGGTTCAGGCAGAGTGCGTTGAATCTCGCGAATCTCCTGCCAGTACCGTCTTAAGTTGAGCATCAGTCTCGTTCTCTCAGGACCCGAGCAATCTCGCTGGCCGCCAGTTGCTTATCCGCTGCCGACATGCGGGCGTGGATGTCTTCCAGTTGGAAACCGGTCTTCTCCTGCCGCTTTTCGATCTCCGCCGCGATCGATTGCCCCAACTCCTCCAGGTTCTGGACATCCAGTTCGTGGACGAGCGTTTTGAGCTTCGTGCTGATACTCATGCCGGTCACTTCCCCTCAGATTTCGTGAGTGTCACTAAAGCTTTTCCAGCCGGTCCGCTTCTTCCGAGAACCGGCCCGCCTGCCGCTTGAGTTCGCGCGCATGCGCCATCAATGCGCCGGCCACTCCCTTCGACATGTCTACCGGCAGAACGACCTCCTCGGTCACCGCTTCACGGAGTTGCCCGACCAGTTTTTCAGCCCGATCGTGGGCCAGCCGCTCCACCGTCCGGGCCGTCGTCATCAGGGCATGTGATTCCTCGCGAAGGCTGGTGATCTGCGCCACCGGAATGAGATGCTCCACGATCCGCTCAATGGCGCGGTTGACATAGCGGCTTTGGACCTCGATCAAAGCCAGCTCCTTGAGGTTTGCGAACTTCACTCCCCCCGTGGCGGCCGAGGCCACGATTGAGTCGATCGCGGCCTCCGAAGCCTCGGCCATCTGGTTTCGAATGTCCTTTGCGAACTCGTTCAGCCGTCGCTCCGCTTTTTTCAAGTCCTCAAAACGTGTGGTGGCGGCCCGCTGAGCCTCGACTGCCTTTACGACCTCCGGCTCTGCTTCGGCCTGTTGGATGGCCTGTTCGAAGCGAGTCTGCAGGTCGCGCGAGAGCAACTGCTCGTCCTGGGTGGCAACCACTTCCAGGGTCGGCGTTCTGGCGAGATCGAAGCTCATTCCCTTGGCGGCTCCTTCACGCCCGAATCTTATCCCGAGGCCGATGCGCCACCATGCGAAATCGCGGCGGCCTGCGCCGGTAAGCGCTTGATGAAGCAGTGCAATACTGCAGTGCGTAATCGTTCGGAATGCTGTGAACGCCTGAAAAGGGTGACTTCCTCTATACTGGCTGGAAGGAGGATTATGCGGTCAATTTCCCGGCATCTCTTGGCGATCGCCATTGTGATGATTGCGGTAACGGGCGCGAACTACGCGCAGGGCCGGTACGGCACTGCCCGCGGTCTTGTGGACCGGGTGCAAAAGAATCTGCGGCATGCCGAGCATTTCACATCACCGAACGACAAGGAGAAGGAGCGCTACCACAACGCGCAGCATCATCTTTCTGAGTTCGACCGGAAGCTGAGCGAAGGAAAGTTCGATAAAGATAAGCTCGATGAAGCCATCGACGATGTAAAGAATGTCGTGGAGAACAACAGCCTGTCGCCCGAGAGCCGCGATGCGCTCACCCGCGACCTGGGCGAACTCCGCGAACTTCGCCGGACGCGAGGCGCGGCCTACTGAGTGGCCTCGAATGAGGAGTCGCGAATCCAGCCGGATGCGAAGTGCGTCCTATTAAGGGTGCCGGCGCTGCGGTTGCGCGTCGGGCACAGAGGAGTCAATGCGCAGAGCCTTAGGTGCTGTAAAACTGCCTACTCCGGATAAAGCAAAAGTACGGCCAAATTCGCCCGCGGAAAAAGAGAAAGACAAAACTCCTACTTCCGAGCGCCTGCGGGCGCTTCTTCCCGACATCTGGAAGCTCGTCCGGCCGCGGCGCGGCCTGCTGGCCCTGGGATTTGTGCTCATGGGCATCAACCGCGTGTCGGGCCTGGTGCTGCCGTATTCCACCAAGTTTCTGATCGATGACATTATCGGCAAGCGGCACACCCAATTGTTGCTGCCGCTGGTGCTGGCGGTTTTGTGCGCCACGCTCATCCAGGGCGCGACCTCGTTTTCCCTGACGCAACTGCTATCGAAAGCCGCCCAGCGCTTGATCACCGAGCTTCGCCGGAACGTGCAGGAGCACATCGGCCGGCTGCCAGTCGCCTACTATGACGCCAATAAGACAGGCATGCTGGTTTCGCGCATCATGAGCGATGTTGAGGGTGTGCGCAACCTCATCGGCACTGGGTTGGTGGAATTCGTTGGCGGTCTTCTGACGGCGGTGATTGCGCTGGTGGTTCTGTTACGCATCAGCGCGCTCATGACCGGCATGGCCTTCCTGTTCCTGCTGGTCTTCGGGCTGGCGCTGCGCCACGCGTTCCGCACCATCCGGCCGATTTTCCGCGCGCGGGCGAAGATCAACGCGGAAGTCACGGGCCGGCTCACGGAATCGCTGGGCGGCGTGCGCGTGATTAAGGGCTACCACGCGGAGGAGCGCGAGGCGCAGGTTTTTTCGGGCGGCGTGCAGAGACTGCTGGATAACGTGCTCAAGTCGTTGACGGCGACCTCGGTCATGAGCCTCGGCGCCACGATGGTGGTGGGGATGGTGGGGGTGGTCGTCATGTTCGTTGGCGCGCGCGAGATTTTCGCCGGCACGCTCACGCTTGGCGGGCTGATGACGTTTACTGCTTTTCTCGTTTTTCTGGCGGCGCCGGTATTTCAGGTGGTGGCCATCGGAACGCAGATCTCCGAAGCCCTGGCCGGACTCGAGCGCACCCGGGAAGTGATGCACGAGCGGCCGGAAGACGAAGACCCGCGGCGCACGGTGGCGCTGGGCCCCATTCGCGGCGAAGTGGAGTTCGAGCATGTCAGCTTCGCCTACGATCCTGGAAAGCTGGTCCTCAAAGATATTTCGTTCGAGTCGCGGCCCGGCACGGTGACCGCACTCATCGGCCCTTCGGGTTCGGGAAAATCAACGATCATCGGCCTGATTTCGGCATTCTACACTCCGTCGGAGGGCGTGATTCGCCTGGATGGAGTGGACCTCTCGACGGTCCGGCTGGATTCGTATCGCACGCAGTTGGGCGTGGTTTTGCAGGACACGTTTCTGTTTGACGGCACCATCCGTGAAAACGTGGCGTTCTCGCACCCTGCCGCCACCGAGCAGGAAATCATGGACGCGTGCGCGATCGCGCGCGTGGACGAATTCGCCGAGACGTTCGAAAAGAAGTACGACACCATCGTCGGCGAGCGCGGCGTGAAGCTTTCGGGCGGCCAGAAACAGCGGGTGTCCATCGCGCGCGCCATTCTGGCCAACCCGCGCATCCTGATTCTGGATGAAGCCACCTCCAGCCTCGACTCCGAGTCGGAGGCGCTCATTCAGGAAGGGCTGTCTTACCTGATGCGCGGCCGCACCACGTTCGTGATCGCGCACCGCCTGTCGACGATCCGCCGCGCCGACCAGATCCTTGTCGTCGAAGCCGGCCAGATTGTCGAGCGAGGAACGCATGACGTGCTCTACGCTGCCCGCGGCCGCTACTACGACCTCTACACCAAGCAGCACGGGCTGGAAATGAACCTGTTCCTCGCCCCCGGCGAAGGCGATAAAGTTTCCGAGCAAGGCGAGGAGAGCGAAGTCAAGAACGGGAATGCGCTGAGCGAGGCGGTGCGGTTGATTAGAGGCTAAGCAGAGCAGATTGGCGTCGAGGCTGGCACTCGATAAACGCGTCTGTTTGAATGTATAAGCGTCATGAAAAAGTGTTCTCCTGAAGGCTACAATGCCGAGACCGGCTTAGCCGAGCCGGCTCAGAAACCTCAAACAGGAGAACCCCATGAACGTCACTCACTATATCGGATTGGATGTTCACAAGAAAAGCATCAGCTTCTGCATCAAAACCGCCGACGGCCAGATTACCGACGAAGGCCAGATGGCCGCCGAGCGCTACGCCCTGAAGAAATGGGCGAGCCAACGGCCGCAGCCGTGGCGGGGCGCGATGGAAGCGACACTGTTCAGCGGCTGGGTCTACGACACGCTGAAGCCGTATGCGGCACAGCTCGACATGGCGCACCCGGCGATGATGCGAGCCATTACCGCCGGCAAGAAGAAGAACGACAAGATGGATGCACGCACGATTGCCGACATGGTGCGCTGCGACTGGTTGCCGGTTTGTTACGTGGCGCCGCCGGAGGTGCGCGAGCTGCGACGTCTGTTGCGGTATCGCGGCCTGGTGGTGCGCGAATCGGTGCGCATGCAGAACAAAATCGCCGGGCTGCTGATGGAAGTCGGTGCCCCCTACAACAAGGAGAAATTGCACGGCAGGAAATACTTCACCGACTTGGTGAAGAATCTGGAACAGGTGCCGGAGTCGGTGAAAGACTTACTGCGGCTGACGCGCGGCGCCATGGAAACCTTCGAAGCCGCGCAGAGACAACTGGTGAAGCGCCTGCTGGCGAACCCGGAATTGGGAAGGCGCGTGGAACGACTGGCGAGCATTCCAGGTGTGGGCGAGATCACGGCGCTGACCTGGGCGCTGGAGATCGCCGATCCCAACCGTTTTTCTTCCTCCGCCGATGTGATGAGCTACTGCGGCCTGACCGCGGCATTGCAGCCCAACGGCGTGCACGAGCGATCACGTCCCAGGATCCGTCCTCCCGGGCGATGAGATGCGACACACGCCACACGGCCAGCGCAGCCACAACGAATCTCAGCCATTCATTCACCAACGGTGCGCCGCCTTTGCACGCTCGTGGATTCAGAATAGCACTGGCGGCTCCGGTCCACGGCAGCGAACGTTACACGCGAGTTCGCCGATAAGAAATGGCAGCCTGAAGCCTCAGGATTACCGAGCCAGCTTGGCCGGCACAAACAGAGTCGCCGAAAGCGGGCGTACTACTCCCGGAGAGCGCATAGCGAATTTGTCATTCGAATGTCGCTTCAGGCCGGGCGCCGCTCGTAGCGATGGTGCAGGCCGCCGACTTCCGGAATCACCACGACACGACCCAATTCCGGGGGTTGCACTTTTCGTGGTTCCGATGAATCCTTATTGAGCGCCAAGTGCGGACGCGTTCGAAGGTAGTAAAAGAAATACGCTGAGAGGACCCGGCGCAGACCGGCCTCGCTGAAAACGATCACAAGATCCAGGCTTCCGTCAGCCTTGAACTGACCCTCTTTTCATAGTTCGATCGTGTACGGACTGCATACCAATGGATAGATTTCGGCAAAGCTCCGCCCCTTTACTTACAAATCCGGTCTGGCTTTGCAACGGGAGTGCCAAAGCAAATCTACCTTGTTTTCAGTGGAAAAGTCCGGACAATGAGTCACCCGTTGTTGGAGGTTGTCGGACAAAGTCCCAGAGATTCGGCCACCCGGATAAGCCGCTGAGGATTCCTGGAGAAACCTGGAACCACGGCTTTGGATCATTTTGTGGTCCTCAATGCCTGGCGCCTTATAAGAACCGTGGCATGCTTTGTCCGCGAGGCCAATGTTGCGAGTCAATCTGGCCCTCATGAACGCACCCGCGAGTAGCCGTAGTAGTATTCCGGAACCTTCCACATGAACCAATCATCGGTGCCGTTCATCAACACACCCAGCATTTTGGCCGGTGACACGAACCCATGCGCCATGCGGAAGAGGTTTCGGTCCGTGTGGTCGGGCCGCACAACCATGAGCACTCCGTCGCAGTTCTTCTCGATGAGCTCATAATCTGCCACGGCCGCCACGGGCGGAGCATCGAACAGGATAATTGCAAACTGTTCCCGTAGTGAACGGCACATCGAGTGCCACGCCGGGGTCTCCAGCAATTCAGCAGGATTCGCCGCACTCCTGCCCGCCGGCAATACACAGAGATTCGGCAATTGTTCCAGGCTCACGATCGCTTCACTCAACTCGCACTTGCCACTGAGGACGTCGGCAATCCCTGGCCCGGCTGGAATGCCAAAATGATTTGCCAGACACGAGCGGCGGAAATCGGCGTCTGCCAGCAACACCCGAACATCAGTTCGCAGGGCGAACACCGTCGCCAGGTTGATCGCGCTGATGGTCTTGCCATCACCGGCACAAGCGCTGGTGACGACAACCAGCTTTGGCTGCAGAGGATGGTACGCAATCTTGGTCCGAGCGATCCGGTACTGCTCCAGCGCAACAGGGTCTGCATTGTGTAGACAGATTGCGGCTGAGGTAGAACGGACACTGCTCACCTGACGATTCAAATGCCTGTTGCGTGCCTGCGTCTGTGACAACTGGGTTGTGGGCACCGAGTGAACTTCTTCCCGCACCATCGGCATCGCCAGACCACCGAAAGAATGCCCTCCGTCCACTCCCTCGTTCATCACTGGGCTTAGCAGACGGCCCACACCGCTCTGCGCCTGCAGCCGAAGGCGCACGGACGGTGAAACGCGTTTCCGCGCGCCGATGGTCGGCACACGTCCTTGCACCGGTGTAGTCGCGGGCACTTCCCACTCTCCTAAAACGGTGTTCTTCTTGAACTCCCGCGCCAGCCCCACTATTACGGCGCCCAGCAGGGCTACAAGGCAACCGAGGCTGGCAAGAACTGGACGATTCGGCTTGACCGCTCTCTCTGGTACGCGGGCGGGTTCAAGAATCGTGAAGCGCTCAGCCTTCTGGCGTCGCTCCAGATCGGCAGCCATCTCTGCTGCGTATAACTTGTCTTGCAATGATTTGTAGTTGGCTTTGGACATCTCGTATTCACGAGTGAGACCCGCCATCTCCTGCTCGCGGACAGGGATCTTGCGAAGGCGTGACCGGACCGCCTGGACCTCCTGAATCAGGCGCTGGTTCTCCTGTTGCCGTTCCTTAAGTTCCTGATCAACGGCGGCCAACTGCGCCTTCAGACTTTCTGTGTGTTGTGGATCCACCGCAGCGGCGAGTTGCTCCCTCTGTTCCAGTGCCTTGAGCCGGGCAATGCTGGCTCGCAACAGCCGAACTCGTGGGTGAGCTTCGGTGTAGTGCGTGAGCAATGAAGCGAGTTCCGTTTCCAGGCCCGGCAGGATGTCCTCCGGTCTCTGCTCGGACGCCTGGCGGCCTTGTCCGCCTGCTGCCAGTGTTTCCTGCTGGCGCGTGTTCAATCGCTCCGACACGTCGGCAACGGCCTGAGAGAGTCGAAGCCCACTTTGCAGCGTAACCTGGTTGGCGTAGCAGCGGCTGATAGCATCCTGGTTGCCTTGAAGCTGGACGCTCAACTGACTGAGAGAGGCAGTAAGCGCGGACTCTTGCTCCGGCAATTCGCCATTGTGTTCGAGCTTATATTGACTGACGTGTTTCTCCTGTTCGTCGAGACTTTTCTTTGCCTGTTCCAGCTGGCTCTGAATGAACTCCTGAGTATCGGCAGCGTGCAGCTCGCGCGCTCGCAGGTCCTCATCCACGAACAAATTTCCCAATTGGTTGGCCACTTCGGCCAGGATGGCCGGGTCTTTACCTTCGAACGACACCCGAAATGCCCCCGGATGTTGGTCGGTCCAGCCCTTCTCCACACGGATGCTGATATCCCGCCGCATCATCTCCAGGACGTCCTCCACTGGGAGGCTGCGGCGGCGCTCGTCGGGATACAGATCGAAAGTCTGGATGATCTTCAACAGATGCGAGCTACTCAGGATCTGCTGGCTGAGCGAAGCCAGCCGTTCCCGCAGATCCGCGGAAACAGTGGTGCTCACGAATTTCTCCGGGATCTTCTGAGAATCCACCAGAACTAACGTCTCGGCCCGGTAGATGGCCGGCATTGCAACAACGCCGACAACGGCTACCACGGTGAGAAGAAGCCAGACTGTCAAGACCATAAGCTTTTGCTTCCAAAGCATCCGTATGATCGACAGGGGAAGAAGAGCACTCTGCCAAGCCGGGCCATCAATTGGATTGTTCATCGGTGTCGGTGAAAAAAACGTCGCTCCAAATTACACCCGGGGAAGATGGCGGCCCAGCAGCCTGGAGCAATAAATCAGCGCTGTTCCCAGCAGCAGAAAAGTGCCCGGCTCTGGGATGGCGACGTGGTGGTGGTGGCCCTGGTCATCGTGGTCGTGGTCATGGTGCCTGGGAAAGAAAAAGAAATCAAGGTCCCGGTCCCTGCGCCCATCTGCATTCACCGGCGGAAAACCTAAGTCTTGAAACGTGATCCCGCGATCTTGGTGTTTCTTGAGCTGGTCCGAGAAGAGGGTCCAAGACGGATCAATCCACTTGAGGCTGGGCGCGGAATTGAACCGGTCACCCGAACGCCCGCGTTCCGCACGGTTGTTAGTTGGGTCAATGGTATCACCCAGCGCCAGGACCCCGGAAGCGATAGCGATTGCAATCAGAACGTTCCACGCCTTGCGCCGTACCATAGACCTCCGCCCTCGTGACTTCGCTTCAGCGTTTAGTTCCTAGCACGGAGCGTGCCGAATGCATCCCTCGCGCGGAAGTTGTAAATTCCTGCCCCTCAGCAACTCACAGCGAACGTGCAGCTCACGTGTGCCTGGAGGTTTGGGAAAGAACTCCAAAACGTTAGCCAAATGTGGCTGGTTCTTGACGGTTCAAATTCCGCGGCCCGGATGGTCTATGGCTGGCTGAGAATCCGCTTAGCCTGATCTGTTTCCGGGAGGGCCGCGTTCATCTTGAGCGCAGCCCGGAATGTCCTCTGGGCCTCATCGCGCTGGCCTGACTTCTGGTACGCCATCGCCAGATGGTACATCCTGCGTGCAGTGGGCTCTCTTGTGTTAGCGCTTTCCAGGTACTTGACGGAAGTCTGATAAATCCCTTTTTGGTAGAAGGCCCATCCGATCGTGTCTGCCACCGCGGCGGATTCAGGTACCAGCGCTCTGGCTCGCTCCGCGTATTTGATCGCGTCGTCAAGTTGGTTGGGGCGGCGTGTGAGCAGGAACGCCAGATTGTTGAGAGCGACGGTGTTGTTTGGATCCCATTCCAAGGCTTGTTTATAGTGATCGACCGCGGCGGCACTCTCGCCGGTGGAGTCATCCAGGTATCCCAATAGCAGGTGCGCCGCAGCATTATCCGATTCGCTGACAAGGTGTGCTAGCGCCTCGCGGGCTCCAGCGGGGTTACCCCGGCGCACGTCCAATCGTGCAATAGCGAGATCCACGGCCGGGGAGCCGGGCTCGACCGCCTTTGCCGCCAGAAACGCGGCCTTCGCGTCCTGGTACTCTCCCGAGGTTTCCAGCCACTCGCCCAAGAAAAGTTGCAAACGGGCCGACTTGGGAGCACGGGCGGCGCACTCTTTGACCTTCTCGATCGACGTTCTGGTCTGGCCATCGGCTAGGTAGCTGGATGCCAGAACCTCCACCGCTTTGACGTTGTCGGGTTCTTTCGCGAGAACCTCATTTACCACCACCCGCGCCGCCGCCAATTGCCTTTGCCCGACCTTTAGCAGCGCGTCCTGGACCAGCAGTTCTGAGTCTCGGCCCAGCTGGAGGCCTCGCTCGATGCCCTTCCGGGCTTCCTCCTCGTCTTTGAGATCCAGCAAAGCCCAATTGCGCTCCACTATGGCTGGCAAGGAATCTCGCTGCTCCCCGGGAGCATCGTTCATCAGGGTCAGCGCCGATCTGGCCCCGTCTAATGCCCGCAAAGCTTGAGAGAACTCAATGCGGGCCCTGAGCAAGCTGGGGTCTAGCCGCAGCACCTCGGCGAGTTCCTGCTGATAGCTGAAAATCGCACCGGCCGCCTGGTAGGTCTTAGCAAGCCAGTAGCGAAGAGCTGGAGAATCGGGTCGGTTGCCGAGCGCCTGTCGAAGATCTCTTTGTGCTGCCCTCACCTTTCCCGCAGCTAAAAGGAGCTCCCCGCGCTGCTCGAGCGCCTCGGATTCCAGGGGGTTTCGCTGGAGCGCCTGGCTCAAAATTCTTTCCGCGTCCGTCAGTCGATGAGTGATAAAGTATGCGCTCACCAACCTCGTCCTGGCCTCGCGGCTGCCAGGGTCCGCCTTGGCGAGCCGTTCGTATTCCCCGATTGCTGCGTCCTGCCTTCCCGACTCCAGCAGATAGTCGGCGTACGCCCATTTGGTTTCCGGCTCCAACAGCGCTGCCACTCGCTTGTAGAGCCCCTCCGCCTCAGCCGAGTCACCTCGTCGCGCCCTCTCCGCCGCCAGGTCCAAGAGAGCGGGGCCACTGTTCGGATCGAGCTGCAAAGCGCGGCGGAGCTGCTGCTCTCCATCCTCGGTTTTGTGCAAGAACAGGCAAACGCGCCCCAGCGCGATGGCCGCCTCGACTGAAGACGGAGCCTGTTCGGCGGCGCTTCGCAGCACGGCTTCAGCGCCCGCGAAATCGCGATCCGACAACTTGATCTGAGCGAGGCTGACCGAGGATTTCAGATGCTGAGGCATCGTCCGAAGAGCTTCCTGCAGATGCGCGACTGCGTCCCGAGGCTTCCCAAGATGTAACTCCGCGGTGGCTAACGCGTGCAGAGCCTCTGCATTACCGGGAGAGATCTTCAGAACCCGCTGCGCCCGGTCAATGGCCCCCAGCAGGACCTCTTTGTTCCCGCTAGAACCCATCAGCTCGGCGAGTTTAACCTGAGCGGCCAGGTGTTTAGGATCGAGTTCCGTAGCCTTGACGAGGAACGTGATCGCCGCACCCCGGTCCCCGCTGGATTCATACGCCCGACCCAGCTGATAATAGGGCTCAGGATTGCGGTCAAGCATGCGCGCCGCGTTTTTCAGGTCCAAGATCGCGCGAGCATAATCTCTACTCGCCAAGTGTGCCTTGCCACTTTCCAGATAGTGCGCGCCTCGTTGTGCCGGGCTGCCTCCGCAAGCGGCCAGCCACACGGCCACCAGTGCCAGAGCCGCCCCGCAAGCTGTCTTCATCTGCTACCCCATCCCAGGAAAACGATCCGCAACGTTTTCAGCGCGATGGCGCAGTCAAAGGCGAATGACATGTTCTTCAGGTAAAACAGATCGTACTCCAGCTTGCCGGCTGCCTCTGGAATGGTCGCTCCGTAAGGATACTGAACCTGAGCCCAGCCGGTGACTCCCGGCCGAACCAGGTGGCGCTCATCGTAGTAGGGAAGGATGGTGCGCAATTGCGCCACGAAACAAGGGCGCTCTGGACGTGGCCCAACGAAGCTCATCTGTCCTCGGAGAACGTTGATGAATTGCGGTAGTTCATCCAGACGGTAGGCTCGCAGGAAGGCGCCCACCCGCGTCACCCGCGGGTCTTTTGCCCGAGCCCACTGCGGCTCACCATCGGCTTCGGCATCCACGCGCATGGAACGGAACTTCAGCAGCCGGAACTCCTTCCCTTTCAACCCAACCCGAGTCTGCTGGTAGATCACCGGCCCGCCCGAATCCAGCCAGATGGCAAGCGCGGTCAGCGCCATCACTGGGAGAGTCACGAGCGTTCCCACCAAGCCGAACAGCAGATCCAGGACGCGTTTCCAGATTAAAGTGAACTTCGACCGCGGAAAACCCTCGGCGAAAATGAAGCCGCTCGGCAACGCCGTGTTCAGCCAGACTCGGCCGCTCAAGGCTGTCAGAAGCTCGTGGGCGTCAGTGACGCTAATCCCCTGCAGCCGGAGCCTCACCAGATCCGCCACCGGGAGGGCTCCGCGGCGGTCTTCCAAGGCCACAACGATCTGGGAAACACCCAACTGGGGCACGTCTTCCCGAAGGCTGGAAAGAGAAATTACGGGACGCCCCAGAAACTCTCTGCCTAAGTCACCGCCCGACGCTCCCTTGTCGGCAAAGGCAGAGACGTTGAGCTTCAGATCCTTGCGTCGGCTGATCTCCTGCGACAAGGCCGTAGCCAACGAACCAGTGCCCAGCACCAATAGATTCCGAGCCCGTCCAGTCACCTGCCATGCTTTGTCCAGAAGGAACCGGGTGGTGAACGCGCCGACGAGCGTGAAGGCAAGCGCCAGGATCAGCACACCGCGCCCGATCATCAACAATGGCACTAGAAAGTACAGCAAAGCCGAGATGATGCACAGCGTCCCGATGGCTCGGAGCAATCCCAACAGTTGCTGGATTTGGCTTGGGCAGCTTCCTCCATAAAGATCATTGCAGTAGAAGCAAATCTGCAACAGAACCATCTGTAGCAGGCACTGGCCCATGAAACCAGGCCAAGAAGCATGAAGGGGAAATCCTGCCGGGTCTTGCCAATACCAGAGCTTGGCCGCCGCAAGAAAGCAAAAGAGAATCAGCACGGCCTCGGTCTGTATCAGCACAAAAGCCTTGATGGACACCAGCTGGTTGAAGATCCGGATCATCTCTGGACGAGAGCCACGCGCAGGCAATTGACGTGCCGATCACGCGGTCCCACCGGGCACGACGCAAAAACCTGCCTCGGCTCACGTTATGTATCGGCCTGCCACAGAACAGCTTGGAACGCCGCGCCGTACGTTGACACAAGAATCCATACAAAATACGATCTGTTGGCACTGGAGTCCAAATCGCTAGGTGTTGGCCACCGCTCTGCGGCGTCGAAGAAAGGGCAGCTCACATGGCTGTTGGCGTGCAGACGCGAAAGATTCGAATGTTCTCTAGGGGCAGCGAGGAGGCGGGGATCTCCGTCGCCCGCGCGGTGCGACATCTTGAACTCTGCCCGTGGATCCTGGTCGCTTTCTGGGTCGTCCATGCCGGCGCGATCATGGCGCTTTGGGGGCCGCCGTTGCAGAGCATGTTCCACGTCTGGTGGACGGATCCCGGCGCGTCGCACGGGTTGCTGGTTCCCCCGCTGGCTGCGTACCTGATCTGGATCCGTCGTGACGTTACTCTGGCCGAGCCGGCGTCCACCGATGGCCGGGGTCTGCTGCTGATCGCCGGCTCAGTCTTGGCGCTGTTTACGGGCAAGCTGGGTGCGGAACTTTTTCTCCAGCGACTGTCGTTCGTGGCCCTCCTCGGCGGAATGCTCTGGACCTTTTGGGGTCAGCCGCGACTTAAGACCCTCCGGCTTCCCCTTTTGCTCCTGGCGACGATGATTCCCGTGCCGACACTGGTGTACGGAGCGGTCTCCGCACGTCTGCAGCTGTTGGCTTCTTGGATTGCGGCGAGTATTGCGGAAAGGCTGGGTGTGAGCGTTTTCGTCGAGGGCAATATAATTCATCTGGCCACGGTATCGCTGGGGGTGGGAGAGGCGTGCAGCGGGCTTCGGTCGCTTTCGTCCCTTGTCATCGCGGCGCTACTAATCGGCATGCTGCAGCTTTCCCGGCCAGCTATGCGCGTTGCCCTGGTTGTGTGCGCTGTTCCCATCGCAATAGCGTGTAATGTGATGCGGATTGCGGGAACCGCCATTCTCGCCGACGACCATCCGGACCTCGCCCTGGGTTTCTATCACGCGTTTTCCGGTTGGCTCGTGTTCGTCGCCGGTACGGCATTGACGGTTGTTTGCGGCCAAGTTCTGCGAAGGCTATCCGACAGTAGCCCCGCAGTACCGGTGCGCGAACCGATGCTTGCGGAAAGATCAGGGCGGGATTACCGGTGGCCGGCCGGGATCAGTCTTGCACTTCTTTCAGTAGCTTGCGTTGCCGTCTGGTACAGCGAGGGGACCGCACGGTGTTCCCCGGCGAGCTCCATCGAATCTCTAGATGCCAACATTGGGGGCTGGACCGCAGTCCGGTACGAGGCACTCACCCAGGACGACCTGAACGTGCTCAAGCCCACGACATATCTACTCCGCGACTACCGGCGCAAAGATGCGGAGCTGGAGTTACTCATCGTTTTCTTTGCCCGACAAGAAGCTGGAGAGACGTGGCATTCGCCCAAACTATGTCTGCCGGGAGGTGGATGGGAAATCAAAGACTCCACCACTGTTGAACTCGGGCAAAAGACGAGAATCAACAACGTCCGTGCGCGCAAGTCCGGCAATAACTATCGGATGCTGTATTGGTACCAGTCTCAAGATCGGGTTTTTGCAAATGAATATCTGGGTAAGATCCTCCTGGTCCGAAATGCAATCCTCAACGGAAATACTTCAGGATCCATGGTACGGATCATCTTGCCAGAGACTCCCGACTCACTGGGTGACGGCCTCGCGTTCGCCAGGCCGCTCATGGACAAGTTGCGGTCACTCCTGCATTGCGCTTCCCCGATTTCTTGAACGTTTCTTCACATGCCGGTCGGGTACTAGTACAAATTCCCGGAGCCTGAC
>Ga0335070_10001772_pt1 | contig 25113 bp, 23 predicted proteins | sample Lox_Sample_13_FD_206722 | JGI IMG/M metagenome (GOLD analysis project Ga0335070, IMG submission 206722) | Soil microbial communities from Loxahatchee National Wildlife Refuge, Florida, United States - Lox_Sample_1.3 | ecosystem: Environmental > Terrestrial > Soil > Wetlands | place: USA...
TCTCTTCCATGATCTTTCGCAAGGGGACCGCAAGGCCGCACAACTGACAGTAAATCGGAAGTTCGTTTAGGTTCGTTTTGAGCAGGGCGTAGAGTGCCAACATATCGCGGAGGCTCTGATTCTCGATCCCTCCCAGATACGCGACCACCTTTGGGTGCGGCGCCGGCCAGCGGCCGTCGTTGGCTGGATCGAATATCGTAAGCGGAGCTTGGGCAATCTCGGGCGAGACCATGGCGGATAACGCCGCCGGGCCCCCAATAAAAGGATTCGCCCAGCGTGGATAGTGCAGGTGAAGTTTACGCGACCTCCGCCAGGCGTGGAAGCCGGGGGCGATCGCCCGCTCATGAAAGAACGGCAGGCGCTCGCGGATCAGCTTGATCTGCGGGTATTGCCCAGCTGCCCACAACGCTTCGCAAAGGTCCGCCAGTAATGGGTTCGCGATGGGAGCCGATTTGTTCGTCTGCCCGGAGGCGACCGCCAGGACCTGCTCCACGGCTCGTTCAATCGTCATCATCGTCTCCCAACAGAAGGGCTAGATCGTGGCCATTGCCAGCAGAGGCTACGGTATTCGCGGTTCCCCTGGCCAGTTCTTTCGCGGTCCGATGTTCGCGTCTCCCCATTTCGCGATGGATCGCCTGCAAGCGCGTCGCGAACGATCGCCCGCGTTCCAGATGTTCGTAAGCCTTCAGCGTTCGCTCTCCGCTGCGCCATGCCATGTACTGGATGAGTTCCTGTTTGTGCCGCGCCAGATCTGCCTCGCTTGTCGCGGCCTGTTCCATATGCCGCATCGCGTTGGTTACGAACCAGTGCCGGCAGGTATGAGGATCGGCCTCGATGCCTGGCGCGCGAAGCGCCCGCCTCCAGTAATGGTCGCGAAACAGCCCCGCGGTCATCGGCGTTCCTCTTTGCGTGAGGAAGATGCGAATCCGGAGCAGTTGTTCCGGATCCCGTTTTTGTATCCCACCGAGCGCTGAAACCGTGAGTGGTCCGTCAGCGGGGAACCGGCGGCACTCGTCAAAGTAACGGCGGTACAGCTTTGCGGTGGGATTTGAAATCACCAGCGTCTTGACGCGCTGTCCGAAACTGCCCTTACTGCGCGCCGAGAAGTGATTGCCGAAGCTGCTCACCGACCAGTCGGCGGCCGTCAGATCGAAGACCTCCGATATTCTCGCGCCGGATTCAAGCAACGTGCGCGCGACACAGACCTCGCGCAGCGCCCAGCCGTATCGCTCGCCGGCAGTGTAGACGCGGCTCGGAAACTCCGGGTCGTCGATGGATCGGGGCTGCCACTCGCGCCTGACCAGCCGAAAGTAGTTTTCCGAGAGCCGTATGTCTTCGGGTGGGTCGATGCCGCTCGACGGCGGCATCGCGGGGCGGCCCGCCAAAGCAATCATCGCCGCGCGGCTTCCCCTGCGGAACTCCGTTATTGCGCGCGCTTGGCGTCGGCATGCACGAGGGGATTCGGAAACGCGTACAAGTCGCAGTCGCTAAGAATCTCGTACAGCCTCTTCAAGGCGGCCAGTAGAAGGCGAACATTGATGCGCTTCCCATTGGCGGCATTCACGTATGCGACGCGAATACCCAATGTGTCGGGCCGCCGCGTCACCCGGCACTCGCCTACCTTGGTCAAATACTCCTGCACAAGGCTGCGCACTTCGCGAGGCTCACCATAGAGACGCCACCCTTGGGTCGCAATGACACAGTCCTGCAAAGCCCAATTGGCAAACAGAACGACCTCGCGCACATAAGTATAGGCCGAACCTGGCGACAACATCCGCCGCAACTCCTCGGCAAACACGGTCAGAGGCATCTCGGGAATCCCGTCGGGGCGCACAACCTGCAACGGAAACCGGCTGCCCGGAGCGACACGGACCCGCAGTCCGGAGACACTCGCACCCGCGACCAGCCTTCCCCTCCGAATGTCCGGGCATGACATGCAGCAATCATGCCAGATAATTATGCGATAACGCCACATATTTCAACGGCTCTAAAGAAAGCATTATGTTGAGATTCAGACATTTGGTGTCTACGCAAAATCCCGTCGAACAGCCTTCCATCGCCGGCGAGTTTGTCGTTGATGTTCAGATACCGAACCTTCTGGCCATCGGCGAACCCGTTGATCCTGTCGATGACGGGCATCAAGGCCATATTGTCGTTTCTGGGGAAGAGCCCCATGACGATGATCGTCGCCGCAGGCGCCTTAATTTGGATCACGCGCACGATCGCCTGCAGACCTCGCGTGACATCATCTGCTCTCGCGTGATCGTCCCCTCGGGCCGATGCATTGCCGACATTGTTCGTGCCAGCGAGCAAAACGACGACTGTGGGGTTGACTGCATCCAACTCGCCGTTCTCCAAACGCCAGAGGATGTTCTGCGTCTGATCGCCGCCCCATCCGAAATCAGCCGCATTCCAGCCGAAGAAATTCTGTTTCCAATTGGCGAGCAGGTGTGGGTAGTCGATAGCGCCCCACCGTCGGGTGATCGAGTCCCCTTCGAAGTAGACGTCGATTACGCCTTGCTTCGCCTTCGCGAGCAACTGGGAATGAGCCACCAGGGAGTTCGGGTCCGTTCGGAAGACCGGCTGGTCGGCCGGTAGTTCCCAGGGCGCCGCGTGATAGTTGAGGAACTTACACGCCCACGGAATGAAATACTTCCAGCTCGGGGCATCGGTGTGCCCGCCGTCATGCTGGCGCCACGCGAGTTGGCCATTGAGAAGCCCCGTATCGACAGGCGGCATCTTCGCGGTGTGATCGTCGTCCGTCACTCCCAAATCCTTCGCGCCCAATAGCCGGAAGACAGGAGCGGCAGCCACAGTCGCCATGAAGCTGCCCTGCTGGTCCAGCCACTTCGCGTCCCCCTTCTCGGGGATTCCATAACTGATGAAAGTCAGCCGCGGTGCGCAAAGCGCAATTCGTTGGAGTCGACCGGTAAGTCGCCGGCATTCCTGCTTCCGAATGAAGCCTCGGCCGCACCATACTTCAAGAAGTTTCCGGCCATCCAGTGGTACTCGCCGGAACCCGTAAGATTCTCCACCTGCTCTCCGAAATTGCGCCTGTGCGGTTTGGCGCCGCCTTCCCCGGAGGAACCCACCAGCACGACCGCAAAGCGAGTGTCGAACGCCATAGTCACGAGCGCGGCCTTCCCAAGACGAGAGACACCTTCGATGCCGACACGTTGCACGTCGACGGTCTTATCGGTCTCCAGATAGTCGAGAGCGCGGGAAGCACCCCACGCCCACGCCCGTAGAGCACCCCAGTCCTCCGGCTTTCGAGGCTGGCCCTTGTTTACGAGACCGATGATCCCTTTCGTAAGACCTGCGCCGTTGTCCGGCTGAATGCTACTTGGGTCGATGAGCGCGTAACCCCATCCCCCGGCGATTAGTTGTTCCGTCGAAGGCGGATCACTCCCCATCATCGCCTTCCAGTCGGGACGGCTGGCGATCATGTCCGCCATCCGTTTGAGAAATGCCGCGCTGCCAAACATCATCATCACAGGCACGGGGCCTTTCGCATTAGCCGGCGTCACCAGCGTCATGTCAATGTCGACGTGGATCGACGGGCATGACGAGTTGTCCACGTGTCCGACGAGTTCCTTCTTAACGACGGGAAAGACCCCTGCCTTCGAGTCCGTGGTACTGGTCACGGCCCAGGTCACTTCGGGCGCATTGGGCGGGACGCGCCCGAGCACCTCGCGCTCGAAGTCCTCGACGATCTCCTGGCGTCGCTGATGCCACCACTGTCTTGCTGACGTGACCCTTTGCCCGCTCTCCAAAGTGAGCGCATCGGGCAGATCCGGAAACGGATTAGCCTTCGACTCATCGTAATTGGCGTGATCTGGGGCTTTCTCATTCCCGCTCGGCCCTGGACGGAGCGCCTTGATGCCCAACTGATCCATCATGTTCTGATGGTCCTGTTCTGCGGTCCAATTCATCAGCGGCGCGCAGCCGTTCGCAGGCGAACTGGGCGCCCCTGCAGTCGCGCGCTGAGTTTGCTGTCCCGTGGCCATTTGACAGGCGAGGACTGCCAACGCGCTCAATGCGGCGATCCTCGATATTGCTGGTTTCAAGCGCGAGGCAAAAATCATGTTGGACTCTCGAATAGAAATGTTAGCGGAGAACGATCCGGAACGCAGTTCCCGGCTATAGCTGAGCCAACGCATTCGGTGCGCGAGGCGCAGCGAGTCTGCGCGTGACTGCGAAATCAACGCTTGATCGCGGCGCCCCGGCGGAGATCCGCCCTAGTCCGCACTTGGCTGGGCGAACACGAATTGTATCAGCTGGCTGTCGTCTGGACGTGTAATGCCCTAGCCGTGGAAGCGCCTTGTCGTGAGCTCTCGTGTGGATCGCCGCCGACTTTTGGATGCCTGGAAAGCAGCCAGCCTCTACCTCGCCGCCCTCAATCATCCCCGAAAACTCGCCTGTGCCGTGCAACGGTCGACAAGACGTTTTACTATCTACTGCCCATCAGGTCCAGTAAATAGTCCTGGGCGATCTCTTCTTCGCGAATACTCGACCATGCGGCCATTGCATCCTCTGCCTCGCAAATTACTTCCCAAACCTGTGTCCGCGACCATACCTTGGAGTTGTCATAGTCAGCAGTGTGTCGATCCTGTTGAGGTTTGAGAAATGAATCCGCGACGAGTTTCAGAGCCTCGGCGATGGGGATCTCGTCCGGATCGACAGGAAGCTGACGCGATGAAACCCTCGAAGAGCATGTCTTCATGCGTCCATGATCAAACATTCTGGCAAATCGAGCCCGCTGATTTTGATGTCTCCATTTCTGTGCGGCTTCGGTCGTCAACAAATGGAAAAGAGCGTAATATGCCGCCGAAACCGCGCGGCGCAAGTCGACCTGTTTGGGCTCGTTGGGTAGATTGAGTTCGGATAAGAAGTTAGCGTGCTGAATCAGGTCGTCGTAATACGCCATCGATTCAGCCGAAAACTTCTTCCTTGAGTTTCGCCTGCTCGGACTGGCTTCGAAAGTTGAAGTACGGTATTAAACCCCATTGACCGATCGGGTCGAGCCGTTGTGTGATGAACTCCGTGATGCGTCGGCTGTTTTGGGAAAGAACGGCCCGACGAGCTGCATCATCCGATAGGGTGATCCAAAAAAAGATTGCCGGGTCTCCGCTCCAATCAGTGTCAAACGTGTAGCGCAGGTTCACAACACCAGACGGGAAGGGCGCGAGAGCGTTGAGATGCTTGATGAGTTCTGTCGGCTGCGCGACTCCACGGGGCAAGATCATGTCCAAACTTCCCACTTACAGAATACTGCTTTTGCATTTGGCGTGCTCGGATTTGGCTTCTACCCCGCCCCCTCAATCATCCCCAGAAACTTCGCTCGTACCGTTTCCGCCGTGGCATTGTCCGGCGCAATCACCACGATGGTGTCGTCGCCCGCGAGCGTGCCCACCACCTCCGGCCATTCCTCGTCGTCCAGCGCGACCGCGACGGAATTCGCATTCCCCGGCGAGGTCTTGAGCACCACCAGGTTTTGCGCCAGCCGCACGTCCAGCAGAAACTCGGCTGCCAGCGTGGCCAGAGATGGCCCGGCGTCGGCGTGAGTAATTTGGCGGTAGCCGTCAGGCGTCTTCGCCAGCCCCAGATCGCGGATGTCGCGCGAAAGTGTCACCTGCGTTGCGGCCACGCCCAGCGTCTTCAGCTCCTGCGCCAGGTCTTCCTGCGTGTGGATGGATTTTGCGCGGATGAGTTTGAGAATCTGCCCCTGCCGGAAGCTCTTGCTCATGCGCGCATCTCGACCAGGCGCGCGCGCGCATCTACCAGCGCCCTCGCCACCGCCGCCGGCCCCGTGCCGCCGGGAATCTCGCGCGACTTCATTCCCTCCACTGGATCGAGCAATCGCGCCATCGTCGTTCCAAACTCGGGAGCAAACTCGGCCAGTTCTTCGGCCGTCCACTCCGAAGGCTTCTTTCCCCTTTTCAAACTCTCAAGCACCAGCTTGCCCACAATCTGATGCGCCTGATGGAAAGGCACGCCGGCTCTCGAAAGAGCTTCGGCCAGGTCGGTAGCCACCACCCAGCTTTCCGCCGCAGCCTGCTTGGGAACCGCAGCGTTGAGCTTTACCGAATCCGCCACCACGCGCGCCATTTCGAGCGAGCCGCTCAATTGATCGGCGGCCTCGAACAGCGGCTCCTTGTCCTCCTGCATGTCGCGATTGTAGGTCAGCGGCAGTCCTTTCATGGTCACGAGCAACGCGTTCAAACATCCCACCACGCGCCCGCACTTGCCGCGAATCAGCTCCAGCGAATCCGGATTCTTCTTCTGCGGCATCAGGCTCGAGCCGCTGGTCACGCCGTCGCCTAGTTCCAGCCAGCCGAACTCTTCGCTGGAATAGAGGATCCAGTCCTCGGCGAGCCGGCTCAGATGCAGAATGGTGGCCGACGCGGCGTAAAGAAAGTCGAGCACGAAATCGCGATCGGCCGAAACATCCATGCTGTTGCGCGACACCGCCGCAAAGCCGAGATCCCGCGCCATGGCTTCGCGGTCAAATGGAAACCCGCTGCCCGCCAGCGCGCCCGAGCCGAGCGGCAGCACATTGGCGCGCTTGCGCGCTTCGGCGAAGCGCTCGCTATCGCGCGCCAGCATTTCGAAATACGCCAGCAGGTAATGCGGCCACAGCACCGCCTGCGCCCGCCGCAGGTGTGTGTAGCCGGGAATCACCGCGTCGCGATGGCGCTCGGCCAGATTCAGCAGCGATTCGGCTAGCTCCGCGATGAGCCCGCGCGCCCGGCCGCATTCCTCGCGCAGCCACAGCCGAATATCGAGCGACACCTGCTCGTTGCGGCTCCGTCCGGTGTGAATCTTATCCGCGACCGGCCCGGCCCGTTCCTTCAGTTTGCGGATGACCAGCGTGTGAACATCTTCGTCAGTCGCGCCATCGAAAAACGTCGCTCCGCGCGACTCCGCCAGAATCTGTTCGAAGGCCTCAATAACGAGACTGCGCTCGCCGGGCGTCAGGATACCAGCACGTTCGAGGGCGCGCGCGAAAGCTTGCGAGCCCCGGATGTCAACCTCGATGAGCCGCTTGTCGAAATGAAGAGAACCGGAGAAACGCTCGAAGACTTCTGAAGGGCCTGTTTCGAAGCGCCCTCCCCAAAGCTTCATGAGCGCGCCGCGGGCTTGCCCGTCTTCTTGCTCTCAAGCGCCGCCCGCACCTGAATGGGCAGCCCGATCAGGTTGATGAACCCGCGCGCGTCCTTCTGGTCGTAGCTCGCGCCCATGGTGAAGCTCGCGATGTCGAGCGAATAAAGCGAATACGGCGATTTGCGGCTCACCGGCTCGAGATTGCCCTTGTAAAGCCGCAGCGTGACCTCGCCGGTCGTGGTCTCGGAAAGCTTCTCGAAAAACGCATCCAGCGCCTCACGCAGCGGCGTAAACCACAGGCCGTTGTAAACCATTTCGGCGTAATCGAGCGCCAGCCGCTGCTTGTAATGCAGCGTGTTCTTGTCGAGCGTCAGCGCTTCCAGCTCGCGGTGCGCCGCCATGATCAGCGTGCCGCCCGGCGTCTCATAACATCCACGCGACTTCATGCCCACAAACCGGTTCTCCACTAGGTCGATCCGTCCGATGCCGTGCTGCCCGCCCAGCTTGTTCAGCTTCTCGATCAACGCCACGCCGCTCATCATCTGCTGGCCATCGAGTGAAACCGGCGCGCCTTTCTCGAAGCCGATGGTGACCTCGGCGGGTTTATCCGGCGCTTCCTTGGCGCTCGACGTCAGCATCCAGATCTCGTCGGGCGCAGCGTTGGCGGGATCCTCGAGCGCGCCGCCTTCATGCGAAATGTGCCAGATGTTCCGATCACGGCTGTAAATTTTCTTGGTCGATTGAGACACCGGCACGTTGTGCTTGGCCGCGTACTCGAGCGCGTCCTCGCGGGAATTGATCGACCACTCGCGCCACGGCGCAATCACCGCAAGATGCGGCGCCAGCGCCTTGTACGTCAGCTCGAACCGTACCTGGTCGTTCCCTTTGCCCGTGCACCCGTGCGCCAGCGCATCGCAACCTGTACGCAGTGCGACTTCCACCTGCTTCTTGGCCAGCAGCGGCCGTGCAATCGAAGTGCCGAGCAGGTACTTGTCCTCGTAGATCCCGCCCGCGCGCACCAGCCGCCACAGGTATTGCGTGACGAACTCCTCGCGCAGATCCTCCACGTAAACTTCCGACGCCCCCGTCTTGCGCGCCTTGGCTTCGAGCCCGGCCAGCTCCTCATCGCCCTGCCCGATGTCGCCGCACACCGCGACCACGTCGCAGCGATAGTTCTCCTTCAGCCAGGGAATGATGATCGAGGTATCGAGACCGCCGGAATACGCAAGGGCTACCTTTTTGGGGTTCATAGGTGTCAGGTTTCAGGTTTCAGGTGTCAGCGGGCCTCGGAGCCTTCTCGTCAGGCCCGTGAGCATTCGGCCTACCTCGGACGTCATGCTCATAACGTTCGCTGTTTGGTCGTGCGTCACGTACCCGAGTTCTACTGCAATCAAGAAGTGTGTCTCCAACTCCATGAGTGATCCGTTTGCAATCGAGAGGTGCCGGACGTAATCACCCAGGTGCTCCCGTCCGTGGCCCTCGGCGATGTTGGCCGGAATCGACACAGCAGCCCGCTGAATCTGACCGATCAATCCATAATTTTCGCTTTTGGGCAGTAGCCTTGCGACGCTGTAGCTTTCCACCACCAGCGCCACTGCCTTCTGCCAGACCTGAAAGTCGCGATAACTCTTAACGGCCAAGTTCGCTGGCACCTGAAACCTGGCGCCTGAAACCTGATTTTACCCCAAGGTCATGAGCAGCAGCGCCTTCTGCGTATGCAGCCGGTTCTCCGCCTGCTCAAACACGATCGACCGTCCGGACTCCATCACCTCGTCCGTGACTTCTTCGCCGCGCTTGGCGGGCAGGCAGTGCATGAAGACGGCGTCGGGCCGCGCCATTGCCATCAGGTCCTCATTCACCTGGTACGCGGCAAAGCGCTCGCGCCGCTCCTGCGCTTCCTGCTCGCGGCCCATGCTGGCCCAGACGTCCGTATACACGGCATGCGCTCCCGCCAGCGCTTCCACGGGATGGTTGGTCACTTCCAGCCGCGTTCCCGCCATCGCCGCAAGCCCTTCGGCCTGCGAAACGATCTCCGGGTTCGGCGAATAGCCTGCCGGCGTCGCAATCGCGAAATCCATCCCCAACCGCGGCGCGGTGACCATCAGCGAGTGTGCAACATTGTTGCCGTCGCCGACGAACGCCAGCTTGAGCCCACGCAGTTCGCCGAACTGTTCGCGCAGCGTAAAAACATCAGCCAGCGCCTGGCACGGATGATACATATCGCTCAACGCATTGATCACCGGTGCGGACGACCATTCCGCCAGTTCTTCGATGGTGTTTTGCGAAAACGTGCGCGCCACGATACCGTTCACCCAGCGGTCCAGATTCCGCGCCACGTCCTTCAGCGGCTCGCGCCCGCCGCCCACCGGCCCTTCGCAAGTCACCGAATCGCCGCCCAGTTGCTTGATCGCCAGCTCGAAGGTCAGGCGCGTACGCAGTGACGGCTTTTCGAAAAGCAGGCTGATATATTTGCCGCTGAGAGCGCGAGTAAACTTCGACGGCGCCCGCTTTACCCGCTCCGTCAGATCGAGCAGATAATTGAGTTCATCATCCGTGAGGTCGAGATCGCGCGCGAAGTCATGCGCCGCAACTTTCGAAATGGGCCGAACCGCGATCGCCGTGGCCATGACTAAACCCCTCCCTGCCGTGAATTTTTATTCACTACAATGAATATTCACACATTCAGGAGCGTTGCGTCAATAACTCTTTTCCTTGGGCAGTGTTACGGGGTGCGTTGCCGGAGGAGGTAATGTTCATTTAGTCTTTGTTTTCAGTCACTTGGACACTTAATACTTTCGCTCCGAGCTTTGTCACGTTTTTGTTTTCATGCCCAATCGCATGGTGTAGTCTCGCTGTCTGGGGTAAGGCATGCTCCGCAGATTCTTCCACGAATACTTATTCAAATTGGTGGTTACGGTGGCCGTAACTTGCACAGTCACAATATTGGCGCTAATCGGCAAATATTGGACTTGGCCCAATGCCGTAGTTGGAGGGCTACTGCTTTGTTGTGCCATGCTCTACCTGATGAAGAAGCTTGGTATCGGGCCTTCGTTGAAGTCACGGGTGCGCGATTGGCTGGATAGTTCGATCCGTGAATCCGACAGAAATTGTAATAGGCGAAATGCAACGCGATTACGGCCCGATGGCTTTCGAGTTCCTTCCTTAGAAACAGTCGAGCCGTTTCCAACTCCGTCTTCCATTCCACTTGCCCGCACCCGGTCTGGTAGAGTTGTCCGAGGATGTCGCGCAAGAAGAAGGACGAGGCTATTGAACGAGCGCGGCTAGCGGATAGCCGGCGGGGGAAAAGGCCGATCGATTTTGAGATTCTCGATGAGAGGCGGCGCAGAAAGGCTGCGCTTCAGACGATTGTAGATTTCGGAACCGAAGAGGCGCGAGCGCGAACCTTCTTAGCGACGGCCTCAAGCTTCAAAAGTGACGCTTTTCTTTGGGCGGGAGTCAACTTAGCATCAAGGCTCTCTAAAAGAGCGCTGAGCTTATCGGCGACAGCCATGTTGGAACTCTTGTTTGCCATCTCACTCCGTAGTTTATCACGTATCTGTTGACATCAATCCTGCCGATAACGCAAATTGTTTCTATCGATTACGGAAACAGAATGGGAGGTGCTGCAAGAAAAGTGGCGAAGGACCATGCGCCTGAACGTCATCAATTCGCAACCGAGCATCTGAAACCGACGGCGCGTCGTATTCATCCATACCAATGGGTTAGAATAGGCTCACAATCGAACATGCGCCAGGTAGTTGTCTTTGCGATGCTGTGCCTCCCGCTATGTGCGGCCGGCCCGGAATACGAACGGGCGCTGGAGCTTTATTCGCACACCGACTACCAGGGGTCGCTCAATCTGCTGGTTCCGGCGCAGGAGAAGACCGCCGCCCAACATGTGCTGATCGGACAGAATTACTTTATGCTGGGCGATGCCAAGCGCGCTGCTGAATCGTTCCAGCGGGCTGTCGCCCTAGAACCCGGCAACTCCGTTTACTATCACTGGCTGGGCCGTGCTTATGGCCGGCGCGCGGAGACGGGGAATCCGTTTGCGGCGCTGGGATATGCCTCCAAAGCGAGGCAGAATTTCGAAAAGGCTGTTGAACTCGATCCGAACAATTCGGAAGCCGTCAACGATCTGTTCGAGTTTTACCTGGAGGCCCCGGGCTTCATCGGCGGCGGCATGGACAAAGCTGTCAAGATGGCCGACCGTATCGCGGAGATGAACGCAGCCGAGGGAGACTACGCGCGCGCCCGTATCGAGGAGAAGCGCAAGGACTACCCCGGCGCCGAGCAGCACCTGCGCCGCGCCATGGAACTTGCCCCGCGCCAGGTTGGGCGCGTGATCGATCTGGCAAAGTTCTTGGCCAAGCGGGGCCGGTTTGACGAGAGCGAGCAAGCTTTCGTGGCCGCGGAAAAACTGGATCCCCACGCGCCGAAAGTGCTGTACGCGCGGGCTGCCACATACATTGAAACCGGGCGCAATCTCGAAACCGCACGCGAGCTGCTGGAAAAATACCTGGCCGCCTCACTCACGCCCGACGACCCCTCGCGCGAGGAAGCGGAAAAGCTGCTGCGCCAGGCCTCCGGCGGCTAACCGGACATGAACCTTCACGAGGCACTCAGCTTCAGCGTTCAGGCGCTGGAAGCCAATCCCATCCGATCCATGCTCACGGGCCTTGGCATGGTGATTGGAACGGCCTCCGTCATCCTGGTCGTGACCATTTCCCTCACCAGCCGAGACTACATTCTCGAGCAGATTGAAGGCGTGGGCTCGAACCTGGTTTACGCGCAGGCTGAGGTCGGCAGCCAGCAGACCAATGTGCAGGTAGACGCGGACTTTGTGAAGCTCGCGGACGTCGAAGCGGTGAGAGAGCAACTGGCCGGGCGCATCGTGGCTGCTTCCGCCATCATGAACACGTACGATCGCATGCGCATCAACGGCAAGGATCAGGACATCCAGGTGATCGGCACGGACGAATTTTACAAGCCGGTGCGCAACATGATCGTGCTCTCCGGCCGGTTTCTGGACTCGAGCGACGTCGCGCTGCGACAGAAGGTCTGTCTGCTCACTGAGAAGCTAGCGCAGCGCCTGTATGGGAGCACGTCGGCCGCGCTGGGCAGCGTCATCAAGATTCACGAACTGCAGTTCACGGTGATCGGAACTTTCAAAGAGAAAGTGGAGAGCTTCGGACAATCGGAGCTGGGCTCGGAGACCATCCTGATTCCCGTGACGGTGCTGCGGTATTTCACCAAAGTGGAGCGGATCGACCCGCTGGATGTGCAGGTGAAATCGGCCGATGACGTGGAAGCCGTCACCCAGCAAATCAAGCAGATTCTCGAGAGCCGCCACCGTCCCGGCGCGCGCTACCGGGCGCAGAACCTCACCGAGATTCTCAACGCCGCGAAGAAAATCTCGACCATCCTGAGCCTGGTGCTGGTGATGGTTTCAGCCATCGCCCTGATCATTTCGGGCATCGGCATCATGAACATCATGCTGGTGACGGTCACCGAACGCACGCGCGAGATCGGCGTCCGTATGGCGGTAGGAGCGTCCCGTAAAGAGATCCTGCTGCAGTTTTTGACTGAGGCTGTGCTGATCAGCCTGGGCGGGGGGATCCTCGGAATTCTGGTGGGAGTCTCGATTCCACTCAGTGTGCAGCTTTTTGTAGAGAATCTTTCGATTCCCGTCTCGCCGGCGTCAGTCGTCATCGCCTTCAGCGTTTCGTGCGCGGTGGGGTTGATCTTCGGCATGCTGCCGGCAAACCGGGCGTCAAGACTGAATCCGACCGAGGCCTTGCGATACGAGTAGGCCGGCCCTTGCCGCCGGGCGATGCTTCACATCGCGGACGCGGGGATGCGGGGACACGGCGAAATGAGCGTTCTACCGCTTGCTTCGCGCGCGGCTCAGTATGGGGGAGCGAAGCAAGGCGACTGTCAGGAGAAGTAGCAGCATTAGCAACGACGCGGTCCGGCACCCCTTTGCCTCCGGGCCTCCGTCATACTCCAGGGTGATCTCGCAATCACCTGTGCAATTCGGAGAAATCGCCAGTAAGCCGATTCCGTCGGAGCCAACGCTGCTCTTGTGGCTGTTGACCCATGCGCTCCAACCCGGGTTGTAATTGATCTGCGTGGAGACAACTTGGCCCCGCGCCAAGTGCGCTCTGATCAAGGCTCGATTCGAGCCTCGCCATTCGAATGTGGCCGCGGCAGACGGACTGTCCAGCGCGGCCACGTATTGGCGCAGCTCGTCCACATCCAGCCCGTGAACCGGCTCGTGATGGACCAGTTGTTCGGGACGCATGATATGGGCCAGGGACCCAGAACCTTGCGGAACTCGATAGATCGTGGTGTCGTCCTCGCGCCAGAGGGCGTCGAGCACCCCGTCAAATTTCCGCGGATGGACGAATGCCTTCCAGGGTTCCGGACTGTCGGGGCCGGGCACGGCAATGGCGTGGGCGGCGAACGCCTTCAGCCATAGAATCGAATACTCCGCAGCGCGGTCTCCGGCATTTTGATCGGAAAAAATCGTATACAAGGCGACCTGTTGCATCCAGTTTGGAGCCGTGGTGTAGGGTTGTCCGGACATTTGGGGCTCGTCCGTGAAGGCGTTCAGCCATTGACCCATGGACCCGGTCATCAGGACGCGCTGCCCGGGCAGATTCGCTGCCACCCATATCGCCGAACGGTAGTCGAGGCTCTGCGTCGCGTCGACATGTCGTGTCATGGCTTGACCGAACTCGCTATAGAAAGCGATCTGGCGGCCGGCAAGCACTACAAGCGGCACGGCGAGAAGGATGCGCGTTCGAACCGAGAGCCGGTCAACGATCGGGCGGAGAGCGAAGACGCACAGCCAGGCGAGCACAACTTCCATCTCGAGCTTGTACCGGCCGGGTTGGGGGAGAAAATGCGGGCCGGCATATTGAGCGAGGACCGGCGTTGAGAGAATCGGACAGGAGAACAGGAGGAGCCAGCGCATGCCCCAGCCGATCTCCGCTCGCGAAGCAAAGCGCCAAACGATCCAGGACAACGAAAGCACGATGACGAGCGCGATGAGGGAACGAAGCGGCGTGTCACTTTCACCTCGGTGCACCGCGATGAAGCGAACCGTGCGGAGAAGCGACGGCGGCAGCCAGGGACTGACGATCGCGTACGCCGCCGCTGAAAGCAGCATGGAACGCAAAAGGAGCGCCGGACGGAAGCGTGGTTCGATGGCGAGCGGCACGGTTACGACCACCAGCGCCGCCAGCACCAGGCCGAACATGTTTGCGAGCATCATGCAGGCCAGCAGAGCACCCGCCGGCCCGTAATGGAGCGAGCGGCGCGACTGCAAGGCCCGGCCTAAAAGCAAAACCGCGGGAGGCACGAGCGCCAGGGCGGTCATATGCGGGAGATCATCCCAATCGAACATCAGGTACATGCGCCGCGCGCTGAGCACGGAGGAGAAATGGAAGGCGTTGTCGGGAATGATCCATTCCGTCGGTGAGAGGAGGGAGTAGGCGAGCGCCGCGGCAAAACTGTATCCCGGCGCCTGGAAGAGGCGCCAACCGGCGAGATACAGCAGCGCCGGCCCCAGGCAATACATGAAACCGGTGAGCGCATGAAAAGCGAGCGGGACGGAGCATTGGAACAGGCGCGCTATGCCGGCGGTAGCGAAGGGCACGAGCGGGGAATACGTGTACTCAAGCGGCGCTCCCCCGCCCCAATAGGGCCACCACCTGGGCGAAAACCAATCCAACCCTGCGAGGCGGGCCAGCGCCATCCAGATGCCGTGCATCGACTGCCAGTGGCCAGTGGATTCCGTGGTGAAGGACTCGTGGCAGACGTAAATGTTGATGGCGGCAACCACGCCGAGGTAGATCCACGGCAATGCAGTTGAGAGCCACGGCTTTGTAGCGGCGATTTTGGGTTTGTCGCCGGAACTCACCGTGAGGGCGGATCAGAGGACTGTTGTTGATCCATCGAGCCAGCATACTCCGAAACGGCTGCGGCCCGGAATGTTCGAGGACGACTTCCGGCGTCAGGGCGTCGGGGGCGCCGTTGTGCTGCGTTCTTTCCGGCTGCGTTCTTCGTCGTGCCGCTTTACGCTAATGGCACGCGCATCCTCAGCGGTCTGCGCAGCTTCGCGAGCCGCCGTCACAATCTGACGGCTGGATGATTTTTGCGATTGCAGAGCCACAGCGTGCTGATACAACTGCTGGGCCTTTTGCAGCGTATCCGGCGCATAATGATCGGCGGCGGCAGACTTTGCAATCTGAATCGCATTCTGCGCTTGATACACAGCCAACAGAGCTTCGTACTCATCCATCGACAGCTTTGGACCCTCCGCGCCGGCCGGCGGGGTTCCGGCGTTGTAGGTAAACTGCTTTCGCGGGAGTAACTCGTATTGGGCGTCGATCTCTTCGACTTTTCCGGCGGTGTCAGGCCGTGTGACATTTTCCATCACCACAACGTCACTCGGATGCATCACGGAAAAGTAAGGCTCGGCGGTGACGATCAGGGCAAACGCCTGAAGGTCGGTAGAAACCTTGAGTCTCGCTTTGTTCGAGGGATCGGGGACCAGTTCGCCAAGATTCACCGGACGCCCCTCGGGCGTGATGGCCCACAGGACATACGTCAGATATTCCGGGCCGAACCGGGTCGGAGCTTCCAAGCGATTTACTTTTGCCTCGATCTCGACGGCGCCGCGCTTGCTCTGCACGCGCGCCTCGCCTTCCGATTCCGGCAAAAGGATCGTCCCTTTCAGGCCTATTTTGGTTGGCTCGGTGAGATGCCCGTAATTAATGGCCTTGGTAGTGCGCGATACCACCGTCACGCGGAACAGCGGGCCGGACCGGGGATTTTCGGGCTGGCTGGCTGCGGGCGCAGGATCCTGCGCACTCGCGCTGAAAACGGCAACAAAAGTACAGAAAAATACACTGGCGGCTTTCATAGGCACTCCGTTGTTTAAGGAGCACGTTTTTTGCCGATCATTTGCTTTGAATCAGATGGCAGAGCCAGTGAAAAGATATTTTCTACAGGCGGGTAAGTTTTGCCACGATCCGGTTCGTTTACGTCAGAGCCGCGGGACTTTAGTCTGTTTGCTTGGTATAGATACGTTTCCCGTCGGAACTGGATTCCACGGTAATCGTGAAGCCATTCGCATGATGCAACTGGTACGATTTTCCATGCCCTTTGAAATAGTGGTCGGAGTAATAGAGAGTGAACGGGCTGTTCCATGTGGCGCCGAAATAGCGTAGGTTGGCGATCATCGAAGGCTTTGCCGGATCGCTGCCCATGAAGCGAGTGAGTTTCACTTCGCCGTTGCCATTCGCGAGTTTGGCGTAAGCGGTCTTGCCATCGGTCGAAATCTTCCAGGTGATCTCTGAGGTGTCCATCTGGACGTCCTTCCACTTCACGGGATAAATCTTGGTGAGGATCGCCATGATGCCATCCTTCTGTTCCTTGGTCGCCTGAGGCTCGAACGTGGCCACCAGCCAGTCGGCCTGGCCCTTGGTGCCCCAGTCGGCTCCGAGATCGCCAGACAACCAATATTTGACGCCCTTCAGGTCGATATCCCCATGCTTGCCCGCGTTGATGCGGGCGACGTTGTTAAAGTTGCACTTGTGCTCCCCTGAACCCTGATGCGAAGCGTGGTCGTTGAAGTAACAGGGGCAGAACAGTTCACACGAGCAGGCCTCGATGTACTCTATCTGCGCGTACCAGGGCACATCCTGTGCAAGCAGCGGCGCACCCAACAAAAGGAACACAAGCTTCCTCATGCGTTTCACCTCCTTCGGGATATGTTGCACTTTTCGAAAAGGCTTGGCAAGCTTATTCGCGGCAAATTCCGCGGTGGCTTCCGCGGATGAACTTCACCAGATGCGCGGCTTCCGGACCGGCGAGATCGATTTCGATGCGCTGCAACGCGTCATCCAACTTGAGCCGGGACCGGTAGAGGAGGCGATAGGCCGTTTTCAACGCGGCGATTTGTTTCGGGTCGAAGCCCGCGCGCTTGAGCCCCACCAGGTTCACACCCTTGGCCTCGACATTGAATCCGGAATAGAGAAAAAACGGCGGAACGTCACTGTTCACTCGGGTGTTGCCGCCGATCATGGCGAGCCGGCCGATTTTCGAATACTGGTGGATCACGACTCCGCCGGAAACGAATGCCTGGTCCTCAATTTCTACGTAGCCGGCTACCAGCGCACAACTGCAAATCACCGTCTGGTTGCCGATCTTGCAGTTGTGGGCGATGTGCCCCGAGGTCATGATGTAGTTTCCGTTGCCGATCTCGGTCACCGATTCCGGCTCGGTGCCGCGGGAGATCGTGTAGTGCTCACGGATGATGTTGTCATTGCCGATGCGCAGGTAACTGCGCTCGCCGGTGAAGTTTTTATCGAGCGGATCGGTGCCCAGCACGGTCCCAGCCGAAATCGAATTGCGCTCTCCTAAAGTTGTCCAACGCTTCACGTAAACGTAAGGCTCGAGTACACAATCTCGTCCGATGCTGACGTCGGATTCGATGACACAGAATTCGCCGATGCGCACGCCGGGCCCGATGATGGCATCTCCGTGGATTCGCGCGGTGGGCGCGACGAACGCTGAGGGATCGACAGGCATGGACTAGCCGCCGCTAGGCACCGGGCGATGCGGTGCATCGCAGACGGGGCGATGGGGCGACGAGGGGACGCGGCGATCTGCTGACCTAAACATCAAATAAGGCAACGTTCCGATTATAGAAGAGAGCACCGGCGCTGCGCCGGATCATATCCGGCGATCAATTCGCCGCGGCGCCCGTCTCCGTGTCCGCGTGTCTGCAATGCGCAGCATTGCGCCGCGCAAAGCGCGGCTAGATGGGGTATCCGTGGATCAACATGAAGGTTCGGCGCCAGCGGGTCTTGGTGAAGAAGTGCTGCACCAGGTCGACGAAGTGGCCCGCGGTAAAATCCACCAGATCCTCAGTGGGTGCATCGTAGGACCAGTACACCAGCAGCGGCTTGCCCTTGATGTTTTCTTGCGGCACGAACCCCCAATAGCGGCTGTCCAACGAATTGTCACGGTTGTCGCCCATGGCGAAGTAGTGTCCGGGCGGCACCACGACCTCGCCATTCACTACGTGGTGTTCGAGCATGTCGACAGCCGATGGCGGCAGGTTCACATCGGGCGCGCCGGGAAAATTATCGCGATACATATTGACGAACGTCGTCTTATGAATCTTGTATGGCTCATCCAGTTTTTTGCCGTTCAAGTAAACCTGCTTGTCCACCAGATGAATGCGATCGCCAGGAACTCCGATCACGCGCTTCACATAATCCTCTTTGATATTCACCGGATACCGGAACACGATGATGTCGCCCCGCTTCACCGGGTGGTACGGCAGCAGATGTCCGGTCAGCCTTCCTGAAGGCGCGTACGCCATGCGGTCGACGATGAGATGATCACCGACCAGCAGGTTGTCTTCCATCGAAGAAGTGGGAATCACGAAGGGCTGGGCAATCGTACCGGTGGCGAAGATCAGGATGATGAAGTTAAATGTCCACTCCGCCACGCCTCGTGAGAAGGCTTCGCCCGCGGGTCTGGGCTTGGGACTCGGCACAGCGGCGGGGTGAGGAGCCACGGCTGTCTTCTTCCTTGGATTCTTCTGGCTCATGAGCGTACTTCCCCTTTATACCGCACTGCGGCCACCGTGATTCGAGGCGTGCCGCGATACAGTGTAAACATGCGTGTCAGGGAATTGGCCGAGTGGCTCGGCGCGACATTTGAGGGTGATGGTGAAAGAGAGCTGACGGGAGTCCAGTCGCTCGAGAGCGCCGGCGGAGAGGATCTTTCCTTCGTTTCGAGCATGAAGGCGCTGGGGCAGGCTGAAACGTCGGCGGCTGGATGTTTGATCGTGCCGGTGGAATTCCCGGCAGGCCGCACGGTGATTCGTGCCGGCGCGCCGCGAACAGCTTTCGCTCGCGCGGTAGGCCAGCTGGTTCCCCCGCCACCGCACCGGCCCGGCATAGACGCCACGGCGGCCGTGAGCCCGCAGGCGGAAATTGGCGAGAACGTGGAGATCGGACCACATGCCAGCGTGGGGGAGGGTTCACGCATCGAATCCCACTGCCGCATCGGACCAGGCTGCGCAATCGGCCGGCGCGTTGTCGTGGGCCACGATAGCGTGCTGCACGCGCACGTCACCCTCTACGACGATGTGGATGTCGGCAGCTATGTCATTCTGCACGCGGGCTGCGTAATCGGAGCCGATGGATTCGGTTTTGTGCTGGATGGCGAGCGCTACCAGAAGTTCCCGCAGATCGGGCGTGTGGAGATCGGGGACCATGTGGAAATAGGCGCGAATTCGTGCGTGGATCGGGCGGCGCTGGGCACAACGCGGATCGGCGAGGGCACCAAGCTCGATAACATGGTTCATGTGGGCCACAATTGCCGGATCGGGCGGCACGTGGTGGTGGCCGCGCAGACCGGCTTTTCGGGCGGAGTGATGGTGGACGATTACGCGGTCATTGGCGGGCAGGTGGGGATCGGCGACAAGGCGCGCATCGAATCTCACGCGGTGCTGGGTTCGGGTTGCGGTATTTTGACTTCCAAGATTGTGCGAGGCGGCCAAGTGGTGTGGGGGACGCCCGCGCGGCCGCTCAAACAGCACCTGGAACAGCTTGCCAACCTGGCACGGCTACCCGAGATGCGGCAGGAATTGTTCGAGTTGAAGCGCCGCCTGGCGGCCTTGGAGAAAGTGAGCCCTTGATGCTCGTGGTAGTGGGCGGGCACACGCGCAACATCGGGAAAACGTCGGTGGTCGCCGGCTTGATTGCAGCTCTGCCGGATATGAACTGGACTGCCATCAAGATCACGCAGTTCGGCCATGGCATCTGCGCGAGCGAAGGCGACGCTTGCCAATGCGCCGTTGAGGACCCCGAACATCCTTATGCCGTTACCGAGGAAAAGGACCGCGCGAACGGAACGGACAGCAGCCGGTTTCTCGCCGCGGGCGCGCAACGTGCCTACTGGGTGCGCACTGCAGCGGGCCAGCTTGGCCACGCATTGCCGGCGCTGCGCCGGATCCTCGACACGAGTGCCCACGCCATTGTCGAATCCAACAGCATCCTGCAGTTTTTCCGGCCGGATCTTTACTTTGCGGTGCTGGATTTTGCGGCTGAGGACTTCAAACAGACCAGCTTGCATTACCTGGATCGCGCCGATGCCGTGGTGCTGACCGGTCGGGGCACCGACCGGGAACGGTGGACAGGCGTTGCCCGAAAACTGTGGGATTCAAAACCGCGTTTCTACGTTCAGCCGCCGCAGTACGTGACTCAGGCGATGGCCGCCTGGGTCAGGGGGCGAGCTAACTCTTCGACGACCCCCTCGCGCGGAGGGACTTCGGACGCAGCCAAGCGTCCCTGAGCCAACAACTGCCGGCGGAGCGTGAACATCCCGTCGCGAAGGATTTGATCGGCGTGGCCGATTTCGCAATGCATCCTGCGCAACTGCTCCTGCACGCGCGTGTCCTCAGTCGTGATGATGAGATCCAGGTAGGAGGTCAGGGCCTCCAGAACGCTGAGAGGCTGCCGTAACTGATGAGCAAAGTCCGCCAGAACGTCTTCACAATGCATTTGCGTCACAGTCGCCGCCTCCTAGTAGATTTGTGGGGAGGTACAAAACTCAGGGTGCTTTACAGTTCCGGGAAACGATTATAGCGCAGACGCGCCCGGTGGCAAGAATTTTTTTCAGCGGCAAGCTAAGCGGGCCGAATGCGCTCTTCCGGTATTTCAATTTCCTTGAGCCCCTTGAACGAGAAGAGCAGACTCACCAGATATGCGGGCGGCTCTTCCGCGGTTTTGCGCACGACGGTAGCCACTGCATCGGTGACGGCGGCGTGGAACGTGACGCCTTGAATCATCAGGCCGGCCAGATTCACGCGCACGCGCTGATTGGCTGCGAAAGGCATGTCCCGAGTCGATTCTGACGCCCTGAGCCAAGAAAAACAAGGCTCGCCGTGATCTATGATGAGAGACTTCGCACAATGATGCGCTTTCCACAGTCTTTTGCCTAACGGCCTCAATCACATGGCCTCAAGAGTGGAGATCGTATGGCGGCGACGCGGGCGGGATGCGATTCTCGCCGCTCAAGCAGATTCATCGCGGCAATGTCGCCAAACTGCGGCGCGCGTGGATGTATCACACGGGCGAAGTGAAGCCCGGGACGGCAACCTCAGACCGCTATCGCGTAGCGGCATTCGAAGCCACTCCGCTGGTTGTCGACGGCGTGATGTATTTCTCCACGCCATCAAGCCGCGTGATCGCCCTGGACCCGGAGAGCGGGCGAGAGATCTGGCAGTTCGATCCCCAGGCGGGCCGTTCCGGCCCAAGGCGCTTCAAAGCACATCGCGGTGTGGCGTACTGGGAGAGCGGGGACCGGAGCGACCGCAGAATCCTGTTCGGCACGTTCGACGGGCGGCTGATAGCGCTCGATGCGCGGACCGGCAAGCCGTGCGAGGGATTCGGCGATTCAGGAAGCGTCGATCTTCGAGCCGGCGTTGCGGACTCGTGGCCGGATGCCACCTACGGCGTGACCTCGCCTCCGGCCATCTACCAACAGCTCGCGATCGTGGGGGCAGAGTTGCCGGAGTATCCCTCCAAAGGGCCGAGCGGCGCAGTGCGCGCTTTTGACGTCCGAACCGGGAAACTCGCCTGGACTTTCCACACGATTCCGCGGCCCGGTGAGCCTGGCAGCACTACCTGGGTAGGCGACGCGTGGCAAAATCGAACGGGCGCCAATGTGTGGTCCATCATGAGTGTGGATCACGAACGGGGAATGGTTTTCCTGCCCGTGGGATCCGCCTCGTACGATTTTTACGGCGCAGACCGGAAGGGTGAAGACCTTTTCGCAAAATCTCTGGTAGCTCTCAACGCTGCAACCGGCAAGTTGATCTGGTATTACCAGATGGTCCATCACGACGTCTGGGACTACGATCTACCGGCGCAACCCTCGTTGATTACAGTCCAGCGCAACGGCCGTGAGATTCCAGCAGTAGCCCAGGTGACAAAAATGGGACTCCTGTTCATTCTCGACCGTCTGACTGGCAAGCCTCTGTTTCCGGTCGAGGAGCGCCCTGTGCCCAGGAGTGATGTCCCCGGTGAAGCCACCTGGCCGACGCAGCCGTTCCCCGTGAAACCTCCGCCCCTTTCGCGGCAATCGATGACCGCCAAGGAAATCACCACGGTCACGCCGGATTCGAACCGCTACTGCAGCGAGTTATTTCGATCGCTCGAGCATCACGGCATGTACACTCCTTATGGCCGCGAACTGACGCTGGTGACTCCGGGCACGCTGGGCGGAGGCACGTGGTCGGGAGGGTCATTTGATCCGGAAACCGGTTACTACATCGTCAACACCAACGAACTGTTCGCGGTGGGTGCACTGAAGGCACAGCCGGAAGGCGCGCCCGAGCGCTACCGCAGGACCAGCCGCTGGGGAGAGTATGCACGCTTCTGGGATGAGAACGAATGGCCCTGCCAACAGCCACCATGGGGCACGCTGAACGCTATCGATGTGAACACCGGCGAGATCGCGTGGAAGGTTCCACTTGGCCGAACCGACGCGCTCGACATGGACACAGGCACACCCAATCTCGGGGGATCAATGGTGACTGCCGGTGGATTGGTGTTTATCGGCGCGACAGTGGATCACCGTTTCCGTGCGTTTGATATAACGACGGGCAAGCAGTTGTGGATCACGGAGCTCGAGGCCGCGGCTCACGCCGCGCCTATGACCTACATGGGCAAGAAGACCGGGAAGCAGTTTCTCGTCATCGCCGCAGGCGGCGGCGGCTATTTTCGCGGCAGGATATCTGACGCGCTCCTGGCATTTACACTTGGTGACTAAGATTATTGCTACCTAAAGTTAACTCACTGTAAATTACCCCTTCTTACTAACCACTTGCAGTATTAACTCGGAGACGACCTATCCTTATAATGCTGGCGTGGGTCACAAGTACTATAACTATTCTCCTAAGACCTCCTCTGCCGATAACACCCGCCTACGCACTTCTGTGCTGCGCGCGTGTTGGAGCCTGTTACCACTTATCCTGGCAGTGTGTGGGTGGTGCGCCACGTTACTGCTGTGCCGCGTCATGCTGTCGCGTGAAAGCGCCCAGGTGGCGGAAACAGCGGAACTGGCATCGCGTAATATTCAGAGCAAGATCACTTCAAGCGTCAGCACCTACATCGCGCCACTAGAAGCATTGGTGGCGCGCTGGGGGGCGGACGCCGATGCCTGGCAACCGGAGTGGGAGTCTGAAGCCGCACAGCTCCGTCAGCGTTATCCGGCGCTCGAGTCCGTTCATTGGGTAGACTCATCGTACACGACGCGGTGGGGCGTCCCGTCCAAACAGCTTCAGAGCGGCACGCTGCGGCAGGAGATGAACGGCGCCAGAGACGCGGGCAAGACGCTGGTGGTACCGAGTGCAGGAAACAAGTCTCTGTTGATCTTGATTCCGATCTCTCGCCATAGCAATTTTACGGGCTGCGTCATCGCGACACTGGCGACCGAACAATGGCTGCATGCGACCATCGATCCGGAAGTCCCCAAAGGCTATACGGCGATGCTTTTGCACGGGGATGAGCAACTCTACATGCGGCATGCCTCATCCGTACCGAACGTGTCGCGATACCTTTCTGAAGCGAGCGTGAACTTTTATGGCTTGCCTCTGGTGGTGCGCGTGTGGCCCACGCCGGATGAATGGGCAGAGCCGCGGAATGTGCTCCTGGCGTTGAGCCTGGTGATCGGTCTGTTGATTTATGCCAGCGGGGCGCTGGCAGTGGTGGCGCACCGCAGGGCGAGAACGGTGGAGTGGGCCAAGCTGCAGATGGCGGAGCAGCAGGAGCACTTGCGTGAGGCCAATCAATGGCTACAGACGGTAATCGAGGCGGCCCCGTTTGCCATCGTGGCGGTGGATCCGGCGGGGATCGTGCGGAGCTGGAATACAGCCGCGGAAAGCATGTTCGGGTGGACGAGCGCGGAGGTGGCGGGCAGAATTCCACCTTTCGTGACCAACGAACAGAGAGAGGAATTCCACAACAAGATTGAACGTGCGTCACGCGGCGAATTGCTCTCCCGGCTGGAACGGCGCCGGCAGCGGAAAGACGGAGGCGTGATTGACGTTGCGATCTGGGCGGCGCCGCTGCGCGATGCAATGGGATCGACTATCAGCGTCATTCTCGCGATTACAGACATCAGCGAGCACAAAAAGCTGGAAGAGCAGCTCCGCCATTCCCAAAAAATGGAGGCGGTGGGACGGCTGGCAGGCGGCGTGGCTCACGATTTCAATAACCTGCTGACCATCATCAACGGCTACGGGCACATGATGCTGAGTACACTAAACCCGCAGGATCGCCTCCGGTCCCATGCCGAACAAATCCTCAAAGCAGGCAATCAGGCCGCCGCTCTGACTTCACAACTGCTGGCTTTCAGCCGGCGGCAGATGATCCAGCCGAAACCAGTGGATTTGAATCATGTAGTCACCAACCTGGAAAAGATGCTTCGGCGGGTGATTGGCGAAGATATCGTCTTGCACACCTTGCTTAGCGAGGATCTGGACTGCGTGAAGGCCGACCCGAACCAGATGGAGCAAGTGCTCATCAACCTGGTGGCCAATGCACGTGACGCCATGCCGCACGGCGGAGCGCTCACCATCTCGACCCGGAATGTGACGCTGGAGGCACCGTTCGGCTGCGAAGGAAACGAGATCCCACCCGGAGGCTACGTCGAGCTCGCCGTCTCTGATACCGGGGAAGGCATGGACGAGGAGACCCGGAGCCACCTCTTCGAGCCCTTCTTCACCACTAAAGAACGCGGGAAGGGTACGGGCCTTGGCCTATCCAGCGTGTACGGAAGCGTACGGCAAAATGGCGGCGGCATTGTCGTGAACAGTGAGCGCGGCCGCGGAGCCGAATTCCTCATTTACCTGCCGCAGATTCAGGAACCGGCGTCAATGGCGAAAAACGAGCCCGCATCGAATGGAATCCATCG